>Ga0209758_1000061_pt1 | contig 320172 bp, 312 predicted proteins | sample AraplaMF_Col_mMF_FD_184258 | JGI IMG/M metagenome (GOLD analysis project Ga0209758, IMG submission 184258) | Arabidopsis root microbial communities from the University of North Carolina, USA - plate scrape MF_Col_mMF (SPAdes) (version 2) | ecosystem: Host-associated > Plants > Roots >...
TCGCACCCCCGGTCTCTGCCAGCACCTTCGTGATCGCCGCCGTCAGCGACGTCTTGCCGTGGTCAACGTGACCGATCGTGCCAACATTGCAATGCGGCTTGTTCCGCTCAAACTTAGCTTTCGCCATCTTCTCTCGACCCTATGTGCCGGAACCGGCTCTTGTTTCGACCGTTTGACCGAAGCCCCTCCGATTGAGGCCCGATCGGTTTTTATTTGCGCCGCCGCACCGAATAATTCGGAGCTTTGGAGCGGGTGACGGGAATCGAACCCGCGTAGCCAGCTTGGAAGGCTGGAGCTCTACCATTGAGCTACACCCGCCCGGCTCGACCTCTCGGCACCCTCGCCCTGTCTCCGCATGCGGAGAGTCGGGCTTGGTGGAAGGGGTAGGATTCGAACCTACGTAGGCCGAAGCCAACGGGTTTACAGCCCGTCCCCTTTAGCCACTCGGGCACCCTTCCGAAGCGCCGACTCCGCCCCGCGGCGGAGACGCGGACTATGAGCATTTACCGAGTGCTGTCAACTTGAAAACACACGAAAAACTCCCATCCGCGCCGATTTAAATTTCCGGCCCGGAGGGAGTTGTTGTAAAGCTTTTAGCCGCCATCATCCTAGGACTCCAAGATGCCGCCGCGCAAGCCTTTCCGACCCGATAAAAACCGCGACCGGGGTCGCTCCCAGCACGGGTCTCGGGACACAGAATCGGGTCGTCCGGAACAGCACCGGGACAACCGGCCGCAGGAGAAGAAGAAGTCTCCTGGGAAATCCTGGGGGCGGGAGCGGCCGCGTTCGGAGGAACGGGCGGCACCGCCAAGATATAGTGCAGAATCAGGGGATTCCAAGCCCCGGCGGGAGCACGACCGCAGCCGCGACGATGCTCAGTCCGGTTACAAAGCAAGCGGTGGAAGCTATTGGATTTACGGCAATCATGCCGTCCTCGCCGCGATCGACAACCCGCAGCGCCGGATCCGCCGCCTGCTTCAGGTGAACCCCGACTCCGAGAAGGCGGCGCGCGGCGGCAGTGACCGCCCGCTTCCCCGCTGGGAGACGGTCGATCGGGCGATCCTAGACCGCGTCGCCGGGAGAGAATCAGTGCACCAGGGCATCGCCGCCCAGGTCGATCCCCTGCCCGAGACTGAAGTTGAAGACATCGCCGCCCTGGCTGCGGAGCAGCCGGAGGCGAAGATCGTTATCCTGGACCAGGTGACGGACCCGCATAATGTCGGCGCGATCCTCCGCTCCGTCGCCGCTTTCGGTGCCCTGGCCGTGGTTCTGACCGAGCGCAACGCGGCGCCGGAAAGCGGCGTGCTGGCGAAGGCCGCTTCGGGTGCGCTCGAAGTCGTGCCGCTGGTCCGGGTCACCAATCTCGCCCGCGCCATCGAGCAATTGAAGGCGGCCGGATTCTGGTGTGCCGGGTTGGCCGCGGAAGGCGAACGCACGCTGGCGGAAGCGCGCCTCTCCGGGCGCGTGGCCTTATGTCTCGGCGCGGAAGGCGCAGGCCTGCGGCGGCTGACCCGCACCCATTGCGATCTCCTGGTGCGCCTGCCGACCAGCGGCCCGATCGATCACTTGAACGTCTCCAACGCGGCCGCGGTCGGCCTCTACGAACTTACCCGAACGTCGTAGCCGGATTCGATGAACTCCTCCGAACGTTGTATCTCCGGATTCGTAGTTAACGAATTGCGACAGTGACTCTATGGTGTGATAAACCGCAGTTCTATAGGCCCTAAAAATGCTAACCGAAGATTGACTTCCCCTAAAATGCTGAGCAAATTAGCGCCAACACCAATTCACTCTGTCAGGGGTATGAAGATGAAGATTTTGGGCCTGATCGCGGGCGCGGCGATGCTGCTGGGTGCGCAGAGCGCCTATGCGGTTTCCATCGTCAACGGCAACTTCGAGGCTGGCGTCAATCCCGGCAGCTTCACGCAGGTCGGCACGGGTGGAACCAACATCACCGGTTGGACCGTGGACAGCGGCAGCGTCGATTATATCGGCACCTACTGGTCTTCGCCGAATGGCAGCCGCAGCATCGACCTGTCGGGCGGCGCCGCGGGCCAGATTTCTCAGGTCATCAGCGGTCTGATCGACGGCCAGGAATACAAGGTGACCTTCGACCTCGCGGGCAACCCGGACGCCCCGGGCTTCAAGGACCTGCTGGTTTCGGCCGACGGCTTCACGCAGCACTACGACTTTGACTCCACGGGCCATTCGAAGGGCTCCGTCGCTGACATGGGTTGGGCGGCGCAGGTCTTCTTCTTCACCGCCAGCGGCACCACGGCGACGCTCGCCTTCCTGAGCCAGACCGCCGGTTCCTTCGGCGTGGCGCTGGACAACGTCACCATCGCGGCGACCCCGATCCCGGGCGCAATCCTGCTGTTCGGATCGGCGCTGGGCGGCATGGGCTTCCTCGGCTTCCGTCGCAGGAAGCTGGACGCTGCAGCCTAAGACCTCGGACAGAGAGTATCGAGAGAGAGGCCCCGGAAACGGGGCCTCTTTTTCTTTTGGGGCATTACGGATTGTGACCAACAGTCCCCTTGTCGAAGCTGGATGCGGTCCTTAGGTTCCCTTCAGCCTGAGAATAATTCGCAACTGAGATTTCCATGCACAAAAACCTGACGCGCCGGCGCCTGCTCGCCGCTGCACCTGTTCTGGCGACCGGCCTCGCGGCCGGCTTTCCGATGATCCGCCGCGCCCATGCCGATGCCGGCGTGGTGAACGTCTACTCGGCGCGGCACTACCCGTCCGACCAGACGCTGTTCGACATGTTCACCAAGGAGACCGGGATCGCCGTCAATGCGATCCAGGGCGTCGCCGAGGAGTTGATGCAGCGCCAGCAGATGGAGGGCGACTCCTCCCCCGCCGACGTGCTGATCACCGTGGATGCCGGCAATCTCTGGCGCGCCGAGCAGTGGAACCTGCTGCAGCCGATCCAGTCGGAGATCCTCGACAAGGAAGTGCCGGCCAACCTCCGGCACCCGGAGAATCTCTGGTTCTCGTTCTCGACCCGCGCCCGCGTCATCCTGCGCGACAAGAACAAGGTGCAGGCGGAAGACATCCCGACCTATGAGTCGCTCGCCGATCCGAAGTGGCAGGGCAAGATCCTCATCACCACCTCGAACAGCATCTACAACCAATCCCTCCTCGCCTCGATCGTCGAGGCCGACGGATCGGAGAAGGCCGAAGCCTGGGCCAAGAACCTGGTCGCCAATCTCGCCCGCAAACCCGAAGGTGCCGACACCGAGCAAGCCTTGGCGCTCGCCGCCGGCGTCGGTGCGCTCGCGGTCAGCAACTCCTACTATTTCGGCCGCTTGCTCGGCCGCGATGAGGAGACGCGTAAGAAGCTCGACCATATCGGCATCGTGTTTCCCAATCAGAATGATCGCGGCACGCATATCAACGTCTCGGGGGGCGGCGTCGCCGCCTATGCGCCGAACAAAGAGAACGCGATCAAGTTCCTGGAGTTCTTGATCAGCCCCGAGGCGCAGAAGGTCTTCGCCGACGCCAATTACGAATTCCCGATCCGCGCCGGCGTCGCACCGATCGACGTCGTGAAGAACTGGGGCCCGTTCAAGGCCGACCCCGTCAATGTCTCCGCCCTCGGCAAGAACAACGCCGAGGCGGTGCGGATCATGGACCGCGCCGGCTGGCGCTGAAGGGCGGCCCCTACTCCTTCGTCTGCTTGAAGAACTTCTGCAGCGCGTGGGCATGGTCCTCGTGCGCCTCGCAGGTGATCAGGCGATCGATCACCACGCCATCGCTCGAAAGCGGCAGGATGATGCGCGCGTAGGACGTCGCGAGATAGTTCAAGGTCAGCTCGATCAGATGCAGGATCGGCGCCCGGCGCTCGACCGCCTCGGTGTAGTGGCGATGGATCAGCGCACCGAACTGCGGCGGATCGAGCTCGCGTGCCAGCTTTCCGGTGAGTTCCTGCCCATGCATGGCGAAGAGCCCGGTGCCGGCGACACGATAGCGGAACTCCAGCGGATCATGCGAGACCTCGACCATCATCACGCGTGGAAGTTCGCGCCTGAAGTCTATCGGATCGATGTCGGCGCGCGATGGGAAGGCGCGATCGCCTTTCTTGCCGCGCCAATAGCCGAGCATCCGATCGATTTCTGGGTACCGCTTGGAGTCAATATCGAGTTCGACCGCACGAACGGTGCTCGGCTTCGGTGTCACAATTCCCGGACCAATCGGATGCTCTTGGTAACGCCCCGCGCGTCTTCTTTGATGCCGTCGCGGGCCTCCCCCTGGCCTGAGATTCCCCGCATCTTAACCTGTTGAGAACCGTGGCAGTTTCGGCCCGGTAAAGCAATCGGATCGCGGCATCGCAACCCACACAGGATTGTGCAGTAACCTTCAGGGTGCTTATCGCCGAACCACCCGGATCCAGATCCAATCGTGCTGCGGATCGCGCGGCCCGTCGCGGGCCTGGAGATTGGTCAGCCGCAGCGCGACGTCCCCAAAATCCATCGCCGCATCCTTGTCCCGCCCGAGATAGACGCGATGGAGCGCACTGGGGTCCGGCGCAGACATGACCGGCGCCGGCGCGCCCTTGAACCGGATCACGTTCGGGCCGAGATCGCCCAGCTCTTGCAGGAAGCCGCCGGCCTCTTTCTGCGCCGCCTCCGGCAGCACCCAGCGCAGGAAGGTCGCGGTGATGTCGCGGGCGAAAGGACCGTCCTTGGGATGCTCGATGAACGCGCGATCGAGGCAGAGCTTGGCATCGGCGATGCAGCCGGCGCGATCGGTCTCCAGGTTGACCGTCACCAATTCGCGGAACTTCTCGCCGTCCGGCCGGAAGCCATGCCAAGTCGCGCCGTCGGCCAGTTCGCGCGCCGCCTCGTAGCGCACCAGATGAAACCAGCGGAAGAACTCGTCATTGACGGCCTTGCTCAGCGCACGTCCCAGCATCGTTTCCCCTTCGAAGCCGCCAGGATAAACCGTCCCGTGCCGAGTGAAAACGCTGAGTTCGGCGTGCTCAGGCGAAGATATCGGAAAGCCCCAGCATGGTAACGCCGGCCGGGTCCGGCACATCGGGGGCCACCGCCGCGCCGCCGACATAGGTGATGCCGGCGGCGATCGCCATCATGGCGGCGCTGGTGGAATCGGCGCCCCATATGAAGGTCGAGGCGTCCTTGCCGGTCACCTCCTCCGCCAGCCGGTCGACGAACTTCATCAGCTCACGCTCATCGGTGTCATGGTCGGCGACATCGATGCCGATTCCGACCGGCCGGGCCGAAATCCCATTCAGCAGGCCCGATTCATAGGCCGGCCCGACCCGCAGCAAGGACTGCCGGCCATGGCGCGCAGCCGCTGCCGTGATCTCGCCGATCGCCGGGCGGAATTCCGGACGATCGGCATCCATGACATCGAGCAGCACCAGCTTGCCGAGATCCTTGGGAAAGCCGGCCAGCTGCTCGAACACCGTGGGCACGCCCCAGCGCGGGCTGCAGCTCTGCGCCGAGACCGGGACCGAAACCAGGTATTTGCTGCCCCGGCGATGACTGCGCATCAGCGATCCCAAGGCCCGTTTCATGCGCAGCATGTCGATCGCCTTGATGGTCGACCGGTCGAGCTGCGCCATGAAATCCGGCGAGGCGGAATCGATCGGCGCACCTTGCGGCATGCGGACCGAGAAATTGATCCGATAGCACAGCAGTGCGCGCTTGGTGCGGTCCCAGATGGGCGTATAGGAAAAGCTGTATCCGACACCGCGATTCTGATGCGGCAGGACCGAGGCATTGACCTCGAATCCGGACTGCCGGGCCGCGGGCAGCGCACCGCCGTGGCTCGTGGATTCCTCGTTCTGCCAGGAGCGCGTATCCTTGTCGGCCAGGTGGACCAGCGCCTCGATATCCTCGGTGCCGATGACCGTCGGCTCCTCGCGCGCGGTCTTGGCCTTCGCCTCTTCGCGCGCCTTGGCCATCGTCTGCGTGTTCTTGGCCTCGTTGGACCGCAGCGAATAGAGCGACCGCGCCTGAGCGATGGCCTGCAAGCGCGCCGAAGCGCCGCCGAACAGCGCATCCGGCCCGAGGCTCAGCAGATCGACCGAGAAGTTCGGGCGGTCGTCGACCTCGCCGGTGCCGAACAGCTTGATCGTGAGATCCTCCAGGACCGCGTCGCAGAACTCCCGGCCCGAAGCCTCCGACGTGTTGTGCAGAAACAGCAGGTACTGATCGTCGGCCGAGCGGCCCCAGCGGTCCTGATGGGTGCAGGCGCGCCGGATGCAGGATTCGACCAGCATGTGGATCGTGCGCTCGCTGCGCTTCCAGCGCGGACCAAGCTTCGTCTTCAAGGCATTGAGGTCGAGCAGCTGCAGCTTGACCGCCACGCGCTTAGTGGAGAGGTCCGGCTTTCCGCCGGCCGTCTCGTCGAGCGCACCGACAATCACATCGGCGTTGCCATGCATTCCGGAGTTCTCCCTGTTACTACTGCAGCGCCTTGCCGACCGCCGACATCAGCTCCTCGGGCTCGAACGGCTTGGCCAGCACCGCCTTGGCGCCGCATTTCTTCGCCAGGTCCAAGAACTCGGTGTTGCGGATGCGGCCGCCGCCCGACATGGCGATGATCCGGCGCCCCGGCTGCGCCTGTAGCGCGCCGCGGATGAACTCGATGCCCTCGCAGTCCGGCATGATGATGTCGGTGATGACCAGGTCGTATTCGGCACGCTGCAGCGCCCGCAGCCCGTCATTGCCGTCGCAGGCCTCATCCACTTGATACCCGGCTCGCTGCAGCATCGTGCGCACGGTCAGCCGCACCATCTCGTCATCATCGACGATCAGGACCTTGGTCATTCTGCATTCTCCCTTGCATCTTCTACTTTCTCTGTCGGTGTATTCAGCCGGCCCGCTGCGTCTACGATCGGCAGCGTGATCGAGACCGTCGTGCCCTCGCCAAGCGTCGAGTCGATCGTGATCTCGCCGCCGACATTGGTGATGATCCCGTGAATGATCGAAAGGCCGAGCCCGGTTCCTTTGCCCACGCCCTTCGTGGTGAAGAACGGTTCCATGCAACGGTCCAGCGCCTCTTTATCCATGCCGGTGCCGTTGTCGCGGATCACCAGCCGGGCACGGTTGGCCTCCGCGTCCAGACCTAGCGTCACCAGAATGTCGCCCTTCCCCTCCGGCAAGGCGTCAAAGGAGTTGATGCAGATATTCATCAGGACCTGATAGAGCTTGGTCGGCTCGAACCGCACCCGAAGCTCAGCCGCATCGATCTCGAACTTCAAGGCCGCGGTCGCCGGTAGACCGGCACGGATCACCTTGGTGATCCGCTGCACCTCTGCCGTGATATCGATGACTTCCACGTTGCCGGTTCCGACCCGACTGAAATCCAGGATCTGGCGAACCAATGCCCTGGCGCGTTCCGAGGCGCTGACAATCGCCTGCAGCGGGCGGCGGTTCGGACTGTCCTCCGCAGTATCGTCGAGCAGGATCTTGGAAAGCCCGAGCACCGGCACCAAGGTATTGTTGAGATCGTGAGCGATGCCGCCGGCGAGCGTGCCGAGCGATTCCAGCTTCTGCTGCTGCTGGGTGCGCGCGGCGGCTTCCGCTTCGTTGCGCTCTTGATCCACCTGCGCTGTGACATCGCAGAAGGTCCAGACGAAGCCGGTCGGCATGCCGTCGTCGTCCCGCACCGGCGAGACCGAGAGATCGTTCCAGAACACGCTGCCGTTGCGCTTCAAGGTCGGCACCAGGCCCTGATAGCGGCGGCCGGATTCCAGCGAATCCGCGAGCCGCGTCCGCACCATCTCATCGTCGAAATCCTGGTAGAGGATTCGACTGGGCTGGCCGATGACCTCGTCCGCCTCGTATCCGGTCAGCCGGCAGAAGGCCGGATTGACATAAGCGATCGGCGTCTCGAATTGTGTCGGATCGGTCAGCACGATTCCGTCCGAAGCTTGGCCGATCGCCGCCGCGAGCCGGCTGTTCAACATGACCAGTCCGGATTGCTGGTTCTTGAACGTCATCTCCATCGTGATATCGCGCGACGTGCCGCGATAGCCGACGAACACGTCCTTCTCGTCATAGGTCGGGACGCCGCATGTGGAGTACCAGTGCACCGACCCATCCGCCTCGACACGGCGATAGCGGAAGTCGCGGAACGTCCCGCGCGCATCCAACACCTTCTGCAATCCGGCGAGGGCAGCCTGGTCATCCGGATGATTGGCGATCTCCGCCCGCGTCATGCCGAGCCGCTTCTCGACCAGCGCCGTCGATTCCGGCGTGGCGTTCACGTTCAAGAACTCGATGAAGCGGTGATTGACGTCTTCCTTCCACAGCCAATCTCCGGAAGCCTTGGCGACCTGGATCATGTCGCTGGCCAAGCGCATGGCGCGCTGCTCGTCGGTGATGAGGCGGGCGCGCAATGTCAGCACGCTGTTCACCAGCCTGTCGATCTCGCGCAGCGGTGAATGCAGATGGGTAAGCGAGGAATCGTCCGACCGCTCGGCGAGGCGTTTCACCGCCTCGTCGAGCTGCTTGATCGGCCGGCCGATCACCAGCAGATAGATGAGCATCGCGACGAGCGCGGAGCCCAACAAGACTCCGACCTCGCCGAGAAAGAAGACGACCGACTGCGGCGGCAGCAGATCCGAGATCAGATCGTCAAACAGCATGGTGAGGCCGGTGGCCGCCACCATGACGCTGCTGAGGGCGAGGATCAGCGGCGGCTTGCGGAGGAAGAACCTTCGCAGCCGGGAATCCGGGCTTGGCGCAGCAGCGTCATCGCCCACGGCTTTCGCCACCGAAGCCGCCAATCCCGATCGGATGTCGCTGTCGGAAAGCCCTGTCACAACCTGCATTCCTGGCCGGCTGTCTCATGTCCAGCCTAGGCGTCAGGGTATAGTCGATCTAGGTTAAAATTCCGTTTGCGGTGATGAGTGAACTACCCGAAATTGCAGCCAAATATGGGTTCACCCAGCTCCATCGCCCTTCTCGAACCCTTTGATCGGAAGCAATTTCCCTCTGCAGTTCAGGAACAGCGATCTTGTACTGGATGACGGTTTGCCGCCAGGCTGGGATGGGCGAAGGGAGAACCGGATCTTGAAACTGCGCGTGCTGGCCGCTCTGGTGTGGATCGCGGCAGGCTGCGGCTCGGCCGAGGCGGATTGCGTCTCGGCGTGTCAGGCTTCCACCTACTGCGATCAGGAAATGAATGCCTCCGGCGAATGCGGACGGTTGCTCAACGACTGCTACCTCAAGGAATGCAAACGCAAGATCTACGGCGCGATCGCCTACGGATCGAGCAGTGGCGCCTATGGCTGGTCCAATGATCTCGCCGATCCGCAAGCAGCCGAACAACAGGCGTTGAACAACTGCAAAGCCCACGGCGACGATTGCCAGGTCGTCGTGGATTTCTGGAATACCTGCGCTGCCGTCGCCGCGGACCAAGGCACGGTCGGCTATGGACTCGGCGATACAGAGGACCAAGCCGAGGAGGAAGCGGTGGCCGCCTGTGAAGAAGACGGCGGCGACAACTGCGCTATCCAGGCCTGGGCCTGCGCACAATAGCGTCGCCCGCTCCGCTTGTGGCCGCCGGGGCTGCAACTATAATTCATTCATGGACTCCGCGACTCCCGCCGCGCGTTATGTCACCGACGTTCCCTATGCGCGCCGCTTCGTGCGCGAGCTCAGCCCGGCCTGGCTGGATTTCACCGCGCTCATCTGCGGCTTCCAGCCGCCGCAACGTGAGAAGGACTTCGCCTGGTGCGAGCTCGGCTGTGGGCATGGCGTGACGGCGGCTTTGCTCGCCGCGGCGCATCCGGAAGCGCAATTCCACGGCGTCGATCTCATGCCGCAGCACATCGCGTTCGCCGAGACGCTCTACCGCGAAGCCAAGATCGCCAATGCGCAGTTCCACGCGGTCGATTTCGCCGACGCGCAGCAGCTCGGCCTGCCGCGTTTCGACATGATCGTTGCCCATGGTGTCTACACCTGGGTCGATGCGGCGGCGCAGGGCGACCTCATCCGCTTCGTGGACCGGCACCTGAAGCCCGGTGGCCTGCTCTATCTGAGCTATGACTGCCTGCCCGGCTGGGCCGGCGACATGCCGCTGCAGCATCTGCTGCAAACCCTCACCGCGCGCGGCACCGGCGACAGCGTCGCGCGTCTCGGCAGTGCGGATCTCGTCATCACAGCCTTGCAGAATCTCGGCGCCGACGTTTTGAAGCTCGGTGCCATGGGCCGCGAATGGGAAGAGCTCCGCCGCAAGCTGCCGCCGAGCTACTTCGTCCACCAGTTCCTGCCGCCGGCCTGGAAACCGATCTACGTCACCGAATTGCGCGAGGCGGTCGCCGCCATCGGCCTTGCGCCGATCGGCTCGGCGACGATCCGCGAGAACGTGGATGCCTTCACCCTCGATCGGCCGGCGCGCGAGCTGATCGGCGCCGCCGGCAATCCGGATCTCCGCGAGCTGCTGCGCGACTATCTGCTGATGAAGCGCTTCCGCCGCGACGTTTTCGCCCGCAACGCCGTGACGCTGGATGAAGCAACATCGCGCGAGCGGATCTGCGCCGGCACATTCATGTTGTCCCATCCGCAGGATACGACCATTCCCTTCAGCCATCCCGCCGCCCAGGCGATCCTGGCCTTGCTCGAAAACGGGCCGGCCGCGCCGATCGCACTGGCACCAGACCATTCGATCGACACTCTGGTGTCGCAAATCATCGCCTTGGCCTCCGCCGGAAGAATCTGGCCGGTTGCCGCCAAGGCGGATCGCGACGGGATCGACCGCGTCAACGCCGCGCTGCGCCGCCGCGACGGCACGCCGGATGAGATTGGATTTGTCATGCTCCCTTCGGGCATGGCGATCGAACGGGAGGAGCGATGAGCAACGCCGCCACGTATTTCCGCGCCATGGCACACAACAATGCCTGGTCCAACCATCGCCTGCTCCGCGCTTGCGCGAAGCTCAGCGATGCCGACTTCCAGGCGACCCGCGTCAGCTTCTTCCCCAGTATCATGCAGACACTCAATCACAACCTCACGGTCGACTGGTTCTACGTCGATGCGCTCGAAGGCGGCACGCTGGGGCCGAAGGCGTTCGACAACGAGATGCCCTGCCCGACCATGGCCGCACTGCTTCCGGAACAGGCGGCGATCGATCGTCGACTGGTGGCGTTTTGCGACACGCTGACCGACGCATCTCTGGCCGCGGAGACCCGTATACACCGCCAGGATCGGATCCAGGCCGATCGCACCGACAAAGTGCTGCTGCATCTCTTCGAGCACCAGATCCACCACCGTGGCCAGGCGCATGCGATGCTGGCCGGCACCACCGTGCCGCCGCCGCAATTGGACGAGTTCTTCATGACCGATGAAGCGCCGTTGCGCGCCGATGAGTTCAAATCCCTAGGCTGGTCCGAAGCCGGCATCTGGCGCGGACTGGCATAGCGGTTTCACTGAACCTTCTCACATATTGCTTAGGGAACCGACCTAGGATACAGCTTCATTCGAGCTGAGGGGTTCCATGACCAAATCGATGCTGCGTGTCGCCGGCTGCCTCCTGGCCGTTCTGCTTTCTCTTGCACCGGTGACGACATTGCGCGCTGCGGATCCAACCCCGGTCACGATCAAGGTCATGAGCTTCAACATCTGGCTCGGCGGCGACCAGGTGAACTTCCAGAAGCTGGTCGAGGCGATCCAGGCCGCCGATGCTGATATCGTCTGCCTTCAGGAAGCCGGCGGCAATACCGCGCGCATCGCCGCGGCGCTCGGTTGGAGCTACGCCATTCCGGCGCGGCATGTGATCGCGCGGGTCCCGCTCTTCGCGCCCCCCATGGCGGTACAAGGCGCCGACGGCAACGATCTCAATATCGTCTATGCAGAGGTGGAACCCGGGCGCTTCGTCGCAATCGCCAATGTCCACCTGCCCTCGGACCCCTATGGGCCGACCGCGCTGCGCGACGGCAAGTCCGTCGCCGAGGTGATGGAGATCGAACGCAGCCAGCGTGTAACCGCGATCGAGCCCTACATCGCGCCGGCGACCACACTGGCGAAGGCCGGGACACCGACGGTTCTCAGCGGCGACTTCAACTCGCCCTCGTCGCTGGATTGGACGCCGGCGATGACGAAACGCTGGCCACAGGTCACGGACCGTATCGTCTGGCCGGCGCAGCAAGCGCTGCTCGATGCCGGCTTCTCCGATACCTATCGCGCGGTGCATCCCGACCCGGTCGCGCGCGCCGGCATCACCTGGAGCTATGGCTATCCCTATCCGTATCTGAAGCCGAACGAGCAACTCGATCGCATCGACTTCATCATGGCTCTGGGCGCCGCGAAGACGGTGAAGAGCGAGATCCTCGGCGATGCGCGGATGCCTGACACCGATATCGGCGTTTCGCCATGGCCTTCCGATCATCGCGCCGTGGTCTCGACGCTCGAGGTCGTGCCTGGCCTGGTTCCGGCCATGGTCTCGATCGACCGCCGCTCGATTCCTGCCGGTGCCGTCCTGACCGCGCGTTTCCACGCCGAGACCGAGGATGGCCGGCTCGAGGGCGGCCGGCTGGTCATTCTCAAGGCCGATGCTGCGGCGAATGCAACGCCGCTGGTCAGCCGGGTGAGCAACAACGGCACGGACCGCGCGGGCAGCGTCGACTTCGGCACCGGTGGGTTGGCGCCCGGCGCCTATGCCATTGCCCTGCGCGACGCCGCGGACAAAGAATTGGCCCGCGCGCCGTTCTGGCTGGTCGCGCGCGAAGGTGCGGCCGCGCTCATCTTGGACAAGCAGGCCTATGCACCGGGCGAAACGATCACCGCGACCTGGTCGAATGCGCCGGGCAACCGCTACGATTGGCTCGGCATCTACAAGAAGGACGAAGCGTCCGACGACAACTACCTCTACTTCTTCTATGTCAACGGCTCAGTCGCGGGCTCGCTGGGACTGACCAAGGATCTGGTTGGTGCTGCGCTCGAACCGGGTTCCTACGAGCTGCGCCTGGAACTTGACGACGGCTATTCGCGCCTCGCCGCCATTCCGTTCGACGTGAAGTAGACGCCGGCTACGCGGTCGCGAGCCCCCAGATCAGCCAGGCATTTGCCGCGGCGATCACCGCGAAGATCGCCCAGGCGATCGACTTCATCAGCGTGCCGTTGGCGAAGACGCCCATGAGCGCGCGGTCGCTCGTGAATCGGATCAGCGGCCAGAGCGCGAAGGGAAGCTGCACCGTGAGCACCACCTGGCTCAGCACCAGGAGCCTGCCGACCGAGCCTTCGCCCAGCCAGAGCACGCCGACCAGCGCCGGCCCGAGGGCCAGGCCGCGGGTGATCAGGCGGCGCTGATAGCAGGGGATCTTCAGATTGAGGAAACCTTCGAGGATCACCTGGCCGGCGATGGTGCCGGTGAAGGTCGAGCTCTGGCCCGAGACCAGCAGCGCAACGCCGAACAGGATCGCGGCCAAGGCCGTGCCGGTGATCGGGGCCAGCAGGCGATACGCTTCGTCGATATCGGTGACCTGGGTCTGCCCGGTCGCATGGAACGCCGTCGCCGCAACGATCAGGATCGCGGCATTGACCAGCATGGCCAGGAGTAGTGCCACGACGATATCGACCGTCGCCCAGCGGATCGCATCCCGCTTCGATTGCTCATCCGGCCGGGTCACGCGAGTCTGCACGATCGCGGTGTGGAGGTAGAGATTGTGCGGCATGACAGTCGCGCCGATGATGCCGATCGCGAGATAGAAGGCCTCCGGATCGTCCACCAGGCGGAGCTTCGGCACCAAGCCGCTCGCGACATCGGCGAAGGCCGGCTGCAGCATCAGGATCTCGATCGAGAAGCAGAGGAAGATCGTGCTGACGAGGCCGAGCACGATCGCCTCCAATTGCCGGAAGCCCCGCCCTTTCAGGCTCAGCACGATGAACGTGTCGAACCCGGTCAGCACCACGCCGAGCCAGAGCGGCAGACCGAACAGCAGATTGAGCGCCAAGGCCGAGCCCAGCACCTCGGCCACGTCGCAGGCGATGATCGCGAGCTCGGCGAAGATCCAGAGCGTGAAAGCGACCGGTCGCGGGTAATGATCGCGGCAGAGCCGCGCCAAGTCCTTCTGCGCCACCAGCCCGAGCCGCGCGCAGAGAGTCTGCAGCAGGATCCCGGCGAGGCTCGCCAGGCCGACCACGAAGAGGAGATCGGTGCCGAACCCCGACCCCGCGGCGATGTCGGTCGCCCAGTTGCCTGGGTCCATGTAACCGACGGAGATCAGCAGGCCCGGCCCGAGATAGCGCAGCAGCTTCTGGAAGCTGGACAATCCGGGCGGCACGGCGATCGTGCCCTGCACCTCCGACGGACAGAAGGGCGCGGTCGCGAATTTGGGGAGTTGGAACATGCGGGGCGTGTGTCTCTGGTTCGAGTCTGCTTCGAACATAGAGACAAAAACTGCGAAAGTCTTCGACCGGACTAGCTGATCAAGCCCCAGCCATTCGTGCACGCACGGGGCGCAGGCGCTGCAATTCCGGCGGCAGGCTGGTGGTCATCCAGTATGCAATGGCCTTCTGCTTGCGGAAGTACCAGATGCCGAGGCCGATCACCGCGAGGCCGATCATCGACAGGAACAGCGGGAAGAGCAGCGAGTCCTCGAACACTTCGTAGGCGAGATAGCCGAGATAGAACGAGATCCCGAGCGCCCCGAACACGGCATAGATGCGCCGGCCGAGGAACACCGCCAGCACCACCAGGCCGATGTTGATCAGGCAATAGACCAGCTTCAGGAACTCGTTGTCGCTGTCATGCGAGGTGAGGCCGCCCCAGAAGCACATGGCACCGGCAAGATGGAGCCAGAAGGCGAAGTCGCCCGCTTTCCAGCGCTTCAGATCGAGTGCCCAGGCCACCAGGATCACCACCAGGCCGAAATACATCGAGACATTCTCGCGCAGGCCCCAGGTGAGCTCGGTGTTGCCCTGCAGCGCCAAGGCGACCCAAGGTGTCAGATCCATGGAGAGGAACCAGAGGGCACCCGCCATGATCAAGGCGATGAAAGGGAACGGGAAGAAGCGCAGCGCGATCGCACCGGCAATGATGGTCGCGATGTCCATATAGACCCAGCTCGCGTTCAGCCATTCGTAGAAGTTGGCATAGCTCATGGGATCCTGCATCGGGATCGGCCAGAGATCGAACTGCGCCTGGATGCCGTAGACCGCCATCGGCACCATGTTGACGGCGCAGGTGATCAGCAGGCCGGCGGGCGTCTTCAGGCCGGGGCGGCCCCAGAGGAAGCGGCCGAGCAGGATGAAGCCAAGGCCATAGCCAAGCGCGGTCATCGTCAGCGCGCTCGGTCCCATCGCGGCGAAGGCCACGGTGGTGAAGAGGCCCAGCGCGCCGATCACGATCAGCGCGCCGGCATACCAGAGCACATGGACGAAATCGAACTTGGCCGGCGCCACGACCGCGTCTGTGACCGGCGTCACCGCTTGGGCTTGCGGCGCGCGCATTTCCAGAAAGGCGATCAGACGCTCGGCCTGATCGGCGGTGATGATGCCGGCATGGGTTGCGGCTTCCAACTCAGTCCTGAACACGATGGATCTCCCCGATCTTCAGGTCGATGTTGTCCTCCCATCCCCCGATCTGGTTCAATCGATTTCAGGGTTGAGAACTGTGAGATCGATCATGAAGTGCATCTTTGGCGAGGCGCAGAACGCCCATGCTCCCGTCCGCTACATGCGTTACGGGCGGATCGGCGAGTTCCCGGAAACTCCGGAGCGGGTCACCCGGCTGCTGGACGGCGTTAACCGTGCGGGGTTGGAGATCGCGGCGCCAAGGGCATTTCCGCTGCAGCATCTCGCCGCCGTGCATTCCGAGCGCTATCTCGACTTTCTCGAGCACGGCCATGCGCAATGGATGAGGGTGCCGGATGCCTATCCCGAGATGATGCCGAGCGTGCGGCCGGTGGAAAGCCCGTCCGGCTACCCCGACAACATCCTGGGGCGCGCCGGCTGGCACATCATGGATTTTTCCTCGGCGATCACCGCGGAAACCTGGGAGTCGGTGCGGACGTCGGCCTTCTCGGCCCTTACGGCTGCCGAGCTGGTGCTGAACGGCGAACGATCCGCCTATGCGCTGTGCCGGCCGCCGGGACATCATGCTTATCAGGAGCGCGCCGGCGGCTTCTGCTACCTCAACAACGCGGCGATCGTGGCGCAGCATCTGCGGCAGAAGCACGAGAGGGTCGCGATCCTCGATATCGACGTGCATCACGGCAACGGCACGCAGGAGATCTTCTACGACCGCCCCGACGTGCTTACCGTCTCGATCCACGGCGATCCTGCGAACTACTATCCGTTCTTCTACGGCTATGGCGAGCAGCGGGGCCAAGGCGACGGCGAGGGCTTCAACCTCAACCTGCCGGTGCCGGTGAAGAGCAAGGACGATGTCTGGCAGAAGGCCTTGGGCGCGGCTTTGCAGCGGATCACGGATTTCGCGCCGGGTGCTTTGGTGCTGGCGCTCGGCCTCGATGCGCATGAAGCCGATCCGCTCGCGGGTGGCGCGGTGACGACGGAAGGCTTCACGCAGATGGCGGCGATGATCGCGAGGCTTAAGCTGCCGACCGTGATCACGCAGGAGGGCGGCTATCTCACGCCGCAGCTCGGCGGCAACCTCGCCGCCTTCCTCACGGGATTTCAGAAGGGCTGAAAACGAAAGCGCGCCCGAAAGGGCGCGCTTCCAATCTCTCAGATGTCGCCGCGATCAGACGACGATGTTGAGGCGCCGCTCGCCGGCATCGCCGGAGCCGGACGCACCCTGATCCTGGTTGACCGTCTCGGTCTTCTTCAGATCGACCTCTTCGGCCTGACGGTCGTTCTCGCGCTGCGTCTGCGCAGTCGATGACGTCGCCGCAGCTTGCTGCTGGCCGGCCACTCGGGCGCCTTCAAAGGCTGCCGCGACCCCGGTCACACCGGAAATGTTCATCGCCAATCTCCTGACCCACTTGGTCTTGCCCGGAATCTGAGCATTCCGAACGAAACCCGCAAGTTCTTTCGTCTGCGAGTTTAATAGAATTTTAGGTAATTTCCTGCCCCAACGCAGGCTCGAACCTGCCGATAGGCCCGGAAACGCCTGTGGATAACGCCTTGGAACAGCGCGATTTTCGCCCATGCGCGGCGGACGGAGCCCGGTTGCGGGAGCGGCGTTTGTCCCGCCGCCGCCCACAGCCTAGGGTGCGACAAACGCACCTTTATATGCAGTTCGAATCCCATGTCTGAAGGCGCCAACCCCGAGAGTCGCAGCCGACCGGCTGCTCCCGTCGGCGGGGTGCTGACGGGAATCGCCTGCGCCGTCGCCTCCTTCGCGATCTTTGCCCTGCATGATGCGGGGATCAAATGGGTGGTGATGGCGGAGTACTCGCCCTGGCAGGTGCTGTTCATGCGCAGCGCCGTCATCCTGGCGATCTGCCTCGCGATCGGCCGCAAGCGCGTGGTGATCCAGACCCTGCGCTCGCCGATCCGCAACGCGTTGCTCGCCCGCGCGATCGGCTTGCTGATGGCCTGGCTCTGCTTCTATTCGGCCGCGGGCAAGCTGCAACTCGCCGAATTGATGACGATCTACTTCGCCTCGCCGCTGCTGGTGGCCGTTCTCGCGGTGCCGCTGCTGCGCGAGACCGTCACGCGCATGCGCTGGATCAGCATCCTGATCGGCTTTGGCGGCGTGCTCATCGCCTGCCGCCCGGGCGACCTCAGCCATGCCGGCGCGGTCGGCCTCGCTCTGCTGGCGGCGGTGCTCTGGGCGGGATCGATGATTCTGATCCGGCAGATCGCCACCCGGGAGCCGACCCTGGTGCAGATGCTGACCTCCTGCTTCTCCTTCGTGCTGATGACCGGCACGGTGATGCCGTTCAAATGGGTGACGCCGGGTCTCCTCGATCTGGTGATCATGATCGGCATCGGCCTGCTCGGCGCGCTGGCGCAGTACCTGCTGATCGAAGCCATCCGGCGCGCGCCGGCCTCCGTGGTCTCGCCGCTGGAGTTCTCGGCGCTGGTCTGGTCGTTCGTGCTGGGTTACCTGATCTGGGCCGACACCCCGGGCCTCAACGTCTTCGCGGGCGCGGTGCTGATCATGGTGAGCGGCGTCTTCATCGTGCTGGAAGAATGGCGCAAGGCGCGTACCGCACGCGCGGTTCAGCAGCCGGCCGAATAGCTCAAGCCGAGGCCAGCGCGCTCTGGCGGCTGCGCTGCCATTGGCGCAGAGCGGCAACGATCACCACCACCGTCGCGATACCGAGCACCACCCAGGCGGGTCGGATACCCGCATGGAAGCTGAGATCGGCTTCCAGCACGCGCAGGAACGGTGCGTTGGTCTTGAAGTGATAGTAAGCCGCCTCCCCCAAAGCCGTTGCGAGTGACGCGAAGATCCCGAGGCCGGCCAGGGTCGGGAGCGCGGCGGCGCGCTCGCTGCTACCGAGCCAGTAGACGAGACGATAGGCCGTCATCCAGACGAACAATCCCGCAACCACCAGCGGCTCGCTGACGTTGAGCTTCGACTGCATGAAGTAATGGATGCAGGCCAGCACGCCGGCGGCATAGATCCAGCGATGCAGGCGTGCCCAAGCCTTGCCGCCGAGACGCTTCACCATGCCGTCGGTCGAGGTCAGCGCCAAGGCGCCGAGGATCAGCAGGGCCGCAAAACCGATGGTGAGATAGATGCGCAGCGCGATCTCGCTCACGACCTTGTAGAGATCGAACATGTTGTCGGCGGCATAGAACGAGATGTGCAGCACCGCATAGGAGAACGCCGCAACGCCGATCATCCGCCGCACGGTGACCAGCCGCGCCCAGCGGAAGGATTGCCGGAACGGCGTGACCGCGAGGCTGATCATCAGCAGGCGGATGGTCCAGAGGCCGGTGGCGTGGATGATCTCGGTGATCGGCCGCACCGGGAAGAAGCCGGCGAAATACTGGATCGCGGTCACGATGCCCGGCAGGCAGACCGCCAGCAGGATGGCGGCCCGGAACCAGGAGAAGCTGCCGTTGCGCTCGCGCCAGGGCACCCGCATGAGTCGCGATCCTAGGAAAGTGAATCCGTCCCTCAAGATAGGCGTCTCCCCGGGACCAGCCAATCACCCTGGCGTGACCGGATTCCATGCCTTTCCGGCATCACCGATCGGTGACGATCGCCACAGGCGGGCGTGCGGGACCCCGGGCTTGTGATTGGGGTCACAGCGTGGACCCGACCGTTCCGTTAGGCTTGAACCATGATCCCGGCCGATGCGCCGAAGGCTCGCGCAACACGGAAGATTGGAAAAATGACCCCTCGCCAGATCGAGATCGTGAAGCAGAGCTTTGCGAAGATCATGCCCTTCAAGGACCAGGCTGCCGAGCTGTTCTATTGCCGCCTGTTCGAGCTCGATCCTTCGCTCCGCCTGATGTTCCGATCGGACCTGACCGAGCAGAAGCAAAAGCTGATGATGGCGATCGCCATGGTCGTCACCAACCTCGAGAAGATGGACGGCCTGCTCCCCACGGTGCGGCAGTTGGGCGCTCGCCACAAGACCTACGGCGTCCGCAACCGGCACTACGACGTGGTCGGCGCGGCCCTGCTCTGGACCCTGGAGATCGGCATGGGCGCCAGCTGGACCAAGGAGCTCGCCGAAGCCTGGACGGATGCTTACGGCTGCGTCGCCAAGGCGATGATCGAAGGCGCCGACAGCGTCGCTGAGCCGTCGCGTCCGGGACGCCAGGCGGCCGAGTAACGCGGCTCAGTCCAACTCCGGATAGACCAGCTCCGGCTTCCCTCCCCGCGTGACGAAGACGATCGCGTTCTGCGCGAAGCGGCGCGCGATCTCCAGACCCACCTCGACTGGAATGCCGAAGACCACGCATTCCAGCTCCGCTTTCCAAGCCCCGCTCGGATCCCGGCCTTCACCCAGCGCGTAATCATGGCCGCTTGCATCCAGCAAAGCGGTGAGCGCTGCGTGCCGGGCGCGGTTCTCGGTATCGGATAGAACGACGCTCCGGGGATTATACGCAGTGACCACAACGGCTGTGGTGGCATGTCGCCGATCGAGCGCGCGATCGAAATCCGGGTTGTGCCGGCCGATGTTCAGGGTAACGTCATGCCCGTCGCCGATAAAGAGCACGTAGTCGGTGGCGCGATAGGCGGCGATCAGCCGTTCATCCAGCATAGTGTTCTCCTCACCGTGCCCGTCACTCTAATGCAATCCAACCCAAACTAACCAGATCAGGATGCCAGTCATGCCCGAACCCACCGGCTCCCCACAAAGGCCCCCGCTCCCGCCCTTCACCGCCGAGACCGCCGCCGAGAAGGCGCGCAAGGCCGAGGATGCCTGGAACAGCCAGGATCCGGTCAAGGTGTCGCTCGCTTATACCGAGGACAGCCAGTGGCGCAACCGCGCGGAGTTCTTCTCGGGCCGTGCCAAGATCGTCGAGTTCCTGACCCGCAAATGGCAGCGCGAGCTCGACTATCGCCTGATCAAGGAGCTCTGGGCCTTCCACGACAACCGGATCGCCGTGCGCTTCCAGTACGAATACCACGACGATTCCGGCAACTGGTTCCGCGCCTATGGCAACGAGAACTGGGAGTTCGACGAGAACGGGCTGATGCGCCGGCGCCAGGCCAGCATCAACGACGTGCCGATCAAACCGGCGGACCGCAAGTTCATCTGGCCCCAAGGGCCGCGGCCGAAGGACTTCCCCGGCCTCACCGAACTCGGCCTGTAGCATGCCCGACTACCTTCTGCTCATGCATGACGACGCGACGGAAGCCACGCGGGGCTGGGACGAATATTTCCGCCGGCTGCGCGCGGCCGGCGTGTTCCAGGGCGGCAGCGCCATCGGCGGCGGGATGACGGCGCGCAAGGACGCGACACCCGCGCCGCTCGCCGCCCATCTCGGCGGTTTCATCCGCATCGCCGCCCGCGACCTCGAGCACGCGCAGACGTTTCTCGACGGCAATCCGGTCTATGAAGCCGGCGGCACGGTGGAGATCCGCGAGTTGCCGGTCACGGGATGAAGCCCCTTCTTGCGGCGGGGCGCCCCGGTTACGTGGCACGTTTCCGGCCTTCATAGATACCACCGCATTCCTTGGCCGCCTGCTCCATGTAGCCGGCAGCTCGCGTGTAGAGTCCACGCTCTTCGGCAAGTTCGGCAAAGCGCTCGAGGTTGCGAAGACGGACCGCCTTCTGCGCGATGCCGATCGAGGAAGTATCCGCGAGGAACGATTCACGCGTTGCCTCGAAGAGCTCGCACCACCGTTCCGCAGGCGGTCTCGAGCCGCGGGCGTTGTAGGAGAAGACCTGCTGGCGGCTAACCTCGACATCGAAGACGTTCTTCACCGCTGCGGCCACGCGCGAGGGCGTTTCATAGCGCGCCAGGCCACGCACGATGAACTCCTTGATCTCGTCGGTGAGGAGCGTCGCCGGTCTCGCATCCTGTCCGTGCTCGGTCTGCGTTGCGTGTTCCTGTATGTGTCCGGTCTGCGTTACGCGATCCTGTATGTGTCCGGTCTGCGTTGCACTGTCCTGTATGTGTCCGGTCTGCGTTACGCGATCCTGTATGTGTCCGGTCTGCGTTACGCGATCCTGTATGTGTCCGGTCTGCGTTACGCGATCCTGTATGTGTCCGGTCTGCGTTTCGCGATCCTGTATGTGTCCGGTCTGCGTTACGCGATCCTGTATGTGTCCCGTCTGGGTGACAGGCGCCAAGCCATGTCCGTTCAGAGCGGCGCGCTCTCGTAAGCGCCGCATCAAGGCTTCGCGGTCATCGTGCGGGGTCTGCGCTGAAAGCATCTTCACCTCACAGGCAAACGACGCGCGCGGCATCGCTCGCTTTCCAGATTGATGATGGGAAACACGGCACCGCGGTGCCGAAACGGCAAAAGCCCGCCCGCGCCTCATCGGATCGAGCGCAGGCAATGAGAAGCACCATAGTTCACTTTTTGTTCTTGCGCAAGTAGAATTACCCTGAGAGCGCCTTTATCGCCTGGCCCGCCGGCCGCGGCACGATCGTCACAGCCCCGCTACGCCTACTTTCGGCTACCAGCGGAAGATTCCAACGACAATGCAGACCACACTCGCCATCACCGAACAGAAGATTAGATCCGGTGCAGGATTGGATCAGGAGCGGACGTCCGGACGGCATGGCATAGATGCCGCACAAGAGGAGCGCCGATGCCTAGCTCCGCTGTTTTGCCATGCGCAACGCGGCGGGGCCGGGCGATGGCGACGGATCGGTTCGCAGAAAGCGATCGATGGTTTCCAGAAACTCAACCACGGAGATGGGGACTGCGATGTAGGCGTCACAACCGCCTTCGCGAATCTTTTCCTCATCGCCTTTCATGGCAAAGCTCGTCACTGCTATGACGGGAATCCCCTTCAAAGTCTCGTCCTGCTTCAGCCACCTTGTGACCTCCAGTCCGGATACGTACGGAAGCTGGATGTCCATCAAGATCAGATCGAGCTTCATGCGTCGGGCAATTTCGAAGGCCTCCTTGCCGTCTTTTGTTTCCAAGACGCGGTAGCCCTCCGCCTCTAGCAGGTCCCGATAAAGCTTGGCATTGAGCGCGTTGTCCTCGACGACCAGAAGAGTCTTCTGCGTTGCGCGCCCGCTCCCCTCCTCGTCCCCCATCACGCCCCGCCGGCAACCTCCATGCAGTCCCGATCGCCGGTATACCACAAGTAATCCGAGTGCGACGTCCGATCATGCTTAATGCCGGACCCGCGGACCCTTCTGATGCGTCGGCAGAACAGTTTCGCTTTGCGCCAGGAGGGGACGTCCCTGATCTCACCAACTGCACTGCGACACGCCGCAACTTATTCCGAGGGTCAGACTTTTGCCACTTGCGTCGTTGGCGTTTTGCCCTGAGCTCAGTCAAGCCGCCCATGGATGTGAAGTGCGTGGACGCCATTCATAGGCAACCGAAACGGTTCTCCAAGCGGAACCTGCGCGCGCCGTCGGCGGTTTTACTGAAGTGGCGGGCCCAGAGCGACGGTCCGCGACGAACATTGATCCCAGGTGTGCGATGATCTCTAAAGCAGGCCGACTGGGCATGGCGGCGACAGTAGCCATTACCCTTCTCGCCTCTTGCACGGCGCCGGCGCCCGATTGCACGGGTCTGGTCGGCAACAGCAAGAAGCAGTGCGAGGCAGATTCGACAAGGACGCGCAGCCCCGACAATTCCAACAATCCCGACCAAGGTAACTAAAACCCGGATAGAGCATTGAGTTGCTGTAGCGGAGCGGCGGAAGAATGGCGCCTTGACTACGCCAGGGGTTCTTCGGAATTCGGCCGCTTGTCCGTGGCCGCCAAGGCCAGACCACTAAGAATCAAGATGACGCCCGCGGCGAACATCAGGCCGAGTTGATCGCCAAAGAGAAAGGCAGCGGTGGCGATGCCGAAGACCGGCTGCAGATATTGCACGCCCGCCGCCACGCGGGCCGGCACGATCCGCAAGATGTAGAGCCAGAGCAGCAGTCCCGCGACCGTCACGGAGATGCCGAGATAGACGACAGCCCAGACGGCTTGCGCGGTGATCTCGAACGGCGTCCGAACCATCTCCCAACCAGCCAAAGGCAGGATCGCGATGAGGCCCGCCAGGGCATTCCACGCGGCGACGGGAAGTGTGCCGTACCGCTCGGTCAGCTCCGCGCTCCAGATGTAGTAGAAAGCGATGGCGATCGCCGAGACCAGCATCCATGCCACGCCGGAGATCGTGGTCCTCGACAGATCGTCGGCGCCCGCGCCGCTTCCGAAGGCAACGAGCGCGATCCCGCCAAAGGCCGCGAACAGGCCGGCCCAATGTCTTCCCGCCACCGGCTGTTTCAGCCGCACTGCCGCAAAGATGACGATGAAGATCGGTATCGTCGCGGAAACGATCGTCCCCACCGAAGCAGAGGTGCCGCGGACACCGAACGACTGTGCGACATTGCCCAGGGAGATACCCATGACGCCCAGCGCAATGATGCTTGGAACGGCTTTCAGCGGCACCCGAAGTCGGCGCGACGACAGGATCAGCAGCAACGGTACCGCAACCAGGAACCGCATGGCGGTGAAAATCAGCGGCGGAAGGGTCTCCAGGCCGAGCTTCGTGATCGGAATCGAGAGACCCCACATGAGCGCCAGCAGCAGCATCGCGCCCAGCTTCTTTGTCGAGAGGCTCGAGGGAGCCGCAAGAGCGGCGGCCTGGTTGACCGGTTGCGTCATGGATCTTTGGAATGGGAAGCAGTTGTGCGTCCCAATCATGTATGACGGTTCAAAAGATCGCTGACAAACCATTGAACCTCACGCTACGTGTGAGTAGTATTCACGCATATGCCAGACCAGCTTCCTCCCCTCCAAACCCTGCGCGCATTCGAAGCCGCGGCCAGGCGGCTGAGCATGACGCTGGCGGCAGAGGAACTGCATCTGACTCACGGCGCGGTCAGTCGCCAGATCAAGGCGCTGGAAGATCATCTTGGCGTTCCGCTGTTCCGTCGCCTCACGCGCAAGATCGAATTGACCGATGCCGGTGCCGCCTATTTCGGCGCGATCAGCCGCGTGCTCTCCGAGCTATCGCGCGAAACCGCGAGCGTCCGGCGCAAGAATGAAAGCGCACACCTTCTCATCAGCTCGGGAGTTTCTTTCGCCAGCAAATGGCTGACGCCGCGCCTGCACCGTCTCATGGCGCGCCATCCGGACTTTCATATCCATCTCGATGTAACCGACACGCCGGTGGACTTTGCGGCAGGCCGCGTCGATGTCGCGTTGCGCTATGGGAATGGTGTCTATCCCGGTGCGACCGCGGAGCGCATCATGAACGAGACCGTCTCACCGGTCTGCGCACCGGCCTACCGCGATCGCATGGACGGGCTTAAATCTCCGCGTGACCTCGCCCGATGCGTGCTGATTCACGAGATCGGCATGACGATGACCTGGCAGCGGTGGTTCGAGGCGATGGATCTGCCATATCCGAAGACGCGCGGTCCGGGCTACAGCCATGGGAGCATGTCGATCGAAGCGGCGATCCGGGCCGAAGGCGTCGCCTTGGGGCGCAGCGTCCTGGTGGCCGAAGACCTGACAGCAGGACGCCTTGTCTCACTGTTCCCGAAGGCGAAGCTGGAAGTCGAATGGGGATACGATCTTGTCTACCGCATCGGCAATGGAGATCATCCGAAGGTTCGCGCGTTCAGGAGCTGGATCCTGGGCGAGGTGCGGGAATTCTATTCGGCGAAACGCCCGGATCGCAGGCGATAAAGAAGTCGTTCCTCGAGCAGAGACCGAGATCCGCTTCGGGTCAGGAGCGGGCGCCGTTCCACTCTCCTGAATATCTGATAGGGTGCAACGATCAACAACCGGAGATTTAAGTGTCGAGCTGGCGCGGTTGACCCGCCTCATTGCGGCGGCGAAGCGTCTTTGAAATCGGCGAAGATTCGGGAGTGACAGCCATGACCACACGCCGTGCCGAATGCTCCTGCGGGCAGCTCGCCGCGATCTGCGAGGGTGAGCCGGTGCGGGTTTCGGTCTGTCATTGCCTGGAATGCAAGCGGCGCAGCGGCAGCGCCTTCAGCAACAATGCGCGGTTTCCGGGGGCGCGGGTCTCGTTCGAAGGTCGGTCGAAGGAATACGTGCGGACCAGCGATGCTGGGAGTCACGTGACCTATTCCTTCTGCCCGGAATGCGGCACGACGGTGCATTACAAGATCGACGTACAGCCGGGGCTGATCGCGATCCCGGTCGGCGCTTTCGCCGATCTCAACTTTCCGGCGCCGTTCCTCTCCTTCTATCACACGAGCCGGCGCTATCCCTGGGTCGGGATCGGCGCCGAGCCGTTGGAGCGGATCGACTGAACTAGCGAAGCGCGATCACCGCGCGCCGGTGAAGCGGACGACGGCCTCCGGATCGAAGAAGACCAGGATCATGTTCACCGCGACGCCGTCGTTCGAGAGCGGCAGGAACAGGCTTTCGGCGCCGCGATAGCCGCGCCGGCGTTCGAGAAACGGGATCGGGTCCAGGACGGGCGCGCCGGTTTCAACGACGCGATCATAACATTCCGTCGCATCTTCGGCGTTCTCGCCGAAGAATGCCTCGGCGACGGATCTTCCCGTCGGATCATAACCGCGCACTTCCGCCTCCATGGTGCCCACCAGGCGATACACGTAGCGGCGTTCGTCGGGAACGACATCGACCAGCGTTATCCCAGGCAGCAGATGCGGCGGGATCTCCGTCGGATCAAGGTCCGAGCGTCGCGGCATCGGATGACTGCCCCGCTTCAACTGCCAATAGGCGTAGATCCGCTGCAGATTGGCGCTGTAGCTTTTGAGCTCTTCGATGTCGCGGATCATGACCAGCATCATTGCAATTTCGCGTCATAACCTGGCGCGATGCAAGGTCTGAGATGGCTACACCGCGCGGCGCAGGCGGCGTTCGCCCGGCGTGCTCCCGTAAACGCTGCGGAAGCGGCGGGTGAAATGCGAGCGGGAGCTGTAGCCGGCGGCCTCGGCCGCGGCTGTGACGCTGGCATCGCCGCGGGTCAGCAGGTCCTGCGCGATATGCATGCGGGCCGCGGCGAGCACCGCGCGCAGCGGCGTCCCATCTGCCGTCAGGCGCCGGCGCAAGGTCGAGGCGCCCATCGCCAGGCGCTTCGCAAGCGCGTCCGCGGTCCAGCGTCTTGTTGGTTCGGCGGAAACCATCCAGCGGATACGATCGGCGAGCGGTACGTCGAACAGCGGGCGCGCCGCGGGATCGGCGCGGAGCAGCATCAGCACTTCGGCGAGGCGATGCTCGCCGAGCAGCGCTGCATGGCTCGAGGTCGCGAGCGTCGTCGCAGCATGGGCGAGCGCATCGACCAGATCCGCGGTCAGCGTGACGCCGATGTCGAACCCCTTCCTCGGTGCCGGCGGCAGGTCGGGCAGTTGCGCGATGCTGGGCGGCAGGCTCGCCACTTCGACCAGCAGCGATTCATAGAGGCCGCGCGCGTTGGGGATGTTGACGACATCCAGCGTCGCGCCGCCCGGGCTGACGAAGACATCGCCGGCGACGAAGCGCTGGCTTTGATCGCCGAGCCAGAACTCCTTCTCGCCCGAGAGCACGATGCCGATCAGCGGACGGCCGATCACCACCTGGGCCAGGCGCTCCGCCGCGAAGCAGCAATAGGTGAAGACCTGGCGGCCGGCCTGCTTGCGGGTGAAGTTGTGCAGGCCCGGATCCTTGCGCGGGCGGCCGGGCGCGGTCGCGAGCGGGCGCAGGCGGTCGAGCAGTTGGCGGCGCAGGCGGGCCGTTTCGGGGTTGCTGTCCATGTCTCTGTCCTAGACCCCGCCCGGGCGGGCGTCCAATGCGAAATGAGCGTTTCGGGCACAAGGTCGAGCTTTTCCGGCGCCCGCCTCGCTCGGTCTGCTCGCAGGATCGCCGCACTTCATGACCTGCGAGGAAAAGATGAAACCGATCGCTTTTGCTGCCTTGTTCACTGCAACCGTATCCACCACTTTGGCCGCCGCTGCTTCTGTTGCACAAGCGGCCGAGAATGCCACGCCGGTGAAGCTCTGGCGCCTGGACTGCGGCACAATTCAGGTCAACAACCTGGATCTCTTCTCCGACACTTTCGGCTATGTCGGGCAGAAGCGAAAATTGACCGACAGCTGCTATCTGATCCAGCACGGCGCGGATTACATGATCTGGGATACCGGACTGCCCGCCGGGCTGAAGGGCGCGCCGCTCAGCGATAAGGACCCGCTGTCGCCGAGCTTGACCAAGACGCTCGGCGAGCAGCTGGCGACCCTGAAAGTGGACCCGAAGCAGATCGCGCTGGTCGGGATCAGCCACTACCACTTCGATCACGTGGGACAGGCCGCGGATTTCCCGCAGGCGAAGCTGCTGATCGGCAAGGCCGACTTCGAGGCGCTGAAGAGTGAGCCGGTGCCGTTCGGCGCGGACCCCTCGCTGCTGGCGCATTGGCTGAAGGACGGCGCGCCGTCCGAAGAGGTGAGCGGCGACAAGGACATCTATGGCGATGGATCGGTGACGATGCTGTCGATGCCGGGTCATACGCCGGGCAGCTACGCCCTGCTGGTGCGGTTGGCGAAGAAAGGCCCGGTGCTGCTCTCCGGCGACGTCGTGCATTTCGAGGAGCAGTTCAAGGTCAACGGCGTCCCCGGCTTCAACACCAACCGCGCGGAGTCACTGGCCTCGATGGAGCGGATGCAGAAGGTGGCGAAGGCACTGAAGGCGACGCTGGTCGTGCAGCACGACGCGAACGACATCGCGAAGCTGCCGACGTTTCCGGCGGCGGCGGAGTGAGGCTTAGACTGGGATCGCGCGCTGGTCCTTCTGGCGCGCGATTCTCCAAGCATGGCGTTTAGGGAAACGGCTGCTCCAAGACTGACAACTTCATCCATCGATAGACCTCACCAGCACGCTCTGTGCCGAGCGAAGTAACAGCCGCGATGAGTTGCGTTCCCACCCGACATATTTCTCGATCATCGAGGACGCCGAGATTGTCCAGCTTCGCGAGGTCTTCGCCCGGAAAACCCAGCGCCACATAGGCGCCGGCGATCCAGGCAACGAATTGCTTTTCGCCATAGGGGGAAGGCGGCGCCGGCTTCAGGAATGCTGCTTCCACGACCTCGGCGGCGCGATCGCTCTGCGCCGCACGAATCTCGGTAGGTATTGGGTCGCCCGGCCTGCTGGCGCTGAAGTAAGCGGCACAGGCTCGGGGCTGCTCCCGCAGTTGCCGCATGACCCCCAAGTCAGCCTGCGCAAATTCGGCGAATGCCCCAGCTGGCGCCGCCTGGAAAGCCTTTCTCACGCGCTCTGTCAGGAATGCCCTAGCCTCGCGCTTAACCACCTTCTCATCGCCGGAGGAGGCTGACGCGGCCCGCCCCAAACGCGCGCGAAATTCTGGCTCGGCCGACGGATCGTGTTCGAAGATCGCTCGCACGAGCCGGAGTTCCTTGATTGAAGCGATCGACGCTTCAAGTCTCGGATCCCGCGCCAGTTCGTCGGAAGCGGCCGACTCTTCCTTCGGACCCTGAGAACTCGCGGCGAACGGATTCGTCGAAGCCCCTGCATCTCCATACCCCAGATGCTCCCGCGCACATTCTTGGAGCGCGTCCAATGCCGCCGCCGAACCATCGAGGCTGAACTGAAACATCCCGCGGGCCGCCGAGACCTCGAGGCTGCGACCAGTGCGCAGCAACTCGGTCTGAGAAAAGTCAGTCGCAAACGGGATGAGAATGGAAGACGTCGTTTCAGCGCGCGCTTTGGCAGCCAGCGACGGATGATCATCGACTGCAAAGGATATGTCGTAGACCGCACCTTCATTCAATCGCCACCCGGCATCGGTCCCATCGAGCAAAAAAGACAAAGCACGGTTGGCGCGGGAGGCCATGATGTTGAGGTTTATCCGCTGCTGGCTGTAGCGCGCAACCATGCATATCTCGCCTTTGCCCGCATCGCCCGCAACGGCGACCAGCGTCCAATCGCCTACGTTCCGATTTTCCAGGACCTCCGCGCGCGCGAGGAATGGCGAAAGAACGCCTGCGATCAACAAGAAGAAAGGCACAATCCCATGCAGTATTTGGCCCATCGGCTGCTACCTCCCCGCGCATGATACGGCGAGTCCGCACCCGGAACAAATAGGAAACTTGGTTAATTTGCCGACGCCACTTGCACCTCCGCCCCGACGTTTGTGGAAGCGGAGGTGGATCGATCCCTTTGAAGTAACGAGCTAACGCGATGCAAGAGGGGTCCGCGACGAACAAAGCGCCCCTCAAGGCCACGACGAATACACCTTTCGAAAGATCGCCGCGCCGGTGTCTTCGGGAAGCCAGGCGAGGGCAATCGAAAGCTGAGTTCCGAGGCGGCACGTCTCGCGCGAGCCAAGTGTCCCAATATCATCAAACTTCGTCATATCGTCTTTGGAAAAGCCATTGGCAGCGTAGGCTTCCGCCATTGCAACGACGAACTCCTCGTCCCCGATTGTCGCCTTCGCGACCGGACTGACGGCAGCCGCTTCGACGAGATCAGCATAGATTTCTGCCAACGCAATGCGCATATCTTGCGGGAGATAGCTCAAATCTCCAGCGCCGCTCGCGTTGAAGAAAGCAGCGCAATGATCCGGCTGGGATTGAAGCCGCTGCATAGCGGCGAGATTCAGGCTTATCAGCCTGGCGAGCACGTCCGACGGCGCAACCTTGATCGCTCTCTCCACGTATGAGTAGAGGAATGCCTGAGCCTGCAACATGGCCACAACTTGTTTATCGCCGGCAGGCACGCCTCGCAAGGCCGCTCGAAGCCTGTCGCGCAATTCGTCCTCGCCCCTGGGGTCGCGCGCAAAAATAATCTGAGCGAGACGCAACGTCTTCACCGCCGCAAGAGTGCGCTCGACATCCGGATCATCGACGGCATTTGCGGGATCGCTTGGTCGCGACGGATCACCAGTCTTCGGGCTTGACTCGCCGGCGCCATTCGCGCCTGCCGAGGAGAAAGGATCCGCGGCGTCCGCGTCATTCTGGCCAACGAGTCCCTGCGCGCATGCCTTCAGCACGTCAAGCGCTGCCATCGCGCCCTGAAGATTGAGTCTCAAATCTATGCGCTGAGCCTGAACTTGCAGAAGATGTCCATCCTCGAACGGCTGTAGCGCCGCCGCGTCTCTCCCAAGCGCCATCAGGACCGAATCCTCACTCGCTCCTGCGGCATGGATTTCGACCGGTGGCCCATTGTCGATCCTATAGGTGAGTTCGTAGATATCTCCCTCGTGTAAGTCCCACTTGCCTTTGCGATGCAAGATCCTGATGAAGTACCCTATTTCTTCCGTGTGGCTGAAGATGAAGGCGATGTTGTCTTCGCCGGTGATCAGAGCGCGACACGATCCGTCTTCCAACGGCTTTCGCAGCACCAACCAATCTCCGATGCGCTCAAGATTGGGATCGTCATGATAGCCCAAGTGCCGGACTGCGCAGTCCAAGAGCCCTTCCAAGGCATTCGAAGATCCCTTCAGGCTGAAGGATACTTGGCCGCCCCGATATCGGATCGCAAGCCGATTGCCCTGGCGCAGCGGCTCGGTCGCGCTGAAACTTGCGCCGAGCGCGACACGCAATAGGTTGGGGGCAAAGGACTTTGCCGTCGCCGTGGTCGGGGCGCCGCCATCAATTGTATAGGTGAACCCGCGCTCGCCGTCGTTCACCTCCTCCCCGAGAATATCCAAAAACCAGTTGCCGCTTCTCTCGACCGTGACACCCAGGATATGGCCTTGGCTCAGGCCCAGACCTTGGACGGTGCAGAGAGCAGGCTCGCCGGACTCGTCTGCATACGCCGTGAGCTCCCAGTTCCCGACATGGCGTTCCTCCAACTCTCGGAGTTCAGCAGACGCGGTGGAGATCGAGAACCACAGCAGAAGCGCAATTATGGCAGTTGGGAAGCTTTTCATACGGCCCCTCTTGGTCCCCGATGCGATCATCGCGCATTTCCCGGCGCTCGAAAAGCGACCAGATTGTTGTCATTATTCATTCTAAGGTTGTGTGCGCGGCAGGTCTGCGCCGACCAGATTAGTTCCGCGAATGGAGCGCAATCCGGCGTTCAGAAACTCGGCGGCGTATTGACCGAGACGACTTCGCACTCCTCCGTGCCGGCGTTGCGGAACCGGTGCGGCGTCCGGCTGTCGAAGTAGTAGGCGTCGCCGGGGCCGAGCACGCGGACCTGGTCGCCGACGGTGACTTCGAGCTTGCCGCGGATGATGACGCCGCCCTCTTCCGCGTCATGGGTCAGCATCTGCTCGCCGGTGTCGGAGCTCGGCTTGTAATGCTCGTGCAGGATCTGCATCGCCTTGCCGGTGAGATCCCGGCCGACCTGGCGGTAGGAGACCGGGCCGCCGGCGAGCTCCACCAGCTCCGTGGCGGTGAAGAAGATCTGCGGGCGCGGCTTCAAGTCGGCGGCGAAGAATTCCGCCAGCGAGATCGGGAAGCCGTCGAGCAGCTTCTTCAACAGGCCGACCGAGGGCGAGGAGCGGTTCTGCTCGATCATCGAGATGATCGCGTTGGAGACACCGGCGCGCTTCGCCAACTCCCGCTGCGAGAGATCGTGGGATTCCCGGAGCGCCTTCAGGCGCGCGCCCAAGTCAAAGCCGCCGGCCATGTCCATCGCTTGCACCCCCACCTTAGCGCTGCGCGCTGCGCACCTCGCGGTGCGCGCCCCCTCTCCCAGCTCCGGCTAAGCTCGCTCGCGCTCGCTAAGCCTGCGCAACCCTCTCCCCGTTGGGGCGAGGGGACAGGGATGCGTGTTTAGTGCGCTCAATATATTAAACGATTGGGCCAGGAATCAAGGGTTTGGGGGGCCAGATGGGGCATTTCCGGATTCAACTTGTTGATTTTCTTGAACGTGATATTGTGCCGGCCCATCCGAAACCGGACCGGGAAATCCCAGATATGGCCACGCAATCCGCAGCTTCGAAAACTTTCGAGGCGACGCAGTTCAAGCCGACGCCGAACAATCTCGAAGCCTTCTTCATGCCCTTCACCTCGAACCGCGCGTTCAAGGCGAAGCCGCGCCTGTTCGTGAAGGCGGAAGGCATGCATTACACCACCATCGAAGGCCGCAAGGTGCTCGACGCCTCGGCTGGCCTCTGGTGCATGAATTGCGGCCATGGCCGCAAGGAGATCTCGGAAGCGGTCGCGCGCCAGATCGCGGAGATGGATTACGCCCCGCCGTTCAACATGGGCCACCCCTCTTCCTTCGAGCTCGCGTCGCGCGTCGCCGCCTTGCTGCCGGCCGGTCTCGACCATGTGTTCTTCACCAACTCGGGTTCTGAATCGGTCGACAGCGCACTGAAGATCGCGCTCGCCTATCACCGCGCCAAGGGCCAAGGCACGCGCCAGAAGCTGATCGGCCGCGACCGCGGCTATCACGGCGTCGGCTTCGGCGGCATCTCGGTCGGCGGCATGGTCAATAACCGCAAGTGGTTCGGCAATTCGCTGAACGGCGTCGATCACCTGCCGCACACCTACAACCGCGCGGAAATGGCGTATTCCAAGGGCCAGCCGACCTGGGGTACCCATCTGGCCGATGACCTCGAGAAGCTGGTGGCACTTCATGATGCCAGCAACATCGCCGCGGTCATCGTCGAGCCGGTCGCCTGCTCGACCGGCGTGCTGGTGCCACCGCAGGGCTACCTGCAGAAGCTGCGCGAGATTTGCACCAAGCACGGCATCCTGCTGATTTTCGACGAGGTCATCACTGGCTTCGGCCGCCTGGGCGCTTCCTTCGCCACCGAGTATTTCGGCGTGAAGCCCGACCTCATCACCTGCGCCAAGGGCCTGACCAACGGCTCGATCCCGATGGGCGCCGTGATCGTGTCGAAGGACATCTACGACACCTTCATGAACTCGTCGGCGGAAGGCGCCATCGAGCTCTTCCACGGCTACACCTACTCGGCGCATCCGGTCGCTTGCGCGGCGGGTCTCGCAGCGCTCGACATCTACAAGAACGAGGGGCTGTTCGACCGGGTGAAGGAGCTTTCGCCGTACTGGGAGGAAGCGATCCACAGTCTGAAGGGCACCAAGCACATTGTCGATATCCGCAACATCGGCCTGATCGGCGCGGTCGAACTCGAGCCGCGCGCCGGCAAGCCCGGTGCCCGCGGCCAGGAAGCCTTCATCGCCGCTTACGAGGCCGGCGTTCTGACGCGTGTGACCGGCGATACGATTGCCATGTCGCCGCCTTTCATCGTGGAAAAGAGCCAGATCGATCAGATGATCTCGACTCTGCGCGAGGTCCTGAACAAGATCGACTGATCCGGTCGATCGGACGCGTGCGGCCGGTCCTCGGAAGAGGATCGGCCGTTTCGCGTTTTTCAGAAGAAGCGCCCGAAGTTGGGCCGCGAAAAAGAAAATCCCTCCCCCGCATTCGGGTGAGGATCGGTGGGGAAGCAAGCCCCACAAAAATTCTAGCCAAGTTGGGAGACAACAGATGCTTATCGGCGTTCCGAAGGAGATCAAGAACCACGAGTACCGCGTCGGTCTCGTGCCCTCCAGCGTGCGCGAGCTGATCCATCACGGCCATAAGGTCGTGGTCGAAACCAAGGCCGGCGGCGGCATCGGCTTCAGCGATGCGGATTACAAGGCGGCGGGTGCCACCATTGCGCCGAATGCCGAAGCCGTCTTCGCCAAGGCCGACATGATCGTGAAGGTGAAGGAGCCGCAGGCGAAGGAATGCAAGATGCTCCGCCAAGGGCAGCTGCTGTTCACCTATCTGCATCTGGCGCCGGATCCCGATCAGACCAAGGGCCTGCTGAAGTCGGGCTGCACCGCGGTCGCTTATGAGACCGTGACCTCGGCGCGCGGCGGCCTGCCGCTGCTGGCGCCGATGTCCGAAGTCGCCGGCCGCATGTCGGTGCAGGTCGGCGCGCATTACCTCGAGAAGGAGCCCGGCGGCGCCGGCATTCTCTTGGGCGGCGTTCCCGGCGTGCGCGCGGCGCATGTCACCGTGATCGGCGGCGGCGTTTCCGGCACGCATGCCATCAGAATGGCCATGGGCATGGAAGCGCAGGTCACCGTGATCGACCGTTCGCTCGACCGGTTGCGCGAACTGGATGAGGTGTTCGGCTCGAAGCTCAACACCATCTACTCGACCGTGCAGGCGATCGAGGAATACGTGCGCGATTCCGATCTCGTCATCGGCGCCGTGCTGGTGCCGGGCGCGGCGGCGCCGAAGCTGGTAACCCGCAAGATGATCAAGTCGATGCGGCCGGGCTCGGTCGTGGTCGATATCGCCATCGACCAGGGCGGCTGCTTCGAGACCAGCCATGCGACCACCCATGCCGATCCGGTCTATGTGGTGGACGACGTCACCCATTACTGCGTCGCCAACATGCCGGGCGGTGTCGCGCGGACTTCGACCTTCGCGCTCAACAACGCCACCCTGCCGTTTGCCATTGCGCTGGCCAACAAGGGCGCGCGCCGCGCCTGTGCCGAGGACCCGCATCTGATGAACGGGCTCAACGTCCATGACGGCAAGCTCACCTACAAGGCCGTCGCCGATGCGCTGAAGCTCAAATACGTGAAGGCGCAGGATGCGCTCGGACTGTAAGCTTCAAGACAGATCCAGGGTGTGATGTGATGCGGGGCGGAAACGCCCCGCTTTTTTTGCGACAGGTTTGCGGCGGTTCTCGCGTGCAATTGACGCAGGACCGTCGCGTTGCGCTTCCGGAGGTGAACCCCATCTATCGGTGAGGGAACGCACGGTTTTTCGAGAAGGACCGGATCTTGCGATCAATCACACCCGTGGCGCGGGATGCGCGCTATGGCGCCACCGCCATCTTCTTCCACTGGATCACCGCAGCTTTGATCCTCATCAATTGGCTGCTGCCACAGCTCACCGAGCTGGTGGCGCGGGAGAATGCGCCGCAGGTGATCGCCTTGCATCGCTCGATCGGCGTCACCGTGCTTGCACTCGTGCTGCTGCGCGCGGTCTGGCGGCTCGTGAGCCCGCCTCCGCCCCTTCCGGGCGGCACGGCGCAGCTCGTCCGCATCAGTGCGAAGCTCGGCCATGCGGCGCTCTATCTGCTGATGCTCGCGGTGCCGGTCTTCGGAATCCTCTTCACCTGGGCGGGCGGCCACACGCTCTCGGTCTGGGGCGTGGCCGAGTTTGTGCCGCCGGCCTGGGTCGATCCGGCGCTCCGCAGCACATTCCGCGACCTGCACGAGATCTCCGCGAATGCCCTCCTCTGGCTGGTCGGATTCCACGCCGCAGCGGCACTGGTGCACCAGTATTTCTTCAAGGACCGGTTGCTGGACCGCATGCTGCCGGCCCGGTTCCGTGGCCGGACGGCCGCCTCTTAACGCTCTGAGCCAGCAGGTTTCTTTTCCCGGTGGGCTGCGCCGGGAATGGAACCGCGGGTGCTATTTGATAATAATTCTTACTTGCATCTTACCGCCCGGCACGATACACCTGCCCTTCAATTGAGAATGGTTCTCAATCGAATCCGCGGCGTCCAACCCGCGGGTTTCGAACGGGGTGGGATGACGTGGCGATGACGGATCAGCACTGGTCGTCGGCGCAGAACAAAGATGATCGTGGCGCCGGCGCGCGCGCGCACGCGGACACACCGCGGCGCGTGCCTCTGTCGCGCATTCTCGGCAGCGAGCGCGAGATCGTGATCGAGTTCAACGGCGCCGATTATCGGCTGCGCATCACCCGCAACCAGAAACTCATTCTCACGAAATAGCCGGACGTCGCGCGCATCCCGCGCGCGGCGATCGGTTCGTCCCAGCGAGTCCCGTTGGACGTGCGGCCATGCGGTCGTGCGCCCGGAGCCAGCCAGGAACAATCCCTGTCAGGCTCCAGGAGGCCCGCGTCGATGTCACGCCATTCTGCTCTGTTGCTCTCGGTTTCAACGGTATTGCTGATGCTGAACGCGCCGGCCCAATCGCAAGAGACCACGCCCGATCCGGCGACCGCTGCGCCCGCCGTCGCCCCCGACCCACAGGGCAAGCAAGCGGCGCCGAAGCCGGTTGTGCTCGATCCGCTGACGGTGACCGGCACCAAGGTGCCGACGCCGAAGAGCCAGGTGCCGGCAGTGATCGACGTGATCACCCAGGAGGATCTCGACCGCGAGCAGCCGATGACCGTCGGCGATGCATTGAACAATTTGCCCGGCGTCGAAGTGGAAGGCGGCCCCAAGGGCTCGCAATCGCAGCCCAACATCCGCGGCTTCGGCGGCACCGGCTGGGGCACCAACCGCGTGGTGACCACGCTCGATGGCGCGCGCCAGGACGTGGGCGCGGCGCATGGCGGCTCGATGTTCTTCGACCCCGAGCTCATCAAGCAGGTCGAGGTGCTGAAAGGCACCGGCTCGACGCTCTATGGCAGCGGCGCCATTGGCGGCGTCATCGCGCTGACCACCAAGGATGCAGCGGATTATCTGGAAGACGGCGACACTTTCGGCTTCCGCACCAAGTTCGGCTATCACTCCAACAACAAGGAACCGATGGTCAGCCAGACCTTCGCCTGGCAGCCGCCGGACGGCTTCGTCGATTTCCTCGGCAATTACACCTGGCGCAACAGCGGCGATTATCACAACGGTGAAGGCGAGCGGATCGACCACACCTCGGTCGATGCCCATAACGGGCTCATCAAGCTCGGCATCAATCCGGCCGAAGGCCACCGCCTCGAGCTCTCCGGCATCCTGTTCTCCGACGACGAGGACATCCTCGCCACCGACGTGGACAACGGAAACGACGAATACTCGGCCTGGCACCGCATCCGCAAGAACACCGAGAGCGCGCATTACACCTTCGACAGCCCGACCAGCGATCTCGTCAACCTCTCGGCCACGGTTTATCGCGACCAGACCAAGGTGACCGATGACGGGAAGGATTACAGCCGCAAGAGCACGGCCGAGTTGGTGACGACCGGCGCCGATATCTTCAACACCTTCGACTTCAAGACGAGCTGGGCACAGCACGCCTTCACCATCGGCACCGAGTACTACCACGATCAAGGCCAGGGCCGGGTCAATGGCGAGAAGCAAAGCCAGAACCCGGACGCCAGCCAGGACGTGGTCGGCGTCTATGCGCAATACCGCATGACCTTCTTCGACCAGCTCAGCGTGACGCCGGGCGTGCGCTGGGACTACTACGCCACCAATCCGGAAGGCGGCGATTTCGACAACCGCTCCAACGACCGCGTCTCACCCAAGGTCGGCGTCGATTGGAAGCCGCTGGAATGGGTGACTGCCTTCGGCAGCTATTCCGAGGGCTATCGGGCGCCCTCGATCCGCGAGCTCTACATTTCCGGGACCCATTTCAACATCTTCCCGGGCGCCAACAACGTCTTCGTGCCGAATCCGAACCTGAAGCCGGAGAGCACCAAAACCTGGGAAGGCGGGCTGCGCTTCGCCTTCGACGACGTGCTGAGGGAAGGCGACGGCATCCGCCTCGCCGGCAGCTATTTCGACACGCGGGCCAAGAACTTCATCGACGGCGATGTGGTGATGGACTTCATCCCGCCCTTCCAGTTCACCACCACGCCGGTCAACGTGCCCAAAGCGCATATCCGCGGCGCCGAGATCCAGCTCACCTATGATTCGGAATACGCCTTCTTCAACGGCGGCTGGTCGCGGATCCGCGGTGACAACCTGACCGACGACGCGCCGCTGACTTCGATTCCGGCCGACAAGCTCTTCATCACCGTCGGCGCCAAGGTGCCGATGCTCGACCTCTCCTTCGGCGTCACCAACGAGCATGCCTGGGCGCAGCACCGCGTCGCGGACGAAGCCGACGCGGTCGATGACTACAACATCGTCGGCATCTTCGCCGGCTGGGCGCCGGATGAGGGCATCCTCAAAGGCTTCCGGGTCGATGCCGGCATCGACAACCTCTTCGACAAACAGTACGAGCGCTACCTCGCCTTGGAGGATGCGCCCGGCCGCGACTACCGCGTCGCGATCAGCTACGGAGCATCGTTCTAGGGATGGCGGTGGGCGACGGCGCACTGAGCACCCTTGGGGACAAGGTGGGCAACGATCCGGTGCAAACCGGATCGCTGCTCAGCCTGCTGCCGTCGGCGCTGATCCACGGCGCCGTGGTCCTGGCGATCTGGCTCGGCCTGTTCAGCGAAGAGCCGATCCAGCCGCCGGCTACCTTCATCACGCTCGCACCCGCCGCGGCACCGGCGCCGGAACAGGCACCGCCAGCGCCTGTGGTGCCGGCGCCCGATGTGGCGCCGGAATTCGAGCCGCTGCCCTTGCCGGAAACCGGCATGGCACTGCCGCAGCCGGAACCGCCGACGGAGCCCGCGCAGCCGGTGGTCGATTTCACGCCGCCGGATCTGCCGGAGCCGGAGAGCTTCCCGTTCGATCCGAAGGCGACGCGCGTTGCGGAACCGGAGCCCGATGCGGTTGCGCTCGAGAAGCCCAAGGAAGAAGCGAAGCCCAAGGAGCCGGCAAAGCCAAAAGAGACCAAGAAAAAGCCGGAAAAGCCGAAGAAGAAAGAGACGAAGAAGCCGACGGCGTCGGCTGTCGCGGAGAAGAAGGTCACACCGGCTCCCGCGGCGACCCCGGCTCCGCCTTCGGCATCAGCAACGCCGGCCAAGACCTCGCCCTCGGCAACCCCAAGGTCGGCACCCGCTGCGACCCAGAGCGCCGCGATCAGCGATGCGCCGCTGCGGGTGACCAATCCATCCCTTGTCGGCTGTCCGCTCGAATATCCGGAGCGCGCACGCAAGCGCAACCAGCAGGGAACGGTCCACCTTCGCTACCAGATCGGCACCAATGGCAAGGCCACCGATATCACGGTGATCGAGAGTTCCGGTCACCGGCTTCTCGATGAGGCCGCGCAGAGGATCATCGCCGACTGCAAGTTCCAGCCGCAGATGCGGGGCGATCGCGCCGTACCGGTGCTTGCCGACCAAGCCATGCCCTTCGTCCTGAACAATTGAGCAAACACCCAAGGAGCACCGATGCCGCTCGACGAACCCACACTGCCGAAACCGGACGATCTCCGGCAGCGTCTGCTTGCACTGCGCGCCAGCAAGCCGGGCATTCGCAACCGCGACGCCGCCGAGACGCTGGGTGTCAGCGAGGCCGAGCTGATCGCCTCGGGGCTCGGCGAGAAGACGGTCCGCCTGCAGCCGGATTGGCACGGCCTGTTCCAGCGCCTGCCGAAGCTCGGCAAGGTCATGGCCCTCACCCGCAATGAGACCACGGTGCACGAACGCCGCGGCACTTATGCAGAGGCGAGTTTCAACGACCATGTCGGGCTGGTGCTCGGCCCGGACATCGATCTCCGCATCTTCCTCAAAAGCTGGCGCTTCATGTTCGCGGTCGAGGAAGAGAGCCGGCGCGGTCCCTTGAAGAGCCTGCAGATCTTCGACCGCCACGGCACTGCCGCGCACAAAATCTATTCGGAAGAAGGCACGAATGCAGCCGCCTGGACGGACCTGATCGCCGACCTCCGCGCGCCGATCCAGTCGGCACAACTCGATCTTGCAGTGCCGGAGACGAAGGCCGCGGCGCGCGCCGATGGCGAGATCGATGCGGTCGCGCTGCTGGAAGGCTGGCAGAATCTCAAGGACACGCATGACTTCGTGCCGTTGCTGATGAAGCACAAGGCGCGGCCGAACCAGGCTTTCCGCCTCGCCGAAGGCCGCTTCAGCTGGCGGCTGGAGAACGGCGCGGTGCGGCGTTTGTTGGAGACGGCGTCGGAGCGCGCGACACCGATCATGGTCTTCGTCGGCAATCCCGGCATCATCCAGATCCACAGCGGTCCGGTCGCGCGGATCCAGATCGTCGGCGAATGGCTGAACGTGCTGGATCCGGAATTCAACCTGCATCTTCGCGAGGACCGCATCGCCGAGGTCTGGAAGGTCGAGAAGCCGACCGTCGACGGAATCGTCACCTCGGTCGAGCTGTTCGACGGTACGGGCGAACGCATGACCACCTTCTTCGGCGTGCGCAAGCCGGGCCAGCCGGAGCTCGAAGCCTGGCGCGGGTTGGTGCGCGATCTCGGGACCGCGTCGTGATGCGTCGCCGCACTTTCCTCGCCGCGAGTGCGGCGCTGATCGTCGCGCGCCCCACCCTCGCCTCGACTGCTCCTCAACGGATCGTGGCGATCGGCGGCGCCATGACGGAGATCGTTTTCGCGCTGGGAGAAGGCGCGCATGTGGTCGCGGTCGATACGACCAGCCTCTATCCCTGGCGTGCGGTTGCGCCCTTGCCGAAGGTCGGCTATCTGCGCCAGCTCTCGGTCGAAGGCATCCTCTCGACCAAGCCCGATCTCATCCTCGCCGATGTCGATGCCGGGCCGAAGGACGTGCTCGACCAATTGCAGAGCATGGGTGCGCCCGTGGCGCATTTCAGCGCCGAGCACACCGCCGCCTCGGTTGTGCCGAAGATCCGCTTCGTCGGCGAGGCACTCGGCCACAAGGCTGAAGCCGAGGCGATGGCCGAAACCTATTCCAACGACTTGAAGGCGATCGAGGCGGCCGTTGCCGGCCTCACCAAGAGACCCGCGGTTCTGTTCCTGATCGCGGTCGGCCCGAGCGGCCTGCGCGGCGCCGGCGACGGCACGGCGGCCGGCGAGATGATCGCGCGCGCGGGTGGCGTGAACAGCTTCGCCGGTGTCAACGGCTACAAGCCGGTCTCGCCCGAGGCTTCTCTCGCAGCCAATCCCGACTATCTGCTGATGATGCAGCAGACGGTGGAGGAGATCGGCGGCATCAATGCGGTCACCATGCTCCCCGCGCTCGCCAAGCTCGACGCCGCCAAGGCGAAGCGGATCGTGGCGCTCGACGGCAATTACATGCTGAACTTCGGCCCGCGCACCGCCCATGCGATCCGCGATCTCGCCGCCGCCATCCATCCGGATGCAACGCTGCCGGCCCTGCCCGATCGGCCCTGGACCACGGAATAGGGATCCGGGGGGTGACGGAATCGAGCATCGCCGTATCGGAAGAAAGCGTCGCCTCGCCCGCCGCGGTGATCTTGCCGCTGTTGGTGGTCGGCGTCATCGGCGCATTCCTGCTCTCGGTGGCGCTCGGGCCGATCCCGATCACGCTGCGAGAAATCGGCGCCGCCCTCACCGGCGGCCCCGTCGATGCGATGCTGCGCGACGTCATCCTCGAGCTTCGCATCCCGCGCAGCTTGATGGCATTGGCAGTCGGCGCGGTTCTGGCCGTCGGCGGCACGGCGATGCAGGGGCTGTTCCGCAATCCGCTGGCCGACCCGACCTTGATCGGCGTCTCGGGCGGCGCGGCACTCGCGGCAGCGAGCTTCATCGTGTTCGGCGCTTCCTTCACCTTCATTCCGGACGGTTTGCGCCTCTACGCGATGCCCTTCGCCGCCTTCCTCGGCGGCATGGTCGTGGTCGTCGTGATCCAGCGCCTCGCGCAACGGGACGGCCGAACCGATATCGCGACCATGTTGCTCGCCGGCATCGCGGTGAATGCGGTGGTGATGGCGGGGATCGGGCTTCTCACCTTCATCGGCAATGACGCGCAGCTGCGCACCATCAATTTCTGGATGCTGGGCAGCCTCGGCGGCAGCGGCTGGGGCCCCTTCTCCGCGGTCGGACCGGTCGCCCTGGTCGTCGTCCTCGCCTGCCTAGGCCTCGCGCGCGTGCTCGACGGCATGATGCTGGGCGAGCGTGAGGCGCAGACGCTCGGCTTCAATGTCGAGACCGCGAAGCGCCTGCTGATCGTGGCCGTCGCGGCAGGCGTCGGCACCGCGGTCGCTTTTTGCGGCGTGATCGTCTTCGTCGGCATTGTGGCGCCGCATATGATCCGGCTCGCGATCGGCCCGGCGCATCGGGTGCTGCTGATCGGCGCCGCATTGCTCGGCGGAATCCTGATCCTGCTCGCCGACACGCTCTGTCGTCTCATCGTCGCACCGGCGGAGCTGCCGATCGGCATCGTCACCAGCCTGCTCGGCGCGCCGTTCTTCCTGGCGCTGCTGCTCGGCCGCGGCCGGGATTCGAGCGCATGATCAGCGCCCGCAACATCGCCCGGCGGATCGGGGGCTTGAGCGACGTTTCGTTGGAAGTGCCCGCGGGCGCCTGCACCGCCATCATCGGCCCCAACGGCGCCGGCAAGTCCACCCTGCTCGACGTGCTGGCCGGGCGCAGCCAGGCCGACAGCGGCAGCGTCACCTTCGGCGGCAAGCCGATCGGCGATTGGACGCCGGTCGCGCTCGCCTGCCGGCGCGCCTTCCTGCCGCAGTCGCTGGAGGTCGCCTTCCCGATCCGGGTGATGGATCTCGTCATGCTCGGCCGCTCGCCCTATCACGGCAAGTCATCCGGCCGGGAGGATCGCGCCGCGGCGGAGACGGCCTTGCGCCTGACCGATGCCTGGCACTTGCGTGACCGTGCCTATCAGCGCATCTCGGGCGGCGAGCGCCAGCGGGTGCAGCTCGCCCGCGTGATCGCCCAGATCTGGCGCTCGAAGAATCAGGCTGGCGAGCCGCGCATGCTCCTGCTGGACGAGCCGACCGCCAGCCTCGACCCCGGCCACCGCCTGGCGGTCATGCGCCTGCTGCGCGATCTCACCATCGGCGGCATCGGTGTGGTCTTGGCGCTGCACGACCTGAACGACGCCGCGCGCTTCGCCGATCGCGTGGTGCTGCTGCATCAGGGGCGCATCATCAGCGAAGGCGGACCGGAAGACGCGATGCAGGCGGAGGTGCTGACTTCTGCCTATGGCGCCGAGGCACAGATCATCCGCACGGCGGATGCGGCGCCGGTGATCGTGTTTCGGTAGTATGCTTCCATCTACTCCGTCGTTGGACGTGCGGTCATGGCGTTGCCGTCATCCCGGGACTTGGTCCCGCCTAGCACCGGGATGACGGAGTTTTTACAACGCTGAGACCGAGAGAATCTTCACGTCTTCACGTGCAGCCGGTGCACGTCGTGGGTGACGACGCCGCTGTCCTTGTCCGGACGCTCGAGCCATTCCGGATAAGCGAGCGTGCGGCGAATGTCGTCCAGCCCTGACTCCCAGTGCTCGCGCATGGTGAGGCGGCTGAATTCGTAGTCCTTGTGATAGGCCTCGAAGGCCTTGTCGCGATAGATCAGGTGGATGACGTTGTGCACCTTGCTGCAGGATTGTTCCTTGGCCGCGACGACGTCTGGATCGTTGTCCAGGCCTTCGGGCAGCTTCTGCAGCAGCGAGCGCACGGTGCGGCGCAGCTTCTGGATCTCGAGGCTGACATCGGTCGCCTGCCGGGTGCGGCTGGAATACTGGATATCCTTCTGCCGTTCGGCGACGTCGAAGATGTTCTTCGGCAGCGGCCCGCGCGACGACCAGAGATCGACCTGGAAGGCGAGCGTGTCGCGGCGCGGCGGGTGCGTCAGCACCTCGATCAACGGCGTGTTGGAGAGCAAGCCGCCATCCCAATAATGCCGTCCGTCGATCTCGACTGCGGGGAAGCCCGGCGGCAGAGCGCCGGAGGCCATGAAATGCTCCGGTTTCAACGTGCGGTTGGCGTTGTCGAAATAGGCGAAGTTGCCGGTCTCGACATCGACCGCGCCGACCGAGACCCGCACCTCGCGGGAGTTGATGCGGTCGAAATCGGCCAGCCGCTCCAAGGTCTCCTTGAGCGGCGTGGTGTCGTAATAGCTGGTGGCCGCAGGACCGCCGCCCGGCATCACGAAGGGCGGCGGGAAGCGCAGCTTGTAGAAACCGCGCTGGCCTTCGAACAACGCCCGGGCCGCGGCGAAGGCGCTGGCGGCGGAGCGGATATCGCCGCTGCCGAGCTTCGGCGCGAAACGGTCATCGACCGACCATTCCGGAAACAAGGCCGAGCTGCAGATCGTGTCCCAGAACTCGGTCAGCCGCTCCATCCGCTTCTCCGGCGCGTTGCCGGCGAGGATGGCGGCGTTGAGTGCGCCGATCGAGATGCCGCAAAACCAGTTGGGCATGATCCCGGCCTCCTGCAGGCCCTGATAGACGCCCGCCTGATAGGAGCCCAAGGCACCGCCGCCCTGGAGCACCAGGGCGACGGTCTCATAGGCCGGGAGCTGGATTCGTTCGCTCACTTCCCCCTCGCTCACTTCATCGACCAGCCGTGGCTCACGATGAAAGACTGGCCGGTCAGCGCCGCCGACGGGAAGGACGCGAGGAAGAGCGCCAATTGCGCCACGTCCTCGGTGGTGGTGAAGACCCCGTCCACGGTCTCCTTCAGCATCACGTTCTTGATCACCTGCTCCTCGGTGATGCCGAGCTCCTTGGCCTGCTCGGGGATCTGCTTGTCCACCAGCGGCGTGCGCACGAAACCGGGGCAGATTACATGGGAGCGCACGTTGTATTCGGCACCCTCCTTCGCCACGACGCGGGAGAGCCCCAAGAGGCCGTGCTTGGCGGTGACATAGGGCGCCTTCAGCTTCGAGGCTTCGTGGGAATGCACCGAGCCCATATAGATGATCGTGCCGCCGCGCTTGTCCTTATACATATGCTTCATGGAAGCCTTGGTGATCAGGAAGCTGCCATCGAGATGGATCGCCAGCATCTTCTTCCATTCGGCAAACGGAAACTCGTGCACCGGCTTCACGATCTGGATGCCGGCATTGGAGATGGCGATGTCTAGCGTGCCGAAGGTCTTGGCCGCGAGATCGACGCCGTTCTCGACCGCCTTCTCGTCCGAGACATCCATGGCGACGCCGATCGCCTCGCCGCCCTTGGCCTTGATCTCGGCCGCGGCCGCATCGGCCCCAGCCTGGTTCAGATCGGCGATGGCGATCTTCGCGCCGGCCTGCGCATAGACCATGGCGATTTCCTTGCCGATTCCGCTGGCGGCACCAGTGATGAGGGCGGTTTTTCCGTCGAGACGCATAGGTTTCTCCCTTTTGCTGCAAGTGCGAAAGGTAGGGGTAACACAGACACGTTTCAACCGATCATGTGGTTACACTTGGTAACCGAATTGATGCAAAAACGGCACTGTTCCGCGTTCTTCGGCCCCTTTGCCAGCCCCCCGGTATCTAGGCTAGGCTCCGCCCGCCGCTCGCCACGGGTTTCAATTACGGCGCGTGGGCGGCTTCTTTGGCAATCTAACGGTCTATTTTATGAAGTACTTGGAAGATTGGCTGACCGAGCGCAAGGTCGATGAGGTCGAGTGCCTGGTCCCCGACATCAACGGAATTCCCCGCGGCAAGATCCTGCCGTCGCGGAAGTTCATCAAGAGCTCGAAGGGCGAGAGCCTGCGGCTGCCGACCAGCGTGTTCCTGCAGACGGTGACCGGCGAGTATCCGGACGTCGATGAGGACAACGTCGGCTCCTACGAGGATCCCGACGTCTATCTGCGGCCCGATTCCGACACCGTGCGGATCGTGCCCTGGTACAACGATCCCACCGCCCAGGTGATCCACGACGCCTATGACGGCGAGGACCGGCCGGTCGAGATGGCCTCGCGCTATGTGCTGAAGCGCGTGCTGCAGCTTTATGACGATAAGGGCTGGAAACCGGTGGTGGCGCCGGAGCTCGAATTCTACCTGGTGCAGCCCAACACCGATCCCGATCTGCCGCTGCTGCCCCCCGTCGGCAAGAGCGGACGGCCGGAAACCGGCAGCCAGGCCTATGGCATCGACGCGGTGAACGAGTTCGATCCGATCTTCGAGGACGTCTACGATTACTGCGAAGTCTCGGAGATAGACGTCGACACGCTGGTCCATGAATCCGGATCGGCGCAGATGGAGATCAACTTCAACCACGGCAATCCGCTGGAACTCGCCGACCAGGCGTTTCTGTTCAAGCGCACCGTTCGTCATGCCGCGTTGAAGCACAATGTCTACGCCACCTTCATGGCGAAGCCGCTGGCGAACCAGCCGGGCAGCTCGATGCATGTCCACCAGTCGGTGGTGGACAAGCGCACCGGCCGCAATCTCTTCGCCGACAGCAAGGGCCGTGACACCGCCCTGTTCCGCGCCTATGTCGCCGGGCTGCAGCGCTATCTGCCGCAGGTCATTCCGATGCTGGCGCCGAACATCAACTCCTATCGCCGCCTGCAGCCGCAATTCGATGCGCCGATCAACGTGCAATGGGGCATCGACAACCGGTCCTGCGGCTTGCGCGTGCCGGTTTCCAACGCGGCCGGCCGCCGGATCGAGAACCGTCTCGCCGGCGCGGATGCCAATCCCTACCTGGCGATGGCGGCAACCCTGGTCTGCGGTTACATCGGCATGACAGAACGGTTGAAGCCCTCGAACCAGATCGAGGGCAGCGCCTATCGCATGCCGCACACCTTGCCGAAGACCGCCTATGAGGCGCTGTCGCGCTTCATGGCCTGCAAGCCGATCAAGGGATTGCTGGGCGATAAGTTCATCCAGGCGCTGTATGTTGTGAAGACCGCCGAGCTCGCGGCCTACCAGAACGTCATCAGTTCCTGGGAGCGCGAGCATCTGCTGCTCAACGTCTGAGGAGGTCGCCGTGTTCATCACGAAATACGAACTCCTGGTCCTGACGGCACGGATCAACTTCAATCCGTGACTCTCTCCTTCCGCTGAAACCGGGCGGCTCCAGCCGCCCTCATCTCTCTTTCAGGAAGGAACACCGTTATGTCCGCACAACCCGCTCGCAACTCGACCCGTGAATGGCAGGCGCTGGATCGCGCCCATGTCCATCCGTTCACCGACCATGCCCAGCTCCACAAGATCGGCCCGCGCGTGATCGCCAAGGCCGAGGGCACGCACTTGATCGATTCCGAGGGCGTGAAGCTGCTCGACGCCTTTGCCGGCCTCTGGTGCGTCAATGTCGGCTACGGAAGGAAGTCGATCGCCGAGGTCGCCTACAAGCAGCTGCTCGAGCTCCCCTATTACAACACCTTCTTCAAGACCACGCATCCGCCGGTCGCCGAGCTCTCGCGCGTGCTGATCGACATGACGCCGAAGCAGTTCAACCACGTCTTCTACGGACAGTCGGGATCGGATGCGAACGACACCATCGTGCGCATGGTGCGCAGCTATTGGAACCTCAAGAAGCAGCCGAAGAAGAAGACCATCATCGCCCGCACCAACGGCTATCACGGCTCGACCATGGTGGCGGCGTCGCTGGGCGGCATGAGCTACATGCACGAGCTCGCCGACCTGCCCTTCCCGGGCTTCGTCCACATCCGGCAGCCCTACTGGTATGGCGAAGGCGGCGACATGTCGCCGGACGAATTCGGCAAGGTTTGCGCCCAGGCGCTGGAGCAGAAGATCCAGGAGCTCGGGCCTGAGAACGTCGCGGCCTTCATCGGCGAGCCGATCCAGGGCGCCGGCGGCGTCATCATCCCGCCGCAGACCTACTGGCCCGAGATCCAGAAGATCTGCAAGAAGCACGACATCCTGCTGATCGCCGACGAGGTGATCTGCGGCTTCGGCCGCACCGGCCACTGGTTCGCCTCGGAATATTACGGCATCGAGGCCGACTTCATGACCCTCGCCAAAGGCATCACCTCGGGCTACATCCCGCTCTCGGCGATCATGGTCGCAGACCGCGTGGCCGACGTGCTGGGCTCGATGGGCGACTTCGCGCATGGCTTCACCTATTCGGGACACCCGGTGGCCTGCGCGGTGGCAATTGAGAACATCCGCATCATGCGGGACGAGAAGCTGGTCGATCGCGTCCATAACGAGACCGGCCCCTATCTCGCCAAGAAGATGCAGGAGATGCTCGACCATCCGCTGGTCGGCGAAGTGCGCAATCTCGGCCTTATGGGTGCGATCGAGCTGGTGAAGGACAAGAAGACCCGCAAGCCCTTCGATCCCGTGGGCGATACCGGCACGATCTGCCGCGACCATTGCTTCAAGCTCGGCCTGGTGATGCGGGCGACAAGAGACACCATGCTGATCTCGCCGCCGCTGACCTGGACCAAGGCGGATGTCGATGAATGGGCCGGGCTTGCGCGCAAGGCGCTGGACCTTACGGCGAAGGATCTCGGCGTCGCCTGACGCCGGTAGGAACCGCCCCGATGACGCGCGTCATCGGGGCGGATTCGATCAGGCCGCGCGCACCTGGACGATGAACTGATCGACGCCGTGGCGCAGCGCCTGAGCCTGCTTGGCCAACTCGCCCGAGGTCGCCAGCACCTGCGCGGCGGCGCTGCCTGCATCCTCGACCGCGCGTGACACATCCCCGATGTTGCGTGCGACCTCCTCGGTTCCGGACGCGGCCTGGGTCGCATTGCTGGAGATCTCGCGGGTAGCCGACGCCTGCTGATCGACCGCACTCGAGATCGTGGCTGCGATCTCGTTCACCCGCGCGATGATCTGTTTCACGCCGTCCATCGCCTTCACCGCGTGCTCGGTCGTGCTCTGGATCCGCGAGATCCGGCCGGTGATCTCTTCCGCCGCCTTTGCGGTCTGGTTGGCAAGGCTCTTCACTTCCGCGGCGACCACCGCGAAACCCTTCCCCGCCTCGCCGGCACGGGCAGCCTCGATGGTCGCATTCAAGGCGAGCAGGTTGGTCTGCGCGGCGATATCGCCGATCAGCGCGACAATGCCGCCGATCTCCGCCGCCGCCGTCGCCAGCGCGGTGATCGTCGTGCCGGTGGCATCGACCTCCTCGGCCGCATCCTTGGTGGCGCCGGTGCTGTCGTTCACCTGCCGGCTGATCTCCGAGATCGAAGCCGAAAGCTCTTCCGATGCCGATGCCACCGCCGTGACGCTGCCCGAGGTGGTCGTGGTCGCCTCGGAGACCGTCACCGCTTGGCGTGCCGCGGTCTTCGAGATGGTCGCCATGGCCTGGGCATTGGTCTCCAGCTCGACCGATGAGGCGGAGACCGCCTTCACCACGTTCTGCACCGAAAGCTCGAACGTATCGGCGAGCTTCAGCATCTCCTCGCGCCGCGCCTCCAGCGCGGCCTGCTCCGCCGCCGCGCTCTTGCGGCGCCGCAGCTCCTCGACCTCGATCAGCTTCTGGCGGAAGAATTCCACGGCCTTCGCCATGAAGCCGAGCTCGTCGCCGCGCTCCGTGCCCGGCACCGCGATCGCGGTGTTTCCACCGGCAAGATCGTGCACCGCCTTCGAGAGCGCTTGCACCGGCCGCGCCGCGAACAGGCGGACCAGCAGCGTCATGGTCAAAGCCAGCACGACCACCAGGACCACCGAGGAAATCTCGATCTTGGTGGTGATCGAACGGGTCGGCGCATCGATCGACGCGCTGCGCAGATTGGAGATCAAGACCCAGGGTGCCTCGGTATGGCCGAGCGCGATCGGCCGCAGCAGACGATGCACCTCGCCTTGCGCTTCCGATTGCATGACGGCGTCCAAGCCCCGGCCCTGCTTCGCCTGCGCGACCGAGGGCGCGAGCGCGGCGTCGGTCTCGTCGATCTTCTTGCCCAGCCAGTCGGCGGTCTCATGGGAAACCCAGACGCCGCCGGCGGAGACCAGGTTCACGCTGCCGTCGCCCAGCGGTTTCAAGGTGCCGATCTCGGCGGCAAGCTTGTCGAGCGCGATATCGACTCCCGCGACGCCGAGCGTCTTGCCGTCGACGATGATCGGCACGGCGAGGCTGGTCATCAGCACGCTCTTGCCGCTGACCGTGTCGAGATAGGGCTCGATCACCGCCTCCTTGCCGGTCTTGAACGGGATGGCGAAGTAATCGACCGTATTCATGTCGGTGGTCGAATCCACCGTCGACTGCAAGGCGGCGCCCTCGGCTGAATTGATGGCATAGAAGGTGGTGCGGCCTTTGGCGTCGTGCGTCAGCTCATTGGGATCGAGATGCTGCTGATCCGCGCCGTCATAGGCATTGGGCGCGAAATCGATCCAGACGCCGACCAGATCCGGCGCGGTTCGCGCCGCCGCCAGCGCCACCCGCCCGAGCTCGCGGCGATCCGCCTTGGCCTTGACGAGGCTGGCCGCTTCCTCGGCCGCCATGCGCGCCAAACCGGCCGCGGTCTCGAAACGCAGGCTCACCGTCTGGGCCGCCTGATCGGCGGCGGCGCGGCCGAGCGACATGGAGAGCGCCGTCGTCTCGCGCGAGGATTCGCGCGTCACCACGATGGTCGAGATCGCGAGCCCGAGACTGAGCGCGGCGCAGAGCGGCAGCAGCAATTTCACGGCGAGCGATCGACTGGACCAGATATTCATGCACTCTCTCCGTCGGCCGCCGGTCGGATCGAACGACCTGCGGTCTGATTTGATGTTGGCGATAGCGGAGCTCGGGAGTTCGTCTAAGCCCAATTCTTTAAATGCGCGTTAAAGCTGCACGCTGCAGCTCGGCATTCCTATTTCCTGGGAATAGAAGCCGCAACGTGCTGAATACGAGGATATTCATGGCCGAAGTTCCGGTCCGGCTTCAGTCAATTAAGACAAAATCAAACCTTATCCCGTCTACTGGCGCGCCATGGCGCAGCCTCGCCGCGCCGCCGCTCGATCACACGATAAGCGCCAACCGAGTCAGTCTGGGGTGAATATGATGATGCAGCGTTTCTCAGTCCGGTCGCTCCTGCTGACCGGTCCCGCGGTCGGCTGGCTGACGGCGCTGGTGATCACGGTGGTCGGGTTGATCGCCGGCTTTCATCTCAAGGCCTCGTTCCAGGAGGTCGTCGATATCAAGACCGCGCTGCGCAACCACACGCTCATGGACGGGCGGATGGACGGTTTGCGCGACGACGTGCTGCGCGCGCTCCGGATCGCGACGGCCGGCGGCGATGCCGATGCGAAGAAGGAACTCGCCGAGGATCAAGAGGAGCAGGTCAGCAACATCCGGGACTCGCTCAGCGCCAACGCGGCGATGGACCTGCCGCCGGAGATCCATGCCGGATATGTGAAGATCCAGGGCCTGATGGATGCCGTGCTGACCGCAACCGACCAGGAAGTGGCGCTGGCACTCAGCGACCCGAAGGCGGCGGATGCCAAATACGACGATTATGACGGCACGTTCGGCGACGTCGAGACCGCAATGGACGACACCCGCACCGCACTGCTCGCCGCCGATAAAGCGGTGGAAGCGGACGGTCAGACGACGTTCGACACCGTGCCCAGGCTGGTGACCGGCATCGGCATCCTCGGCCTCATCGCCCTCACCATTGCGGCTTTCGTCTCGACCCGCGCGGCCTTGCGCCTGCTGAGCGGAACCACGGTATCAATCGCCAAGCTGACCGAGGACGTGGTTTCGGCGGAGATTCCCTATCTCGACCGCAAGGACCAGATCGGCATGATCGCCCGCGCGATGCAGGTCTTCAAGCAGAGCGGCATGGAGCGCAGCCGCCTTGAAGCCGCGCAGGCCGAGGAGGAGCGGACGCGCGCCAATCGCTCCAAGGCGATCGACGAACTCACCTTCGCTTTCGAGCGCCAGGTGACCGCCGTGGTGAAGACCGTGTCGGCCTCGGCCGGCGGCATGCAGACCACCGCCGGTGCCATGACCGAAACCGCGGAGCGCACCGCGAGCCAGGCCAGCGCCGTCGCCGCAGCCTCCGACCAGGCCTCGGCCAACGTGCAGACCGTCGCCTCCGCCGCCGAGGAATTGTCGGCCTCGGTCGCGGAAATCAGCCGCCAGATGGCGGAATCCACGAAGATCGCCTCGGACGCGGTCGCCCAGGCGAACAAATCCGGTGCGCTGGTCAACGCGCTGTCCGAAGCGGCGCAGAAGATCGGCGCCGTGGTCAACCTGATCAGCGAGATCGCCAGCCAGACCAACCTGCTCGCCTTGAACGCGACCATCGAGGCCGCGCGGGCCGGTGAAGCGGGCAAGGGCTTCGCCGTCGTCGCCTCGGAAGTGAAGTCGCTGGCGACGCAGACCGCCAAGGCGACCGAAGAGATTGCCAGCCAGATCGGCAGCATTCAGCAGGCCACCGGCGAGACGGTCCAATCCATCGGCGACATCTCGGCCATCATCGAGCGCATCAGCGCGATCACGTCCAGCGTTGCCGAGGCGGTGCAGCAGCAAGGCTCCGCGACGCAGGAGATCGCCCGCAACGTCCAGCAGGCTTCCGCCGGCACGCAGGAAGTCTCCGCGAACATCGCCGCGGTGACCGATGCCGCCGGTCAGACCGGCCAGGCTGCGGGCCAGTTGCTCGATGCGTCGAAGAACCTCTCGCAGCAGGCCGAGATCATGCGCGCCGAGGTCGAGCGCTACATCTCCGGCGTCAAAGCCGCCTGATTCCTAACCCACGGAAATCCCTGACGAATCGGTCCGTTAATACAGTTTCAACCGGTCTCATGCTTGGATGAGGACGAAAGATTTCTGCCCGGAGTTGAACCACTTCTCTTCCAACCCCTACCCAACATAACGCGCTCTTTGAGCGTGCACGCGTTTCCGGCGCAGGGTGGAGCCTTGCTTCGCGCCGCCGGAACACGAGGGCCGCGGGTGCTCGGGGGTCCCGCGGCCCTCGCCCAATTAAGCCCAGCCAATTTAAGTCTGTGACGAACATCCCATTTGGCCGCCTTAGCCGGCGACGCCCTGCGCGTCCGCCGATAGCATTTTCCATGCGCTGGCGATCGGCCGGTGGCTTCGGCAGGGGAGATCGATCATGGCTGTCACGGTCTATTTCGGCACCAACCGCAACGCGATCGTCGGGCCGGTGCCGAACAATTTCGGCACGGATTTCACCCCGAACAGCGGCGTGGCCTTCGGCCGCGCGGTCCTCGCCTCGGTCGCGGATGAAAGCGAGCTCGGCAATTCAAACCTGGCGATCGATTCCGTCACCACCGGCGGTTTCTCCCCGGCCCTGCAGACCGAGATCGCCGGAGGTTCGGCCAAGCATCTGCTGATCTATTGCCATGGCTTCGACTACCGTTTCAGGGAAGTGCTGATGCGCGCCGCCATGCTGGGCGACTGGTTCGGCAAGGGCACGCCCAAGGTGCCCTCCACCCTGCTCGCCTTCAGCTGGCCCTCGCTCGGCAGCCTCAGCATCGATGCGTATCGCACCGACTATCGCAGTTCCGGACTCTCCGGCGGCGCTTTCCGCATCTTCATGCAATCGCTGCTGCCGATCCTGCGCGCCTTCAAGCAGGGTGGCGCCAATCGCCGCGTCACCCTGATGGCGCACAGCATGGGCAATCACTTCCTGCGCTCGGGCCTCGCGGCGGCGGTCGGCACCGGACCCGGCCAGATCGCGCCTTCCGATCTGCTGGCGGTGATCGACCGCGTCGTGCTGGCGGCTTCCGATGAAGACGTGGATACGCTGTCGCGGCCGGACGGGCTCGGCATCAGCCTCGGCATCTGCAACCGCGTCTATGTCTATTACAACAACCAGGACATCCCGCTCGGCGTGATCAGCCGCCAGGTCAACGGCATCAGCCGGCTCGGCATCGACGGGCCGCCCGACAAGCAGAGCTTCGTCGGCCACAACATCACCTTCGTGAACTGCTCGGCCGCCAACCCTTTCGTCAACAAGAAGAAAGAGATCCGCCTCGACCCGCAATGGCACCAATACTATCGCCTGGTGCCGGAGGTGCGGAACGACATCTGCGGCGTGATGCTGGGCCTCGACGACGGCGCGATGCCGAACCGCACCTATCGCAAGAAGGACAACTACTGGCGGCTGGACCTGGCGTGAGCCAAGCTACTTCGCGCTGATCCTGTACACGCAGCGCCGCGCGCCGGCGACGATGTGCTCTTCGCGTGCGACGCTGACCTCGTCGCCCAGGGTCTCGCGAAACAGCGCCAGCTCCGAGCGGCAGAAGCCCTGGCAGGCCTTGGCCGCGACGCAGATCGGGCAATGGTTCTCGATCAGCAACACAGCACCGTCATCGGTCGTCGTGCTCGCCATGTAACCTTCTTCGCTGCGGATCTTGGCGAGGCGCTTCACCTTGTCCTTCAGCGACGCCGCACCGTCGAGCGCGCGCCGATAGGTGACGAGCGCCGACTTCTCGCGCGCTTCGATGACTTGGTCGAGCATGGCCTCGCCGCCGGTCTTGCGGATCGCGGTGATCAGCTCCAGCGTCAGACCCGCGTGATTGTCGGGGAAGCGCGCATGGCCCGCTTCGGTCAGCGACCATATGCGCTTCGGCCTTCCCACGCCCTCGCTTTGATCGACCGCAGCGACCAAGTCCTCCTCCTGGAGGCGCGCGAGATGCTGACGCGCACCGACCGCGGTCATGCCGAGCTTGCGCCCGAGCGCCTCCGCCGTCTGCGGTCCGGCGGATTTCAGCGCGTGCAGCACGCGGAGGGAGCCTCGGTGTTTCATAAGGGTACACTAGCATGGCTCCGAGAATTTGGAAAGTATTTGCTTTTCAAATTATGGCACGCTAAGAGGAAAGGCCTGAACACCAGTGAGGTGCCCCATGCCTCTCGTCCAATCGGCCCGTCTCGTATCGCTGCGTCTTCTTGCCCTGCTGCACGCGCTCCGCCTGCCGAACTACCGGCCGCCGGAACCGCCGCGCAAGAGCGGCAAGCTCGATCTCTGCGTGCTGCCGCCCTATCTCCGGCGCGACATCGGCTTCGAGACCTTCCGCTGCGAGACCCGCGAGGACTGGCGCACCTTCCGATGAATCCGACCGCCGAAGACCTCCAACCGGCACGTCTGCTGCGCCGGCAGAACATCGCGCCGCTGATCCTGGTCAATCTCGGCGTCGGCTTGCACGCGACGATCTGGTACATGGCAACGACGGCGATGCCGAGCGCGGTCGAGGAGCTCGATGCCGCGGCGTACTTGAGCTGGGCAACCAGCCTCTATCTCATGACCTCGATTCTCGGCGGTGCGATGCTGCCGCCGATCAAATCGCGCTTCGGTCCGCGCAACTCGATGATGGTCTTCGGACTCGTGGTCGTCGTCGGTGGTATCCTCGCCGCGGTTGCACCCGACATCGGCTTCATCCTGGCCGGCCGCGCAATCCAGGGATTGGGCGAAGGTTTCCTGCTGGCGCTCAGCTACACGTTGGTCCGCGAGCTCTTCGACAACGCACTGGTGCCGCGGGTCGGTGGCGTCGAAGCGGTGACCTGGGCCTGCGCGGTCTTCATTGGCCCGCTTCTCGGCGGTTGGCTGACCGATCTCGGCTCCTGGCGCCTCGCCTTCTTCGGTTCCGGCATGCTGCCTTTGCCGATGATGGCCCTGGGTTGGGTGATTCTACGGCGCCATCCCTATGAGACCGTCGCGCAGACGGCACCGCTGCTGCGGCTCTTGCTGCTGGCGCTCGGCGTAATGGCGATCGCCGTTGCCGACCGGATGTCCGCGTTCGTGGAAGGTTCGGCCGGCCATCTGCTGGGCTATGCCGCAGTTCCCTTCGGCGTCGTCGTGATCGCACTGACCATCGGACTCGACCGGCGCTGCCGGCATAAGCTCTTCCCCACCGCCTTCCCCGGGTTCCGCCATCCGGCATGCCTCGGCATCTGGGTGCTGGCGCTGATGGCACTGTCGGAAGCCGCGGTCTATGTCTATGGACCCTACATCCTGCAGATCTATCGCGGCCTGACGCCGACCTGGGCCGGCTATTTCGGCGCCATCCATGCGATCGCCTGGTCCTTGACCGCGATGACGGTGGCGCCGCTCGGCGCCCGCTGGCACAACCTCGCGATCCTTGCCGGACCGACCTTGCTTGCGGTCGGCCTTGCGGGCCTCGCCTTCACCCTCGCCGACAGCCCGCTCCCGATCATTGCGATCGCGATGATCCCGATCGGCTGCGGCTTCGGCATCTCCTATTCCTTTCTCACCCAGCGCATCATGGGCACCGCCGATCCCGGCGAGGAGGATGTGACCATCGCTTCGATGTCCACCATCTTCGGCATGGGCGGCGCGATCAGCGCAGCGGTCTCCGGCCTGATCGGCAACAGCATCGGCCTCGATGGCCCGCTCACGTCCGATATCGTCGCCCAAGCATCGCTGGTCCTGTACGGCGGCGGTGCCGTGCTGGCAATCCTCGGCATTGTCTGCGCCTGGCGGCTGATCCATGCCTATGCCGTACATCAGGGCCGAGTCGCCGCTGAATCGGCATAATCTATGCCGTCGCTCATTTAATTCGATTTTCCATATACACTCCCCTTCGGGCAATCTGCGCCCGATCCGTTTCAGTGTCGTTCCCTTGGGGGAGTTCCTGCCATCATGCCGCGCGACCCGCGCTATGACATTCTGTTCGAGCCGGTGCAGATCGGCCCGGTCACGGCGAAGAACCGCTTCTATCAAGTGCCGCATTGCAACGGCCAGGGCTACCGCGACCCTTCCGCCATGATCAAGATGCGCGAGAACAAGGCCAGCGGCGGCTGGGCGGTAGTCTGCACCGAGCAGGTGGAGATCCACCACAGCTCGGAGATCACGCCCTTCATCGAGCTGCGCATGTGGGACGATCGCGATCTGCCGATCTTCGAGCGCATCGCCCGCGTGGTGCACGACCAGGGTGCGTTGGCCGGGACCGAGCTCGCCTATAACGGCATGAACGGCGCCAACTTCACCACGCGTGAGACGCCGCTGGGGCCGAGCCATCTGCCGATCGCCACCTTCACCTATGACCCGGTGCAGGCGCGGGCGATGGACCGCGCCGATATCCGCGATCTTCGCCGCTGGCATCGCAATGCCGCGCTCCGGGCCAAGCGCGCCGGCTTCGACATCGTCTATGTCTATGCCGCGCATGGCTTCAGCACCTTCCAGCACTTTCTCAATCGGCGCACCAACCACCGCTCCGACGAATATGGCGGCAGCCTCGAGAACCGCATGCGCCTGCTGCGCGAAGTGACCGAGGACACCAAGGAAGCCGTCGGCGACACCTGTGCTGTGGCGGTGCGCTTTGCCATGGACGACCTGATGGGGCCGGAAGGCTTCACCAAATCCGAAGGCGAAGAGGTGATCGGCCGCATGGGCGAGATCCCCGATCTCTGGGACTTGACCATGGGGAGCTGGGACAACGATTCCCGCACCTCGCGCTTCGTCGAGGAAGCGGCGGAAGAAGAGTTCGTGCGCGGCGTGAAGAAGCTCACCTCGAAGCCGATCGTCGGCGTCGGCCGCTTCACCTCGCCGGACCAGATGGTGCGGCAGATCAAACAGGGTCTGCTGGATTTCATCGGCGCGGCCCGGCCTTCGATCGCCGATCCATACCTCCCGAAGAAGATCGAGGAAGGCCGGATCGAGGACATCCGCGAATGCATCGGCTGCAATATCTGCGTCTCCGGCGACATGACCATGTCGCCCAGCCGCTGCACCCAGAACCCCGCCATGGGCGAGGAATGGCGCAGGGGCTGGCATCCGGAATTCATCCGCGCCAAGGAATCCGACGCCCGCATCCTGATCGTCGGCGCCGGCCCTGCCGGCCTCGAAGCGGCGCGTGCTTTGGGACAGCGCGGCTATGACGTCGCCCTGGCCGAAGCGACCACCGCGCTCGGCGGCCGCGTGGCGCGGGAGCAGAAGCTGCCCGGCCTCTCGGCCTGGGGCCGGGTGAAGGACTATCGTGCCTTCCAGCTTTCTAAGATGCCGAATGTCGAGATCTTCTACGACAGCCGGCTCGATGCGGCGCAGGTGCTGGAGTTCGGCTTCGACCAGGTGCTGGTTGCGACCGGCGCTACCTGGCGGCGCGACGGGGTTGCGCATTACCACACGCTGCCGATGCCGATCGCCGCAGATGCCGACGTGCTGACGCCGGACGATCTCATGGCGGGCAAGCAGCCATCGGGCAAGACGGTGACGCTCTACGACGACGATCACTATTACATGGGCGGCGTCCTCGCCGAGCTGCTGCAGCGCGACGGCTTCGCGGTCACCCTGGTGACGCCGGCGACCGAAGTCTCCAACTGGGCGCGCAACACGCTGGAGCAGTTCAAGATCCAGGGGCGTCTTCTGGAACTGGGGGTCGAGATCGTCACCGGCCGCATGGTCTCCGCGATACGAAAGGGCGAGATCGAGACCGCCTGCGTCTTCACCGGCCGCGCGGATTCACGGAACTCGGACAGCGTGGTGCTGGTCACGGCGCGCCTGCCCAACGACCGGCTCTATCTCGATCTGAAGGCGCGCGAGCAGGATTGGGCTGATGCCGGGATCGCATCGGTCAAATGCGCCGGCGATGCCTGGGCGCCCGCGACCATCGCCGCCGCCGTCTATGGCGGCCGCCGCTACGCCGAGGAGATGGACACCCCGCCGATCGGCGACGCCCTGCCCTTCAAGCGCGAGATCACGGAATTGCTGGATTAAGCCACCCAACAGTCCGTCGAGTTTGATGTGGGTGTTGAGTTTGTGTAACAAACACCCATGATCTTCCAAACCCCCACCGAGCTCGCCGCCGCTTTGCCGCGTCCTATGCGGCTGGCGGGGCTCGATCTCGGCGAGAAGACGATCGGCATCGCGATCGGCGATCCGGGGCACCACGTCGCCTCGCCGCTGACCACGATCCGCCGCACCAAGTTCACCAAGGACGCGACCGAGCTGCTCCGCATTGTCGATGAGCGCCAGATCGGCGGCCTCGTCATCGGCCTGCCTTTGAACATGGACGGCAGCGAAGGCCCACGCTGCCAGTCGGTCCGGCAGTTCGCCCGCAACCTCGCACCGATGCGCGACCTGCCGATCGCCTTCTGGGACGAGCGCATGTCCACCATGGCCGTCACCCGCACGATGATCGAAGCGGATCTCTCCCGGGCGAAGCGCAGCAAGGTGGTCGATCAATCGGCCGCCGCCTTCATCCTGCAAGGCGCATTGGATTCCCTCCACCGCGGACGGTGACCGCACTCTCCGATTTGTCTCGATCGTCGCCGCATACTCCGCCGTCATCCCGGGACTTGGTCCCGGGATCCACGCCTTCTTTCTTCAAGCCCCAAGGCGTGGATCCCGGCGCCTAGCGCCGGGATGACGGCGGAGTATAGGTGATCAGGTATCCCCCCTTGCAATTCAACACCCGCCCCTCTCTAGTGGGCGCAGAAATGCAATGAGGAGTCTCCATGTCCGGACCGCTGACCGGCCTTCGGGTTTTCGATCTGACGCGCATCCTGGCCGGGCCGATGTGCACGCAGATCCTCGGCGATCTCGGCGCGGACATCATCAAGATCGAGCGGCCGGGCGCCGGCGATGACACGCGCAAATGGGGCCCGCCTTTCGTCAAGGACAGTCAAGGCAAAGACACGACCGAGAGCGCCTATTACCTTTCGATCAACCGCAACAAGCGTTCGGTGACGCTCGACGTCTCGAAGCCCGAGGGCCAGGCGCTGGCACGAAACTTGATCGCGCGCTGCGACATCTTCATCGAGAATTTCAAGGTCGGCGATATGGCGAAGTATCGCTTGAACTACGAGGAGCTGAAATTCGAGTTCCCGCGGCTGATCTATTGCTCGATCACCGGCTTCGGCCAGACCGGACCCTATGCCAATCGAGCCGGCTACGACTTTCTGGCCCAGGGCATGGGCGGCATCATGAGCATCACCGGCCATGCGGACGGTGAACCGACCAAGGTCGGCGTTGCCGTGACCGATATCGTGACCGGCATCTTCACCTCGACCGCGATCCTTGCCGCCTTGCAGAACCGCCATGTGACCGGCCTCGGTCAGTATATCGACATGAGCCTGCTCGACTCCCAGGTCGGCTGGCTCGCGAATGTCGGGCTGCAATACCTCACCTCGGGCAATGTGCCGCAGCGGCTCGGCAACGAGCATCCCTCGATCGTGCCCTATTCGGTGGTGAAGTCGGCCGACGGTTTCTTCATTCTCGCGGTCGGCAATGACAGCCAGTTCCAGAAATTCTGCAGCTTCGCCGGCAAGCCGGAATGGGCCGCGGACGAGCGCTTCAAGACCAATCCGGCGCGGGTGAAGAACCGGGTCGAGTGTTACGCCTTGGTGAACGGTGCCACCGAGACCAAGCCGACCGCGTATTGGATGGAAGGTCTGGAGAAACTCGGCGTGCCGGTGGGACCGGTCAACGATATCGGCCAGGTCTTCGCCGACCCGCAGGTGCTGTCGCGCGGGATGAAGGTCACCATGCCGCATCCATTGGCGGGCTCCGGCACGGTCGATCTCATCGGCAACCCGATCAAGCTCTCGGAATCCCCCGTCGACTACAAACTCCCGCCGCCGACCTGCGGCCAGCACACCGACGAAGTGCTAAAGGAGCTGCTGTTCCTGGAGGACAAGGAGATCGCGGAGCTGCGGGCGAAGGGGATCGTGTAGTGATCACTACGCGCACTTTGATCTGTCTGCCGTTATTGGCACTTCTCATAACACCGGCAACTGCCTACGGCGATCCTCGGGAAAGCCTGGAGGCTTGCCTGACTGCTGCCAAAACTCTGGATGTGCCTGCGATTCAAGAAGACTGCAGCGCGGCTATCAACGCCGATGGACTTTCGCCGAGTGACTTGGCGATGGCCCTCAATGCTCGAGGCCTCGCTTTCATGCTCGAGAAGAATTATCCGCTTGCGATCATTGACTTTAGCGATGCAATCCGGCTGGAACCCGAAAACGCTGGTCTCTACGGAAATCGGTCAGGCGCCTATGTCGCCAGCAAACAATATGAGCTTTCGATTGCCGATAGCAGCAAAGCGATAGCGCTGCGCCCGGACTCACCCCTGCTCTTCAGCAGCAGGAGCGTTGCTTACATCGCTATGGGCAAGTTCGATGCGGCGATCCAGGATCTGGATCGTGCAATCGAATTGAAGCCTGACTACGCACAAGCTTACGCCAACCGAGGTTCCGCTCGACAATTGAAGGGAGATCCCGACGGTGCGATCACCGATCTGAACAAAGCACTGTCACTGGCTCCCAGTTACGGTCTGGCATACACCAGACGAGCCGAAGCTTATCTCGACAAAGGTGATAGCGTTCAGGCGGAGGCTGATTGCCGGAAGGCGCTGGAGCTCCATCGCGAAGGCAATCAAGATCTTGGCTATGATCTCCCGGGCCACAGCTTCCACTGCGCAGAAAATGGGCCGATACGTTCAGCGTCCTAGGGCGGCGTTCACACCAGCCCGCGCGCCTTCAGCTCGTCCTTGATATAGGCGTAGTAGATCGGCGCGGCGATGACGCCCGGGATGCCGAAGATGGCGTCCATCACCAGCATGGCCAGCAGCAATTCCCAGGCGCGGGCGTGGATCTGGCCGCCGATGATCCTCGCGTTGACGAAGTATTCGAGCTTGTGGATCGCGACCAGGAAGATCAGCGAGCCGATCGCGGCATAGATCGAGACGCTGAGGCTCACCACCACGATGACCGTGTTGGAGATGAGATTGCCGATCACCGGCAGCAGGCCGGCGACGAAGGTGACCAGGATCATGGTCTTGGTCAGCGGCAGGTTGACGCCCAGGAGCGGCAGGATCACCACCAGGTAGATCGCGGTCAGGAAGGTGTTCAGCGCCGAGATGCGAAGCTGCGCGAAGACGATGCGGCGGAAGGATTGGCCGAGGCGCGACACCCGCTGCTCCAGCGCGCGCGAGAGCACGGGCAGCTCGCGGGTCGGGCGCAAATCGGTCAGCGCCACCATGGCGCCGATGATCATGCCGACCAGCAGATGCAGCAGCATCCCGCCGGCGCGCTCGCCCAGATCCTGCAGTTGCCTTCCATTGGCGCGCAGCCAGGTGGCGGCGGTGTTCTCCATGTCATTCACATTGGCCGGCAGGTATTCGCGCGCCCAAGGCGGCAGATAGGCCCGAGCCGAGCCGATGATGTCGGCCATCTTGCGCACCAGGGCCGGCAGGTTATCCGACTTGTCGGTGACGAGGTTCGCAAGGCTCAGGCCGCCGAGGACCAAGGCGAAGATGACGACCAGCGCCACCAGGCCGGCCGCGATCCAGCCGCCCGTCCGGCGGCTCACGCCGATCCAGTGATGGCGGGCGGCGATGACCTGGACCAGCTCGAAGACCAGAAGTCCGGCCAGGAGACCGGCAATCAGGTGCAGCCAGAGCACCGCCGTCAGGGTGATGCCCATGATCACCCAAGCCGCGATGTCGCAACGGAACATCAGCCGCTGGTCGGGATAGCGGACCGGCTCCAGCCGGGTTTCGGGTTTGGCAGCGACTTGCGAGCGGTGCTTCATCTGGGTTCTGAAATGGCGCACTTATGCCGGAGTTCAAGCTATCACATTGCCCGGCGAAATGGCCCCCAAGGAATCCGCTCGCCAATTCCTTGGCCCCCCCGAGGAATCCGCCCGCCAGTTCCTTGGCCGCCCAAGGAATTTGGGCGCCATTTCCTTCGCGAATCGTTGACCTCAGGGCCGCCACCCCTATTATGCGCGGTCAATGAGCGACCCCGCCCGCAAGCCTGCCGCCTTCTTTCCCCACCGGCATCTGCTGGGAATCGAAGGACTTTCGGCGGAAGAGATCACCCGGTTGCTCGATCTTTCCCAGTCCTACGCCACGCAGCCCAAAGACGATCCGCGCGCCCGCCAGCTTCTGCGCGGCCGGACCGTCATGAACCTCTTTTTCGAAAATTCGACCCGGACCCTGACCTCGTTCGAACTCGCCGCCAAGCGCCTCGGCGCCGACGTGATCAACATGGCGGTCGGCACCAGCTCCATTAAGAAGGGCGAGACCCTGCTCGACACGGCGATGACCTTGAACGCCATGGGGCCGGACGTGCTGATCGTCCGCCACCCGGAATCCGGCGCGGTCAGCCTTTTGTCACAAAAGGTCGATGGCGCCGTGGTCAATGCCGGAGACGGCCGCCATGAGCACCCGACCCAGGCTTTGCTCGACGCGCTGACCATCCGCCGGCGCCGCGGCAAGATCCAGGGCCTGATCGTTGCAATCTGCGGCGACGTGCTGCACAGCCGGGTCGCGCGCTCGAACATCCATCTTCTCACCAAGCTCGGCGCCAAGGTGCGGGTGATCGCTCCCACCACCCTCCTCCCGTCGCAGGTCGACAAGATGGGCGTCGAGGTCTTCACCGATATGCGCAAGGGCCTGAAAGACGCCGACGTGGTGATGATGCTGCGGCTCCAGCTGGAGCGCATGCAGGGCGCCTATGTCCCCTCCATCCGCGAATACTTTCACTTCTTCGGCCTCGATTATGAGAAGCTCGAAGTGGCGAAGCCGGACGCGATCATCATGCATCCCGGCCCGATGAACCGCGGTGTCGAGATCGATTCCGAGTTGGCCGACGACATCAACCGCTCCGTCATCCGCGAGCAGGTTGAGATGGGCGTCGCCGTGCGCATGGCCTGCCTCGATGCGCTGAACCGCAATCTCACCGGCTCCAATCAAATGGGGGCAGCATGAGCCAGCGGCAAGGATCAGCCGGGGCTTCCGGCATCCTGCGACCGCCGAAGCGCCAGACCAGGCCGCTGGCGCTGATCAATGCGCGCCTGATCGACCCCGCCAGCAACCGCGACGAAACGGGCGGCGTGCTGGTCGAGGACGGCGTCATCCGCGATCTTGGGCCGCAGATCACCCGCAACGATCTTCCTGAAGGCGCGGAAGTCATCGACGCCCATGGCGACGTGCTCTGCCCGGGCCTCATAGACATGCGCGTGCAGCTGCGCGAACCCGGCGAAGAGCATCAGGAGACGATCGAGACCGGCAGCCTCGCGGCGGCGGCGGGCGGCGTCACCTCGATGGTGACCCTGCCCAACACCGATCCGATCATCGACGACGTCGCCGGCGTCGAGTTCATCGCCCGCCGCGCCCGCGAGACCAAGCGCGCCAAGATCTATTGCTACGGCGCGCTGACCCGGAGCCTGGAAGGCAAGGACCTGGTGGAGATGGGGCTGCTCGCCCAGAGCGGCGCTCTTGGTTTTACCGATGCGCTGCACGCCGTCGCCGATGCCCAGGTGATGCGCCGCGCGCTCAACTACGCAAAAGTCTTCGGGCTGCTGATCATCCAGCATCCGGAAGAGCCGCGGCTGGCTGCCGGCGGCGCCATGAACAACGGCGAGCTTGCGACCCGGCTCGGCCTCGCCGGCATTCCGCCCTGCGCCGAAGTGATGATGATCGAGCGCGACCTGCATCTCGTGCGGATGTCGGGCGCCCGCTATCATGTGGCGCATGTCTCGACCGCCGCCGCGGTCGAGGCGATCCGCAAGGCGAAGCAGGAGGGGCTGCCGGTCACCTGCGACACCGCCCCGCCCTATTTCTCTCTCAATGAGAACGAGATCGGCGACTATCGCACATTCGCCAAGCTGTCGCCGCCGCTCCGGGGCGAGAGCGACCGGCGCGCCATCGCCGCCGCCGTCGCCGAAGGCATCATCGACTGCATCGCCAGCGATCATTCTCCGCACGACGTGGAGAGCAAGCGCGTGCCCTTCGCACAGGCCGCGGCCGGCGGTATCGGGCTCGAGACCCTGCTCCCGGTGAGCCTCGGCCTGACGCACAACCGGTCGGTCTCGCTGTCCAACCTGCTGAAATGCATGACCAGCCGTCCGGCCGAAATCCTCGGCCTGCCGCAGGGCCGCCTCGCCAAGGGCGCGCCGGCGGACATGACGCTGATCGATCTCGAGCACCAGCATAAGATCGACCTCAGCGCCTTCCATTCGAAGTCAAAGAACTCGCCCTATGACGGAAGGCAGGTGCAGGGCGCGGTGCGCCGCACCTTCGTCGATGGCCGCCAGGTCTTCGCGGCGGCGGGGACGAACTGATGGATGCGACCAGCCTGATCGCCGCGATCGTCGGCGGCTATCTGCTGGGCTCGATCCCGTTCGGCCTGCTGCTGACCCGGATGGCCGGGTTCGGCGATATCCGCAGCATCGGCTCCGGCAATATCGGCGCGACCAATGTGCTCAGGACCGGCAACAAGAAGCTGGCGCTCGCGACCCTGCTGCTCGACGGCGCCAAGGGTGCGGTCGCCGTCTTCCTCGCGCGCTGGTTCTTCCTCGATCCCACGCTGCCGGTGATCGCCGGCGCTGCGGCCTTCCTCGGCCATATCTTCCCGGTCTGGCTGAAGTTCAGAGGAGGCAAGGGCGTTGCGACCGCACTCGGCACCTGGCTGGCCCTGGCCTGGCCGATCGGCGTGCTCGCCTGCGTCACATGGCTGATCATCGCGGTGATCTTCCGCTATTCGTCGCTCTCGGCCCTGCTGGCCGTGGCGCTCGCGCCGGTCTATGCGATCTGGCTCGGCACGCCGGCGCTGATCGGGTTCGGCATCGGCGTCGCGATCCTCTGCTGGATCCGCCACCACGAGAACATTCGGCGCTTACTCAAAGGCGAAGAACCGAAGATCGGCAAGAAGAAGCCGGCACCGACCGAAGACCCTTCGCAGATGGGCCATAACGGCGGCCCGCCGCTCGGCGGCTAGAGCCTCTAACCCAGCAGCTTCTCGATCTTCGGCCGGATCTTGTGCGGCTTGGTGATCGAGCCGAAGCGCCGCATCACCTTGCCTTCGCGATCGACCAGGAACTTGGTGAAGTTCCATTTGATCGACGCGGTGCCGAGCACGCCGCGCGCCTCATGGGTCAGCCATTTGTAGAGCGGGTGCGCCTCAGAGCCGTTGACCTCGATCTTGGCGAAGATCGGGAAGCGGATGTCATAGATCTGCTGGCAGAAGCGCTCGATCACTTCGGCGCTGCCGGGCTCCTGCTCGCCGAACTGGTTGCAGGGAAAGGCCAGCACCGAGAAGCCGCGTGGGCTGAGATCCTTATGGAGCTGGTTCAGTCCTTTATATTGCGGGGTGAAGCCGCAATGGCTGGCGGTGTTGACGATCAGCAGCACCTCGCCGCGAAACCGGTCGAGGGGCACGTCCCGCTCGTGGAGATCGCGGACGGTGAAGTCGTAGATGTTGCTCATGCTGCGCGTTCATAACCGATTCTGCGTTTGTTGGGCGATCTCTTGCAGCACTCTTCTGTTCCTATTATGTTCCAAAGCCGGGTTCCATTGATAATATATCCGAACGGATATAAGTATGGGCGAGAAGCGCAGGCCTTTGTATTGGGAAGCCTCGGCGAAGCGAGATTTCAAGGCGTTTCCGATTGCCGTTCAGAAGGATCTCGGCGTCGCCCTGTTCATCGTCCAGTTGGGCGGGACTCCGCCATCGGCGAAACCGTTGAAAGGGCTCCGCGCCGGGGTGTTCGAGCTGAGAGACGACCACCGCGGAGATACATTCCGCGCAGTCTACGCAGTCAAAATCGGCGATGCGGTCCATGTGCTTCATGCATTCAAGAAGAAGCCGACGTCCGGCATTGCCACGCCGAAGTCGGACATCGGGATCATAAGAAACGGTTGAAGGCAGTTCTCGTCCGCCACGAAGAAAACGAGAGGAAGCAATGAAACGGAAGGATGCTCGCAGCGGCACTGACAATGTGCTCGTGGATCTGGGCTTCGAGGACGCCGAGGAACTCTCCACCAAAGCTGCCCTGGCCCTGAGGTTGAATGCGCTGATCGAAGAGCGCGGACTGACGCAGGCGCGAGCGGCGGCGGTCACCGGCATGACCCAACCCAAGATTTCCCAGGTGCGGCGCTATAAGCTCCGGAATATTTCTTTGGAGCGGCTGATGCAGGCGCTGGTCGCACTCGACCAGCGGGTCGAGATCACGGTGCAACCGGCGCGTCATGCCCATGCCGCCGGCATCACCGTGGCGCGCTAAGGCAAATTGCAATGGCCATCAGCGACCAGGAAAGACTGGACTGGCTGCGGCTCGCGCGCAGCGGCGGTATCGGCCCGGTCACGATCCGGGACCTGATCGCGTTCTGCGGCACCGCCGGCAAGGCGCTCGAAGCCTTGCCGGACCTGGTCCGGCGCGGCGGCGCCGCACGGCCGGTCCGGATCTGCGCCAAGCAGGATGCGGAGCGCGAGCTCGAAACCCTCGCCAAGCGCGGCGCCCGCCTGATCGCCCGGCCCGATCCGGATTACCCGGAAGCGCTCGCCGCCCTCGAGGACGCGCCGCCGGTCATCACCGTCAAGGGCCGGCTCGAGCTGCTGCAGCCGGAAAAGATCGCCCTGGTCGGCGCCCGCAATGCTTCGGCCAATGGCCGCCGCATCGCTTCCGACCTGGCGGCCGGTCTGGCTGGAGCCGGCGTCGTCGTGACCAGCGGCATGGCCCGGGGCATCGACACCGCGGCCCATCTCGGCGCGCTGAACGCCGGTCCGGGCGCCGGCGGCACAATCGCCGTGGTCGCTGGCGGGGTCGATATCCTCTACCCGCCGGAGAACGGCGCGCTGTTCGAGCGTCTCGGGGTCGAGGGGCTGATCGTCGCCGAATCCCCGCCGGGCACCGAGCCGATCGCCCGGCACTTTCCGCGCCGCAACCGGATCATCTCCGGACTCTCCCGCGCGGTGGTGGTGGTCGAGGCGGCGCTCAAATCCGGCTCCTTGATCACCGCCCGCTGCGCATTAGATCAGGGCCGCGAGGTCATGGCGGTCCCGGGCTCGCCCCTCGATCCAAGGTGCCGTGGGGCCAATCGTCTCATCCGGGAAGGCGCCCGCCTGGTCGAGGATTTTGCCCAGGTTCTGGAGTCCCTGGACGGCCTTGCGGGGCCAAACCTGAAGTTTCACGAGAACTTGAATTTTGCCGACCAAGTCTCTGAAATTAATACACTAAGCGAGGCCGATCGGGTGCGGGATGAAGTGCTTTCGCTCCTAGGTCCCAGCCCGGTGATGGTTGACGAACTGGTCCGGCAGTGTCATTGCTCGCCCCCCGTTCTGGGCATGGTGCTGCTGGAATTGGACCTGGCGGGCCGGCTGGAACGGCATCCGGGAAACCGGGTCTCCCTGTTGATGCAGGCTGCCTGAGTGCAAATATTAACGCCGCGATCCCCGGGATCCTTAAGGGCTGAACGAAGCAATCCATGAAAGTCGTCGTCGTCGAATCCCCAGCCAAAGCCAAGACCATCAACAAGTATCTTGGCGGCGATTATAAGGTGCTGGCCTCCTTCGGCCATGTCCGCGACCTGCCCCCGAAGGACGGGTCGGTGCGGCCGGAGGAAGACTTCGCCATCACCTGGGAAGTCGAAGGCCGCGGCGCCGCCCGGATCAAGGAGATCGCCGAGGCCGCCAAGGGTGCCGACAAGCTCATCCTGGCGACCGACCCTGACCGCGAGGGCGAAGCCATCTCCTGGCACATCCAGGAAGAGATCCGCGGCAAGAAGCAGTTCAAGACCCTGCCGATCGAGCGGGTCGCCTTCAACGAGATCACCAAGCGCGCCGTTGCCGAGGCCATCGCCAATCCGCGTCAGATCGACCAGGAGCTGGTGGACGCCTATCTGGCGCGCCGCGCCCTCGACTATCTGGTCGGCTTCACCCTCTCACCGATCCTCTGGCGCAAGCTCCCGGGCAGCCGCTCGGCCGGCCGGGTGCAGTCGGTGGCGCTCCGGATCATCTGCGAGCGGGAATCCGAGATCGAGGCCTTCGTCGCCCGCGAGTTCTGGACCATCGAGGTCGTGTTCAAGGCGCCGGACGGGACGGTCTTCACCGCACGCCTCACCCATCTCGACGGCAAGAAGCTCGACAAGTTCGACCTGCCCGACGAGGCGACCGCAAAGGCGGCCGCCGCCAAGCTCGAGGCCGGCGCGCCGTTTACCGTCTCGAATGTCGAGCGCAAGACGGTCAAGCGGAACCCGTTCCCGCCCTTCATGACCTCGACCCTGCAGCAGGAAGCCTCGCGCAAGCTCGGCTTCGGCGCGGCGCAGACCATGAAGATCGCCCAGCGCCTTTATGAAGGTGTCGATCTCGGCGGCGAGACGGTCGGCCTCATCACCTATATGCGTACCGACGGTGTGACGCTGTCCCAGGACGCAATCGCCGCCGGCCGCAAGCTGATCGCCGAGCAATACGGCAACGAATACCTGCCGGCCAGCCCGCGCATCTATAAAACCGTCGCCAAGAACGCTCAGGAGGCGCACGAGGCGATCCGCCCGACCGACCTCTTCCGCCGGCCCGAGCAGGTGAAGCGCGCGCTTCGCGACGACGAGTTCAAGCTCTACGACCTCGTGTGGAAGCGCACCCTCGCCTCGCAGATGGAGAGCGCCGAGCTCGACCAGGTCGCGGTCGATATCGTCACGGCCGACAAGCAACAGACGCTCCGCTCGACCGGCTCGGTGGTGAAGTTCGACGGCTTCCTGAAGCTTTATCAGGAAGACCGCGACGATCCGGTGGATGGCGATGACGAGAACAGCCGCCGCCTGCCCGCACTCAATGTCGGCGACCAGCCGGCCAAGCAGGAGGTGAAGCCCGAGCAGCACTTCACCCAGCCGCCGCCGCGCTATTCCGAAGCCTCGATCATCAAGCGGCTGGAAGAGCTCGGCATCGGCCGGCCTTCGACCTACACCTCGATCCTGCAGACCCTCGAGGACCGGCAGTATGTCCGCCTCGAGAAGCGCCGCCTGATCCCCGAGGATCGCGGCCGCCTGGTCACGGCCTTCCTGACCAGCTTCTTCGAGCGCTACATCCAATATGGCTTCACCGCCGCCTTGGAAGAGAAGCTCGACGACATTTCCGGCGGCCGCGCCCAGTGGAAGCAGGTGCTGCGCGACTTCTGGGAAGACTTCTCCCGCCTGCACCAGCAGGACGAGGAGACCGACAAGGACAATCTTCCGTCGATGTCGGATGCCGTGCAGTTCCTGGACAAGGGTATCGGCAAGCGGTCGATCGTGATCGACGTGCTGAACGATATGCTGGCGCCGCATTTCTTCCCGAACCGCGGCGACGGCAAGGATCCCAGGCTTTGCCCGGCTTGCAGCAAGGGCGAACTCGGCATCAAGCTCGCGAAGAACGGCGCCTTCATCGGCTGCAGCAACTATCCGGAATGCCGATACACCGTCCCGCTCGCGGTGCAGACCGCCGAGACCATGGATGCGGCTGCGGCCGGCCCGGTCGAGCTCGGCAAGGCCGAGGACGGCACGCCGATCACGCTGCGCAAGGGCCCCTATGGCCATTACGTGCAGCTGGGCGAAGGTGCTGAAGGCGAGAAGCCGAAGCGCCAGTCGATCCCGAAAGGCATCGAGCCCAATGACGTGACGATCGAACAGGCGCGCCGGCTGCTCTCGCTGCCGCGCACCGTCGGTAACCATCCGGAGACGCAGAAGCCGATCCTCGCCGGCATCGGCCGCTTCGGCCCCTATCTGCAGCATGACGGCAAGTACAAGTCGATCCCGAAGGACGATGACGTGCTGACCATCGGCATGAACCGCGCGATGGAGATCCTCTCCCAGGAGAGCAAGGGCCGCGGTCGCGGCCAGGCGGCTCCGGGCAAGGAGATCGGCAAGGATCCCGCATCGGGCGAGACCGTCACCCAGCACGAGGGCCGCTACGGTCCCTATGTGAAGATGGGCAAGGTCAACGCCACGATCCCGAGCTCGATCGAACCGTCATCGCTGACCCTGGATCAGGCCCTCTCGCTGATCGCCGCCCGCGCCGAGAAGATGGCGATGGACGGCGGCAAGCCGAAGCGCGGTGCCAAGAAGACGGCGAAGAAGAAGGAAGAAGCCGCGCCGGGCTTGAGCGAAGACAGCGCCAAGGCGCCGAAGCCCGCCAAGAAAAAAGCCGCCGCGAAGAAAGCGCCGGCGGCCAAGAAAGCGGTCGCGAAGAAAGCGACGACGAAGAAGAGCGCGGCGGAGTAGCCGTCAGGCTGGGGCGAGAGTTAGCTTCTCGTCTGACCGGTTCCATTCGACCGTTTAGGACGGATCGCGCGCTTTCTCGGTGCATGAATGACGTAAGCTGCCTTCGCCTCGCCACGCGCATAGGCGATCGCTTCTCGCAATCCGCGTTTGATGCTTCGGCTCAATCTTCTCATTTCCGACCTCGGCAAGCATCATAGCGGAACATACACTCCGCCGTCATCCCGGCGCTGGGCGCCGGGATCCACGCCTGGGTGCCGCACGATAGAAAGGCGTGGATGCCGGGACCAAGTCCCGGCATGACGGAGCTAAAGACACAGAGGACGGAATCTACGCCGACCGTCCCTCACCACCCCTTACACGCGTCCACCAGCTTTTTCTCCATCCGCTCCAGCAGGCCGGGGAAAGGTGCGATGCTGGTATAGGTGAGCTGCAGCTGTTCCTCCAGCGTCGCCGCGCCGATGATATGCTCGTCCTCGACCGAGGCCAGCACGATCGGGCCGGCGATCGCCTTGATGCGCAGCCGGCCGTGGCGCGCCTTGATCGGCAGCACGCCCAAGTTGGTCAGCATCGCATCGAAGTCGAAGCCCGCGGCGAAGCCGGCGCGGGCGCCGGCCGGGCTGTCATCCTGGTCACGGAACGCCTGCATGCCGGCGATCATGTTGTGGGCGTTGTCGCTGTTCATGAATGGCTCCAGTGCCGTGCGGGCGAGGCGCGCCGCATCCCAGAAGGAATCGCCCGCCAGGCCCACGGCCGTGGTGCCGCCGGTGACGAAGAGGCCGCATTCCTCTTCCATGCCCAACATGCCGCGCAGACTGATCGGCGACATGATCCGCACCGGCTCGCCCGCGCATCGAAGCTCACCCATGGCCGTTGCCAGTGCCACGGAGAGCGCCGCATGGACCGTCGCGTCATGGAACCTTGCGACCACGCGCAGACGCCGCGTGAAGTCGCGCGAGAAGCCACGCGCCGACACCGCCGGCATCGCGCTCATGCCGCGGCCCCAGCGCCGCAGCGCCTCTGGGTCGATTGCCCGTGGCGCAGACGGCGGAGCGACCGGATTTTCCCGCGGGACCTCCAGCAGCCGGCGCTCCAGCGTCTCGGCGGCGAAGAAGGAGCCCAAACGCTCGCCGCTCAAAGCGCGCACGAAGTCACGGATCACGAACACGCCCGAAGTGCCGTCGGCGATGCTGTGATGGAACGTGAAGAACAGCCGCAACGATTTCGCCTCGAAGCGGACCGCGGCCAGCATCAGCGGCCCATTCTCGACGTCGAAAGGGCGGCGGATCTCGAGCCCGGCGGCGAGTTCCCACGGCACCGCGCCGGTCGGCAGCTCTTTGAGCGGGATCGGACGCGCGCTGCGCACGAAGACGCGCCGGCCGTCGGCGTTGCGCTGAATGCCGACCGCGAGCAGCGGATGGCGGGCCTGGACCTGCCCCAGTGCCCGCGCAATTGCGGGCTTGCTGATCTCGCCCTCGATCTCCGCCATCAGCGTGAAAGTGGTGATCGCCTCCTCGCTATAGGCGGCGAAGATGTTCTCGAAGGCACCGAGCGGCCGCAGTTCCTGCCGCTGGAAACCTTGGGGCCGCAAATGCGCCTCGGCCTCCAGCGTGTCGAGCTTCAGCAAGGGTCGCAGTATCTGTTGCATGGCATCCTCACTCTGTCTGATTTCTGGACAGTGCAAGAATCGGCGCCGGTCTTTACCGCGGGATTTCCACAAATCGCGATCGCGTTGCAACGGCAACAGAGGAACGCATTGCTATGGCGTGGCGCGCGTTTCCACTATGCCGTCAAAGCGCGTTCCGCTACGCTGATATTCAGCATTCGGTTGTGACAGGGGAATGACGATCATGAGTTTGGTGCGCGGGCTGGTTCTGATCGCGGGCTTTGCCGCGACCTGGATTGCAGGTTCCGCCGCATCGATGGCGGCGACAGTGACCGTCAGCTTCACCGGAACCATCCAGAACATCGACGACCCGCATGGGCTGACAACGTACAGCAACAATGACTCGATCTCCGGATCGCTGACGCTGGGTCCGATGGGAGATGCGCCCACCACAACCGTGCCGCCTCCGGCGCAGCACAGCGTCTATGAGACGATCGCCACCTTCAATTTCGGTCCGATAACGGATTCCGGCCCAGTCAGCCTGGAGACTCAGAAAATATTGGGGTCCATAGGCTATTTCGGGATTTTCCTCCAGTCGCGGAACACCACATTCTTGATCGACTTTACCGTTGCGGATCCCACAAATGTGCCGCTTCAGTCTCTGGCCGACTTACCCACGGACCTAGGCGGAATCCTCGCCTATCTCGGTGGAACGCTGCTCAGCAGTCATGCGGTGTTTACGACGGGACCTGATCCGGCGCATCAGGTCGGCATCGCCTTCGCGCTGGACAGCCTCACGCTAACCGTCTCGCCGCCGGTCGCGACGACACCGATCCCGGGCGCTTTGCTGCTGTTCGTGACGGCGCTGGGCGGGTTGGGCTTCTTCGCGCGCCGTAACACGCTGCGATCCGACGCGCTCGTGAGCTAGCCGATCACCCGTTCTTCTCCGCTGCGTCCAGGAGATTGTCGCGCAAGGCTGAGACGGCCTTCTGCAGCTTCGCGAAATCCTCGGGCGTGAGTCCGGTTTCCTTCACCAGGTTCATGGTCGAACCTTTCCGCCGCAAGCGGCGGCCGGCCTCGGTGAGGCTCACGCGCACCTGGCGCTCGTCCTTGGGATCGCGGCGGCGCTTTACAGTGCCCATCGCTTCAAGTTTCTTCAGGATCGGCGTGAGCGTGTTCGATTCCAGGAACAGCTTCTGCCCGAGCCCGTTCACCGTCTGCCCGTCTTCTTCCCAGAGCGACACGATGGCGATCCACTGGGTATAGGTGAGCCCCAGCTCGGCCAGGATCGGCTTATAGGCGCGGCCATAGGCCAGATTCGCCGAGTAGACGGCAAAGCACAGGAAATCGGCCAGCTTCGGATCGGCCTTCTTCTTGGTGGTCTTCGGCTTCATGGCACCTCCGGCCGCACGGGAATGTGGCCTTCGGCGCAAATATAGATCGCATACGATCAATCAGGAAGGCTTGACATCGGCGCCGCATCGCTTATTTAAATCGCATCCGATTAAATCGGTACCGTATTAAATTTCCGATCATCCAGTTTCCCCGGCCAGAAGCCGCCGATCAATCATACCAAGGTATTGCCATGACCGAGCCGATCGACCATTCGCGTCGCCGCTTCCTGGGGGCCACCGCCCTCACACTCGCCGCGGCCGAGCTGCTCGGCAGCGGCATGGCCCGCGCGGCCTCCGGCGATGCCAGTTTCGAGACGGTGAAGCAGGTCGAGGCCGGCGATCTCAGCATCGGGTATGCCGAGCTTGGCGATGCCGGTCATCCCGCCGTCATCCTGCTGCACGGCTGGCCCTACGATATCCACAGCTTCGCCGCGGTGGCGCCGCGCCTGGTGGCAGAGGGATACCGGGTGATCGTCCCGCATCTGCGCGGCTATGGCACCACGCGCTTCCTCTCCGAGAAGACGCTGCGCAACGGCGAGCCGGCGGCACTCGCGACCGACGTCATCGCCCTCATGGACGCGCTGAAGCTCGAGAAGGCCGTGCTCGGCGGCTTCGATTGGGGCGCCCGCACGGCCAACATCGTCGCGGCGCTCTGGCCGGATCGCGTCAAGGCCATGGTCTCGGTCAGCGGCTATCTGATCGGCAACCGTGAGGCCGGCAAGCACCCGCTGCCGCCCAAGGCCGAACTCTCTTGGTGGTATCAGTTCTACTTCGCGACCGAGCGCGGCCGCGAAGGCTACGAGAAAAACCGACGCGAGTTCTCGCGCCTGATCTGGGAATTGGCTTCGCCGCAATGGAAGTTCGACGACGCCACCTTCGCCCGCTCGGCCGCCGCCTTCGACAATCCGGATCATGTGGAGATCGTGATCCACAATTACCGCTGGCGCCTCGGCCTCGCCGCGGGCGAGGCGCAATACGAGGCGCTGGAGGCAAGGCTCGACGCCGGCCCCGCCATCGCCGTGCCGACCATCACCATGGAAGGCGACGCGAATGGCGCGCCGCATCCGGATCCCCAGGCTTACGCGAAGAAGTTCACCGGCAAGTACCAGCATCGTCTGATCAGCGGCGGCATCGGCCACAACCTGCCGCAGGAAGCGCCGCAGGACTTCGCCCAGGCGATCATCGACGCCGACCGCCTCTGATCGGCGGCTATTCGCCCCAGACCAGGAACAGGCCGATATCGCCGGGGAAGCCGCCCGGAAAATCGAGCACCCGCGCGGCGAGCCGGAACCCGTGTGCTTTCAGGGCGCGCTCCCAGCGCAGATAGACCTCCGCCGCTTCGCCGCGCAGGGTCTTCGGCCAATCGGGTTCGGGCACGTTGACGGCGCGGCCGCCGTCGCTGCAGAGGTCGTGCGGGAAGCGCAGCAGCATGAACTCCTTGGCGCCGTGCTGTGCCGCCTCCCGGGCCTTGTGCATCATGTTGCGCCAGGTCTCGTCGCCGATATGGTGATCGATCAACTGCTCGACCGTGCGCCGACGCGCGGCGGCCTCCGCGCGGCGCGCCTCTGCCTGGCGGAGAACTTCCTCGTGCTTGGAATCGGCCGCGAGTGCGCGGAAGTGATCGACATCGAACGCATCACCTGATGCCGGAGCCGCCGCCACAGGTGCGGCATCGGGCCGCCTGACTTTCTTCAGCCTCTCCTCGAGCGAGATCAGCGCGTCGATCGGATGCAGGAGACTGGGATGGACCGCGCTTTCCTCTCCGGCCCCACCTTTGTCAAAAGTGCGGAGCAGGTCGACGCGGCTAATGATCCCGACGACGCGGCCATCGCGCAGCACCGGAACCCGCTTGATCCGGTAGGAGGAGAAGAGCCGCACCAGCTCGTCGACATCGGTGGATTCGGTAACCGTCACGACCGGCGCCGACATGATCTGCTTTGCCGTCTGGTCCTTGGTCCGAAGCTGGGCGACGTACTCTTTGCTCAGGGGCTCGCCCTCCGCCAGCATTTCCAGCCACCAGGCGCGGCGGGCGGCGCGGCCCGTATCGTCGCGCCGCAGCAGGTCTCCTTCACTGACGATGCCCAGGGGCGCGCCCGCGCCATCGACCACCGGCACGGCGCTCACATGGTTTTCCAGCAGCAACCGGGCGATACGGCTGGCGGGGGCTTCCGGGGTCACCGTGACCACGGGCGATGTCATGATTTCGTCGGCGCGCATGATCGGTGATCCAGGCCGGATAGGTGACTATTGTTGATCCACGCAGGTCCCGGGCGCGTCCGCCAGCGGAGGCAGCCCATGCTCCCGCCGCGGATGCCGCGGCTCACTCACGATGCCCGCATTGTGTCCGCCGGTGGTCAGCACGAAGGTCACGTCGGTGTCGACCAGCAGATGGAACTTCGGGCTGCGCGGCATTGCGGCAGAGATAGCTGACGACTCGGCGGCAACGATCGGTGGAAAGTGCTCGTGCTCGGCGATGGCCTCGACCTCTCGGCTGTTCAGGCCGCAGAGTGCGACGCAGTCCTGATAGGTGAGCATGATGGCCTCTCTTGCATGACCGCCGGACTGTGGCACGGTCAGCAACACCGAGAATTGATTTGGAACAATGCCGGTTGCCCGCGGCGCTAGGGGCCAAGGCCTGGAACCGACGTGGAATCCGTGACTTACTTCCTCGACCAGTTACCCTCGATGGCGGGAAATTCATGAACTCAGCTTTTCAGCAATTCTGGCGGGTGCCGGGCCGGTCTGCCTTATTGTTGACCGGATTCGCCTGCTTATGCGCACCCGTGTCCGCCATGGCCGAAGATGGAAAGGCCGACGATTCACCCGACTACGGCCGCCTCACACTCATCGAAGAGAACGACTCGATCTATCTCGACGACGATCGCTACTACACGCAGGGCGCGCAGTTCACCTGGCTTTCGCCCAGCGTCGGCGCCGACAGTGCATTCCATTCGCCGTTCGAATGGCTTTCTGGCACCAACATCCTCGCACCTTTCCGGAGTGGCGGCCAATGGCACCAGCGGCGCTACGAGGTGCTGCTCGGCCAGCAGGTGTTCACACCCTCCGATATCAGCCTCTCCGACCCGCCGTCCGATGACCGACCCTATGCCGGCTGGCTCTATGGCGGCATCGGCATGATCCAGGACACCGATCACCGCGAGCTCGATCATCTCGAAGTGACCGCGGGAATCGTCGGCCCGGAATCCATGGGCAGCAACGCGCAGAACGACTGGCACCAGTTCATCGGCATCGGCGAAGCGCAAGGCTGGGACCACCAGCTTCACGACGAACCCGGCATCATGGTGTCCTACGAGCGCAAATGGCGCTTCAACCAGCCTTTGTTCTGGGGCCAGGAAGTGGAAGCGATCCCCGAACTCGGCGCCACCGTCGGCAACGTGATGACCTATGGCGAGACCGGCCTCACCCTGCGCTTCGGCCAGGGACTGCTCGCCGATTACGGCCAGCAGCGCATGCGCCCCTCGACCTCGGGCACCAGCTTTTTCAATGCCGAGGCGCTGACCAGCCCCTTCGGTTACTACGTCTATGTGGCGGCGCAGGGCCGTGCGGTCGGGCGCAACATCTTCCTCGACGGCAACACCGACGGCGACAGCCGCAGCGTCGACAAGAAGCCGCTGGTCGGCGACCTCTCCGCCGGAGTCGCGATGTTCTGGTCCGACGCCTTCCGCCTCGATGCCTCGGCCACCTACCGCACCAAGGAATTCGACGGCCAGGAAGGCGACCGCGTCATCTTCGGCGGGCTCAACATCTCGTTCGGGCTTTAACTGGGCTGCAATTCCAGGCTGATTTGGCGCAGGACGGCTGGACTGCGCATGCTATGGTGACCGCCGAGATACTATGATCGGAGCTGCCATCATGAGCGCGCGGCCGAAGGCCATCGGAACGAAGCAGATCGAAAACGACCGGGTGATCGTCACCGAATGGCGCTTTGCTCCCGGCGCCGAGACCGGCTGGCATCGCCACGGCCATGACTACATCGTGGTGCCGCTGCTGGACGGCAAGCTCGCGATCGAGGATGGCAAGCAGACCCATGTTGCCGAGATGAAGGCCGGCGGTTCCTACAACCGCCCGGTCGGCGTCGAGCACAATGTCATCAATGCCAACGACTTCGAGTACGCTTTTGTCGAAATCGAGCTCAAATCGGCCTGACCGGCCGCGACGCGGCAAGACCCAACAGGCCGAACCCGAAAAGAAAAGTCACGGCAAGAAGGCGGCACCCTTCCCGACCAAGGAGCAGGTGCTCGCCTTCATTCGCGAGAGCCCGACGCCGGTCGGCAAGCGCGAGATCGCGCGTGCTTTTCACCTCAAGGGCTCCGATCGCATTCCGCTGAAGGCGCTGCTCAAGGAAATGGAGCGGGAGGGCAACGTCGATCGCGGCCGCAATCGGCGCATGGGCGCCGCCGGCCAGCTTCCGGAAGTCACCGTCGTGCAAATCATCGGACCGGATGCCGATGGCGATCTCTGGGCGCGTCCAGTCGATCTCCGCCCCGACGATGCCGAGCCGAAGATCCTGGTGATCGAGCTGAAGCGCGAGCGGCAAGCCGACCACGCTCACCAGCCGCTCGGCCCAGGCGACCGCGTGCTGGTGCGCCTGACCCGCACCGACGCCGATGAATACGAGGCGCGCCCGATCCGCAAGCTGGAGAGCCGTGCCGCCCGCGTGGTCGGCGTCGTCACCCGCGCCTCCGACGGCACCCTGCGCATCACCCCGGCCGACAAAAGGCTCCGCACCGAGTTCGCGATCGACGCCCGCGGCATCCACGGCGTGAAGAGCGGCGAGATCGTCGTCGCCGAGGTCGAGCCCGGGCGGCCCCATGGTCGCCAGATGGGCACGCCGCGCGCCCGGGTGGTCGAGCGCTTGGGGCGCACCGGCGAGGCGCGCTCGGTCAGCCTGATCTCGATCGCCGCCCATGGCATCCCGACCGACTTCCCGCCCGCAGCCCTCACGCAAGCGGTCGAAGCCGGACCGGCGACGCTGGGCTCTCGCACCGATCTGCGCAACATCCCGCTCGTCACCATCGACGGCGAGGATGCGCGCGACTTCGACGACGCGGTGCACGCGACACCGGACACGGATCCCAAGAATCCCGGTGGCTGGAAGCTGCTGGTGGCGATCGCCGACGTGGCGCATTACGTCCGCGAGAACGACGCGCTCGACAAATCCGCACGCGAGCGCGGCAACTCGGTCTATTTCCCCGATCGCGTCGTGCCGATGCTCCCGGAGGAGCTCTCCAACGGATGGTGCTCGCTGCGGCCGGACGAAGACCGCCCGGTCATGGCGGTCGAGATCGTGATAGACGCCGAAGGCAACAAGAAGCGCCACCATTTCCTGCGCGGCCTGATGCGTTCGGCCGCGCGCCTCACCTACGAGCGCGCGCAGGCGGCGATGGACGGCAGGACCGACGCGGTCACGGCACTCCTGCTCGAGCCGGTGATCCAGCCGCTCTACGGCGCTTTCCGTGCGCTGCTGAAAGCGCGGATGGCGCGCGGCACCCTGGAGCTCGACCTTCCCGAGCGGAAAGTCCTCATCAGCAATCAGGGCGAGGTGCAGAAAATCGAAGCGCGCGAGCGTCTCGATTCCCACCGCCTGATCGAGGAGTTCATGATCGCCGCCAACGTCGCCGCGGCGGAGGCATTGGAGAAGCGGCGCTGGCCTTGCATGTATCGCGTGCACGACCAGCCCGATCCATCCCGCGTCGAGGCTTTGCGCGATTTCCTCGAGGGCCTCGATCTCAGGCTGCCGCGCGGCCAGGTGATCCGCCCCAAGCATTTCACCCAGCTCCTGGTGAAGGCCAAGCACACGCCTTACGCCGACATGATCAACAGTCTTGTTTTGCGCTCGCAGTCGCAGGCCGTCTATTCGCCGGAGAATCTCGGCCATTTCGGCCTCGCACTCCAGCGCTATGCGCATTTCACCTCGCCGATCCGGCGCTACTCGGATCTCTTGGTGCACCGCGCGCTGATCGCCGCCTACAATTTCGGTGACGACGGCCTCGACCGCGAGGTCAAGGGCTTCAAGGAGCTGGGCGACCATATCAGCGCCACCGAGCGCCGCGCCGCCGCCGCCGAGCGCGAGGCGGTCGACCGCTACACCGCCGCCTTCCTCTCCAAGCGCATCGGCGAGATCTTCACCGGCCGGGTCTCCGGCGTCATTCGCGCCGGCCTGTTCGTCGCCCTCGACGAGACCGGCGCCGACGGGATCATCCCGGTTTCCACCCTGCCCAACGACTTCTACGACCATGACGAGGCCCGCCATGCCCTGGTCGGCCGGCGCTGGGGCCAGGTCTATCGGCTGGGAGACCGCGTCCAGGTCCGGCTGGTGGCCGCCCAGCCGCTGACCGGCGGCATCACCTTCGAGCTCATCGAAGGCGGCGGTCAGGACCAGGCACCCCCTCAGCATCCACGCGGCAAGCCCTCTCTCAAGAAGCGCCGCGACAAACCCGGCCGCCCGGCCGGCCCACCGATCAAACGCAAATCGAGAAAACGGCGTTAAGTCTTTGTGGCGGACAGGCCACAGTCCGCTTCGTTCTGTGACCGATAGGCCAATTCTTAATGGTCCGTAAACGGCTCCCTGCGCTTGATTTCTGGCATGTTCAGCGGGGATTTGACCCCGACTGTGGCCAGAATGCACTGGCGGGGGGCAATAATTCTGCTAAAGTTAACGCGACGGACCGGATCGGACGCGGATGGGACGTGTTCCCTGCTCCTGTGCCGGTCGACAGGATTGCGGATGCCTAAAGTGCCAGTGCTGCGTGTATCCGGTGCCGGGCTGTTGCCCGGAGCCCGCTTTTTCCTGCTCATTTTCGCGGGCGCGGCGCTGACTCTCGGCGCCTGCACCAGCGACGGCACGCTCAGCCCCGAAGAATCCTCCCGCCAGCTCGACCACGACATGTTCGTGACCGGCTATGAGGACATCGACGACATCTACGTCAACGAGCCCGATATGGGCGCGCTGGCGCTGGCCGGCATGCAGAAGCTCTCTTCGATCGATCCGGCCGTGGTCGCCCGCCGCAGCGGCGACACGCTGGAGCTCATGGTCAACAACCGCTCGGTCGAGAGCATCGCCGTCAGCGACGGATTGGATGCCCGGCACTGGGGCGATGTCACCGCCGACATGCTCCACCAGGCGCGCGAATCCTCCGACAAGATCGCCGGCGCGCCCTCAGAGAAGCTCTACGAGGTCATGTTCGACGGCATCGTCGGCAAGCTCGACCAGTTCTCGCATTACGCCTCGGCCGCCAATGCCGCGGATCTGCGCGCCCAGCGTGACGGCTTCGGCGGCATCGGCGTCACCATCTCGGTCGAGGACGGCCAGGTCCGCGTGGTTTCGGTGATGCATTACACGCCGGCCGACCGCCTCGGCGTCCATCGCGACGACATCATCACCGAGATCGACGGCACGCCGATCGGCGGCCTGCCGCAGCGCGAAGTGGTGAACAAGCTGCGCGGCCCGGTGGATTCCCGCGTCACCCTGACCTTGCAGCGCAAGGGCCAGGACAATCCGTTCGAGGTTTCGCTGATCCGCGCGCTCGTCGTGCCGGAGACGGTGAACTACCAGCGCGAGGGCGACATCGCCTATTTCCGCGTCTACAGCTTCAACTCGGGCACCACCGAGACCTTGCGGCGCGAGATCCGCGACGCCAAGGCCGAGATCGGCGAAGACAACATCAAGGGCTTCATCCTCGATCTGCGCGGCAATCCCGGCGGCCTGCTCTCGCAGGCGATCTCGACCTCGAACCTGTTCCTCGACCATGGCAAGATCGTCTCCACCATCGGCCGCAATCCGGACAGCCATCAGTTCTTCGAGGCGACCGAGGGCGACATTGCGCAAGGCAAGCCGATCGCCGTGCTGATCGACGGCAATTCCGCCTCCGCCGCCGAGATCGTCGCCGCGGCCTTGCAGGACAACGAGCGCGCCGTCCTGATCGGCAGCAACTCCTACGGCAAGGGCACCGTCCAGAACGTGATGAGCCTGCCGAACAAGGGCGAGATCGCCCTGACCTGGGCGCGCTATCACGCGCCTTCCGGCTACAGCCTGCACCATCTGGGCGTGCTGCCGACGGTTTGCACCTCCGGTGAGACGGATCCCGGCGTGCTGATCAACGAGCTTGCCGCCGGCGAGCTGAAGCAGGTCCCGACCATGAAGCGCAACACCGTGCGGCCGGACGACATCGCCGGCATGGATGCGCTCCGCAAGACCTGCCCGGCGCGCCACGAGGCCGACCCGATCGATCTCGAGACCGCGGTGCGGCTCTTGAACCGCCCCACGCTGTTCGCCGATGCGATCCATCTGGCCGCGCCGCCGGTCCAGTCGGCGAGCGACGCCACGAACAAAGACGACTACACGATCCTCCCGTAGTATCGCCGGCCATGACCAAGGTCGTGAAACCGGTCGACGCGGCCGGCCTCGTGCTGATCCGCGCCGGGTCCAAGGGCGCGCCCGAGATCCTGCTCGGCCGCCGCCATCGCAAGGCGGGCTTCCTCCCCGACATCTATGTGGTGCCGGGCGGAAGGGTCGATACCGCCGACCACGCCCCAAGCGGCTTCAGCGAAACTCTGAACCCCGCCGTTGCGACCGCACTGATGAGCGGCGGCAGCCGTCGCCCCGCCCTCGCCTTTCCCCGCGCCGCCTTGCGCGAGACCCATGAGGAGACCGGCCTGCTGGTCGGCGGCATCGGGCAGCCGCTTGATTCGCCGCGCCAGCAGATCTGGCAAGCCTATGGCACCGCCGGTCTGGCCCCGGATTTCGGGGCGATCGACTTCATCTGCCGGGCGATCACCCCGGTCACCTCGCACCGCCGCTACAACACCCGTTTCTTCCTGGCGGACGGCGCCCGGGCGATGGGATCGGTCAACGGCAACGGCGAGTTGGAGGACCTGGCCTGGCGCCCGGTTCCGGCGCTTTCCAGCCTCAACATCGTCGATGTCACCGAATATGTGCTGAAAGAAGCCTTGCGGCGCTGGCAGGCCCGTTCTCCAACCGGCGCGGAACCGCCCAAGCTATTGAATTATCGGAAAGATATCATGACGCTCTCGCGCCACCGGATGCGCGGCTAGAACGCCACGGCCTTGACACGCCGGGCATTATCGCTATTTTGCCGCCAACTTTTGAACCCAAGTATCTGATTGAGAACGCGCCATGGCGAAATCTGCGACGATCCTGGTCAAGCTGGTGAGCACCGCTGACACCGGATTCTACTATGTGACCAAGAAGAACCCCCGCTCGGTGACCGAGAAGATGGAGTTCCGCAAGTACGACCCGGTCGTGAAGAAGCACGTCGCCTTCAAGGAAGCGAAGATCAAGTAGCACCGCGCCGGCCTTCAGCCGGCAGCCGGTCAAAGGGGCGCGCTCGCGCCCCTTTTTTAATTCCCCTCCCCCCGACGAATGTCGGCGGGAACCTCACTGATTTCCGTCACGAACTTCCTTCGCATCGCGCGCTCGAAGTCGTCATAGCCGTGCGCCGGCACGATGAAGGCCGAGGCGCCGCCGATCACATGCGCCTTGTACCAGCCCTCCAAGGTCGCCGCCTCGTCGCCGTCCAGGATCGGCAGGCCGTTGATGGTGACGCCGCTCGCCACCAGCTCGTCGCGCAAGGCATCGACCGGCGGATTGATGTTGCAGTTGTCGTGCCCGTCCGACGAGACGTCGACCACCATGCGGTTGGCCGGCATCGGCAGGAACGGCAGGATCTTGTCGCCGATCAGCTGCAGCGCGCGCGACATGCAGGTGAACTCGGCGCCGCGCCGCGGCGTCTTGCGCAAGGTGGCGGCGAAGCCGCTGGCCTCCTCGGGACTGGAGATCAAAGTCCAGGGGATCGCGACCGCCGCCTTGTCCGACCATTCCACCAGCGTCACGAACATCGCGCGATGCGGGCCGGAGAAGATCGAGCGCTGCACCTCCGGATCCTCGAAGGCCTTGGCAATGCCCTCCATCTGCAGGGCGAAGCGCGCGTCATTCACCGACTGCGAGACATCGACCGCAAGCACGAGCGCCGTATCGACCATCTCGGCATCGGCCCGCGCGACTGCGCACATCGCGCCGAGCGCCAGCGCGACCGCGGCGCCGACTTCAGTAAACCGCTTTTTCCCGGTTCTTCGCATCATCCATTCCCTTGGCCTCGCTCAGCCCTTTGGCGCCGCGCAGGATCGCACCGTCGAGATCGGCGCCGGAGAGATCCGCTCCGGTCAGGTTAGCGCCGGTCAGATCCGCATGCGAGAGATCGGCAGCGGTGAGATTGGCGCCGCTGAGATCCGCGTCCTTGAGCTTGGTGAATTGCAGATGCACACCATGGAGATCGGTGTTGCGGAGCTTGGCGCCCGTGAGATCGCAGCCCGAGAGGTCGTGCCAGATCGGCGATTTCAGCTGCTCGCGCCGCAGTCCGATGCGCGCGTCGGAAAGATCGGCACCGCGCATGTTCACGCCGGTCAAACGCGCCTGGATGTTGGTGCCGGAGAGATCGGCCCCGGCGAAGATCGGGGCCTCCTCGGGACGCGGAAACTCGGTGGTCGAATAGGCCGCGATGTCGAACAGGCTGGCATCCGAAAGGTTGGCGCCGGTGAAGTTCGTCCGGGTGATGGTAACGCGGTCGAGCTTGGCGCCGCTGAGATCGACCCCGGACAGATTGGATCGCGACAGGTTGGCGCCCAGCAGGTTGGCCCCGATGAGCTTCGCGCCCTTGAAGTCTAGATCGCTGAGATCGAGTCCGATGAGCTCGGCATGGGAGAAATCGGGCGGGTTGCCCGGCGTCGCCTTCACCAGCGCCTGGCTGATCTGTTTGACGGTCATGGGCTCGGCCGCCGCCGGCCATGCCGCGGCAAGCATCACCGCCACGACGGCCCAGGGTTTAACAAATGTCGTCAATAGATCGCCTTATCCCGGTTCTTCGCCGCATCCAACCCCTTCGCCTGGTCGAGCCCGATGACGCCTTTCAGGATAGCACCGTCGAGATCCGCGCCGGTCAGCTCCGCGCCCGTCAAGTCGGCGCCGCTCAAATCGGCATGGCTGAGGTCGGCGCCGGCCAGCAGCGCGCCGCTCAGGTTCACCTTGATCAGCTTGGCAAAGCGCAGCTTCGCCTGGGGCAGCTCCGCATAAGAGAGATCGGCGCCGGTGAAATCGCTGCCGGAAAAATCGCTCCAGAGAATCCATTCCAGCCGCGCCCGCCCCTGCTGGGTCCGGAGATGACTCATGTTGGCGCCGCGGAAGTCGGTCCGCGCCAACGGCGACATGATCAGCGCACCGGAAAGATTGGCGCCGGCAAAGCTCGGCGCTTCGCCCCGCGACATGGCATCCAGCGTCGAATAGGCCGCGGTGCCGTAGAGCGTCGCCTTCTCCATATTGGCGCCGGCGAAATTGGTCGTGGTGATGATCGTATGATCGAGGCTGGCGCCGGAGAGATCCGCACCGGAGAGATTCGCGCGCGCCAGGTTCGCGCCATAGAGATCGGCGCCGGCGAGCTTCGCCTGCTTGAAGTCGAGCTCGCTCAAATCGAGCCCGGTGAGATCGGCGTGGGAGAGATCCGGCGCCGAGCCCGGTGCCGTCTTGAACAGGATCTGGCTGATTGCCTTCACGGTCATCGGCTCGGCCGCGGCCGTCGTCGCCAAGCCGAGTGCTAGCACCAAAACAGCCGCCGTTGAGAAGCCTCGCACTGTCATGCGCCGATCCGGTTTGAACCGAGATCAACTCTACAAACTCCCCCACGCCGCGGCTAGGCGGCGCGGGAGGTTTTCCCAAAGGGCGGGAAAATTTCCTCCGAAAGGAGGACGTGATGTCGGCTTACAGCAAGCAGCCCGGATCGGCGATGGCCTGGTTGCGGCCGCCTTCCTTGGCGCGGTAGAGCGCGGCGTCGGCCATCTTGATCAGCTCTTCGCCGGGGATCTCGATGCTGGTGGAGGCGACGCCGACCGAGACCGTCACGGTCAGGGCGCTGTTGGGTGCGCCATCGACCTGCATCGGCGTGTCGGCCACCTTCCGCACCAGGCGCTCGGCGACGCGCAAGGCCGTCGGGCCGTCGGTATCGGGCAGGAAGGCGATGAATTCCTCGCCGCCCATCCGGGCCAGCATGTCGATGTTGCGCATGCAGGCGGTGGCGCGCTGGGCGAACTGCTTCAGCACCTCGTCGCCGGCCGCATGGCCGTAGGAGTCGTTGACCGACTTGAAGCGGTCGAGATCGCAGACCAGCACGCCCATGGTCTTGCCGGTGGTGGCGACGCGGCGCATCAAGCCGTCCAAGTGCCGCATCGCATAGCGGCGATTGTAGAGGCCGGTGAGGCTGTCGGTCAGTGCCAGTGAGAGGCTGCGCTCGTAGTTGGCGCGCAGGCGATCCTGGTAGCGCCGGCGGCGGATCTGAATCCGCACGCGCGCCAGGAGCTCGTTGGGATCGATCGGCTTCATCAGATAGTCGCTGGCGCCGATATCGAGACCCTTGATCAGCCGCGGCATGTCGTAGTCTTCGACGATCAGCAGGATCGGCACCTGCCGGGTGTCCTCCTGCGAGCGGAGATGCGAGCAGAGCCGCAGGCCGTCCTCGCCCGCCACCTGGATGTTGGTGATGATGAGGTCGTGGCGCGCCTTGCCGGCCGCTTCCATGCCCTTGGCGAGCGTGTCGGCAACCTCGACCTTGTTGCCGTCGCCGGAGAGCACGCTGACGATCCGCTGCGCCGCCGGCTGGAAGCTCTCGACCAACAGGATCTCGGCATTGCGGTCGTCTTCCGGCCCGGGCTCGGCCTCGGCGGTCAGGATGTCGAACTGGCCGGAGGTCTGCTCGCGCATCCGCCATTCGTCCATCATCATCTTCAGGCGGACGAGGCTGCGCACACGCGCGAAAAGGGCGAGGTCATTGACCGGCTTGGTCAGGAAATCGTCGGCTCCGGCTTCGAGGCCGCGCACCCGATCGCTGGGATCGGAAAGCGCGGTCACCATCACGACCGGCAGGAACCGGGTCTTCGCATTGGCGCGGATCCGGGTGCAGACCTCGAACCCGTCCATCTCCGGCATCATGACGTCCAGGAGGACGATGTCCGGAGCGTTGCGGCTGATGATCTCCAGCGCCTCGGGCCCGCTGGAAGCGGTTACCACTTCGAAGTATTCGGCTGCGAGCTTGGCCTCGAGCAGCCGCACATTGGCGGCAATGTCGTCGACGACCAGAATGCGTGCCGACATGGCCGCTTACTGCAGGAAGCGATCGACGGTTTCCAGGAACTGGACGACGGAAATCGGCTTGGCGATGTAGGCTTCGCAGCCGCCTTCGCGAATCTTCTCCTCGTCGCCCTTCATCGCGAAGGCGGTCACCGCGATGATCGGGATCGATTTCAGGTTGTCGTCTTCCTTGATCCACTTGGTGACTTCCAGCCCGGAGACTTCCGGCAGCTGAATGTCCATCAGGATCAGGTCCGGCTTGTGCTGGCGCGCGAGCTTCAGCGCCTCCATCCCGTCCTTGGTCTGCAGGATGTTATAGCCATGTGCCTGGATGAGATCGTGGAAGAGCTTCATGTTCAGCTCATTGTCTTCCACGATCAAAATTGTCTTCTCGGCCGCGCGTTTGCGCTTCTCCTCGGGAGAAAGTGGCTGCTTGTCGCTCATGACCCCTCCAAAGCGCCTTCCGCGGACGCTGCCCCCGCTTCCCCCTGGATGATCCTGAACAGACCGAACCAGTGCGGACGCGCCATAGACCGCAGCACAAGCCTATCTTTTTGTGCCGCCGAACAAAACCTATACTACGATGATAGTGAATGATTTCTTGCTTTTCAAAGGCCGAATTTACCAAGATGAACGGGTCAAACGCCTCGGATTCTGCGGAAATTCCCGGTTCGGCCAACGAAACCGGTGGGTTCTGCCGTGATTGCGGGAGCGATATACCTCCGGCCGCTGCGCCGATTCGCAGGCGATGCCCTTCCTGTCGTTCGACCCGCATCGCCCGCCATTCCGAGCTCGACCGGCTGGCCATCGCCCATATCGACTGCGACGCTTTCTATGCGGCGATCGAGAAACGCGACGACCCGAGCCTGCGCGACAAGCCCCTGATCGTCGGCGGCGGGCACCGCGGCGTCGTCTCCACCTGCTGTTATATCGCCCGGATGTCCGGTGTGCGTTCGGCCATGCCGATGTTCAAGGCCAGGAAGCTCTGCCCCGAAGCGGTGGTCGTACCGCCCAACATGGCGAAATACCGGGATGTGGGCGAGCAGGTCCGCACCTTGATGCTGGAGCTCACGCCCTTGGTCGAGCCGGTCTCGATCGACGAAGCTTTCCTCGACCTCACCGGCACCGAGAAGCTTCACCACATGAGTCCGGCCCGCGCGCTCAACCGACTCGCCCTGAAGATCGAGCGCGAGATCGGCATCACCGTCTCGATCGGTCTCAGTCACAATAAATTCCTGGCCAAGATCGCCTCCGACCTCGACAAGCCGCGCGGCCTGTCGGTGATCGGCCGCGCCGAAACCTTGACCTTTCTTGCCGAGAAGCCGGTCTCCATGATCTGGGGCGTCGGCAAGGTGATGCGCCAGCGCCTGGAGCAGGACGGCATCGCCAGCATCGGCCAGCTCCAGACCATGACCGAGGTCGATCTCGCCCGCCGCTACGGCAAGATGGGCTCGCATCTCTTCCACCTCGCCCGCGGTCAGGACAACCGCACCGTCGATCCCGAAGGCGAGGCCAAGAGCATCTCGGCCGAGACCACTTTCGACATCGACATCGCCGATCTCGCGGAGCTCGGCAAAGAGCTCTGGCCGCTCTGCGAGACCGTCTCGCGCCGGTTGAAAGCGGCCGAACTCTCCGGCCATGTCGTGCACCTGAAGCTGAAGACCGCCGGCTTCAAGCTGGTCTCGCGCCAGGCGCGGATCCCCGCCCCGACCCAGCTCGCCGAGACGCTGTTCCGCACCGCCGAGATGCTGCTGAAGCGCGAGGCCAACGGCACCTTCTTCCGCCTGATCGGCGTCGGCGCCGACGATCTTCACTCCGCCGAGGATGCCGACCCGCCGGACCTCGCCGATCCCAATGCCGAACAGCGCCGCAAGGTCGAGCGCGCCATGGATGAAGTCCGCCGCAAACTCGGCGGCAACGCGATCGTGAAGGGTAGAAGCCTGCGCTAGCGGTGGAAGCAGACCGCCGGCTCAGGCCCGGCGGTGACGCGTTATCTGTTCAACACGCCGGTTCCGGCTGCACCTTCAGTGAATCCAGCACCGCGCGGATCTTGATCGTACCGAGCGAGAAGCTCAGCGTGCCGATGACGCCGTTTTCATAAAGTCGAACGAACTGCTCGCTGTCCGGAACCGATTCGCTGGTATTGCCGAGATAGAAGGCATAGCCGATCGGGTAGGAGGTCTTGCCGGCAAGATCGGGGATCTTCTTCGGCAGGCCCGACCAGTCCTTCTCGCCGGCACCAATGAGGGCGCTGGCCTGCATCGCCTCGGTCGAAGCGGTGCCATCGAAATACTGCGCGGCGACAACGCTCTCGCCCGCGGCGGCTTTCTCGAGCACCAGCCTGGTATGCGCCATCGGAAACAAGGTGCCCACCGGCAGCTTCGCCTCCGCGCGCTCCGGCAGGTCGGCGGTGGCTGTCGCCTCGCCGCCGGGCTTGTCCATGTGTGCTTCGCCGCGGAGCTGCTCCTCGTGCCCACCGCTGCCGCTGTTCTTGATCAGATAGCGGTAGGCGGTGCCGTCCTTCGATTCCCAGGTCACCTGGGTCATCTCGATGGAACCGCCGTCCCCGCTGTCCAGGGACATGACGAACTTCATCTTGAGATCGGTGGCCCAGCCGTCACAGGTGTCCTTGAGGTCGAAATCGAGGAGCCCGTCGGCGCCGGTGATCTGGCTGTTCTTGCTGTCGGGGGAAAGGCTCAGCACATAGCGCGCGTGATGCGCGACCAGGTTGTCGGCCGCAGCCGGGATCTCAGCCGAAAGGAGGAAGAAGGCGGCGCCGAGCGCCGTAGCCTTGTGAAGCAATCCTGCGCTATGCATTGCCACTCTATTTTCTGCCACTCTAATTTCTGTAGGGAGGCATTGTCGTTTGCGGTGCAATTCAAGCCGTTTCCAGGCAGCCCTGCAAGAACCGAAACCGCAAGATTGCAACCTGCATTGTAGAGCCTGCCGGCCGGCCCCCCGGATCGGCGTCAATGTCCGACGAATGGTCCGCTGAGGGGAAAACCATGGCTAAACCGAAATTGCTCGTGACGCGGCGCCTGCCGCCGGCCGTGACCGAGCGCCTGACCGCAACCTATGACGCCGTCACCAACGCCGATGACCACATCATGTCGGCCGACGAGGTGATCGAGAAAGCCCAGGGCAAGGACGCCCTGCTGGTGACCCCGGCCGACAAGGTCAACGCGGCGCTGATCGAGCGCCTGCCCGCCTCGGTCAAGATGATCGCCACCTTCTCGGTCGGCTACGAGCATATCGACCTCGAGGCGGCGAAGAAGCGCGGCTATCCGGTCTCCAACACGCCGGATGTCCTGACCGACGCCACCGCCGACATCACCTTGCTCCTGATGCTGGGCGCCGCCCGCCGCGCCTATGAAGGCGAGCGCGCGGTGCGCGAGGCGTCGTGGAAATCATGGTCCACCACCTACATGCTCGGCATCCATATGACCGGCAAGCGGCTCGGCATCTTCGGCATGGGCCGGATCGGCCAGGCCGTCGCCAAGCGCGCGCGCGCCTTCGACATGGAGATCCACTACTCCAACCGCAATCGCCTTTCGCCCGATCTGGAGCAGGGCGCGACGTTCCATGCCGATCCCGAGGCCCTGCTGGGCGTCAGCGATTTCTTCTCGATCAACGCGCCGGCCAGCCCCGAGACCTTCCACTGGTTGAACGCCGCCCGCATCGCCAAGCTGCCCGACAATGCGATCGTCATCAACACCGCCCGCGGCACCCTGGTCGATGACGCGGCGCTGATCGCCGCCCTGAAGTCGGGCAAGCTGTTCTCGGCGGGTCTGGATGTCTTCGAGAACGAGCCCAACCTCAACCCGGCCTATCGCGAGCTCTCGAACGTATTCCTGCTGCCGCACCTGGGCAGCGCCACGGTCGACACCCGCAACGCCATGGGCTTCAAGGCGCTCGACAACCTCGACGCCTTCTTCGCCGGCAAGCCGCTCTTGGATCGCGTGGTCTAAGGCGTACTTACCCTCTCTCTTACTCTCCCCCTTGTAGGGGGAGAGGAGAGGGACAGACCCTTCGCGCTCGGATAGATCCGACCTGCCGTTCCGCACAAGACGAGCGCGGTCCAGTCCCCTCCCCCTGCAAGGGGGAGGGTTAGGGAGAGGGTGCGTGAGCCCTATGTCGGCTCCGTCGACGTTGTGGTCCCCGTGCTCACCGTCGCTTCCGCCGGCGCCTCTGGCGGCGTCGGCGCGCTGTAGGTCTGCACGGCTTCGGGCGGTCGTGATACCTGAACCGGTGCCGGTGCCGGTGCCGGTACGACGGGCTTCGGTGCGACCGGCTTCGGCGCCACCGGTGCCGACACGACCGGCTTCGGCGCCGACTTCTTCACGACCTTGCGCTTCGGCGCCGCCTTCCTGACGGCCTTCTTCGCAACCTTCCGCTTCGGGGCGGCCTTGCGCTTCGCGGCTTTTTTCGCGACTTTCCGCTTCGCAACCTTGCGCTTCGGCGCGGCCTTGCGGCGCGCGGAACCTTTCCGGCGTGCGGTCTTCTTCCTGACCTTCGCCTTCACCGCTCTCTTCTTGGTCTTCGATTTCGCCTTAGCTTTGGTCTTGGTCTTCGACTTCTTGGCCATCGGGCTCTCCCTGTGACGCGAACGACAAGACGCCCAGAACCTTGTCACTTTCCCGAATGCTTGACCAGTATGACGAAGGTGGGAGGCCTAGCGCCGCTTCAGGAAGCGCTTGAGATCCGCGAGCGGCATCGCGCCGGTCGCGACCACCAGAATGAGGTAGAGGCCGAGTCCGCCCGCAACGAGCACGGCCAGCGCCAGCGCCCGCACCACTTCGCCACCCGCAAGATAGGGTTCTAACGGCTTGATCCCGAAATAAAGCGCGAGCCCCAGACCCGCCGCCGCCAGGAACAGCCGCGGCAAGGTGCGCTTCAGCTTCTGATCGATGACCAGATACCCGCGCCGCCGGAGCGTGAAGTATAGCAGCGCACAGTTGATCCAGGCCGCACCCGCGGTGCCGAGCGCGATGCCGACATAGCCGATGAAATGGAACAGGATCAGGCTGATGACGATATCCGCCGCGACGCCGATCATCGCGTAACGGAAGGGGGTCATCGTGTCTTCCCGGGCGAGGAAGCCCGGCGACAAGGCCTTGTTGAGGATATAGGCCGGGAGCCCCAGCGAGATCGCGGTCAGCGCCGCCGCGACCTTCACCGAATCGTCCGGCGTGAAGGCGCCGCGCTGGTAGAGCACGGTGATCATCGGTTTCGCCGCCACCGCCAGGGCGACCGTTGCCGCCAGCGACAGGAAGAAGCCCATCTCGATCGCCCGGTTGTGGATCCGCATCCCCTCTTCCGGGTTCGTCCCCCGCAGGGCGCGCGTCAGCGACGGCAGCAGCACCACGCCGATCGCCGAGCCGATCAGCGCCAGCGGCAATTGATAAAGCCGGTCCGAATAGTAGAGATAGCCGACCGCCTGGGGCTGCAAGGTGGCGAGGACGGTGGCCACGGTCAGGTTGATCTGGTTGACTCCGCCGCCGATCAGGCCCGGGACCATCAGCACCAGCATCCGTTTCACATCCGGACCGAAGCGCGGGATCGGCAGGTGCAGATGCATCCCCGCCCGCTTGCACGAGATCGCCAGCCACAGGAACTGGAACACGCCGGCGACGGTGACGGCGATGCTCAGCACCTCGCCAGCGTGGCCGGTATAGGGCACCACGCCGAACAGCACGACGATCATCACGACGTTCAGGAGGATCGGCGCCGCCGCCGCATTCGCGAACTTGCCGAAGGCGTTCAGGATCCCGCCCTGCAGCGCGCCCAGCGACATGAAGATCAGATAGGGAAAGGTGATCTGGGTGAAGAGCACCGCGAGCTGGAATTTCTCCGGGTACTCATCGAAGCCCGGCGCAAAGACATGGATCAGCCAGGGCATGGTGAGCTCGGCCACCATGGTGACCAGCAGCAGCACCATCAGCAGCACGGCGAGCACGTGCTCGGCGAAGAGCTTCGCCGCCGAGGCGCCGCCCTCTTCCAATTGCCGGGCGAACATCGGCACGAAGGCCGAGTTGAAGGCGCCCTCGGCGAAGAGCTGGCGAAAGAGGTTCGGCAGCCGCATCGCCACGAAGAAGGCCTCGGCCACCGGGCTGGTGCCCATCAGCCGCGCGATCAGGACCTCCCGCAGGAAGCCCAGGGCGCGGCTCGCCAGGGTCAGGCCGCCGACCGTGGCGACGGATTTCAGACTAAACATGGAGTGAAAACATGCGGGAATCGGCCCAGGGGAAATTCTGTCTCTTCACGTGAACGTGGCCTCGTAACAGCCGATTTTGACGGCGGCAAGGCGCTCATGATCTTGACGATTCGGGTTGTAACATTTATTCTCTATAGAATTACTAGAGAATTATCGACATGCTCTCCCAGAAAGCCAAGTATGCCATGCGCGCCCTGCTTTACCTGGCGCAGGCGCAGCCGGAAAATCCCGTCTTCATCTCGGAAATCGCCGACCAGCAATCGGTCCCGAAGAAATTCCTGGAGCTCATTCTCCTCGACCTGAAGCGCCACGGCCTGGTCCATTCCTACCGCGGCAAGAAGGGCGGCTACGCCCTCGCCAAGACGCCTGACAAGATCTACTTCGGCCAGGTGATCCGGATCATCGACGGACCGCTCGCCCAGCTCCCCTGCGCCAGCCGCACCGCCTATCGCCGCTGCGACGACTGCGAAAACGAGCAGACCTGCGAAATCCGCCGGGTCATGCTGCAAGTCCGTGATTCCACGGCGAGAATTCTCGACAACACCAGCCTGGCGGATGTCATGGTCAAAGGCACCGCGGAACTTGTCGAAGGCGCCGGCATATGATTATCTCTAGCCGATCGCGCTAATACTACTTATTCACTAGAGTTAATGTAATTTCGAACGGCTGGAGGCCGAAGCCGGATGACGGCAGTTGCTGCCCGCACCTATGCCTGGAAGAGACCCAGTGTGTTGCCGGGCTTCAACCTCACGCTCGGCTACAGCTTGGTTTATCTCAGCATCATCGTTCTGCTGCCGCTGGCGGCCCTGCTGCTGCGCCCGACCGAGCTCGGGCTCGACGGCTTCTGGACTGCCGTCACCGCGCCCCGCGTCATCGCCTCCCTGAAGCTCTCCTTCGGCGCCTCGGCCGTCGCCGCGCTGGTGAACTGCGCCTTCGGCCTGATCGTCGCCTGGGTGCTGGCCCGCTATGACTTCCCGCTGAAGCGCCTGGTCGATGCCTTGGTCGATCTCCCCTTCGCGCTGCCGACCGCCGTCGCCGGCATCGCCCTGACCTCGCTCTATGCGCCGAACGGCTGGATCGGCAGCCTGTTGGCCCCGCTCGGCATCAAGGTCGCGTTCACGCCGATCGGCATCGTCATCGCCCTGATCTTCATCGGCCTGCCCTTCGTCGTGCGCACGGTGCAGCCGGTGCTGCTCGACCTCGACCGCGAGGTCGAAGACGCGGCGGCCAGCCTCGGCGCCACGCGCTGGCAGAATTTCCGCATGGTGATCCTGCCCTCGATCTTCCCGGCTCTGCTCACCGGCCTCGCGCTTGCGTTCGCGCGTGCGGTCGGGGAATACGGCTCGGTGATCTTCATCGCCGGCAACATGCCGATGAAATCCGAGATCGCACCGCTGCTGATCGTGACCAAGCTCGAGCAATACGATTATGCCGGCGCCGCCGCGATCGCCGTCGTCATGCTGATCGCGTCCTTCCTGATGCTGCTGGTGATCAACCTGCTGCAGCGCTGGGCGCGGCGCCATGAGGACCGCGGATGAACGCGGAAACCAGCTTCGCCATGCCCACCGACATCCAGCCCGAAAGCAAGGTCGCCGCACCCCGGCCGGTCAACACCGGCACCGCCGATCCGGCCTGGGCGAAGCTCCTGCTGATCGGTGCCGCATTGGCCTTCATGGCGCTGATGCTAGTCCTGCCGCTGGTCGCGGTCTTCGTCGAGGCCTTGCGCGACGGCATCGGCAAGTATCTCTCGGCGGTCTCCAACCGCGAGGCCTGGTCGGCGATCCGCCTCACCTTGATCGTCGCCGGCATCGCCGTGCCGCTCAACCTGGTCTTCGGCCTCTGCGCCGCCTGGTCGATCGCCAAGTTCGAGTTCCGCGGCAAGAGCCTGCTGATCACCTTCATCGACCTCCCCTTCTCGGTCTCGCCGGTGATCTCGGGATTGATCTACGTGCTGCTCTACGGCGCCCATGGCTGGTTCGGCCCGACCCTCGCCGCCATGGGGATCAAGGTGATCTTCACCGTGGCCGGCCTGGTGCTCGCGACCATCTTCGTCACCTTCCCCTTCGTCGCCCGCGAGCTCATTCCGCTGATGCAGGAGCAAGGCACCGAAGAGGAGGAAGCGGCGGTCTCGCTCGGCGCCAACGGCTTCCAGACCTTCTTCCGGGTGACCTTGCCCAACGTCGCCTGGGGCCTGCTCTACGGCGTGCTGCTCTGCAATGCGCGCGCGATGGGCGAGTTCGGCGCGGTCTCGGTGGTCAGCGGCCATATCCGCGGCCAGACCAACACCATGCCGCTGCATGTCGAAATTCTTTACAACGAGTACGACTTCGTCGGCGCCTTCGCCGTCGCATCCCTGCTCGCCCTGCTGGCCTTGGTGACCCTGGTCGGCAAGAGCATCCTCGAATGGCGCATGGGTCAGCGCCTGTCGCGCGGACACTAGGAGAAGAGACAGATGAGTCTCGAAGCCCGCAACATCACCAAGACCTTCAACGGCTTTCAGGCGCTGAAGGGTGTCAGCCTCACCGTCGAGCGCGGCGAGTTCATGGCCTTGCTCGGCCCCTCGGGCTCCGGCAAGACCACGCTCTTGCGCATCATGGCCGGCCTCGACACCCAGGACGGCGGCGAGATCCGTTTCGACGAGGCGGATGTCAGCGGCATTGCGCTGCGCGAGCGCAAGGTCGGCTTCGTGTTCCAGCACTACGCGCTGTTCCGCCACATGACGGTCTCGGAGAACGTCGCCTTCGGCCTCAAGGTGCGCCCCGCGCAATCCCGCCCCAACGCCACCGAGATCAAGCGCCGGGTCGATGAGCTGCTGCACCTCGTCCAGCTCGAGCATATGGGCCAGCGCTTCCCGAGCCAGCTTTCCGGCGGCCAGCGCCAGCGCGTGGCCTTGGCGCGCGCGCTCGCGATCGAGCCCTCGGTGCTGCTGCTCGACGAGCCGTTCGGCGCATTGGACGCCAAGGTGCGCAAGGAATTGCGCCGCTGGCTCCGCCGCCTGCATGACGAGATGCACCTGACCAGCGTCTTCGTCACCCATGATCAAGAAGAAGCGCTGGAACTCGCCGACCGGGTCGCGGTCATGAGCGAAGGCAAGATCGAGCAGGTTGGCACGCCGGATGATGTCTACCATCGACCGGAGACCGCCTTCGTCTACGAGTTCATGGGCAACGTGAACCGCTTCGACTGCCGGATCCAGGACGGCCAGGCCCGCGTCGGCCCGCTGGTGGTCGCCGCGCCGGAATTCCCATCAGCCCGCGACTTGCCGGGCTTGGCCTATGTCCGTCCGCACGACATCACGCTCCGCGCGCCCGACGAGCCCGGCCTGCCCGCGATCATCCGCCACGTCTTCACGGCCGGCCCCGGTATCCGCGTCGAGCTGCAACGCCGCGACACCAAGACCCAGATCGAAGCCGACCTGACGCACGACGCCAGCCGCCAATTGCTGCTGACGCCGGGGACCGAGGTCTCGCTGACGTTCTCGGGCGCAAGGGTGTTTGCTGCGGGTTGAGTCGGAGCGCTGGATCTAAAGCACTCAGGCTGCAATGCCCCCCTCTTACTCCCCCCTTGGGGGAGAAGCAGGTTAGAGCGAGCACGACTTTCTTGAACCTTCTCCTTCAGGGGGAGGCAGGTGGGGGCACTGCAGCCGTGTTGCAGCAAGCAGAGGCGCACCGGAAGATCCAGCGCGCCATGCTACCTTAAGCCACCGCCGCCTTCGCAGCGAACAACCCCGCGATCTCCGCTTCGGCCGAGGCAAACGCCGCCGCGCGGGCATCGGGGCCTAGGTTCAGCCCCGCGGCGCGCACCACGGTCACGTCCTTGATGCCAATGAAGCCCAGCACCGTCCTGAGATGCCCGACATGCGCGGCATCGATCGGCGTGTCGGCATACTTGCCGCCGGAGGTCGCGACGATCACCACCTTCTTGTCGCCCGCCAGGCCGACCGGGCCTTCCGCCGAATACTTGAAGGTCTTGCCCGCGACCACGACGCGGTCGATCCAGGCCTTGAGGCCCGAGGGGATGGTGAAGTTGTAGAGCGGCGCGCCGATGATCAGCACATCGGCCGCCAGGAATTCCTCGATCAGCGCATCGGAGAGCTTCAGCTCCGAGGTCTGGCTTGCGGAACGCTGCTCCTCCGGCGTGGCGCCGATCGCGAAATAGCTCGGCGAGAGATGCTGCGGCGCTTCGGCACCGAGGTCGCGGTGCCGAACGACGGCGCCCGGTGCGGCGATCTTCCAGGCCGCAGCCACTTTCGCGGTCAGTGCCTTCGAAGCCGAGTTGTCACCGAGCGCGCTCGAATCCAGATGCAAAATCTTCATCGCTCTCCCCCACAGGGTCTAAAAGGCGGCCATTCCGCCATGGCTTGGAGATAGCGCCGGGACGGGCTTAGAATTAGCCGGCGGGATCGGAACGCATTGTTCCACCCATAGGACAATCTAAAGACCGGGCTAAAGACCGGGCTAAAGACCGGGCTAAAGGCCGGGCGGCCAGGAAACGGACGAAATGCGCGACCTCAACGAGCTCTATTTCTTCGCCAAGGTGGTGGAGCATGGCGGCTTCTCGGCGGCCGCGGCGCAGCTCCGGATCCCGAAATCCCGCCTTTCCCGCGCGATCGCCCAGCTCGAGGAACGGCTCGGCATGCGCCTGCTCCACCGCACCACCCGCCGCGTCACTTTGACCGAAGCGGGTCGGGCCTATCACCGCCACTGCCACGACCTCCTGGTCTCGGCGGATGCCGCCGACCAGGCGGCGGAGAGTTTGAAAAGCACGCCCAGCGGAGTCCTGAAAGTGTCGGCCGCCCTCGGCATCGCCGATCGCGACTTGAGCCCGCTGATCCCCGGCTTCCTGGCGAAATATCCCGAGGTGCGGCTGAACCTGGTGATCACCAATCGACGTGTCGATCTGGTCGAGGAAGGCTTCGACATCGCGCTTCGGGTGCGCATGCCGGGCGACGAGGAGCCGCATCTCATCACCCGCCGCTTCGCCGTCGCCGATGCAAGCCTGGTCGCGACCCCGAAGTTCCTCAAACGCCATCCGAAAGTGAAGCACCCGAGCGATCTCGAGAACCTGCCGATCCTGGGCATGGCCAATGCGGACGGAATGGTGCGCTGGCGCCTGGAGAACCCGAGCGGCGAAACGCTCGCTCTCACTTTGACGCCACGCCTCGCCGCCGACCACTTCGCGGTCTTGCGCGACGCGGCTTTGAATCACATCGGCCTCACCTATCTCCCCGACCTTTATTGCCGCGACGAAATCAAGGCCGGCACCTTCACCGCGGTGCTCCCGGAATGGAGCAAACCGTCCGCCACCGTCCAGGCGGTCTACCTGAGCCACCGCGGCATGCTGCCCTCGGTGCGCGCCTTCATCGATTACCTGGCCAAGCACATGCGCACGGATAAGAAGGACACCGTGCCCATCGCGGCGACGGCATTGCTTGAGCCGGTCGCCGATTAACGGCGCCAGATCAACACCCTCTGCCGCAAACCATCATGAACCGTCCCGCTGGTTGCACCCCCACCCCGCGCGTTCCGCAACCCTGGCGACTCGGGAAAGCGCGTAGTCTGACGCCCTCGCGCCGTACAACTATTTCTACCGCCGCCGCCGACCGGTTGCAGCGATATGAAACTTTGCCTGCCTGGATCCATGGCCGTATTCAGTTTTTTCGAAAGCTTGCTGCAGCCGACCAAGCTGCCGCCTGACGCCACCCCGCCGGACGGGCTCGGCGCCTTCTATTGGCACTTCGCCCGCCAAGCGAAGGGGCTGGTCGTCGCCCTGTTCATCGTCGGCTTCATGGTCGCGGCTTTGGACACCACGATCCCGGTCTTCATCGGCCGGCTCGTGAAACTCATTTCCACCACCACGCCCGCAGAGATGCTGCGCGACCACTGGCACCAGCTCGTCCTGATGGCCTGCGTGCTGCTGATCGCGCGCCCGGCCGTGCTGCTGTTGCAGAACCTGCTCACCAACCAGGCGATCGCGCCGGGCCTCACCAACGTCATTCGCTGGCAGAGCCATTGGCATGTGGTGCGCCAGAGCTGGACCTTCTTCCAGAACGATTTCGCCGGCCGCATCGCCAACCGCGTGATGCAGACCGGCCCGGCTCTGCGTGAGAGCGTCGTCGCCGGCACCAATGCGGTCTGGTACATCTTCGTCTACGGCGGCAGCGCCATTTTCCTCACCGCCTCGAACGACCTCCGCCTCGCCATTCCGATGGCCTGCTGGTTCGTTGCTTATGCGGCCATGCTGACTTATTTCGTGCCGCGCTTGCGCGAACGCTCACGTGCGATGTCGGAAGTCCGCTCGGCGCTGACCGGCCGCATCGTCGATAGCTACACCAACATCCTGACCGTGAAGCTGTTCGCCCGCCCGCGCGACGAGGACGCCTTCGTGCAAGAGGCGGTGGACGAGCATACGCTCACCTTCCATTGGCAGCAGCGCATGATCACCCGCTTCTCGCTGACCCTGGTCACGCTGAATGCGCTCATGGTGGTCGGCACCGGTGCGATCGCGATCCGGCTCTGGGTGGTCGGCTCGATCGATGTCGGCGCGGTCGCCATGGCGCTGCCGCTCACCTGGCAGATTTCCAACATCGCCGGCTGGGTGGCGCAGAACGTGACCGCGATCTTCGAGAATGTCGGCGTGGTCCAGGACGGCATGAAGTCGATCGCCGTGCCGCGCCAGATGGCCGATCCCGAGACCGCGAGCACGCTCAAGGTGACCAGCGGCGAAGTCCGCTTCGAGCATGTGCGCTTCGGCTACGGCACCAAGCGCGGGCTCTTGAAGGGCATCGACCTCATCATCAAGCCGGGCGAGCGGGTCGGTCTGGTCGGCGCGTCCGGCGCCGGCAAGTCCACGCTGGTGAACCTGCTGCTCCGCTTCTACAACGTCGAGGAAGGCCGCATCCGGGTCGATGGCCAGGACATCGCGACCGTCACCCAGGAAAGTCTCCGCGCCAAGATCGCGGTGGTGACCCAGGACACCTCGCTGCTGCACCGCTCGATCCTGGACAACATCCGCTACGGCCGCCCGTCCGCCACCGAGGCCGAGGCGATCGAGGCGGCGCGCCAGGCGCATGCATTGGACTTCATCGAGAAGCTGGAAGACTGGCAGGGCCGCAAGGGCTTCGAGGCCCATGTCGGCGAGCGCGGCGTGAAACTCTCCGGTGGCCAGCGCCAGCGCATCGCCATCGCCCGCGTGATCCTGAAGAACGCGCCGATCCTGGTGCTGGACGAAGCCACTTCGGCCCTCGACAGCGAGGTCGAAGCCGCGATCCAGGAGCAGCTCGCCGGCTTGATGGAAGGCCGCACGGTGATCGCCATCGCCCACCGCCTCTCCACCATTGCCCGCATGGACCGCCTGATCGTCCTCGACCAGGGCCGCATCGTCGAAGCCGGCACTCATGCCGAGCTGCTGACCAAGAACGGCGCCTATGCCCGCCTCTGGCACCGCCAGTCCGGCGGCTTCATCGAAGACGGCATCGGCCACGGCACCATCGCCAAGCTCGCCGAAGAAGAAGAGATGTCGGCGGCGGAGTAGAGCGCGACGAGAAGCTTCGGGGGCGAGTTTTTCCGGGAATACCCGAACCGGCTGGACGATTCCGCGTTCTGCTCTCACTCTTCGCCGTGACAGCAACACCGATGGAATCGCAATGACCGCACGCCCCGACATCGAGACTCTTTCCTCCCGCATCGCTTACGAGAACCGCTGGATGCGGGTACGGGAGGACGAAATCCGCTACCGCGACGGCACGACCGGCATCTACGGCGTGGTGGTGAAGTCGGATTTCGCCGTGGTGGCGCCGCTCGATTCCGAGGGCCGGCTGCACCTCGTGGAGCAATACCGGTATCCGATCGGCCTGCGTTCCTGGGAATTCCCGCAGGGTTCCTGGGAAGGCCAGCCTGACGCTGATCCGCTGGCGCTCGCCCGCGGCGAGCTCAAGGAGGAGACCGGCCTCGAGGCCGGCGAGATCGTCCATGCCGGCCACCTCTACCAAGCCTGCGCCTATGCGACGCAAGGCTACAACGTCTACCTCGCGAAGGATCTGCGCCGCACCGGCGCCAGGCTCGAAGCCAGCGAACAGGATCTCATCACCCGCCCTTTCCCGGTGGCCGAAGTGTTCGACATGGTGCATCGGGGCGTGATCAAGGATTCCAACACCGTCGCCGCATTGGGACTTCTGAGACTGAAGGGGCTGCTCTAGAGCCTCGCGCGGTCGGGCGCTATTCCGAGAGATGCTGCTGGAAGAAGGCGATCACGCGCTCGAAGTGCTCGTTCTCCGCGGCACTGCCGAGAACGTGATCCTCGCCTTCATGGAAGTGCACGACCGGCGCGCGGCCGGCGGCCTTGAGCCGCGCCGCGAGCCGCCGGGTCATCTCGACCGACCACATCTTGTCCTCGGTGCCATGGCTGAGGAAGAGCGGGCCGGCATAGCGCTCGATCTCGATCGGCGTGGTCGGCAACAAGGCTTCGGAGCTCTCGCGCCAGGTCCAGGCGCGGGCGGCGGGATCCCACGTCTGCCAGCCGGGATCGCCGGGATCGCGCCAGTGCGCCGCGTCGAAGCCGCCGCAGATGACGTCCGGCGGGCTGTGAACCGCAACGGCGTCCGGCTGGCCGGCCAGGCCGTCGCGCGCCATCAGCGCGGCCAATAGCAAGGCATGCTCCGCCCCGCGTGAAGCGCCGTAGAGCCCGAGCTTCGGCCCGACGCAGGCCAGGCCGCGCAGTTGCGCGATCGCTTCGATCGTCCGATCCAGCGGGATATTCTCGATGCTGCCGGCATTCCATGGATTGCCGCCCTTCGCATAGCCGAAGGGAAAAGCCAGGAAGCCATGCGCGGCGAAGAGCGCGGCATTGCGGTGCGACCAGCCCGACCAGCCGCCTTCGGAGCCATGCAGCACCAGGATCGCCGGGAAGGGTCCGTCGCCCGGCGGGCCGTAGGTCGTTCCCCAGTCCGGCATCGGCCGACGAATGATTTTGAGCGTCATCGCGAGAATCGCGGCATGTTCGCCTCGCCTTCAGATTGTATCCGACTTCGATAGCAATGCGACGCGGCGAAGGATAGCCTTGTGTTGCGCCGGAACTCCCACACGAACGGCAAGCGCGCCCATGCCCCTCCTCAGCCCGGTCACGCCGGAGACAGTCGCGGCGGCATTGCAGCAGCATGTCGGCATGACGGTCGCACCGGAGGCGATCGATCTCCAGTACCGCGACTGGCGCTGGGTCGCGATCTTGCCGGACAGCATCGTCTTCATCGCAGACCGACCCGAGCACGCCGCGCGCCTCCGCCGGGAGAGCCGGCTGTTGCAGTTGCTCGGGTCGCGGGTTGATTTCCACCTGCCGCGCATCCATGCCTTCGATCCGGGCCTCGGCCTGGAAGTGCGCGGCAGGGTGCCGGGTGACCAGCTCGGCGGCGACGGGCGCGAGCGCCGCTTCGCGGACCTGCCGCAAGGCGCGCGGCTGGCAGATGCGCTCGGAACGACCTTGGCGCAGTTGCACGCTGCGGTGAGCGTGGCCGAAGCTTCGGCGCTTGGATTCTCCACGGGCCAATCCATCCTGCCACCGCCGGAAGTTCTGGCATCACATCTCGAAGGTCGCATTCCCGATCCGGAGTTCAGGAGAGCTTTCGATGCACTGATGGAACGCTATCGCGCGCACGCGGTCGATCCTGCCGACATCGTCCTGGTCCACGGCGACATCTGGGGCGGCAATCTGGCAGTCGATCTCGAGACCGGGGCGCTCAACGGCTTGTTCGATTTCGCCGATGCCGCCCTAGCCGACCGGCACATCGATCTCATGTACATCCATTCCTTCGGTGCCGCTTTCACCGAACGCCTGTTCGCGTCCTATGCCGAGCGCGCCAAGTGCACCGTCTCCCGGCAACGCACCGCGCTCTATCACGCCATCGCGGCGTTCACCGCCCTGGCGGATACGGAAGAATCGAAGCTGCAACAGCGGCGCCGTTGGGTCGCCGAAGTCTGCACCGGCCCGATCGCGCGGATGGCATTGGAATAGCCCTTCGAGCGATTTCGCCCTTCACCGCAGATCCGGCGACAGCTCCCGGTCCGCCGCCGCGATTTCCTCCGCGACCTTCGCACAGGAAGGCCGGCTCAACATCCGTGCATACCACGCGGCCAGCCGCGGATGGCCCGCAAGCCTTGGGCCTTTCAAACGCTGGGTGAACAGCACCGTCATGAACATGCCGATATCCGCGGCCGAGAACGCGCCGCAGAAATAGTCCCGCGCCTCGAGCCGGGCATCCAAACCGGCGAACTGCCGGTCGAGCTCGGCATCGGCCTTGATCCCCTCTTCCTCGCGCGCCGCCTGTTTTGCGCCGTCAGCAAGCGGCGGCTCGGTGCGATAGAGCAGATTGCGCACCGGTGCGAACAGGATCTCGTCGGCCTCCAATTCCACCAGCCGGCACTTCGCCCGCGCCTTCGCACCCTTGGGATAAAGCGGCGGCTCCGGATAGGCATCCTCGAGATATTCCAGGATCACCGTGGAATCGAACAAGGTCAGGTCGCCTTCCACCAGCACCGGCACCTTCTTCAGGGGATTGGCGGCGGCGACCGCCGGGTGCTTCGGGCTGTACCCTTTGGCCTGGGTGAACGGCACCATCTCCCGCGCATAGAGCAGCCCCTTCTCGCGCAGCGCGATCTCCACCTTGCGCGAAAACAGGCTCAACGGCCCGACATAGAGAATCCGCTCCGCCATGGCGTACACCTCTCCCGTGACTGTGGAAGCATGCAGTCTACAAGAGCGGCCTGACAGGGTTTGTCAGGAGGATGGCGCCAAGACTTTACCGTTCCGCCTCAGGCGGCGCTGGGCTGAAAGATGGTGAACAGCAAGGCAAAGAACCCGCCGACCACCCCGCCGATCACGCCGAACACGAAGAACAGCATCCCGCCGGCCATGATGCCGAAGGCAAAATAGAGCGGGCCGCTCATGCCCTTTCGGCTGGCGATCCACCCGGTAAGGACTGCGACGGCGAGCCACAACGTCCCACAGACGGCTAAGAAGTTATCCATTGCTGAAACTGCCCCTGCCCCACCCGCGCGCGCAGATTCTGCGTCGCCGCGTTCGCGACGAATTTATCGCACCGAAGCGGCCTGCACAACCCCACGTAGCAGTCTTGCAGTGCGTCGCGCTCTGTCAGACGCCGGGGTCCCCTCTTCATCCGTCTAGCAGGGAAAAGCTTCTCGCAGAGCTTGGAGCGTGAGGCTCGCGGCGGCTTCGACCCGTTCCTTGGGGTGTACTTGAAGAAACCGGACCGTGACATCGACCAGCTGTCGCGTCTCGACATTTTGCGGGATCTTGAACCAACACGCCTTCGCCCGAGACATGCCGACCAAGAACCCATCTGCGGTTCCTTCGATGAATCCTTCGCACAAACCCTGTTGCGCATCCAAGGGACTCTGGCAATTTTCGAGCAGTTGATCACCTGTCTTGCTGAGCGCCGATGCAGGCGGGCTCGCGCCGAGCAGGCCTACCGTCATCACAACGGTTGTCAGCGCCCCGTACGCCGAGTTCATCGTCCATTCCTTCATTGCCGCATGAGTGCAAAGCTCACCTTTACTCTCGCGCGCCGATTTCTATTCTTCCAGCAGTGACTGCGTCGCGTGCCGAATGGCCAGCCAAGTGGCGACTCTGTTCAGATCGCCGCGCTCCAACATGTCCACCATCTTGCGCGCGCAGAATAAGGGACCCCGGTTGCCGTACTGATGGACGACGGCTTCGGCGACTTCCAGAATATCAATATCGGACGAAGATTCGATGTCTCGCACTGGCACGGAGGGTCGGTCAGCCTTCGCGCTACATTGCTGCGGTCTTGCCTGGTCGGCGATGTGACGGTTTTCGAGGTTCTGCACGAACGTCCTTATCTGGATCAGGCTTTGCTCCATGATCGCGAGCTGCGTCCGCCCATCCGCAAATGGATATCCCTTTGCGACTAAGTCGCTCACGAGGCGTTGTTGGTCCGCGATCCGGCACTCCATGTCGGTGACTTTGCTGCGCGCGCTGTCAACTTGGTGCGTCGTATAGCGCATCTGCATTCTCCAGGGCACAACGGCCAAGACCAGAATATTGCCCGCTGCGTCATGATGGCTGTGATCTAGGTCGCAGGCACTCCGAATAGTTCAGCCGGTTCGGCGCGATAGTTCAGCCGGTTCGGCGCGATTTGGAGGAAGCGGGAGACTGGCTCCAGGTCTGGCGAATAGGTGGGCCATCAGGATCGCCGACCCAGCTCACGCATGCGCCGGCCATCCAGCACGCGGGCCGAAGCGCTTCTTGTCCAGCAGCCCCTGGACGTGGTTCCCACCACCGCCCGATTTTTTGGACAGTGTCGTTGACAGAATGTCGCAGTCCCCCGATAATGGCGGCCATGAGCGATCTGCGGAACACCTGCGTTATGTGGCAAAAGCGACCCTCCCCGGGGCCCGCTGGATGCTGCCTGCGCTGATCGCGCAGACATAGCAGGACCAGAAGGACCCCGCCGGATCGAGCGGGGTTTTTATTTGCCCCACTCCCCGGCGGTTCGACGAGATCCAACCCCGAGGAGAGCGCCATGACCCAGAGCAGCACGATCACCATCCCACCCAGTAGTCAGCGGGTGGTTTCGGACTCCACCCGCTCGGAAATCCGCGGCATCTGGTTGCCGCTGGTCACGCCGATGAAAGACGGCGCGCTCGACCAAGTCTCGCTGAAACGGTTGCTCCGCCATATCTCCGCCCGCCCGGTCGACGGGCTGGTGGTCGGCGCCACCACCGGCGAAGGCCCGCTGCTGGACGAAAGCGAGCTGGAGCGCCTTGCCGCGATCGCCGCCGACGAATTGGGCGACTTGCTGCCGATCTATCTTGGGCTGTCCGGCAGCGACACGCGGAAGCTCGAGCAGCAGCTTCACCGCATCGGCCACTGGCCGGTCGCGGGATACCTGATCTCGTGCCCGTCCTACGTGCGTCCGTCGCAGGAAGGCCTCTTTCAGCATTTCGCCGTGCTGGCCCAAGCGGCCGAGCGTCCGGTGCTCATCTACAACATCCCCTATCGCACCGGCGTCAACCTCGGCAACGACACGCTGCTGCGCCTGGCGGAGATCCCGACCATCATCGGCATCAAGGATTGCTGCACCGATCCGGCGCAGAGCCTCGACCTCATCCGCCGCAAGCCCAGCGGGTTTGCGGTGATGTGCGGCGAAGATGCGCAGTTCCACGTCGCCCTGGCCCAGGGCGCCGATGGCGGCATTCTCGCGTCCGCCCATGTCGAGACCGAGCGCTTTGCGGCGATCCATGCGGCGCATCGCGACGACGGCGACACCAGGACCGCGCTCAAGCTCTGGCACGACCTCTCGGATCTGCCGCGCCTGCTCTTCGCCGAGCCGAGCCCGGCGCCGGTCAAATACTGGCTCTACCGCCAAGGCCTGATCGACAGCCCCGAAGTCCGCCTGCCGCTGACTTCGGTCACCCCGCAACTCGCCGCCCGTATCGACCGCGAAATGGGCCGCTGGAACGGCACCACCCGCGCCGCCTGATCAAAGCCTCTCCCTCGCGTCCCTGAAAACTGCCTCCCCTCGCAAGAGGGGAGGCTCTCTTTTCGCGGCCACTCCCGGATCGTCTAACGGTAGGACCTCGCACTTTGACTGCGATAACCCTGGTTCGAATCCAGGTCCGGGATCCATCAGGGGCTTGATGCGGCCGCAATATTGGCCATCATTGCGCTGATAGAAGATCCAGCGCGGGAAGCAGCCATGAACATCAAGCCCGTCACCCCCGATCTCGGCGCCGAAATCTCCGGTATCGATCTTCGCACCGCGGATGCGGGCGAAATCGCGGCCATTCAAAACTCTTTCGCCAAGCACTCCGTCCTATTCATCCGCGACCAGGACCTGACGCTCGACGACCAGCTCGGCGTCACGCGCAAGTTCGGCGCGGTGCTGCGCGTCCCCTATGTGCAGGGCGTCGCCTCGCATCCCGACGTTATCGCCGTCCTCAAAGAGGCCTCGGAGAAGAAGATCTCCACCTTCGGCGGCACCTGGCACACCGATTTCTCCTTCCTCGCCGAGCCGCCCGCGGCCACGTTGCTCTATTCGGTCGAGCTGCCGCCGGTGGGCGGCGACACGATCTGGGCCAGCCAGTACCTCGCCTATGACGCCCTCTCCGATGGCATGAAGGCGCTGCTCGAACCCTTGCGCGCAGTCCATACCGGCTGGCCGCACGGCACGATGGGGCCCAACCCCGACGTGCCGGTCTCGAAGTCGATCAAGATGGTGCGCAACGATCCCACCGCCGACCGCGAGGTGCTGCACCCCGTCGTGCGCGTGCACCCGGTGACCGGCAGGAAGGCTCTGTTCGTCAACCCGGTCTACACCCAGCGCTTCGAGGGCATGACGGAAGCGGAATCGAAACCCATCCTCGACTATCTCCACCAGCACAATGTGCGGGCGGAGTTCTGCTGCCGCTTCCGCTGGTCGCCGAAGACGCTGACGATGTGGGACAACCGCTGCCTGATGCATCTCGCGGTCAACGATTACGACGGCCACCGCCGCCTGCTCTACCGCACCACGACTGCCGGCGAGGCGCCCGCGGGGATCGCACAGCAGGCAGCCCCTGCTCTCCGAAGCGCCGCGCGCGTAGGCGGCTGATACACGCCGTTACACTTTTTCCGGGCCTCTGACATCGACCTGTTAAGGGCCGCGTTTATAGTCGTCGCGTCTTTGGGGAACCAACGGGGAGTCCTTGCCATGACCAAGTCATCCATGCGTCTCATGCTGCTCGGCGCCGGCGTTGCAATGGCGGCGTCCTTCGCCGCCGGCTTTGCGCTCGCTGCACAGCCGCATATGCAGAACGCGCTGCACGCGCTGCGCAACTCGAAGGCCGAGCTGGAATCGGCTCTGGCCGACAAGGCCGGCCATCGGGTGAAGGCGATCGGCCTGGTCGATCAGGCGATCGCGGAAGTCCAGGCCGGCATTGTCGCCGGCGCCAACTAGCGCCTAGTCGAGCAGCCCGAGCTGCTCGGGATCCATCCCGAGCCGGTCGGCCAGCTTGAACACCATCGCCCGTGCATACATGGGCAGCGGGTGGCGGCCGTCTTGAGAGAAGCGGCAGACTGTCTCCACCGCCTGCCGGTGGCTGCCGGCCGCCACGAGGCGATCGATCTCGTCCATCTGCGCGGGCGAGAGGTTGCGCTGGACTTGTGCCAGGAGGTTCAGCAGCACCCCCTGCATCTCGTCGACTTCCTGCATGAACAAGCCCCCCGGCTGTTGCAAGACGGGGAGAGTATGCGCCCCTTCAGGCGGTGACGGAAGCGGCGTTCCCGGCCGGCTGCGGCAGGCAGAGCGAGTGGATCCCGCCTCCGCCATAGGCCAATTCGATGGCCGGGAGCTGGATCACCTCCCGCTTCGGGAAGAGCCTGGCGATCGTGTCATAGGCCTTCTTGTCCGCCGCCCCGTCCTCATAGGCCGGCAGGATCACGGCGTCGTTCGGCAGGTAGAAGTTGACATACGAAAGCGCCAGCCGCCTGCCTTCGGCGTCGAATTGCGGCCGCGGCTGCTCGATCTCGATGATCTCCAGATCGCGCCCCGCCGCATCCTTCGACGCCTTCAGCCGCGCCAGATTGTCGGAGAGCACCCGATGATTGGGATCGGCGCTGTCGCTGCACGTCAGCGCCAGCACGGTGCCCGGCTTCACGAAGCGCGCGAGATTCTGCACGTGCCCGCCGCCGAAATCGTCCTGCAGCCCTTCGCCCAGCCAGATCACCTGCTTCACGCCGAGATGGCGGATCAAGGACTCCTCGATCTCTTCGCGCTTCTTGTTGGGATTGCGGTTCGGGTTCAAGAGTACCGCTTCGGTCACGAGCAGCGTCCCCGCGCCGTCGACATGCAGCGCGCCGCCCTCCAGCACGAGATCGCCGTCATAGCGGCGCATCTTCAGGCTTTCGAGGATCGCCTCGGCGACCGCGTTGTCGCGATCGTATTCCGGATAGCGATGGCCCCAGCCGTTGAAGTTCCAGTCGATCCCGGCGACTTGACGGTCGGCGCTGGTCACGAAGACCGGGCCCATGTCGCGGATCCAGCAATCGTCATGCGGCAGCGAGACCTGGCTGACGCCCTGCTTGGTCAGCAGCGAAACCTCGGCCACGTTCTTCGGCTTCACCACCATGCTGACCGGCTCGAACTGCGCGATCGTGTTGGCGATCTCTGCCGCGGCCTCGCGCGCACCCTCGATGTGTTCGCCCCAGGCTTCATCCCGGGCCGGCCAGGCCATCCAGCAGCGCGCGTGGTTCGCCCACTCGGCGGGCATCGTGAAGCCGTCGTCGAAAGGATTCGACATCGATCCTGTCTGTTGCCGTTGATCCGCCAGAAAGCCGATCCCAGTGCCCGACGGCTCTTATCGGCCGCTCGAGGGACCGGGAGTCTGTCTTACTTTTTGACCAAAGGCAAATCGAGCTTCAGGTGGAGTTCCTTCAGCCGAGCGGACGGCACCTCGGCCGGCGCCTGCATGAGAAGGTCTTCCGCGCGCTGATTGAGCGGGAAAGCGATCACCTCGCGGATGTTCTTCTCTTCCGCCAGCAGCATCACGATGCGGTCGATGCCCGGCGCCGAGCCGCCATGCGGCGGCGCGCCGAACTTGAACGCGTTCAACATGCCGCCGAAATGCGTCTCGACCTCGGCCGCAGAACGGCCGGCGATCTCGAACGCCTTGTACATGATCTCCGGCAGATGGTTCCGGATCGCGCCCGACGAGAGCTCCACGCCGTTGCAGACGATGTCGTATTGATAGGCGTTGATGGTGAGCGGATCCTGCTCGTTCAGTGCCTTCAAGCCGCCCTGCGGCATCGAGAACGGATTGTGGCTGAAGTCGACGTGCTTCAGATCCTCGTTGTACTCGAACATCGGGAAGTCGACGATCCAGCAGAACTCGAAGTGCCGGGTGTTGATGAGCGCCAGGTCCTCACCGAGCTTGGTGCGCACCGCGCCGGCGAATTTCTCGGCGACCGCCTTCTTGTCGCAGGCGAAGAACACCGCATCGCCGTCCTTGCAGCCGGTCGCCTCACGCAGCGCAGACAAGCGCGCCTCGTCGAGGTTCTTGGCGATCGGGCCCTTGCCGCCGCCGGCCTCGAAGATCACGTAGCCGAGGCCCGCGGCGCCCTGCTCCTTGGCCCAGTCGTTGAACTTGTCGAAGAACGAGCGTGGCTTCGTGCCCGCACCAGGCGCCGGGACCGCGCGCACCACCGAGCCGCCATCGACGGCCTTGGCGAAGATGCCGAAGCCGGAGCCGCGGAAGACTTCCGAGACATCGGAGATCAGGATCGGGTTGCGGAGATCCGGCTTGTCCGAGCCGTAGCGCAGCATGGACTCAACATACGGGATGCGGCGGAACGGCAGCGGCGAGACCGTCCGGCCGTCGGCGAACTCTTCGAACACGCCGTGGATCACCGGCTCGATCGTGTTGAAGACGTCTTCCTGCGTGACATAGCTCATCTCGAAATCGAGCTGGTAGAACTCGCCGGGGCTGCGATCGGCGCGGCCGTCCTCGTCGCGGAAGCAGGGCGCGATCTGGAAGTAGCGGTCGAAGCCGGCGACCATCAGCAGCTGCTTGAACTGCTGCGGTGCCTGCGGCAGCGCGTAGAACTTGCCCGGGTGGTTGCGGGACGGGACGAGATAGTCGCGCGCGCCTTCCGGCGAGGACGAGGTCAGGATCGGGGTCTGGAACTCGGTGAATCCGGCGGCCACCATGCGGCGGCGGATCGAGGCGATCACGTTGGCGCGGAGCACGATGTTCTTGTGCACCCGCTCGCGGCGCAGATCGAGGAAGCGATAGCGCAGGCGGAACTCCTCGCCGGCGTCCTCGTCGCTGTTGACCTGGATCGGAAGCATCTCCGCGGCGGACTGCAAAGTGAAGTCCTGGACCTGGATTTCAATCTCGCCGGTCGGGAGTTTCGGGTTGATCGTCTCGGCCGTGCGCTTCACCACCTTGCCGGTGATGGTGACGACGCTTTCGAGCCTGGTCGGCTCGACCGCCTTGAACAGCGGACTCGAAATGTCGAGCACGCACTGGATGAGGCCGTAATGGTCGCGCAGGTCGATGAAGACCAGGTTGCCGTGGTCGCGCTTCCGGTGGACCCAGCCGGAGACCCGCACCACGGACCCCGAATCGGCGGCGCGAAGGGCGCCGCAGGTATGGGTGCGGTAGGGATGCATGGCTGAAGTCCTTCTGAAGGGAAAATCGCTGGAATCGGGGCGCAAAAGAGACGGGAAACCGCGCTTTGTCAAGGGTTTCGGGCCATGGACCGATTGCAGGACGGGGATACGCCCGTATCGCTTTGAGACCCCGCGAAAAGGCGTTATAGCTTGCCCCATGAACGTATCGCAAAAGCCCCACGGCGGGGTCCTGATCGCCGATTCCGCAAGCCTGGCAGCGCTTTGCAGCCGGCTCGCGAAAGAGCCTTACATCACCATCGACACCGAGTTCCTGCGCGACAAGACCTTCTGGCCGCAGCTCTGCCTGGTCCAGCTCGCCTCGCCGCATGAGGCGGCGGCGCTGGACACCCTGGCCGAGGGCCTGGACCTGGCGCCCCTGCTGGACCTCTTGAAGAACCGTGCCGTGGTGAAGGTCTTCCATGCCGCCCGGCAGGATCTCGAAATCTTCTATCACCTGATGGGCGAGGTCCCCGCCCCGATCGCCGACAGCCAGGTCATGGCCATGGCGGCCGGCTTCGGTGATTCCGCCAGCTACGAGACGCTCTGCGGCAAGCTGGCCAACGCACGGGTGGACAAGCTCTCGCGCTTCACCGACTGGTCGCAGCGCCCGCTGACCGACCGGCAGATCGCTTATGCGCTCGACGACGTCACGCATCTCCAGGTCATCTACGAGAAGCTGAAGAAGAAGCTGGAATCGACCGGCCGGATGGAATGGCTCGCCGACGAGATGGCGATCCTGGAATCGCCCGCGACCTACACGGTCGATCCGATGAAGTCCTGGCAGCGGTTGAAGACCCGCTCCGACAAGCCGCGCTTCCTCGCGGTCCTGCGCGAGATCGCCGCCTGGCGTGAGCGCGAGGCGCAGGGCCGCGACGTGCCGCGCAGCCGCCTCTTGAAAGACGAGACCTTGGTGGAGATCGCCGCCCATCCGCCGCGCGACGCCGATGCGCTGGCCCGCTGCCGCGGGCTCTCGAAGAGTTTCGCCGAGGGCCGCATGGGCGAGGCGATCCTGGACGCCGTAAAACGCGGCCTCGATACGCCGGACAGTGAGTGTCCGAAGCCCGAGGCGCGGCCGGAAGTGCCGGCGGGACTGGGGCCGCTGATCGACCTGCTGCGCGTGCTCCTGAAGACCCGCTGCGACCAGCATGAAGTGGCGCAGAAGCTGGTGGCGAACAGCAGCGATCTCGAGCTGATCGCGGCCGACGACAATGCCGACGTGCAGGCCCTAAGCGGCTGGCGCCGCGATCTCTTCGGCGCCGAGGCGTTGAACCTGAAGCACGGCAAGCTCGCCCTCACGGCGGCCGGCAAGCGGGTCAAGGTCATCGAGGTCTGACCTTGAGCGAGAGTACCGCTTCCACCGACTCTCGCCTCACCCTGCCCTTCCGAATTTCCACGCCGGCCGCCGTCGCGGCCGGCGCGATCCTGCTGCTCGCCTTGATCCTCCGCATCTTCGGCGCCCGCGGCGCGCTCTGGCTCGACGAATTGTGGAGCCTGAAGCTGATCGACGAGATGAAGGCGCGCCACGATTTCTTCTGGGGCCTCGCGCTCGACAACAATCACTATCTCAACACGCTCTGGCTCTGGATCGTCGGCGCCGATGCGCCGGTTCTCGTGCAGCGCGGTCTCTCGATCGCGCTCGGCCTCGCAACGGTTGCCGTTGCAGGGCTCGTATCGCGGCGGTCGGGTGCCGCGGCCATGGTTTGCGCGATGGGACTCTTCGCCGTCAGCTATCCGATGGTGAACTACGGCTCGGAAGCGCGCGGCTATGCCGGCCTGATCCTGATGACGCTGTTGGCGATCCTGCTGACCGAAAGCGCGACGGCGGGTTCAACCCGCGATCGTCGCCGTCTGGGCTTCGTCAATGTCGCGGCTGTCCTGTTCCAGCCGATCGCGCTCGGTGGCATCGCCGGCCAGATGGTTTGGAGCGCCTGGATGAACCAGCCCTCCGGCAGGCCGACCTTCGGTGCGATCCGCCGCACCGTCTCGGCAACCGAGGCCGCCTTCTCCTGGACCGTGCGACTGCTGATCCCGGTGGCGGCGGTCATGGTTTTCAGCGCGCTCCACGCTGGGGGATACCGCATCGCCGGCACCGACCCCTTCACCGTCGCCGGCTTCGTCGCCGGCTATGGCGGGATGCTGCACCTGCTGCTCGGCCTGCCCGACGCCGCGCCGGATTGGCTCGCGATGTTGATCGGCGCCGCGGTCTGCGTCCTCGGTTGGCACCTGGCGCGCCGCCGCGATCCGAACCTGGCTGCGCTCACTGTCGTCTTCCTGGTGATCCTGCCGCTGGCGATGTTCGTTGCGCGCCTGCCGAACATCCATTTCCCCCGCTACTACCTCGCCTCGGCAGTGGTGTTCCTGCTGGTGCTCAGCGATCTCTTCGCCGCTTCGTGGCGCCGTGGCGGCGCGGTGCGCGTGCTCGGCACGGCGCTCCTCGCGGCGATCGTCGTCGGCAATCTCGCGGACGTGTCGCGGCTGCTGCGCGATGGTCGCGATCAATCCGCGGCGGTCATCCAGCTGATCGGCGGCGCCGGACCGGTCCTGGTCACCTCCGACCAGGATGTGCGCAACCGGCCGATCGTCGAGTTCTTCGCGACACGCTTCGATCTGCCGCTCACCTATGTGCCGACCGAGGAGATCTGCACCCGGCAGCCGGAATGGCTGCTTTCGAGCTCGTTCGATGCCGATATGCCGGAGTCCCTCGAAACGTCGGTGGTCGGCTGCCGGAAGGTCTACAAGAAGCAGGCCACCTTCCCGCAATGGGGATTGTCCGGCCTGCCGTGGACGGTCTATCGGGCAGCACCGTGACGAATGCTCAAACCGGCAGCAGTCGGACGGCGCGCTGGCTGACGGTGTGGGTCGCCATCTGCGTCTTGGCCGGGCTCGCCTTGCGGATCCCTGGTGCGCAAGGCGACCTCTGGCAGGACGAGATCTGGAGCTTGAGCCTGCTGCGCACCGTGAGCTCGCCGCTCGGCATCTTTCTCGACATGAGCACCGACAACAACCACTTCCTCAACACGCTTTATCTCTATTGCGTGGGGCGGGACGCATCGCCGCTGGTGCAGCGCGCTTTCTCCATCGTGCTGGGCACCGCAACCATCGCCGCGGTTGCCCTGCTGCTGCGCCGCGCGCATTGGGCCGCGGCGGCCCTCGGTATTGCGCTCTTCGCCTTCGGCTATCCGCTGGTGCATTACGGCTCGGAAGCACGCGGCTATGCCGGCTATCTGCTGTTCACGATCGTCTCGATCGGGCTCGTGGAGCGCGAACTCGTCCAGCCGGCGCGAGCGAACCGGATCTGGCTCGGCGTATCGAACCTGCTGGGAACGCTGTTCCAGCCGATCATGGTCGCCACGGTCGCCATGCTGATCGGCTGGGTGGTCTGGCATCGTTGGCGGCATGGCGACAGCATCAAGCAGGCCCTGGCCGGCACGCAACAGATCTTTTCGGTGACTGTTCGGCTGTTGCTGATCCTCCTGGTGCTGGCGGTGATCGCGGTCTATCGGGTCGGGGCCTACAAAATCCTCAGCACGCACAACTTCACCGCCGAGACCTTCATCCATGGCTACGGCGGAATGCTCCGTTTCCTGTTCGGCGTTCCGCAATCGGTGCCCGAATGGGTGGTGCTGGCGACGACCTTGCTCGCCGCCGCGGTCGCCCTGCTCGCTTTGCGCGGCCGGCTGAGCGAGCGCCGCGGATTCTATGCGCTCGCCATCTTCGCTTTGCCGGCGGCGCTGTTCTGTGCCCGGCTGCCGAACCTTGGAATTTACCGCTACTACCTGCTGCCTTCAGTGGCACTGCTGCTGTTGCTGACCGAGCTCTTTGCGCTTGCCTGGCGCAGCGGCGGATGGCGGCGCTTGCTCGCCCTCTTCTTCTGCGGCGGCTTCGCACTCGGCAACGCCGCGGAGCTCTCGGCGTTCTACGCCTACGGCCGCGGTCACTATCAAGCGGTGACGCGCATCATCGGAGAATCGGATTCGCCGCGCGTCACCAGCAACCTCGACGGCGTCGCGAGCACGATGCTGGAGTTCTATGCCGAGCGCCTGCAGCTGCCGCTCAGCTACGTCAGCAACCAGGCGTTCTGCGGGTCCGGGGTGGCCTGGCTGGTCGAGACCATGGACCAACCGGCCGCTCAACCCGACACGATCAGCTTCGGCGGTCCGACCTGCCCGACAGAGTTCCAGAAAGTGGCCGAGTATCCCGCCTGGGGCCTCTCCGGCTGGTCCTGGACCCTCTATCGCGCCAAGTGATTCAGGCGATGACGGTTGCAAGGCCGAAGGCGCGGCCTGCCGCGTCGAGGCGGCGCTGCACCGCTTCGCCGAACAGCGCCTCGCCGCCTTTCGGGAGATGCAGGGTGAGCCGCGCGCTGGACTTCTCGATCGAGGTCAAGCCCAGCATGTGCTCGGTGCCGCCGCTCAGGGCATAGGCGAGACGGATCGCGGTGCCCACCCGGGCGGCGAAAGCCATGTCGTCTTCGGTGAGGAGATGCCGGACCGGATCGAACTCGGTTGCATCGGCCGAACCGCCATAGCGGATCGCGAGGATGAGGGCCAAGGTCACGCGCTCGGCATGGGTGATGCCGGCGACCGGCAGCCTGAGCGCGCGCATGAAGGCGTGCTCGGCGCGGTAATCCGGATGCTCGCGCCAGGCGATGTCGGAGAGGATGCAGGCCGCCTCGCGCAAACGGGCGCGGGCGTGGCCTTCGGCGCGGAACAGCGGCAGCAGCCAGTCGTCGAGCTGGTCCATCACCTGGCCGAAGCGCCCCTCGGCGCCGGCGAGATCGGCGCAGCCCACCAGGAGCGGATCGGCGGCCTGCGCCTCCTCATCCAATCGGCTGAACAGGAATCCTTCCCGCAAGCCATAGGCCGAGAACAGGATCAGGTTCGGCTTGGTCTCCTTGAGCAACCGCTCGAGCACCAGCACGCCCAACGGCAGCGTCTCCATGCGGCGGCGCGAAACACCGGCGATGTCGGCGAGCGAGCGCTTGCCGAGGCGGCTCAACAGCTTCGCCAGATCCTCGGCTTCGCGGCGCTGCATCCGGTATTCATGGATGACGCGCAGCGGATAATCGGTCTGCTCCATATGGATGCGGGCAAAGCCGCGCCAGGTGCCGCCGACCGGATAGAGCGTCTTGCCCTTGACCTCTTCCAGCCAATCCAGCTTCTCAAATTGTTTGTCGATCAGCTTTTGCGCCGCGTCGAGATCGCCGCCGGTGGCTTCCACCAGCCGCAACGGACCCAGCGGCAAAGTCACGTGATGGCCGATCTTGCCCTTGTTGAGGGCGACCAGCTCCAAACTGCCGCCGCCGAGGTCGCCCATCAGGCCGTCGGCTTCCGGCACGCCGGCGATAACGCCCATCGCCGAAAGCCGCGCCTCTTCCTCGCCGCTGACGATCCGCACCTTGCGGCCGGTCTTCTTCTCGATCTCGGCGGTGAAAGATTTGCCGTCGCCGGCATCGCGCACCGCGGCGGTGGCGAGCAGATCGATCTCCTCGACGCCCATCGCCTCCGCCATGGTCACGAAGCGGGCGATGTTGACCAGAGCGGCCTTGACGCCTTCCGGATTGAGCTGGCCGGTCTTCTCCAGGCCGCGGCCGAGGCCGGGCTGGGCCTTCTCGTTGAAGACCGGGACCGGACAGCGCGAGCGCTTGTCGAAGACGACGAGTCGGAGCGAATTGGAGCCGATGTCGATCACGGCCACGCGGCCGGGCCGCGCGGCCCGGGCAGCAGCCGCGGCTTTCCGAAGCGATGCAGTCAAACGTTAAACCTCTGGCGTCAGGTCTTCTGCAGCAGATCGAGCTTGGGTGCCTTCTTCGCCTTCTTAAGCGCGGAGCCACGACCTGACAAGCTTGGATTGGTCATGAAGTAGGTATGGGCGCTGAAGCCTTCTTTGCCTTCCGGCGGGCTCAGCCGGCGATACTCGCCGGTCTGGTCCATTTCCCAGCTCTGCAGATTGTCCTTCAGGTTGGCGACCATGATCTGGTCGAGGATCTGCTGGTGCACGGTCGCGTTCTCGATCGGCACCAGGAGTTCGAGTCGGCGATCGAGATTTCGCGGCATCCAGTCGGCTGAGGAGATGAACACCTTGGCGTTGCGCGAGGGCAGCGCATGGCCGGCGCCGAAGCAGACGATACGCGAATGCTCGAGGAAGCGGCCGACGATGCTCTTGACCCGGATGTTCTCCGACATGCCCGGAACGCCGGGGCGGAGACAGCAGATGCCGCGCACCACCAGGTGGACCTTCACTCCGAAGCCGCTTGCCTTGTAGAGCGCGTCGATGATGCCCGGATCGACCAGCGAGTTGACCTTGCCCCAGATGGTCGCCGGACGGCCGGCCTTTGCGTGCTCGATCTCGTCGTCGATCATCTTCAGCAAGGTCGGCCGCAGGGTCAGCGGCGCGAAGGACACCTTCTCCGTGCCTTCGGGGCGCGCGTAGCCGGTCATGTAGTTGAAGATGCGCGCGGCGTCGTGGCAAAGCGCCGGATCGGAGGTGAAGAAGCTGCAGTCGGTGTAAACCTTGGCCGTGATCGGATGGTAGTTGCCGGTGCCGTAATGCACATAGGTCCGCAGCACGCCACCCTCGCGGCGCATCACCATCGAAACCTTGGCATGAGTCTTCAGCTGCACGAAGCCATAGACCACCTGCACGCCGACGCGCTCGAGGTCGCGCGCCCAGCGGATGTTGGCGGCCTCGTCGAACCGCGCTTTGAGCTCGACCAGCGCGGTCACGGACTTGCCCGCCTCCGCCGCCTCGATCAGCGCTTTGACGATCGGTGAATCTTCCGAGGTGCGGTAGAGCGTCTGCTTGATCGCGACCACGTTGGGATCGCGCGCCGCCTGCAGGATGAACTGCACGACGACGTCGAAGCTCTCGAAGGGATGATGGACGACGATGTCCTTCTGGCGGATCGCCGCGAAGCAGTCGCCCTTCATGTCGCGGATGCGCTCCGGGAAGCGCGGGTTGAACGGCTGGAATTTGAGGTCCGGGCGCTCGTCGATGATCAGCTTCGAGGTGGCGACGAGGCCGATGATGCCGTCCAGCAGGAACACATCCTCGCGGCTGGCATCGAGCTCGTCGATGATCTCGGAGAGCAGTTCCTCCGGCATCTCGGCATTGACCTCGAGCCGGATCACCGAACCGAGGCGCCGCTGCTTCAGCGCGGTCTCGAACAGCCGAACCAGGTCTTCGGCCTCCTCCATCACTTCGATTTCGCTGTCACGGATAAGGCGGAAATAGCCGCGGTCGACCAGCTCGAAGCCCGGGAACAGGCGGTGGAGATAGAGGCCGACCAGGGCTTCCAGGGTCAGGAAGCGGACATTCTTCGGATCGATGCCGGGGAAGCGGATGAAGCGCGGCAGCTGATTCGGCACCGGGATCAGTGCCTTCATCACCTTGCCGTCGGCCGGGTTCTTCAGCTGCATCACCATCGCAAATCCCTGGTTCGGGATGAACGGGAAGGGATGCGCCGGGTCGATCGCCATCGGCGTCAGCACCGGGAAGATCTGGTCGAGGAAATAGCCGTCGAGCCATTCCTTCTCGGCCGACGTGACCTCGGCGACATCGACCACATAGAGGCCGTTGTCGCGCAGTTCCTGGCGCAACGTGCGCCAGTGGGTCTGCTGCTCGCGCATCAGCTCGCCGCTGCGCCGGTTGATGGCGTCCAGCTGCTGGCGCGGCGTCAACCCGTCGGCGCTGACCGCGGAAACCCCGGCGCGGACCTGGCCTTTGAGGCCGGCGACGCGCACCATGTAGAACTCATCGAGGTTGTTGGCCGAGATCGAGAGGAAGCGCAGGCGCTCCAGCAGCGGATGACTCTTGTTCCCCGCCTCTTCCAGCACCCGCTCGTTGAAAGCCAGCCAAGAGAGCTCGCGGTTCACGAACCGGCTGAGTTCACCCTGAAATGGCGCCGGCACGTCGTTCGCCGGCTGCGTCTGGTCGTCCAGTGCTTTGATCGCCGAATCGGCCACTTTTGCTCCTCCGTCCGGGCTCCGCCGGATCACGCAACACGCGTTTGAAGCTAGGCTATTTAATCTCTCAATTCATCCCGCATCGTTAATTTCCCGGCAAACTCAACAAAAGTGTCACGCGCCGTTCTTATTTGCGAATGATTCTTATTTGCGATACGCTCCTGGCGGTGTGAATTGGGGACGATTCAAGAAAAATGATTATGTTTGCAAAGGCTTGCCCGCGCCTTGCCGGGCGAATCCTGACCGCTCTTGCCTTGCTTTCCGGTGGCTTCGACGGCGCATCGGCTGAAGACCTGGGAACCGGATTCCGGACCGGGACGGCGGGTGCCGCCGCAAGCCTCAAGGGCTGGACGGGCGGGTTTGCCGTTCAGATCGCACAGACGGAAGCGCGCTTCGCTTTCGACCTGCCGGCGGAAGCCCTCCCCGTCGCGTTGCGGCGGTTCGAACAGACAACCGGATTGCGGGTCGTGGCCGAGAGCCGGGTCATCGCCGGCACCCGCGGCAACCAGGTCCAAGGCACGATGACGGCGCGGGAGGCCCTGGCGACGCTGCTTGCAGGCACCGCGCTCTACTATCGTATGGCCGATGCACAGACTGTCTCGATCGCGGCCGGCAATGACAAAGGGCCGGTCGTCCTCGACCCCATCCCGGTGACGGCCGAGGGCACGGTCGAGACGGCGACCGGTCCGGTCGAGGGCTATGTGGCGGAGCGCAGTGCCACCGGCACCAAGACCGACACGCCGATCGTCGAGACGCCGCAATCGATCTCCGTCATTCCACGAGAACAGATGGAGGCGCGCAATGCGGAGACGCTGTCCGAAGCCCTGCGTTACACCGCGGGCGTCCAGTCCGAGACCTATGGCACCGATACCCGCGGCGACTGGATCACCATCCGCGGCATGGAAGAGGCACTCTACCAGGACGGACTGCACACGCCGGGCGATCTCAGCTTCGGCCGGTGGAAAGTCGAGAACTATGGGCTGGAGCGCATCGAGGTGCTGCGCGGCCCGGCCTCGGTGCTGTACGGCCAGAACGCACCGGGCGGGCTGGTCAATCTGGTCAGCAAGATGCCCTCCGAGACGCCGATCCACGAAGTCGAGCTGAAGAGCGGCACCTATTGGCGCGAACAGCTCGCGGCCGATCTCAGCGGGCCGGTGACCGAGGACGGAGCGCTGCTGTTCCGAACCGTCGCCCTTGGTCGCTACAGCGAATCCCAGGTCGATCATGTCGAGGACAATCGCGGTTATTTCGCGCCGAGCCTGACCTGGCGGCCCAACAGCACGACGCGCCTGACCCTGCTCGCCGACTTCCAGGAAGACCAGGTCGGCTCCTCGATCAACTTTCTGCCCTTCGAAGGCACGATCGACGACAATCCGCATGGCAAGATCTCGACCCACCTCTTCACCGGCGAGCCGGATTTCGACGGGCATGACACGCGTCGCTTCTCGCTCGGCTATCTGTTCGAGACCGAGCCGACCGATCAACTGACGCTGCGGCAGTCCTTCCGCTACAGCCATCTCTATGTCGACTACCGTCAGGTCTATGGCGTCGGTATCGAGGCCGATTTGCGCACGCTCGACCGCGTGGCCTTCCACGGCGAGCAGGCGGTCGATGCCTTCGCGGTCGACAATCAGGCACAGTTCAAAGGCAAGCTCGGTCCGGTGGAGAACACCATGCTCGCCGGCATCGATTTCTGGAACCAGGCGACCGACACGATCTCGGGCGCCGCGGCCGCGCCGTCGCTCGATCTCTACGATCCGGACTACGGCGCCGATATCGACGATCCGCAAACCAGCCGCAGCACCGACCAGACTCAGCGCCAGATCGGCGTTTATCTCCAGGACCAGATCGCGCTCGAGGGCTGGCGGATGACCCTGAGCGGCCGGCACGACTGGGCGCGCGCCTGGACCGACGATCGCTTGCGGGACACCACGACCAAGCAGAACGACCGCGCCTTCACCGGCCGCGCCGGGATCGCCTATGTCACCGAAATAGGCCTCGTGCCCTACTTCAGCTACGCGACCTCGTTCAAGCCGGTCAGCGGCACTGACACCAGCGGCTCGCCGTTCAAGCCGGAGACCGGCGATCAATACGAGGTCGGCCTGAAGTTCCAGCCCGAAGGCATGAACAGCTTTGTGCAGCTTTCCGCGTTCCAGCTCACGCGGCAGAACGTCCTCACCGAGGATCCGAGCGATCCGCTGAACCAGGTGCAGACCGGCGAGATCCGCAACCGCGGCATCGAGCTCGAGGCCACGGCGAGCCTCGCCGAGGGGCTCGATCTCATCGGCAGCTATACGTTCCTCAACGCGCGCGTGACCGAGACAAATGACGACACGCAAGGCCGCCGGCCCGGCGACACGCCGGAGCATCTGGCGGCGCTCTGGGCCGACTACACGGTGCAGCAGGGCATGCTGGAGGGTTTCGGTGGTGGCGCCGGCGTCCGCTATTACGGTGCGACCTGGAGCTACACCAACGAAGAGAAGACTCCGGGGCACGTGCTGGTCGATGCTTCCTTGCACTATGACTGGAACGACTTCCGCTTTGCGCTGAACGCTTCCAACCTGCTCGACAACGTCTATGTCCAGTCCTGCGACGGTACCTGCTACTACGGCGCCCGCCGCTCCGTGACCGGCACGGTCAAATACAGCTGGTAGCGGCCTGCCCAGAGGAGCGCCCAGCGATGCGATTCTGGTTTGCGAATGATTCTTAGTTGCTTTACGGTCTCATGCCACGAAGCTTGGGGATGGCGTGATTAATGGTCGGCGTACCAAAGGGTTATTGCGAGATTGCGGGTCGGATTCTGGGTTCATTGCTGCTTCTGACCGGCGCGCCTGGCGGCGCCGGCGCGCAAGGATGGGAGGCGAAGTTGCAGGCCGCCGACACGTCCGGTCTGGACTCGTGGCCGCGCGGACTGCCTCTGGCGACGGCGCAGGCCGAGGCGCGCTTCGACTTCGATATTCCTGCCGAAAAGCTGCCGCTCGCCCTGACGCGGTTTTGGCAGATCACCGGCATCCGCGTCACCGCCGACAGCCAGTCGATCGCCGCGGCGCGAACCCCGGGTATCCGCGGGACGATGACAGCACGAGAGGCGCTGGCGGCGCTGTTTTCGGGAACCGGACTGGCGTTTCGCATGGCGGATGCTGGATCGGTCGCGATCGAACCCGCGCCGGCCGGCGGCGCCGGCAAGGATTCGGTCGTGCTGAGCCCCCTGCCCGTCATCGCCGAAGGCGATCGGCAGATCCCGACGGGGCCGGTCGATGGCTATGTCGCGGAACGCGGCGCCACCGGCACCAAGACCGACACGCCGCTGATCGAGACGCCGCAATCAATCTCGGTGATCACGCGCGATCAGATGGATGCGCAGCGGGCCAATGACGTCGGCGACGTGCTACGCTACACCGCGGGCGCAAATTCAGAAGTCTATGGCACCGACAAGCGCGCGGTCTTCTTCCAATTCCGCGGCTTCAATGTCGCCGACGAGGCGTTCTATCGCGATGGCCTCCGGCTGCAGGGATCGGAATATGCCGGCTTCGCGACGCTCGACCCCTATGGCGCGGAACGCTACGAGCTGATCCGCGGGCCCTCCTCCGTGCTCTATGGGCAGATCACGCCGGCGGGCCTGCTGAACTATGTCACCAAGCGTCCGACCGATGAGCCGTTCCGCGAGGTCGAAATCGAGGGCGGCACCATCAACCGCGGCGGCGGCGCCTTCGATCTCAGCGGCCCGGCGACCGGGGACGGCGATCTCCTGTTCCGGCTGACCGGCCGCGGCTTCCATGCGGACACCCAGGTCGACCATGCCGATGAGAATCGCGGTTACTTCGCGCCGGCTCTGACTTGGCGGCCGAGCGAGGACACCACGCTGACGGTTCTCGCCAATGTGCAATACGACCGGTTCGGTTGGAGCAATCAGTTCCTGCCGGCCAGCGGCACGGTGTTCTCCAATCCGCATGGCCGGATTCCGCGCAGCCGCTTCCTCGGCGAGCCGGACTGGGACGACTACGAGCAGCGCCAGGAATCGATCGGCTATCTGTTCGAGCACAAATTCAACGAGACCGTCACCTTCCGGCAGAACGCACGCTACGCGCATATGGAGAATCATCAGCGTGGCGTGTTCGGCAGCGCTCTGCAGGCCGATGGGCGCACCCTCGATCGCTACGGCGATGCCGGCGATTCCTTCCTCGATGCGGTCGCGGTCGACACCCAGCTCGAGGTCAAGGTACCGACCGGCATCGGCATCGACCAGACCCTGCTGGCCGGCGTCGATTTCATGCGCAACGCCCAGAGCGATGTCGGCAAGGGCTATGACGTCGCCCCGATCGACGTCTACGACCCGGATTACGGCGCCGAGCTCACCTATACCGGCAAGTACTACGACGCCGACACCGTGCTCCGGCAGGTCGGCCTCTATGCGCAGGACCAGATCAAGATCGGCGACCTGAGCTTCGTGATCGGCGGCCGTCATGACTGGTCGCAGGTCGACACGCTCGAGCGGGTCAACGAGGTCGATGACGTGCAGGACGACACTGCCTTCACCGGCCGGGTCGGCGCGATCTACGAGTTCGATTTCGGCATAGCACCCTATGCTTCTTACGCGACCTCGTTCATTCCGAAGGTCGGCACCGATGCCGGCGGCAAGCCGTTCGAGCCCGAGACCGGCCGACAGGTCGAGGCGGGCGTCAAGTTCCAGCCGAACCTGTCGAAGGATTCCGGCGTCGATGCCTTCGTCACGCTGTCGGCCTTCAAGATCTGGCAGCAGAACGTCCTCACCACCGATCCCAGCGATACCAACTTCAAGATCCAGACCGGCGAGGTGCAGTCGCGCGGCATCGAGATCGAAAGTGTCGCCAAGTTCGATTTCGGCCTCGACCTGATCGCCGCCTATGCGCTGACCGATCCCGAGATCACCAAGAGCACCGACGGCGTCGCCGGCAACACGCCTTACGGCATCCCGAAGCACAAGGCATCGCTCTGGAGCGATTACACGATCCAGGAGGGTCCGTTCGCCGATCTCGGCTTCGGCTTCGGCGTCCGCTACACCGGCGAGACCTGGGGCAACGACGCCAACACGTTCAAGGTGCCCGACTTCGCGGTGTTCGACGCGGCGGTCCATTACCAGTGGAACGACCTCAGGTTCCAGGTCAACGCCACCAACCTCTTCGACAAGCGCTACGTCTCGCCCTGCTTCGGCGATGCGGCCGGTTGCTATTACGGCGAGCGGCTGCAGGTGATCGGCTCAGTCAAATATCAATGGTGAGACATAGGGATTCGGCATCGCTCAAACGTCTTATGAGTGAACCCCGGGTGGAGCTGGATTCCACCCGGGCGCCGGCTTGAACTTCGAATTGCTTTTCCGATCAGCTCCTTACAGCGCGATCGGTGAATTGAGCACCGCGGGTGAATGAGTCATGAGAGCTGTCTTCGTCGTCGTCCATCGCTTCGTTGGTCTCACGATCGCGGCCTTCCTGTTCATCTCAGGCCTGACCGGCGCAGTGATCTCCTGGGATCACGAGCTCGATGAGTTGATCAACCCGCATCTGGTGAACGCGCCGGGCCGCGGCGCCTTCCTCGATCCCCTGGTGCTCGCCGACAAGCTGGCGGCGGACGAGCCGCATTCCTTCGTCACCTATGTGCCGCTGCATCCCGAGGCCGGCCACAGCCTGCCCTTCGGGGTCGAGCCGCGCTTCAATGCAGAAACCCAGGATCTCTACGAGACCGGCTACAATCAGGTCTTCATCGATCCGGTGACCGGCGACGTCCGCGGCAAGCGCGAATGGGGTGCCGCCTGGCCGATCACCACCGAGACCTTCGTCTCCTTCATGTACGTGCTGCATTACAGCCTGCACATTCCCGAGATGTGGGGCATCGACCGCTGGGGCGAGTGGCTGATGGGCGGTGTCGCCCTGCTCTGGACCATCGACTGCTTCGTCGGCTTCTATCTGACGCTGCCGATCCGCAAAAGAACCACCGCGCGCATCGGCGCCTGGTGGAGCCGCTGGAAGCCCGCCTGGAAGATCAAGGCCACGGGTTCCGCCTATCGCATCAATTTCGACCTGCACCGCGCCTTCAGCCTTTGGACCTGGGTCTTGCTCTTCGTGCTGGCGGTGAGCGCGGTCTCGCTCAATCTCTATTTCGAAGTGGCGCGACCGATTGTCTCGGCGCTCTCGAGCTTCACGCCGACGCCATTCGATACCCGGCCAATGCTGCCGCACAGCGGCATGCTGGCGCCGAAAGTCACCTACGCGCAGGTGCTGGCCAACGGCCGCGCCGAGGCCGCGCGCCGCGGCTTTACCTTGCCCGCGGGCGACATCTTCTATTCGCCCGACTTCGGCGTGTTCGGTGTGCGTTTCTTCAATCCCGGCGACGAGCACGGCGACGGGATCAAGCTCGGCAATGACGTCCTTTATTTCGACAGCGAGGACGGCCGCTATATCGGCGACTGGATTCCCTGGCGCGGCACCGCCGGCGATCTCTTCCTGCAGATGCAGTTCCCGGTGCATTCGGGCCGCATCTTCGGCATTCCCGGGCGGATCCTGATCTCCGCCATGGGGCTTGGGGTCGCCATGCTTTCAGTGACCGGCGTGGTGATCTGGCTCCGCAAGCGCCGGGCGCGGCGCGCGGTCCGGCGGCCGGCGACCGTGACACAGCAGCGCAACATGGTGAGCGCGGAGTAGCCGACTCCGGTGCCTGTGCTAGGCTCGCGGCCATGAAGACGCTCATTCTCATGCGCCACGCGAAATCCGCCTGGAACGATCCGCACCAGAAGGACATCGACCGCCCGCTCAACGGCCGCGGCCGCAAAGCGGCGCCACAGATGGGCGCCTGGCTGGCCGGCGCTGGCTATCGTCCGGACGTGGTGCTCTGCTCGACCGCGCAGCGGGCGCGCGAGACGCTGGACCTCGTGCGGACGAGCCTGCCGAGCAGCGTCACGATCGAACCGGTGCGCGCGCTCTACATGGCGGCACCCCGCGAGATGCTGACCGAGGTCGGCAAGGTGCCGGCCACCGCGGAGACCGTCATGCTGGTCGGCCACAATCCCGGCATGGGCAGCCTCGCGAGCCTGCTCGCCGGCAGCGGCGATACGAAGGCGCTCGGCAATCTGCACGGCAAGTTTCCCACCGCGGCCATCGCGGTTATGGGCTTCGACGTCGGGAGATGGGCCGATCTCGCGCCCGGCAGCGGCCGGCTGCTCGCTTTCCAGAGACCGCGCGACCTCGACTAGCTTTTCGCTCCGGTCCAGAAGCGCTTCTCATCGGCGAAGTTCTGCCAGACGCCTTCGAAACCGTTGAGATCGCGGTCGATCCGCGCCGTCTGCCAGCCCAGCACCAGCCCTTGCAGCAGATTCGCATCGGCCGCCGCCATGCCGCGATCGACCATGAGGCGCTGCGCCAGCGTGCTCAAGAGCTGCCGGCTGACGAAGGCATCGTTCAAGGAGCCGAGGGCGTCCTGGATCGCCGCCAGCGACGCGACGTATTTCTTCGTGGCCTTCGCCTTGTAGAGCGACTGGAACGCCTCGGCAGCGTAGCGCATTTTCTTCGCCAGGATGCGCAGCCGGTGCAATTCGGGCTCGGGCAACTGCTCGTAGCGGGTGCCGAGTTTGACTAGGCGCTTGTGCCGCGACTGCAGCAAGGGCCGCGCGAAATCGCCCACCGGCGCACCGAGCCGCGCGCGCGCCGAAGCGCGCCGCCAGTCCCCGGAATGGAGATAGCGGTAGAGCTGGATCAGCATCGAGACGTAGCGCGGATTCTCGATTGCGAGGTGGGCCGTCCGACGCGCTTCGGCCCGTGCGGTCTCCGCCGTCTCCAGCAGTTGATCGAAGGCCGGCTGCGCGCGTAAGCGGTTGTGGATCGGCTGCAGGGTCTCGGCGACCAGCACGTCGAGATCGCGGGCCGGACCGAACTGGCGCTGCATCCACCGGAGATCGATCGAGATCATCGCCTGGACATCGTCATCCACGAGATCGCGATAGGCGCTGACGATGGCGCGCAACCGGCGCAGCGCCACGCGAAACTGGTGGATCGCCTCGTCGCTCTCGGTCGAGAGCACCGCCTCTTCGTTGGCGCGGAGCTGTTCCAGGCAATTGTTGACGATGACGGCAAAGGCCTCTTCGGTGGAGAGATCCGGCGAAAGCGTGATCGGCTTGGCCTTGTGTGGCTCCGGGTCGCGCCCCTCGGCCAGGGCATAGCCGCGCGCGGCCTTGGTCGCGGCGCCGAGCCGGACCGGCATCTCCTCGGACAGCTGCAGCGCCAGATGCTCGGCGAGATCGTAGAGCGCCCCGGGCTCGCCGGATTTCAGCTCGAGCTCGATCTCGGCGATCGGCAGGCGCCGTCCCCCGGCGATGATGGAGCCGAGGTCAACCGCCACCTCGATCATCGAACTCCCATGCTCAGTCAGGAAGGCGGAGCGCTGGAAGCGGGTCTCGAAGAGCGGGCGAAGGCGCCGCCAGACATTCTCACGCTCGAGCTTTCGGCTGAGCTTAGGATCCGTGACGGCGGAGAGCTGCGGCCGGTCCGACGCGATCTCGGCCTCGATCTCCTGGAAATTCTGCAGCCCATCGGGCCCCACAGCCGGAGCCTTCAGGGTCTGAATCCGCTTGCGGCCGATCTTGCGCACGCGCAGCGCCATGCGCTGGCCGGACAGCCACCGATCGGCAGTGTCGTAATAGGTGGATTCCAGCTTGCTGCGATGCAGGCCGGCGAGACTGGGCTCGATCTCAGGCTCCGCATCGACCTGCGGCGCAGGCTCGGCGGCGGTGACCGGGATGGGCGCAGACGTGAGCAGACTCCGCAGCGCCGGCCGGCGGAGGATTCCGGCGGCCGTGTCCGGCGGCAGGAGCAACTTAAGTTCTGTTTCCACCGCCATGAAATCACGAGCCTGATTTCCCCGCGCGGACCTTATGGTCACGCACCAGTGGGAAAAAGTGACCGTTAAATGACGATCCTGTTACATCGTAGCCCTTTCTCACAAGAGCGTGAACATAGGCCTAAGACCAATGCGGCCGGTTAACGGAGACCGCATAATCCGCGCTCCGAACATTCGTCAGCGAGGGAGTCGCAATGACAAGATTGAAGAAAACGGCCTGGGCCAAGGCCGTCTGTGCCGCTGCTGCCTTAACGGTGGGCGGGGTGGCGGCCTGGGCCGCGGACGACGTCATCAAGACGCGCGAAGCCGATATGAAGGAAATGGGCAAGAGCCTGAAGGCGATCAAAGGCATCATCGATTCCGGCGGCAGCGCCGCGGACGTGGCGGCGCCGGCCAACAAGATCGCCGAGGTCGCCGGCCAGATTCCCTCGCTGTTCCCCAAGGGCTCCGACCAGGGCAAGACCGGCGCGCTGCCGGCCATCTGGGAGAAATGGGACGCTTTCACCAAGCATGCCGACGATCTGAAGGGTGAAGCCACGATGCTGGCCTCGGCCGGTCAGTCGGGCGACCTTGCGACAGTGCGCGCGCAGTTCGACAAGACCGCGAAGATGTGCGGCGCCTGCCACCAGGACTTCCGCAAGAAAGAGGATTAATTCAGCATATAGACCAGGATCGGCGGCACCGCGGCGATCGCGGCCACGATCAGAGCCCGGAACGGCGAGGCAAAGTCAGCCTCGCCGTTTCCATATGGAAGCCAGGCCCGCCCCGTCACCATCGCGCGCACCAGGTTCTCGCGCTTCCAGAAAAAGTAGACCGCGATGACCAGGACGTGCAGCGCAATCAGCGCCAAGAGGATGTTGAACAGCCGCGCATGGACGAAGCCGGCGAGCTTGCTGAACGATTCCGACACATTGTCGTAAAGCGGGCCGTCGAACAGCACGTCGTCGGTGTTGAAGAGACCGGTGAAGGTCTGGACCCCCACGGCGAGCAGCAGGACGATCACCATCAGGCCGCCGCCGGCATTGTGACCGAAGGCATGCGACGGCTTTCGAGCGAACATGGTCTTCATATAGCCGAAAACCGCGCCTGGCCCTTTCAGGAAATGGGTGAAGCGCGCCGTACGGCTACCGACGAAGCCCCAAAGGATTCTGAAGAGGATCAGCCAGCCGACGCCAAGGCCGATCTGGTAGTGCGTCTCGTACCATTCCTTCTCGCCTGTGATCCAGGACGCGGCGATGCCGATCACCAGCAGCCAATGGAAGGCACGCACATAGGGGTCCCAGACGCGGACCGGTGCCAGTTCGGACACCACGCCCGAAGATTCAGGCGCCATAGAGATTGCGCTCCTTATCGCGCAGCGTCGCACGACGACGCGCGGCCGGCTTGGCCATCGCGGTCTCCCAGGTCTGGTTCTGCGCAAACCATTCGCCGACGATATCCACCAGGGCGCGGATCTTCGGGCTGGAATGGCGGCTCGGCGGATAAACGACGAAGAGCGTCAGCGGATCCGCCGGGAACTTCGTGAGGATCGGCACAATGGTCCCCTTCTCGAGATCCTGTGCGAGCAGGAACTCTGGCAACATGGCGATTCCTTCGCCGTCGCGCAGCGGCTCCAACAACAAATGTCCGTGATTGGCGTGAATGGTGCCCTGCACCTTCACCTGGCGCGATCCTCCCCCCTTGGATCCACCGGAACCTTTGAAGCTCCATTCGAAGGGACGGCTGCTCAGGGTGTAGATGAAGCAGTTGTGCCGGGCGAGATCCTCCGGTTTCTGCGGCGTGCCATGGGCCTTCAGATAGCTGGGTGCTGCCACGACATGGATCGGAATTTGCCGGATGCGCTTGGCGATCAGGGTCGAATCCGGCAGGGTCGCGCGGATGCGGATCGCGGCGTCGAACCCCTCCTCCACCAGATCGACCAGGCGATCGGAGGCTTCGACCGAGACGGTGAGCTTCGGGTGCCGGCGCCCGAGCTCGGAAAGCATGGCGCTCAAGCAGACTTGGCCGAAGGCGCTGGGCACGCTGACGCGCAAGGTTCCTGCCGGCTCGGATTGCAGATGGCGGACCGCGGCATCGGCCGCCTCCAACTCGTCGAGCAGCCCGACGGCGCTCTCGAAATAGGCCTGGCCGGCATCGGTCGGGTGCAAGCGTCGGGTCGTGCGGTGAATTAATGTGGCGCCGAGATAGGCCTCGAGTTCACTGACCTGCTTCGAAACCGCGGCCTTGGAAAGGCCGAGCTGGCGCGCGGCCGCGGAAAAGCTGCCGAGTTCGAGCACCTTGCGGAAGCTCCGCATCGCTGCGACCTGGTCCATCTCAGCCTCATTGTTCTGTGCAAGTTGACAATCTTATCACTTCAAGCGCGATTGTCACCGCACCCTCGGTGGCGAAATATCGGGTCCCCACCCAGAAGATTCTCCGGAGAGATCCCATGACCAAGGTGCTGGTGCTTTACTATTCGAGCTACGGCCATATCGAGCAGATGGCGAAGGCAGTCGCGGAAGGCGTCGCGAAAGTGGCCGGCGCCACCGCGACCATCAAGCGCGTGCCGGAGACGGTGCCGGCCGAAGTCGCCAAGAACATGCATTTCAAGCTCGACCAGGCCGCGCCGATCGCGACGCCGGAGGAGCTGGCCGATTACGACGCGATCATCTTCGGCTCGCCGACCCGCTTCGGCAACATGGCCGGTCAGATGAAGAACTTCCTCGACCAGACCGGCGGACTCTGGATGAAGGGCGCGCTGGTCGGCAAGGTCGGCAGCGTCTTCTCCTCCAGCGCCACCCAGCATGGTGGCCAGGAAAGCACCATCCTCACCTTCCATCCCGTGCTGCTGCATCAGGGCATGGTGATCGTCGGCCTCCCCTATGCCTGCCAGGACCAGATGGGCGTCGAGGAAGTGAAGGGCGGCTCGCCCTACGGCGCCTCGACCATCGCCGGCGCCGACGGCAGCCGCCAGCCGAGCGAGAAGGAACTCGGCATGGCCCGCTTCCAGGGCGAGCATGTCGCGAAGATCGCGGCGAAGCTCAGCAAGTAAGCTGACCGTCGCTGGACGGCACGAACGGCCGGAGGCAACTCCGGCCGTTTTGCATTGCAGGCTGCGTTCTTGGCCGCCATATAGCCTCCATCCCCGCAAGATGGAGTCGCCCGATGCTGACGCTCGACGCGAAGCGCACCGCCCTGGTCCTGATCGACGTGCAGAAAGGCACGCTCGGATTCACCCTCTCGCCGCACGCGCCGGCTGACATCGTCGCGACATCGGTGAAACTGGCTGAAGCCACCCGCAAAGCCGGCGGCCTGCTGGTCTATGTGCGCGTCGCCTTCGCCGCCGATTATGCGGACCGCCCGCAAGGTTTGACCGACACGCCGATGATCTTGCCGCCGGGTGGCATGCCGAAGGACTGGTCGGATTACGCGCCGGAGGTCGCCGCCGTCGCGCCCGATCTCTGGATCACCAAGCGGCAATGGAGCGCGTTCCACGCGACCGAGCTCGACCTGCAGCTCCGCCGCCGCGGCATCACGCACGTCATCTTCGGCGGCATCGCCACCAATTTCGGCGTCGAGTCCTCGGCCCGCGACGCCTGGCAGCACAACTACACCGCCGTCATCGCCGAAGATGCGTGCAGCAGCGTCGGCCCGGGTTTGCATGCGTTCGCGATCGAGAAGACGTTGCCGCGGGTGTCGCTGATCAGATCGAGCGTGGAGATCATTGCGGTATTGGAAGCGGCCCGGTAGCCACTACATCCGCTTCAGCTCCGCGTCGGCGATGATCCGCTCCGACTGAGCGAACGGACAGTTGGTGCTGGCGTATCGGAAGCGCGATCCCGCCGTGTCAGTCCATCGATCCAGCAGAGCCAGCTCCCCCAGGATGAGCTGGGTATGACAATCGCGCTCCACGGACACGGCTCCAAGCGGCCCAGACCGCACTTCTTCGTGCACGTTCAACTCCGTGGCTTTCCCCTGGATGAAGCGGAGCAGGACGGACGGCCAACCGGCATTCGCCTGCGCCGCTTTCTGCAAGACCCACGAGGCATCGCGATGATCCCGTCGCGTATCAATGTAAAGCCAGATATACCCGAACGGATTGCCGGGATCGAGTTCCACCGCCTTCTCGACATCCGCAGCCGCCAGGTCGTATTCCCCGCGGATAAAATAAAGCGTTGAGCGATTCTCGTAGATATTGGTGAGTTTCGGGTTGAGTTCGGCCGCTTTCGAGAAGTCGGACAAGGCCGAAGTCAGATCGCCCTGCATCATGTAGCTCCAGGCGCGATTGGCATGCAGTTCCGCAGCGGGACGCATCTGGATCGCACGATCGAGATCGCGGATCGACGCAGGGAAATCGCCGTTCATCGCGTAGGCATAGCCGCGACTTGCATAGGCGAACACCGAGGGCTGCAGGGAAATCACCTTGTCGAAGTCGGCGATTGCCCGTGGGTAGTCGGCCTTCTCGTTATAGGCGCTGCCCCGCGCGGCCAATGCTCTGGCCTGAAGCTCCGCAGTGAGCCCGTTCATCGTGAGCACCGTATTGCAGAGTGCGATCGTCTTGTCCCCCTCGTGACGCCCGGACGATGTGGCGCAGGCCTCGACGCCGGCCGCGACATCTGAGGTCTTGGCTTCGTTGCCCGCACAAGCCTGAAGCAGCAGTGCCGCGCAAACGGCCACCGACATACTCGACAAAATCCGCATGATTACCCCGCCATTGCCCTGCGCAAAATCTACGGTTGCAACCGATCCACGGTCAACGTGCGGTTGATGAAAGAAACGAAGCGGACCGCGTTCCCACGAATCTCCAATTGACAGCGACGCGATTTTCTCCAATATCGGCGGCGGGTCACGCTCCCCCACCGGAGCGCATCGTTCTGGAAGGAACGCCGATGACACGTCCCGACGGGCGGCCTCAACGGCCGCTTTTTTCGTCTGGGCCCTGCGCCAAGCGCCCGGGCTGGACTCTCTCCCTCCTCGAAAACGCGGCCCTCGGCCGCTCGCACCGATCGAAACCCGGCAAGGCCAAGCTCGCCGAGGTGATCGATCGCTCCCGCAAAATTCTCGGCGTGCCCGCCGACTATCGCATCGGCATCGTGCCCGGCTCGGATACCGGCGCGGTGGAGATGGCGCTCTGGTCGCTGTTGGGGCCGAAGCCGGTCACCGTGCTCGCCTTCGAGAGCTTCTCCAAGGATTGGGCCAAGGACATCACCGGCCAGCTCAAATTGAACGCGACCGTGCTGGAAGCGCCCTATGGCGCGCTGCCCGACTTGAAGTCGATCGACTGGTCGCATGATCTCGTCTTCTGCTGGAACGGCACGACCTCCGGCGTGCGGCTGCCGGCCACCGACTGGATCCCGGCGAGCCGCGGCGGCCTCACCATCTGCGACGCGACCTCAGCGGCTTTCGCGATGGATCTCCCGTGGGACAGGCTCGATGTCGTCACCTGGTCCTGGCAGAAGGTGCTGGGCGGCGAAGCGGCGCATGGCATGATCGCCTTGTCTCCCAAAGCGGTCGAACGCCTCACCACGCACAAGCCGGCCTGGCCGCTGCCCAAGGTCTTCCGCATGACCGCGAGCGGCAAGCTCTCGGAAGGCATCTTCAAGGGTGAAACCATCAACACGCCCTCGATGCTCTGCGTCGAGGATCAGATCGACGCGCTGGCCTGGGCCGAGCGGATCGGAGGCTTGAAGGCGCTGATCGGTCGCACCGAAGCGAATGTCGCGGTGATCTCGGAATGGGTGGCACGGGTTCCCTGGGCCGCCTTCCTCGCTGAGGACGCAACGACGCGCTCGACCACCAGCGTTTGTTTGAAGATCGTCGATCCCTGGTTCCGCGCCCTCGGCGCCGAGGCGCAGCAGGAGGTGGCGAAGCAACTGGCGGCGGCGATCGAAGCGGAAGGCGTCGGCTTCGACCTCGGCGCCTATCGCGATGCGCCGCCGGGTTTGCGCATCTGGTGTGGCGCCACCGTGGAAGCCACCGATATCGCGGCGCTGTTGCCCTGGCTGGACTGGGCCTATGCGCAGGTGAAGACCAAGACCGAGAAGGCGGCCTGATCATGAGCAAGCCAAAAGTCCTCATCGCCGACGAGCTCGCCCCCGAGGCCGTGCAGATCTTCAAGGATCGCGGCGTCGATGTCGAAGTGAAGGTCGGCCTGAAGCCGAAAGAACTGGTTGAGATCATCGCCGGGTTCGATGGCCTCGCCGTGCGCTCCGCCACCAAGGCCACGGCGGACGTGATCGCCGCGGCCAAGAACCTGAAGGTGATCGGCCGCGCCGGGATCGGCGTCGACAATATCGACATCAAGGCGGCGACCGCGCGCGGCATCTGCGTGATGAACACCCCCTTCGGCAACAACATCACCACCGCCGAGCACTCGGTCGCGATGATGATGGCGCTGGCGCGGCACATTCCGCTCGCCGACCGCACCACCCATGACGGCAAGTGGGAGAAGTCGCGTTTCGTCGGCGTCGAGCTCTACGCCAAGGTGCTGGGCATCGTCGGCTGCGGCAATATCGGCTCGATCGTCGCCGACCGGGCGCAAGGATTGAAGATGAAAGTGATCGCCTTCGATCCCTTCCTCTCGGCCGAACGCGCGGTCGATCTCGGGGTCGAGAAGGTCGAGCTCGACACGCTGCTGAAACGCGCCGATTTCATCAGCCTGCACACGCCCTTGACCGACCAGACCCGCGGCATCATCAACGCGGATGCGCTCGCGAAGTGCAAGCCGGGTGTCCGCCTCGTCAACTGCGCGCGCGGCGGCCTGGTGGTCGAAGCCGATCTCAAGGCGGCGCTGGATTCCGGTCATGTCGCGGGTGCCGCCCTGGACGTCTTCTCCGAGGAGCCGGCCAAGGCGAACATCCTGTTCAATCACCCGAGCGTGGTCTGCACGCCGCATCTCGGTGCCTCTTCGACCGAGGCGCAGTTCAACGTGGCGGTGCAGGTCGCCGAGCAGATGTCGGATTTCCTGCTGCACGGCGCCGTTACCAATGCGATCAACATGGCCTCGGTCACGGTCGAGGAAGCGCCGCGCCTCAAGCCCTACATGAAGCTCGCCGCGCAGCTCGGCGCCTTCGCCGGCCAGGCGACCGAGACCGGCATCCGCAAGGTCACCGTCGAATACGAGGGCCATGTCGCCGGTCTCAACACCAGGCCGCTGACCGCGATCCTGCTGCAGGGCCTGCTGAAGCCGCAGCTCGATTCCGTCAACATGGTGAACGCGCCGCTGGTCGCCAAGGAGCGCGACATCGAGGTCTCCGAGGTGAAGACCGACCGCGAGGGCGATTTCCACACTCTGATCCGCCTCAGTGTCGAGAGCGAGCGCTGGCGCCGCGACGTGGCCGGCACTCTGTTCGCCGACCAGCGGCCGCGCGTGGTCGAGATCAAGGGGATCAAGATCGACGCCGAGCTCGGGCCGAACATGCTCTACGTCACCAACGAGGATAAGCCCGGTTTCATCGGCCGGTTGGGCACGCTGCTCGGCGACCACAAGGTCAACATCGCGACCTTCGCCCTCGGCCGTTCCGCGCCGGGCCAGGATGCGATCGCGCTGGTCGAGATCGACGGCGCCCTGCCCAACCACCTCATTGATGAGGTGCAGGCATTGCCGGGTGTGAAGCAGGCCAAGGCGCTGAATTTTTAGCGCGCGCTGGATCGACGCACGGCGTTCTCGCTTCGAAGCACCTCGGCTGCATCAACCCCCTACCTAGCCTCCCCCCGATCTCGGGGGGAGGGACTCTTGCTAAGCTGCGGCACAAGACGACCCTATCAATCCCCTCCCCCAAGATTGGGGGAGGGTTAGGGAGGGGGTTGATGCGGCCTGAGTGGTTCATGCATTGCACGGACGGTTGATCCAGTGCTCAACTGCGTCAAACCAACCGCCCAGGACCACCCCATGGCCAAGAAGATTCGTCTCGCCAAGCTGAAGCCGCTCGCGAAGATGGAGGAGGCGACCTATGACGTGCGCCTGACCGAGCTCCAGAAGAAGCTGGAGCGGGCGCAGCATGCCTATCTCTTCACCGGCGACCGCGCGGTCATCGTGTTCGAAGGGATGGACGCCGCCGGCAAGGGCGGCACAATCCGGCGCATCGCCTGGGCGCTCGATCCCAGGAGCCTCAAGGTCTGGCCGATCGGCGCGCCCGACGCTATCGAGCAGAAGCAGCATTACCTGCAGCGCTTCTGGACCCGGATGCCGTCGAAGGGCCAGCTCGCGATCTTCGACCGCTCCTGGTACGGGCGGGTGCTGGTCGAGCGCGTCGAGGGCTTCGCCACGCCGGACGCCTGGAAGCGGGCTTATGACGAGATCAACAGCTTCGAACGGCAGCTGACCGACGAAGGCATCCGCGTCATCAAGCTCTTCCTCAGTGTCGGCAAGGACGAGCAGTTGAAGCGCTTCGAGGACCGACTGCGCGATCCACTGAAGCGCTGGAAGCTCTCCTACGAGGACTTCCGCAACCGCGATAAATGGGACGACTACGTCAAGGCCATCGAGGACATGTTCGACAAGACCTCGACCCGGCACGCGCCCTGGCACGCGATCCAGTCCGACCACAAGCCCTCGGCCCGGCTTGCGGCGATCGACGTCATCGTCGAGGCCCTGCACAAGGGCATGAAATGGCGCGAGCCGGTCGTCGATCCGAAAATGCTGAAGATCGCCCACAAGGAGTTCGGCGACGCGCCGCTGGTGGAACGCCGCGGCAAGCCACGCAAGAGCCGGGGCGATTAGAGGCTGAGCTTGAAGCCTTCGTGGCTGGCGACGAAGCCGAGCGACTTGTAGAAGCGCAAGGTGTCCTCGCGGGACTTGTTCATCGCGAGCTGCACCAGGCCGCAGCCGCGGCGACGGCATTCCGCGATCGCCCAGGTGAGCAGCACATGGCCGAGGCCCTGGCCGCGGCGCGATGAGGCGATGCGCACGCTCTCGATCTGGCCGCGCAGCATGCCCTTCAGCGACAGGCCGGGGATGAAGGTGAGCTGCAGATAGCCGACCACTTCACCGCTATCCTCCAGCACCGCCGGGAACTGGTTGGGATCGCGCTCCATGGCGGCGAAGGCTTCCGCATAGGCAGGATCGCCCGGAACTTCGCGGCTCTGGCCGAGCACGTCGTCGGCGAGCATGGCAACGATCGCCGCCAGGTCTTCGTTGCGTGCCCGACGCATCGTCGCGGTCATGGGCGCGGCGCGAAGTGGGCGTATATCGCGAGTGTCGCGATGGCGATCAGGGCGCCGATCACCGCCGACCAGACTCGCCGTCGAAGGCCGGGAATCAAGACCGCCGGATTTGATGCAACCGCGAGCGCCAGCGCTCAATGGTGCGCGCGACGAGGCCGGTATCGGTCGAATCGGTCGACCAGGCCTCCATGAAGGATTTCACTTTCTGCCGCGGCCGGGCCGAGGCGGGCAGCTCATTGACGGTCAGGCGCGTCGGGAAGGCGACGCCTTGGCCGAACACCACCGCCTCGCGGGTGTTCAAGGCGGGCAGCGCCTGCATCAGACCCGCCGCGGAATCCGGCAGCGCGTTCTTCACGAAGGCAAGGTCGCGCTCGTTGCCGAGGCGGAGCGTGATGATGGTGCCGCATTGCGACACGATCGACGGCGAGACTTCCGACGGACGTTGCGAGATGACACCAAGGCCGACGCCGTACTTACGGCCTTCCTTCGCCACCTGGCTGGCGGCGTGCACGGCGAGCGAGATGGTCTTGCCGCTGCGGTCGTCCCAGAGATAGCGGTGCGCCTCTTCGCAGACCAGCACGGTCGGGACCGCGCCCTCCTCTCCGCTCCAGACCGCGAAGGAGAAGATGGTGCGGAAGACGACCGAGACCACGACGTCCACGATCTCCTCCGGGATGTCGGAGAGATCGATGGTGGTGATCGGCTTGCCCTCGACCGGGATCCGGGTCAGCTGGCAGATGACCTCGCCCATCACGTCGCGGACGAATTGCGGACCGAACATGAAGCCGTAGCGGTCGTCCGAGGTCAGCTCTTCGAGCCGGTTCAGGATCCGCAGGTAGCTCTGGATCGCTTCCGGATTGTCGAGCTTGCCCATCATGTCGTTGATGATGCGGCGGAAGTCCGAAAGCCGGAACGGCACCGGGCTGTCGAGATTGAGGCTCGAGGTCGAGGTGCCGACCGCGGCGGTGGTGGGAACCTTCGCCACACCGCCGGCGGCGATGCCGGCATAGAGCGTCTTCGCCTGCACCACCGCTTCGCGCAGGATCTTCACCTCGGAAGCATATTCGGATTCCGGCAGCACCTTGAAGACGGCGCAGAGTTCCTTGAACTGCAGCATCCAGTAAGGGAGCCGCAGAGTGGAAAGCGTCAGGCGCTCGGTCATGCCGGCGAAGGCGCCTTCATATTCATTGTGTGGATCCAGCAGCACCATGTGCGCGTTGGGCAGGCGCTCCAGGATCGCGCGCAGGATCACCGAGGTGGTCGAGGTCTTACCCGAGCCGGAGCTGCCGAAGATCGCGAAATGGGTGCGAAGCAGGTTGTCGACATCGAGATAGATGTCCTGGGTGCCGTTGAACTCGGCCTTGCCGATATGAACCGTGCTGGTCGAGGTGGTCTTCACCACCGAGCCGGCATCGGCCTCGGCGACCGTGACGACCGGCGAGCCGATCGACGGCCAACGCGCGACACCGCGCCGGAAGTCGGATCCGCCGTTGCCATTGGACACGAACTGGCCGACCAGGCTGATATCCATGACGGCGCCCTTATCCGCGCCGGCACTGCGGATCGCAGAAACGATGCCGAGGACGCGCGCGGTCCCGCTTTGGACCTCGACCATGCTGCCGACGGTCACACCCTGCTCGCCGCCGGTCCCCGACTGGGCCGCATCGAGCTGGGCTGCATCCATCAAGGCTTTGATGTTGGAACCGGTGACTTCGGTCACCTGGCCAATCTGCGCCGGCATCTAAATCTCCCCCGTCAAACTATCGCGTGCCCGATATCGATACCGACCCCGCGTCGCATTATTAACTACCGCGCCCGCGAAATCCAACCGGGCGTTGGCTTTGGGGAAGAAATTCATAGTCGTTTCGGGGTGTTGCGCCCGGATTCACCATTTTTTCGTGCCCGGACAGGGGCCTGGGCTAGGCTCCCGTTTTACGCTACATGTCGACGGGGGCTTGGGCATAACGGGTGTGGATGCATGGACCAAGCGACGCAGGAAACATTGCCGGTCTATCGCAAGATCGCGGCAATCCTGCATGACAGCATCAAAGCCGGGCGGCTGGAACCCGGGACCATCTTGATGGAAGGCTCGCTGGCCGCGTTGTTCGGCTCCAGCCGGACCCCGGTCAAGCAGGCGCTGAGCGATCTCTCCGACCGCGGCGTCATCCACCGCTTCGATGGCCGCGGCTTCATTGTCGGCTCGGCCAAGACGGCGCGGCGCGTGCCGCTGACCGCGCAGCAGCTCGGCCTCGACGAGGCCAATCCCGAGCTGCCGCGGACCTGGGCCTGGCAGCGCATCTACGACAGCGTCGAGCGCGCGCTGATCTTTCATTCGGCATTGGGCAAGTTCCGGGTCAACGAGGTCGAGCTCGCGCGCCATTATAAGGTCGGCCGCACCGTCGCCCATGATGTCCTGGTCCAGGCGCAATCGACCGGGCTGCTGGCCAAGGACGAACGCCTGCGCTGGTACGTGGTGCCGCTCGACGAGAAGCGGGTCTGCGACCTCTATGATCTCCGCGAGCTTTTGGAACCCAAAGCCATGGCCGCCGGCATCGGCCGCGTGCCGGCGGATTTCCTCACCGGCATGGCGGAGCGGCTGGAGGCGGCGATCGCCGCCTACCCCAAGGTCAGCGCTGCCGAGATGGATGCGCTGGAGCACGGGCTGCACGTCACCATGCTCAGCTATTGCGGCAACCCGGAGGTCATGGAGGCGCTGAAGCGTACGCGCTGCCTGCACTTCACCCAGAAGCACATGCTCGGCGCCCAGGTTTCCTATCCCGCCATCGAGCCCTTCATGACCGAGCATCTCGAGATCGTCCGGGCCATGCTCCGGAACGACCCGGCGAAGGTCGAGGCCCAGCTGTCGTCCCATCTGCGGACCGCGCGTGCGAAGGTGATCGACCGCCTCGCGCTGTTCCGCAAGAACTTCACCGGCTCGGACCTGCCCTACATCGGCTGAAGCAGCTCCGCGCAATTGTATGAACATTGCACGCGATATCCGGTCATGTTAGCGTCGCTGCAACAAAATCGCGCGAGTTGACGCGCGTCCATGCAGACAGGGATCGAGTTTCAGATATAGCTGGTGTCCATGCCGCCTCCTCCGGCGCGAGGGGAGCAAAACGGCGCGAGGCCTGAGACAAAAGAACATCGTCATGACGGGAGAACGGAGGATAACCATGTTCAAGAAGACATTGATCGGCGCGACCGCCATCGCACTGGCGATTGCAAGTGCCAGTCTGGTCCAAAGCGGCGCCATGGGGGACACCAAGGACAAGAAGATCGCGCTGTCCAACAACTACGCCGGCAATTCCTGGCGCCAGGCCATGCTGAAGAGCTGGGACAAGGTGACCAAGCAGGCGGTGGCCGATGGCGTGGTCGCGGCGGCCGATCCGTTCACCACCTCGGAGAACCAGGTCACCGAGCAGGCGGCGCAGATCCAGAACCTGATTCTGCAGGGCTATAACGCGATCGTCGTCAACGCCGCCTCGCCGGACGCGCTCAACGGCGTGATCAAGCAGGCCTGCGATGCCGGCATCGTCGTCGTCTCCTTCGACGGCATCGTGACCGAGCCCTGCGCCTGGCGCGTCGCCGTCGACTTCAAGGCGATGGGCAAGTCGGAAATCGACTATCTGAAGGCCAACATGCCGGACGGCGGCAACCTGCTGGAGATCCGCGGCCTCGCCGGCGTGTTCGTCGATGACGCGATCCATTCCGGCATCGAGGAAGGCGTCAAGGAGAACAGTCAGTTCAAGGTCGTCGGTTCGGTCCATGGCGACTGGGCGCAGGACGTGGCGCAGAAAGCCGTCGCCGGCATCCTACCTTCGCTGCCCGAGATCAAGGCCGTCGTCACCCAGGGCGGCGACGGCTATGGCGCAGCCCAGGCCTTCAAGGCGGCGGGTAGGCCCACTCCGCTCATCATCATGGGCAACCGCGAGGATGAGCTGAAGTGGTGGAAGGAGCAGAAGGACGCGAACGGCTACAAGACCATGTCGGTCTCGATCGCGCCCGGCGTCTCCACCCTCGCCTTCTGGGTGGCGCAGATGATCCTCGACGGCCAGCAGGTGCCGAAGGATCTGACCGTGCCGTTCCTCCGCATCGACCAGGACAATCTCGAGAAGAGCCTGGAGACCACCGAGAAGGGCGGCGTCGCCAACACCGAGTACTCGCTGGAAGACGCCAAGAAAGTCGTCGCCGGCGCGAAGTAAGTGCGAGCGCTTCGGCAACGAAGCATGGATTAAGAATACGAGGACTCCATGGGAACGCAGCCGGGGCAGATCGTCAGCCTGAAGGGCGTGGCGAAAAGCTTCGGCGCCGTTCGCGCTCTGGCCGGCGTCGACCTCGCGGTCGGCGCCGGCGAGTGTCTCGGGCTGGTCGGCCATAACGGCGCCGGCAAGTCCACACTGATGAACGTGCTGGCCGGCACCCTCACGCCGGATACCGGCGTGATCGAAATCAAGGCCAAGGACCTTGCCGCCGGCTATTCGGTGACGGCGGCGCATCGCAGCGGCATCCGCTGCGTGTTCCAGGAACTCTCGCTCTGCCCGAACCTCACCGTGGCGGAGAACACCCGGATCATGCATCCGGCGCTCAAGGGCTTCGGCTGGAAACAGCGCGCCGGCAAGCTGATCAAGGACAAGCTCGACGAGATTCTCCCCGGCCATGGGATCAAGCCCGGCGACACGGTCGGCGATCTCACGCTCGGCCAGCGACAGATGGTCGAGATCGCCCGCGCCTTCACCGTGACCGACGAGCCGCTGCATCTGGTCATTCTGGACGAGCCCACCTCCTCGCTCGACGCCGCGACGGCGAAGCAGCTGCTGGAATTCGTGCGCCGCGAGATCGCGCGCGGCCGCAGCGTGATCCTGATCTCCCATCTTTTGGGCGAGATCCTGCAATATTCCGACCGCGTCGTGGTGATGAAGGACGGCAAGGTCGTGACCGAGCGTCCGGCACAGCAGTTCGACCGCGACAGCCTGGTCGGTGCCATGGGCACCGTGGTCGAGCATCACGCCGTCGCGGCACAGTCCACGGAAGCCCGCGAACGCAGCCGCGCGCCGGTCGTCGTGCGCGCGAAATCCGCTTTGCAGACCGACGGCCAGGAGCTGGTCGCCCATCGCGGCGAGATCATCGGCCTCGCCGGCCTTGCCGGTCACGGCCAGACCCGCATGCTGCTGCAGGTTTTCGCCGGCGCGGTCGACCGCATGCACGGCGTCGATGTCCTGGGACCGGTCGCCTTCATCGCCGGCGACCGCCAGACCGAGGGCATCTTCCCGCTCTGGTCGATCGCGCAGAACGTCACCGTGCGTTCCTTGCCGCGCATGATCCGGCACCGGCTGGTCGATGCCGGACGCGAGACCGAGATGGCGGAATCCTGGAGGCAGCGGATCAAGATCCGCACGCCGGACATGGAGAACAACATCCTCTCGCTCTCCGGCGGCAATCAGCAGAAGGCGGTGTTCGCCCGGGCGCTCGGCTCCGATGCCGAGATCGTGCTGATGGACGATCCGATGCGCGGGGTCGATGTCGGCACCAAGCTCGAAGTCTACGACCTGTTGCGCGCCGAGGCCGCGGCGGGCCGCACCTTCCTCTGGTACACGACGGAAATGGACGAGCTCAATTACTGCGACCACATCTACGTCTTCAGGAACGGCCGCATCGTCGCCGACCTCCCGCGCGAAGAAATCACCGAGCAGAAGATCCTGCAGTCGTCGTTCAAGGAGAGTGCGTGAGCATGAACGCCGCTCTCCTGCTCAACCGCGACCTCCTGCGCCGCGCCCTGCCGGGCGTTACGCTCGCCGTCTTGCTGGCCCCGATCTTCGTCATGAAGCCGATCACGATGACGCAGTTCGGCTTGACCTTGATCTTCCAATACGCCGTGCCGATCGCCCTGGCGACGATCGCGCAGATGTTCGTGATCGCGGTCAACGACCTCGACCTCTCGATCGGCGCCTTCGTCGGCCTGGTGACCTGCATCGCCGGCCTGTACCTGCCGACCGAGCCCATCCTCGGCATCGTCCTCCTGCTGCTCTGCATAGCCGCCTATGCCGCGATCGGCGCGTTGATCCATCTCCGCAACCTGCCCTCGATCGTGGTGACGCTCGGCATGTCTTTCGTCTGGGCGGGGCTGGCCGTGCTGCTGCTCCCCACCCCGGGCGGGAAGGCCCCGGACTGGCTGCACGCTCTCATGAATCTGAAAGTGCCGATGGTCCCTTTCCCGATCATCGCCGCGCTGGTGATCGCCGTGCTGGTGCAGGCGGCACTCATGCACTCCTCCTATGGCGTGGTCCTGCGCGGCAGCGGCGGCAATCCCAAGGCCGTCGCCCGCGCCGGCTGGTCGCTGCTGAAGACCAAGATGATGATGTTCGGCCTCGCCGGCACTTTCGGCGTTCTTTCCGGCCTTTCGCTCATCGGCCTCACCACGTCGGCCGACGCGCATATCGCCGACCGCTACACGCTCTATTCCATCGCCGGCGTGATCCTGGGCGGCGGCGCCTTCATCGGCGGGATCGTCTCGCCCGCAGGTGCCGTGCTCGGCGCGCTCACGCTGGCGTCCGCGGGATGGCTGCTCGGGTTCCTGCACATCTCGCCCGACTGGCAGATCGGCGCCCAGGGTGCCATCCTGATCATCGTCCTCACCCTGCGCGCGCTGATCAGCCGGGGAGCGGGCCGATGAGCGCCACCGCAACCTTGCGCCGCCTGCACAACACGCCGTGGGTCTGGTCCTTCGTCGGCGCAGGCGCGGTCTGGCTCGCCACCATTGCCTTCACCGGAGGCTTGGGCGCCGGCGAGATCGTCACCGCCGCCCTCTCCTTCGCCTGCTTCACGGTGATCGTCGGCACCGGGCAGATGCTGGTCATCACCACCGGCCCGGGCAATGTCGATCTCTCGATCCCGGCGACCATCACGCTTTGCGGCACCGTCGCCATGAAGGTGATGGACGAGCAGAACACCCTGATCATCGTCGGCATCGTCGCGGCGCTTGCCGCCGGCGCCGTGGTCGGCGCGCTCAATTACGGCCTGATCCGCTTCCTGCGGATTCCGCCGATCATCGCCACGCTCTCCATGAGCTTCCTCGTGCAATCGAGCGCCATCGCCTACAACCGCGGCATCCGCATCAAGCCGCCTTCGGCACTCGACGCCTTCACCACCGGCGAGACCTTGGGTATCCCGTGGCTCGCGGTCGTCACCATCCTGTTCTCGGTCGTGGTCGGCATCATCGTCGGCCGCAGCTATTACGGCCGCGCGATCTCCGCCATCGGCCAGAACAGTCGTGCGGCCTGGCTCGCCAACATCCCGGTCGAGCGCTTCCGCTTCCTGACCTACGTGGCGAGCGCCATGCTCGCCGCGATCTGCGGCATCCTGCTCGCCGGTTTCTCCGGCGGGCCGGCGCTCGACATGGGCGCCGAATACCTGCTGGGCTCGATCGCGGTCGTGGTGATCGGCGGCACTTCGGTCGCCGGCGGACGCGCGAGCGTCCCCGGCATCTGGGGCGCGGCACTCTTCATGTTCCTGCTGGTGACCATGCTCAACACCTTCGGCGCCAGCGCCGGAATCCGGCTTGTCGCCACCGGCCTCATCATCATCGCCGTGATCGCCATCGCCGGCGGCGAGAAGGAGTCCCGCTAGGCGGGCACGGGATATGGCGCTCGAACTCGTCACCCCGACCTTGGAGCGGCTCCCCGGTTGCCAGGACGCGTTGACGCGCGGCTGGTCCCCGGACAATGTCAGCCCCGAGCGCACCGCCCTGCTGCATCTCGCGCTCATCGCCGAAGATCCCGCCGGCTTCGTCGCGTCCTTGACGGATCCCGATGCCAAGGGCGCGCCGATCACGATGCCCGACGGCACCACGCGATCGCGCCTGCCCGGCTATTTCCTCTGGGTCTGGGACGGCGAATTCTGCGGCTCCTTCAGTTTCCGCTGGCAGAACGGCACGTCGGCTCTGCCCGATTACTGCCTCGGCCATATCGGCTATTCGATCGTGCCCTGGAAGCGGCAGCGCGGCTACGCCACCGCCGGCCTGCGCCTGCTGCTCGAGCAGGCGAGACAGCGCGACCTCGAATACGTCGAGCTCACGACCGATCCCGAAAACCTGCCCTCGCAGAAAGTGATCCTCGCCAATGGCGGCCACCAGGTCGGTCGCCGCAGCAAGATCGCAGCCTATGGCGGTGTGGAGGAGCTGCTGTTCAGGATCGCGCTCTAGGCCAGAGCGGTGCCCAACTGGGCGACTTCGATGGATTCCGCGCGGATCGAATCCAGCACTGCGCGGTGGAGCTGCTGGAACCGCGGGCTCGCCACCAAGTCGTAATGGCGCGGGCGTTCGAGATCGATGTCGATGATCTCCTTGATCCGGCCGGGGCGGTTGCTCATGACCGCGACCCGATCCGACATATAGACCGCCTCCTCCACGTCATGGGTGATGAAGAGGACGGTGAGCCGGTGCTTCTCCCAGATTCGGGTCAGGAGTTCCTGCATGTGATGCCGCGTCAGCGCATCCAACGCACCGAACGGCTCGTCCATCAGCAGCATCTTCGGGCGATAAGAGAGCGCCCGCGCGATCGCGACGCGCTGCTTCATGCCGCCGGAAAGCTCACGCGGGAACGCGTTGGCGAAGCCGTCGAGGCCCACCAACTTCAGATGATCGGCCGCCGCATCCGCCGCTTCCTTGCCGCGCATCCCGGCTTCGCGCAGCGCGAACTCGACATTCTGCTGCGCCGTCAGCCAGGGGAACAGCGTGTAGCTCTGGAACACGACGCCGCGGTCGAGACCCGGGCCATCGACCGGCACACCGTCCACCAGCACTTCGCCCTGGTCGTGGGATTCCAGCCCGGCGACGATCGAAAGCAGCGTGCTCTTGCCGCAGCCCGATGTGCCGACCAGCGACAGGAACTCGTTGTCGCCGATCGCCAGATCGACGCCCTGCAACGCCGTGACCGCGCGGGCACCTTCGCCGAAGGTCTTCGAGAGTGCGGTGATCGTCAGTTTCGGCATCATCGTCACCCCCTCCTAACCACGCGGCGCCATGTAGCGGAACATGCGGCGGCCGAGCGCCTTCATCGCCTGGTCGGTGGCAAGGCCGAAGCAGCCCAGGAGCAGGATGTAGCCGATGATCAGATCGGTCTGGAAGAAACGCTGCGCCGTGGTGATGCGATAGCCCATGCCGGATGTGGCGGCGACCAGCTCGGCCACCACCAGCCAGGTCCAGGCCCAACCGAGGCTGATCCGCAGCGAGTCCCAAATCCCCGGCATGGCGCTCGGCAGCACGATGCGCGCGAGGATGCGGCGCTCCGGCATCTGCAAGGTGCGCCCCAAGTTGATGAAGTCCCAGGGCACGCCCTTCACATTGTCCATGATCAGCAAGACTTGCTGGAAGAAGGTGCCGATCCAGATGATGAGATACTTCTGCGTGTCGCCGGTGCCGGTCCACAGGATGGTCAGCGGCACGAAGGCGACCACCGGCATGTAGCGCACGAAATCCACCACCGGCTCGACGATCGCCTCCCAGGCCTTGTAGCAGCCGATCAGCACGCCGATCGGCAGCGCGAAGGCCGTCGAAATCAGGAACCCGACGGTGATGCGCCAGATGCTGATCGAAGCGTCCTGCCAGAGCTGCCCGCTCGCCGCGAGCTCGCCCAGCCGCGCGATCACCTTGGGCGGACTCGGCAGGAAGAGCGGCCTCACCCATTCCGCCGAAGTCGCGATCCACCAGACGACCAGCAGCAGCGCAAAGACCAGGATCGAGATCCCGACGAACTGCGCGCGGGTGATCGACGCGGTCAGGCGGAACAGGGAGGGGGATTTCTTGGCAGGCATTTCTTTGTTCTAACAGGGTCGCGCTGGATCTTGAAGATCACGGCGGCATCAACCCTCTCCCTCACCCTCCCCCAATCTTCGGGGAGGGGAGAAGGTGAGAGCATTCGAGACGGGATGAAATCTTCGCGTTCTCTAGCCGCAGCTTCTTCACAGAGTCCCCTCCCCCAAGATTGGGGGAGGGCTAGGGAGAGGGTTGATGCTGCCGTGTTGCTGCCATCGACCCTCACCGAACGATCCAGCGCTACGCCATCACACCGCGTTCACGAACCGCGGGTCGATCATGCCGGCCGCATCCACATCCTTGGTCAGGATGCCGGCCTTGGTGGCGGCGTCCTTCACCGCGGGCATGACCTTCTTGGCGTAATCGCCGCCGAGCTGCGTCTTGTTCTCGGCCAGCGAGTAATACTTCACGCCGTCGAACGCGGTCGCGAGCTCTTCCGGCTTCGCACCGACCGCCTCGGAGATAATCGCACGGCTGCCCGTCAGGTCGGCGTTGTAGGCGGCGAGCGCCGCGTCCCAGGACTTCAGCAGCGCCAGGATCTGCCCCGGCTTCTCGGCCAGGAACTTCTCGTTCACCACCAGCACGTCGCTGATCAGGCCCGGCTCGGCACCGGCCGAGTAGATCATCTTCGCCTTCTTGTTCTGGTTCATCGCCAGCGTGAGATAGGGCTCATAGGTGACGGCGACCGGCACCTTGCCGGCGATCAGCGCGCTGCCGGCATCGGCCGCGGGCATCGGCACCTTCTGGATGTCGGCGATGCTCATCCCGTTCGCGGCGAGCGCGTAATTCAGCAGGATGTCGCTGGTGGTGCCTTCCTCATAGGCGATCTGCTTGCCCTTCAGTTCCTTCACGTCCGCGATCGAGCCGTCGGAGAGCATCGCATCGGCGGTCATCGAGACGTCGAGCAGCAGCACGATCTTGATCGGCAGGCCGGCGGCGGCGAAGGCCATCGCGGTGTGGGTCGCGATATTGCCGCAATCGAGCTGGCCGCTCGCCAGCGCGGCGTTGAGATCGGCATCGGTGGTGAAGTTCACGATCTCGACTTCGTCCAGCCCCTGTGCCTTGAACAGACCCTTCTTCGCCGCGACGTGCCACTGCCCGTAACCGAGCCAGGGCTCGATGCCCATCTTGATCGCGCCGGCTTCCGGTTTCGCCGGAATGTCCTGCGCCCAGGCACTGCGGAAGGACGAAGCGACGCCCAAAGCCGCGGCGCCGGCCATCATCTGCCGTCTTGTCGTGTGGAATTTCATGTGGAAGCCCCCTCTGTCTCGACCGGTTGGAAATGAAGGTGCGAGTGTCCTTATTGGACCCCTCGCCGTCAACGATCCGTCATGGTTTCTGGCCCGGGTTTTCCAAAGAACCATTTGGTTCAATCGCATCCAGAAAGGCCGAGAGCGTATCTCCTGCTCCATCTTTAGGCGCGCTGCCCATCATCACGGCAATGCCGAGCCCGAGCGCGGAAGATGTCGGATTGTGCGCCCCGGCGCCCGCTCGCAGATTCATGACCAGCGTCGGACAGCAGAACAGCGCCAGCTTCAGCTGCCGGCGCCAATCCGCCGGCAGCTGCCCACGCGCCTGCATCTCTGCGAGCAGCGGCCGCCAGAGCAACTCCGCCTTCCGTTCCAGGAATGCCATCCGCAAGGGCGAAAGCGCCCAGTCCGTCTCGATCGCCAGCACATCGCCGCGGCGCCCGACCTTGGCCTGAAAGCGCGTCACTGCAACCTGCGGCTCATAGAGCCAATAGGGATGCGCGAAAATGTTGTGGAAGGTCGCCTTCACCTCGGCCAGCAGCGCCGGCACATGGGATCCCGCGAAGGCCGGATCGAACATCGTCAGATGCGGAAGCCGCTGGTCGGTCTCGGCCCAGACATTGGCATTGTGCGCATCGCCATGCGCCGTCACCCCGAGCCCTGCAAAGTTTCGCGGCTCGAGCCCGGTGAAGGCCGCATCGAACAAAGCACCCAAGCTCTCTCGATAGACGACCCCGTTGAATGAGATCCTGAGATCGCGCAGCGCCCGCCAGTTCAGCGTCATCCCCGGCAGCGCGAAATCCTGGTCGCGATAGAAGGACGCAAACCGCCCGCCGATCACGCCCGGCCGATCGAAGTCGCGCAGCCGTTCATGAAACAGCCGATGGATCGGCTCGGCCTGCGCCTGCTCCGCGGTGATCGGGTGCAAAGTCTTGCGATACACCTCGGCCACCGCGCGATCGAGCGCCTCTTGCGCCGCGATCACCGGCGCGAGCTTCGCAACATCCCGTTCTTCATCGAGATCGCGCGCGACCTCGGCGAGCCGCCGGTCCTTGCGCAAGCGATAGAGCAGGATCTGCCGTCCCGGCCGCGTGCTGGTCTCGACCGGCAGGTCCACCGGCAGTCCCGCCTCGGCCAGGATGCGGGCGCGGTAGTATTCGCCGGACATCCGGTCCTCGCCCTCCTCCTGGTGGAACTTGAAGAAGAAGGACCCCGCGTCGGTCTCGACGAAACCGTTCAGCGAGTTGAGGCTATAGGCATCGCGGTTGATTGAAAGCCCCGAGACCTTGCGCCCGAATTCCTCGGCGATCAGCGCCGCCACCACCGCCTCCGCCGCAGCCACGTCGCCCGCCTTCATCAGCGCTCTGGCACGCCCAGTTGGTGAGTCCTCTGCGGGTGCGTCTTCTATGCTCTCGCTCATCCCGTCCGTCTCGGCTAGTTTGCCCGCGCGAGCGTTATACGGAGAGCCTCTTGTCTATACAACCGACGGCATTGGCGGCCTTCAGTCTGGCCGGCCGCCGTGCATTGGTCACCGGCGCCAGCCGCGGCATCGGCCGCGCGATCGCTCTCGGCCTGGCGCAGGCGGGCGCCACGGTCGCGGTCTCCGGACGGAACAAGGCGGCGCTCGACGAAGTCGTGACCGCGATCCACGATGCCGGCAGCGTCGCCGTCCCGGTCGTGCAGGACGTGACCAAAGCCGAAGACTGCCGGCTCGGCGCGGCACAGGTGGTCGCCGCCTTGGGCGGGCTCGATATCCTCATCAACAATGCGGGCATGGAAGAGGTCCGGCCCTCGCTCGAAATCGACGAGCCACTCTGGGACCGCATCCTGGACACCAATCTCAAAGGCGCTTTCTTCTGCGCCCAGGCCGCGGCCGCCGAGATGAAACGCGCCGAAAAGGGCGGCGCCATCGTCAACCTCTGTTCCCTCACCAGCTTTCGGGGCATTCCGACCGCGGTGCCCTACGGCGCCTCGAAGACCGGCCTGCTCGGCATGACCCGGGCGCTCGCCGCCGAATGGGCGCCGCTGAAGATCCGGGTCAATGCCGTGGCGCCGGGCTATTTTCGGACCGAATTGACCGAGGTCTTCTATCATGACGCGTCCTGGCAGGAGGCCATGCTAAGGAAGATTCCGCTCGGCCGGTTCGGGCAATTGGACGACCTCACGGGTGCGGCGATCTTCCTTGCCTCGGACGCCGCGGCCTATATAACCGGCCAGTGCCTCGGCATCGACGGCGGCACCCTGGCCGCCCTTTAATCGACCTCTCTCAGAAGATTGGATTTTCGGATGACCGCGACCCGCAAGATCAGCCTGCACGATCTCACGAAGCTCGACGCCGCCCAGCGCGCGCAGCTCCTGAAACGCAGCGAGGCCAGCATCGCGCCGATCCTCGACAAGGTGCGGCCGATCATCGAGGCGGTGAAGAACGAAGGCGACGTGGCCCTCGCGCGCTTCGCCCGCGAGTTCGACAAGTCGCCGGTCAATCCCGACAGCATCGCCGCGACGCCTGGGGATTTCGACAAGGCGCTGGTGAACCTCGATCAAGAGGTGCTGAAGGCGTTGGAATTCGCCGTGGAATCCATCCGCAAGTTCCACCAGGACCAGAAGCCCGAAGAGATGTGGCTGCATGAGATCCGCCCGGGCGCCTTCGCCGGCGACCGCTTCATCCCGATCCCGTCGGTCGCCTGCTACGTCCCGCGCGGCAAGGGTGCCTTCCCCAGCGTGGTGATGATGACCACGATTCCGGCAATCGTCGCCGGCGTGAAAGACGTCTGCATCGTGACGCCGCCCGGCCCGGATGGAAAGATCGACGACGCGACTTTGGTCGCCGCGCGCCTGGTCGGTGTCGACCGCGTCTATAAATGCGGCGGCGCGCAGGCCGTCGCCGCTGTCGCCTATGGCACGCAGACGGTGCGGAAATGCGCGAAGATCGTCGGCCCCGGCAGCCCCTGGGTCGTCGCCGCCAAGCATCTCCTCGCCGACATCATCGACCCCGGCGTGCCGGCGGGTCCGAGTGAATCCATCATCCTCTGTGACGAAACGGCGGACGGACGGCTCGCCGCACTCGATCTCCTGATTGAATCCGAGCACGGCCCGGATTCATCCGCCTTCATCGTCACCAACAGCCCGAAGGTGGCAGCGGACGCGATCGCGGCGATTCCGGGCTTCCTCGACAAGATGGGCGAGCAGCGCGCGGGCTTCGCCTCGACCGTGCTCGGCGGCACCAACGGTGGCGTCGTGCTGACGCAGAGCTTCGACGAGGCCGTCGCCTTCGTGAACGACTTCGCGCCGGAGCATCTGCAGATCCTCTCAGACGCGCCCTTCGAGCATTTGGGCAAGATCATCAATGCCGGCGAGATCCTGCTCGGCAACCACACGCCCTGCACCCTCGGCAACTTCGTGCTCGGCCCCAACGCCGTGCTGCCGACGAACGGCGCAGCCAAGACCGCATCGCCGCTCTCGGTCTTCGACTACATGAAGCGCTCCTCTATCGGCTACGTCACCGCCGCCGGCTATCCCCCGCTCGCGCAGAAGGCCCGCATCCTCGCCACCTACGAAGGCTTCGTGGGGCACGCCAATGCGGTCTCAGAAATGCGCGATGGTTTGTTGGGGAAGTAAGCCCGTTCCTGAAGGCCGGCATAAGGGTGAGGGCCTTGCCACAGCATGAGGCCGGGCAAGCGCAGACCGCTACAGCAGCTTCCGCAACGCCAGCTTCCGCGGCACCGACCTCACCGGCTTCTACTTCCAGAATTCAGATCTGACCGGCGCGAGATACGACTGCACCACCAAGCTGCCGAACGAGCTCGATCCGAAGCGGATTCTGCCGCCGACTAAAGCGCGTCCAATCTGGCCATTACACACTAAACGCAGGAATGGCCTTGTTGAATCGGGTCCTGGGCTGAACACCGCGCCGTTCACCCGTGGTTTTGGGCCATGCCTTTCGCAGGATCGGCCAAGCAGCGAGCGCCGCTGGTCGGGCGAGGCCCGCTACTCGCACTTGGAGATTGGCGGCAAAGTAGGGAAATTGGGGGAGTTCAAGAGACGTTCAGGAGCCATGGCTTCCGTTGCGGGGGTGCTAGTTAGCGTCCCGTAGTTTGGCTGTTCGCGCGCGACATCGCACCATTTGTTAATCTCGCCGGGTACCGGCACCATGAAGGCGCGGTTGGCGCAGAGCGCTTCCATCGCGAATGTATCGTTCTGTTTCGCCGCACGTTGATAGAGATCCATGGCTTTCTTGAAGTTGTCTTCGTCCTCTTGCGTCGGCTTCACGCCAGTCATTGCGGAGCGGGTTACGCCTTGTTCAAGGTAGTGAGCGACCATATCAAGCGCAGGAGGGCTTCCTCCGTCGGCAGCTCGCCGGATCCAAGCTTCAGCCTGCGTTTCATCGCGAGGCACATTTAGATCTCCGCTACCAAGGTCGCGTCCGGAGAAATACATCAATCCCAAGCGGAGCTGCGCGTCAGCAAAGCCGTGCTTCGCAGCCCGACTGTACCAATCGGCTGCAGTGCGATCGTTCCGCTCGGCGCCATGACCCATGTAGTAAAGGTAACCTAGATAGGCTTCAGCAATCGGGTTGTTCCGCTGGGCGCCAGAATTGAAAAGCGCGAGGGCGTCCGCCTGACGATCAGGATCCGCGACAATACAACGCGCTTGCTTCACATCCGGATCGACGAGCAAAACCGCTAACTGCTCGGGCGTAAGCGACGCCGTCTCGTCAGCACGCACAGGGCACCAGCTCTGCAGTTGGACGAGAAGGCCGAGAAGGAAGGCCAGACGTAGCTGGATGCTCATCCAATTTTGCTTTCTGCAGCCCAACATGCGTCAACAACTGCGGGACTATCGGTTGAATAGGTTCGGCTGATTCGATGCTTCTGATCAAGGCCGATTGAGCGGTCCTATCAGGCGATAACTGGGGTCGCCGAGGGGAAGGTTCTGAAGCCGTACTTCGGGGTCCGGCTGATGCGGCGCCCGAGGCCGGCCCGGACGAGCTGGGCGAACTGCTTCTCGACCGGAACCAGCAGGATGACCTTTCGGATCTTGCCGCTCTTCGATTTCGTCTTCCTACGGAGACGGTTCGACCAACGGAAAGCGGTCTCATCAACATAGCGCTGTACATGCTCCTGGCTGAACCTGTGCCAGACGCCGAACTTCGCCCGCTCTAGGATAGAGCCGAAGCCGTCGGCCGTGCTGGCGTAAACCCCGTCCCGGGCATACTCGCCGGCGCTGTGGTTGACGGTCTCGTACATGTCGGCGATCGGCATGAAGGCGCTTTTGAGTGAGGCCTGGGAATCGCTCATGAACCAGCTGCCGGGCTCGATCGTTCCGGCCGTCGCCGCTGCGATGTCCTTGGCGGATTCTGATGGAATTACCGTGCCCTTGACCGGTCCATCCCGCTCGGCCGCAATCAGAACCTTGGCCTTGGACGTGCCCTTGCCGCTTGGGTTCGGAGTGCCGTCCTTCCGCCTCCTTGGAGCGCCGCCGAGATACTTGATGTCGACCTCGACGATGCCTCTGAGCTGGGGCCCCTTGCCGTCGCGGTCGTGCATCATCTCCCGGATCGAGTGACCGAGACGCCAGGCCGTAGCCTGGGTCGTGCCAAGGATCCGGCACATCACGACCGACGAGATGCCCTTGCTCGAGGTGACGATGAGATAGAGCGCCTGCAGCCAGGTCCAGAGCGGCAACTTGCTCGAGTGCATCGGCGTGCCCGAGGTGACCGTGTATTGATACCTGCACTTCTGACATTGCCTGAGGCCAGGCCGGCATTTCATGCCTTCCAGCCGCCAGAAGACGTCGTGGGCACACCTGGGGCACCGCGGCCCATCAGGCCAGCGCAAGCTCTCGAAAAACGCGCGGCAAGCCGCCTCGCTCGGGTACTGCCGGCGAAGCTGCTTCAACGACGTGACGCGAGACGCCACGACCGGTTCTGAGCGATCAGCCATGTCCAAACCCAATTTGTCGTAGAACAACTTGGATATTGGATCATCAGCGGAACTCGTTACCTCGCGGTAAAGGCCGCAGATTTCCTAGGCTTTTCGCGGGCGGTCCTGCGTTTGGTGTGTAATGGCCTCCAATCTTGATTTGGAACAAAAGATGAACTAAACTGATAAGTTGATAGGGCTTCCTGATGACCACACCGATCAACGTTTACCCAGCGTTTACAGAATTGACGACCGATCCCTCGTTCACCGATCGTGATTAATCATGCTTCGCCAATAGCTTGATTGATCTAGACGCGCTGAAAAACGGTGTGGGCCGTAAACGTGGTTCATGGCTCGCCGAACCCCGACAGCACCCCGACGGATGAAGGGGCCGCTTCCGCGCCTTCGACCCCGATCTAACCCAGCACCAGCAGAGGCTTGATGCAGTTTCACCGCTCAAAACAACGCCGCGGTCCGTCAGGGTGATGGACTCAGTCTCTGATCGTCGGCGCGCGTTCCCAAGTGCGGCGTCAGAAGCAGCCGTTCTTCTTGCACGGACGCTCCTGGTGCCGGGCGTCGCGCAGCTCCTGATAGTTCTTTACGTCGATCGCGTGCTGTTCCGCCCAGGTCAGTTGCTCACCCGGCTTGTGCTGCGTTTCCGGAACGGGGGCGCAGGCTGAAAGCGAAAGAAGGAGCCCGCCCGAAATCAAACACAGGGTCAGCACTCGGACGCGCGGGATGGTGATGCGCATGGAGTCATTCCTCGCTGCGGCCGTCGCCGGCCGAATCCCGTCCCCGCCGCAGAGGATAGTCCGACTGCGGCAACCGGGAAGCCCCACAGCAGGAAGGATCGCGCACCATGGTGATAGCGCGCGACTTTGTGATCAGCTCCTGCGGTCGGTGTTCAGCTGCTGATAGCGCTGGTTGTCCAGATAGTGCTGCTGGCCCGCATTCCGCGGCTTCCCGTCGGCGGGCGGTGGCCCGTACTGATTCTCGCAGGCTGATAGCGACAGCACGGCCAGGATGCCGAGCAACGGCAGCAGGCGGGAGACGCACGATCGCTGAGACATACTGATGGAGATAGTGCGGTGCGCGCTCGAATGCCAGTGCCTGGCGAAAAAGCGACCGGCCGCTGCCCTGGGGCAGCGGCCGTCAGTCGGGCTTATTGACTGGCACTCAAGCCGGCGCTGCTGCGATCGGAGCGCCGCGTGTCATGGTCGGCCTGCGCCTTCTGCACATCGAGATAGTGCTGCTGGCCCCAGGTCAGCGACGCCTGGTTCGGCGACGGCGGACCATAGCCGTTGTTGCAGGCCGCGAGGGTGAGCAGAAGGACGCCGGAGAAAGCGAAGAGCGCGGCGCGAAGACCGCGCGATGCATTGTGGGTTTTCATGATCGTACCTTGGTGTTCTCAGTTCAGCCGCTGTGCGGTGTCCCGCATGGATGAGAAGCGGCGGTACGATTGATCTAGGCACTCCGCTGCATCGCACCATGCGACAGCAGCGCAAGTGAGACGGTGGTCACAGCCTGTGCCTCGAAGGAGAAAGAATGCGGTCAGCCACAGCAGGAGCGCGGCGCATCCTCGGTTACATCGGTAGCATGCTCGTGCTTCACCGCCGCGCGGCGGCAGGCCACGATTTCCGCGAGGATCGAGAGCGCAATCTCTTCCGGTTCGATGCCATGGATGTCGAGACCGGCGGGGGCCTTCAGGCGCGCGATGCGGTCCGATACCAAGCCCTGCTCCGCGATCTGCGCCTTCAGCACCTCTGCCTTGCGCCGGCTGCCGACGAAAGCGACATAGCGCGCGGGCGTGCTCAAGGCCGCGACGAGCGCCTCGCGATCGCGCCGGCCCTGGGTTGCAACCACGACATAGTCATCCGCTTCCACACCGGTTTCCGCGAGATTGAATCCGGCGAGCTTCTGATCCTCCTCGGCGAAGGCGGCGAGATCGTCGACCAGCGCCGCCGCAACGATGCGATAGCCGAGCCGCCGCCCGAGATCGGCCACCGCGATCGCAACCGGCGAAGCACCGCAGACCACGAGATGCGGCGCCGGCCGCATCGGCTCGACGAAGATATCGACCGTGCCACCGCTGGGGCATGAACTCTTGTGCAACTCCGTCCCATCGACATCGACCGCGCTCACGACCTCGTCCTTCGGCTTCACGCGGATGAGGCGCGGCTTGCCCTCCTCCAACACCGCGGCGGCGGTCTCCCGGATGGAACGCTGCACGCAGGCCCCGCCCATGAAACCCTTGATCGCGCCATCCTTCAGCACCACCGCCTTGGCGCCCGCCTTCGCGGAGGTGGCATGCTCGGTGCGGACGACCGTGGCGACGCAGAAGCTCTCGCCGGCCTGCTTGAGGCGGGCGATCAGCGGAATGACGTCAAGATCGGGGCGATGCATGTCGGTCTCCGGATCAAAGCCGTGCGAACGCCGCTTCCAGCGCCGCGAGATCGGCGAGGCTCGCGGCGGAAGCGAAGAAATCGATAAATGGCAGGCTGGCCTTCATCCCACGCGCGACCGGCGCATAGTCGCGCCAGGCCAGCAGCGGGTTGAGCCAGATGAGACGCGGCGCGCGCTGTTTCAGCCGCGCCAGCTCTTGGGCGAGACGTTCGGGTGGGTCGGTGTCATAGCCGTCGCTCATGACGATGACCACACTGCGGGAATTGATCACCGCCTTGGCGTAGCGTGCGTTGAATGCGGCGAGCGATTCCGCGATCCGGGTCCCGCCGCCGAAGCCCTGGCTCAGCAGCATCAGGCGATCGACCGCTCGGCCCGGATCGGAATCGCGCAAAGCCTCGCTGATCCGGGCGAGCCGCGTGTGGAACAGGAAGACCTCCACCGCGATCTCCGATCCTGCCAGCCCGCGCGCGAAAGCGAGGAAAGCGCGCGCGTAGGGCTTCATCGAACCGGAGACGTCGAGCAGCAGGATGATGTTGACCGGCCGCTCCGGCCGCCGCTTGCGCAGCAGCTCCAGCGGCTCCATGCCATGGACGAGATTGCGCCGCAGCGTCCGACGCAAGTCGAGCCCCCGCCCCTTGCGCGCCGCACGTCGGCGGCGGCTGAGGCGATAGCGCATCGCCCGCGCGAGATCCTCGGCGACGCGCGAGGCCTCCGCCAGTTCGTCGGCGTCAGAAATGCGCGCGATGTCCCGGCGCGCGAGCTGCTCGCGGCGGCTGGCGATCAGGCGCCCGGCCCCGTCGCGATGCGTGGTGGGTTCGTCACCATCGGTAAGCTGCGCCTGCGGCACCGTCGCCGTGCGATCCGCTTGCGACGGCAAAACGCGGTCCCAAACCGGCGGCGGCTTCAACTCGCGCATCTCCGCCGAGGCATCATTCGCCGGTACGACGCGATGCAAGCCGCGCCCATGCCAGTAGGCATCATAGAGTTCGTCGAAGCCTTCCCATTGCTCCCGGCTGCCGGTGAGCAACGCCTTCATGCCGAGGCGCGCCCCGACGGGATCGGCACCGGCCGCGAGGAAACTAAAAGCCGCCTCAGCCTCCGCCGGCCCGATCCGATAGCCCTCGCGCCGCAAGTTGGCGACGAAACCCGCGACGCGCTCGGAGGGCAGCATGGGAGTCATGCGGTGTGCCAGCGCAGTAAGAACGAGAGGATCGACGCCCATAAAGAGGCGTCATGCCCGGGCTTGACCCGGGCATCTCGTGCCGCGTGTTCTGGATGGACAGGTCCCCGGGCCAAGCCCGGGGATGACGACTGTGTTTGTTGCTCCCGGCGAGCCTTCTCTTCTGCCAGAGTGACCAACCACATCCCAGCTCCGCAACACCCGCACATCTCACGCCACCTTGCCGATCAGGCGTGCCGCGACTTCAGGCGTCACCGCCTTCAAATCCGCGTCGGTCTTCAGCAGGCATATCAGCGTCGCCTGCAAGGTCGCGGGATCGCGGTCCAGGCGATCGAGCCCGATGCCGATCAAAGCGCGGGCCCAGTCGATGGTCTCCGCGACGCCGGGCTTCTTCTCCAGATCCTCGCGGCGCAGGCGTTGCACGAAGCCGACGATCTCACTGAGGATCTGCTGGTCCGCCTTCGGCAAGTGCGCGCGCAGGATTCGCACCTCCTTCGCCTCGTCGGGAAATTCGACATAGGCGTAGAGGCAGCGCCGCCGCAATGCATCGGACAAGGCACGCGTGCCGTTGGAAGTCAGCACCACATGCGGCACGGCCTTGGCCGCGATGGTGCCGAGCTCCGGGATCGTGACCTGGAAGTCCGAGAGCACTTCCAGCAGATAGGCCTCGAACTCCTCGTCGGCGCGGTCGATCTCGTCGATCAAGAGCACCGGCGGCTTCTCCTGCGAGATCGCCTGGAGCAACGGCCGGCGCAGCAGGTATTCCTCGGTGAAGACGTGCCGCTCCATGGCATCCGCCTTCATGCCCCCCAGTCCACCCTGAGATTCATGGGCGCGGATCGCCAGGAGCTGACGCTGGTAGTTCCACTCATAGATCGCAGCACCCGCGTCGAGGCCCTCGTAGCATTGCAGGCGGATGAGCCGCGCACCCAGGACCCGCGCGAGCGCCTTGCCGACCTCGGTCTTGCCGACGCCGGCCTCGCCCTCGAGCAGCAGCGGACGCTGGAGGTCGATCGCGAGGGTCAGCGCCATCGCCAGGCTGTCCTCGGCGATATAACCCGCCGCGTCCAGCCGCTGCTGCAAGGCGCGGTGGTCGAAGCTCATGGAGAGACCTGGCGCTGGATCTTGGGCAGCACGGCTGCATGCCCCCCTCCAACCTCCCCCCTAAAGAGGGGGAGGCTTTTCACCGAGCGCGACGGCTCTAACGTTCTTCTCCCCCCTTCAGGGGGGAGTGAGAGGGGGGCATGCAGCCGTGATCCGACCAGGTTCTGCATTACCTATGAGCCAAGACTCTCACTTCACCAGCCCGAGCTTCTGCGCCGTCTTCCAGACCCGCCAATGGTCATGCGGCATCTGGGTATGCGTGAGGCCGAGATGGGCGAACGCATCGCAGACCGCGTTGGAGAAGGCCGAGACGCCGCCGACATTGGGCGATTCACCGACGCCCTTGGCGCCGATCGGATGATGCGGCGACGGGGTCACGGTGTAGTCGGTCTCCCAGACCGGGGTTTCGACCGCGGTCGGCAGGAAGTAGTCGAGGAAGCTCGAGCCGGTGACGTTGCCGAGGTCGTCATAGGCGATCTCCTGCCCCATGGCGATCGCCAGCGCTTCCGTAAGACCGCCGTGGACCTGGCCCTCGATGATCATCGGGTTGATGCGGGTGCCGCAATCATCCAGCGCGTAGAAGCGGCGGATCGCCGTGACGCCGGTATCGACATCGACATCGGCGACGCAGATATAGGCGCCGAACGGATAGGTCATGTTCGGCGGATCGTAATAGCTGACGGCTTCCAGCCCCGGCTCTATGCCTGGGATCGCCTTGTTATAGGCGGCGAAGGCGATCTCCTTCATGGTCTTGAAGCGATCGGGCGCGCCCTTGACCTGGAAGCGATCGACGTCCCATTCGAGATCGCTGTCATGCACCTCGAGCAGATAGGCGGCGATCATCTGCGCCTTGGCGCGGATTTTCCGGCCCGCCATCGCGGTCGCCGCACCCGCGACCGGCGTCGAGCGCGAGCCATAGGTGCCGAGGCCGTATGGCGCGGTATCGGTGTCGCCCTCCTCCACCGTGATGTCCGAGGCGGGCAAGCCGATCTCGGTCGCGAGGATCTGGGCGAAGGTCGTGGCGTGACCCTGGCCCTGGCTGATCGTGCCCAGCCGCGCGATCGCGCTGCCGGTCGGATGGATGCGGATCTCGCAGCTGTCGAACATGCCGAGGCCCAGGATGTCGCAGTTCTTCACCGGGCCGGCGCCGACGATCTCGGTGAAGAAGGCGACGCCGATGCCCATCAGGCTCCGCGTCTTGCCGGCGGCGAAGTCCGCACGGTTCTGCTCCTGCTCTTCGCGCAGACCCTTGTAGTTGACGGCCGCCAGCGCCTTGTCGAGTGCGGTGTCGTAATCGCCGCTGTCATACTCCCAGCCCAAAGCCGACTTGTAGGGGAACTGCGCTTGTCTGATGAAATTCTTCCGGCGCACCTCGGCCGGATCCATGTTCAGCTTGCGCGCCAGCACGTCCATCATGCGCTCGATGAAGTAGCTGGCCTCGGTGACACGGAAGGAGCAGCGATAGGCGACGCCGCCCGGCGCCTTGTTGGTGTAGACGCCATCGACCGAGAGGAAGGCGGTCGGGATGTCGTAGGAACCGGTGCAGATGTTGAAGAATCCCGCCGGGAACTTGGTCGGATCGGCGCAGGCGTCGAAGGCGCCGTGGTCGGCGATCACATGGCACTTCAAGCCGGTGATGCGGCCGTCCTTGGTGGCGGCGATCTCGCCGGTCATGTGATAGTCGCGGGCGAAGGCGGTCGCGGTCAGGTTCTCGATCCGGTCCTCGATCCACTTCACCGGCACGCCGAGCACGATCGAGGCGACGATCGAGCAGATATAGCCGGGATAGACGCCGACCTTGTTGCCGAAGCCGCCGCCGATGTCCGGCGAGACGATGCGGATCTTGTGCTCGGGAATGCCGGAGATCAGCGACGCCACCGTGCGCACCGCATGCGGCGCCTGGAAGGTGCCCCAGACCGTCAGGTGGCTGTTGATCTTGTCCATCGAGGCGACGCAGCCACAGGTCTCCAGCGGACAGGGATGCACGCGCTGATAGGAGATGAACTCCTTGGCCACCACCTCGGCACTGCTGAGCGCCTTATCGGCAGCAGCCTTGTCGCCGACTTCCCAGGTGAAGATGTGGTTGTGGTGCCGGCGTGCGCCATGGGCGCCTTCTTTTTTGTCTTTGATGTCCTCGCGCAGCAGGGGCGCGTTCGCGTCCATGGCTTTGAGAGGATCGGTGAGCACCGGCAGCTCTTCGTACTCGACCTCGATGAGCTCGACCGCATCGGCCGCGACGTAGCGGTCGGTGGCGACGACGAAGGCGACTTCCTGGTTCTGGAAGAGCACCTTGTCGACCGCGAGCACCGCCTGCACGTCGCCGGCGAGGGTCGGCATGTAATGGAGGTTGAGCGGTTTCAGATCGTCGGCGGTCAGCACCGCCTTCACCCCGGGCAGAGCCAGCGCCTTGGACTTGTCGATCTTTCTGATGCGGGCATGGCCGTAGGGCGAGCGGACGAAATCGCCGAACACCATGCCGGGCAGCTTCATGTCGTCGACGTATTTGCCTTTGCCCTGGGTGAAGCGGGCGTCTTCGACGCGCTTGCGTTTGCAACCCAGGCCTTCGAGCTTCGCAGTGCGTTCCGCGGTGGTCGGGCTTGATCCTTCAGCGGGGCTCATTCTGCAGCCTCCTTCTTGCCGGAGAGCTGATCCGCGGCGGCGCGGATCGCCTTCACGATGTTCTGGTAGCCGGTGCAGCGGCAGAGATTGCCGGCGATGCCGTGGCGGATCTCGGTCTCGCTCGGGTTCGGATTCTCCTGCAGCAGCCGATAGGCGCGGGTGATCATGCCCGGCGTGCAGAAGCCGCATTGCAGGCCATGATGCTCGCGGAACATTTCCTGCAGCACATGCAGGGTCCCATCGGCATGGGCGATGCCCTCGATCGTCGTCACCGCACCGCCATTGGCCTGCGCGACGAAGACGGTGCAGGACTTCACCGACTTGCCGTTGAGATCGACGGTGCAGGCGCCACAATGGCTGGTGTCGCAGCCGACATGCGGGCCGGTGAGCGAGAGCTGCTCGCGCAGGAAATGGATCAGCAAGGTCCGCGGCTCGGCGAGGGCTTCGACCTCGCCGCCATTGACCGTCATCTTCACATGCATCTTGGACATGCCCTACCTCCCCGCCCGCGCGCGCCGGCCGGCGATCTCGACCGCGCGCCACACCATGACGCCGGCGACGGACTTGCGGAAATCGACCGGGCCGCGCGCATCCTTGGCAGGCTGCGCGATGCCGGTCGCAGCTTCGACCGCTTTCGCGACCGCCGCTGCGTCGAGGCTCGTCCCGGCCAAGGCCGCCCCCGCAGCCTCGGCATAGAGCGCGGTATCCCCGACATTGGTGAGCGCGATGGCCGCGCTGGCGCAGGTGCCGCCCGACATCGTCAGCACCACCGCCGCGGCGGCGGTCGCGTAATCGCCGATCTTGCGCTTCTGCTTCACATAGGCGCTGCCGTGACTGTGCGGCGGCTTCGGGATGCGAATCGCGGTCAGGATCTCGCCGTCTTTGAGCTCGGTCGCATAGGCGCCGTGATAGAAGCCGCGCGCCTTGATCTCGCGCGCGCCGCCCGGCCCCTTCACCAGATAGACGGCGTCGAGCGCCATCATGACGGCGGGCATGTCGTTGCCGGGATCGCCATTGGCGACATTCCCGCCGAGCGTGCCGCAATAGCGGACCTGCGGATCGGCGATCTGCTCGGCGGTCTCCTTGAGGAGCGGGATCGCCGAAGCCAGCGCAGCGGATTGGATGATGTCGCGCTGGCTGGTCATGGCGCCGATCTCGACCGCGCCGCCGCTGTCCTTGATGCCCTTGAGTGCTGCGATGTCCTGGAGATCGACCAGGTGGCTGGGTGCGGCGAGCCGGAGCTTCATCATCGGGATGAGGCTGTGGCCGCCGGCGACCACCCGGGCCTCGTCGCCGTGCTGGGCGAGAAGCTTCAGGGCGTCATCCAGGCTGGCCGGCCGGTGATAGTCGAAGGCGGCAGGTATCATGGTCTCCCTCCCCGTGAATCCTGATGCTGAGTCTTGTTGCCAAGACCTTGATCCGAAGGGGCAAAGACCGCGCGGCCGAAGTGACCATCGCCGCCCGAACTGCACGAAATGCGGATTTCCTGCACGAATGACCGGTGAATCCGCGCCCAGCCGCTATGCGCCGGGCTTGATCAAACGCACACTATGGTATATTACACATTCAAGCTCAGGAGACCGCGGGAAGGCCGACGGTCTCGCGGCCGTAGCGGCGGGGCGCGGTGCCCATGACCCGCTTGAAGGCCGTGCTGAAGGCGCTCTCGGATTCATATCCGAGCGACAGCGCGATGACGGAGACGGGTTCGCCGGAATGGGCCAGCCGGTCGCCGGCCAGCAGCATCCGCCAGCGGGTGAGATAGTCCATCGGCGCCTGCCCCACCGTCTGCTTGAACTTCAGGGCGAAGCTCGAGCGCGACATGCCGGCATGGGCGGCGAGCTCGCTCAGGGTCCAGCGGCGCGCCGGATCGGCATGGATGGCACCGATCGCGGCACCCATCTGCTTGTCGGCGAGGGCGAAGAGCCAGCCCACCCCGCCGCGCGGACCTTCGGCCATGTGCATGCGCAGGGCCTGGATCAGCATGAGGTGCGCGAGATGCTGCGCCACCAGGAAGTTGCCGGGCCGCGGCTCGCGCAGCTCCTGCATCATCCGCTCGACCGACCAGCGCAGCGCCGCCTGGTCGGACTCCTTCTTGATGTGGACGATCGGCGGCATCATCCCCATCAGGATCTCGGCATGGGCGCCGCTCAAGGTGAAGCGGCTGCCGACCAGAAAGACATCGCCGCCGCCGTTATAGGTTACGACACCGCCGGCGCGCGGCGGCGGAAAGACGGCGCTCGCCGCGACCGGCGGCACATCGAGACCGCTGGCGATGCGGAAGGCGCGTCCGCTCGGCAGCAGGAAGCAATCGCCGCCGCTCAAGCGAACCGGATCAGCGACGCCTTCGACCGCGAGCCAGCAGCCGCCGGAAACCACCGCGTAGCACTTGATGCCGATGTTTCCGGGGAAAGCGATCGCCCAGTCGCCGCCGGCGTCAAAGCCCGCCGAAACATGGCTCTGCGGCTTCAGGAGGGAAAGGACATCGGACAGCGGATCCATGGATTTCCGGACGATCACGAAGATAAGACGGACTTAAACGCATAGATCGTCCTGGATCAACGCCTTATCTATCCGGCATCGCAATCCTTCCGGAGTTTCCCCATGCGGGTTTTCGTGACCGGCGCCACCGGCTTCGTCGGCTCGGCCGTCGTGCAAAACCTTCTCGATGCCGGCCACCAGGTGATCGGCCTGGTGCGTTCGGATGCCGGCGCAAAAGCGCTCGCGGCGACCGGCGCCACAGTGCATCGCGGCGATGTTCAGGATATTGACAGCCTCAAGAGCGGCGCCGCGCAGGCCGACGCGGTGGTCCACACCGCCTTCATCCACGACTTCTCGAAGTTCAAGGAGAGCTGCGAGACCGATCGCCGGGCGATCACGGCAATGGGCGAAGCGCTGAAAGGGTCGGCACGGCCGCTGATCGTCACCAGCGGCACCGGCCTGCTCCCTTCCGGTCGCGTCGTCACCGAGGACGACGTGCCGCTGCCGACCCATCCACGGGTCGCGAGCGAGCAAGCGGCGGAAGCGATGCGCGCCGAGGGCGTGAATGTCTCGGTGGTGCGCCTGCCGCCCTCGGTGCATGGCGACGGCGATCATGGCTTCGTTCCATTGCTGATCGGCATGGCGCGCGAAAAGGGCGTTTCCGCTTTCATCGGCGAGGGCCGCAACGTCTGGGCGGGCGTGCATCGGCTCGATGCAGCCAGGCTCTATCGGCTGGCGATCGAAAAGGGCGTGGGGCCGGCGCGCTATCATGCGACCGCCGAGGAAGGTATTCCGTTCAAGGAGATCGCCGGTGTGATCGGAAAAAGGCTCGGCGTGCCGGTGGTCTCGAAGTCGCCCGAGGAAGCGGCGCAGCACTTCACCTGGTTCGCGCATTTCGCCGCGATGGACGCACTCGCCTCGAGCGCGAAGACGCGCGCGGCCACGGGCTGGCAGCCGACCGGACCGGGACTGATCGCGGATATCGATCGGGATGCGTACTTCCGCTAAATCCCCAGTGCCTTGCGCACTTCGGGGACATGGCCGCGGCTGACCGGTACGAGATTGTCTTCAGGGCCGGGCACCATCAGGAACACCTTGTCGTGCTTGCGCTGGAAGGCGCGGGCGTGTTCGAGGTTCACCAGGAAGCTGCGATGGGTGCGCAAGAAGTTGCGGCCGGCGACGGCTTCCTCGACCCGGGAGATCGACCAGGGGCAGAAGTGACTCTCGTGCCCTTCATAGAGCCGCGTGTAATGGCCCTCGGCCTGAATCGCGGTGATGCGGGTCGCGTCGATGAAGAAGGTGAGTCCGCCTTGCTCATAAGGGAGGCGCAGCCGTTCCAACGTCTCGGGCGTCTTACGCGGCGCCGGAGCGGACGGCGCCGCGTGCGGTTCCGGCGCCGCGAAGGCGGCGGCGATCGGTCCCCCGGCGGGGGCGGCGATCAGGCCCGCCGCCGGCAGCGGCAAGGCGGTCAGCAGGAACAGGCCGCAGACCACGAAGGCCGCCAGCGCCACGATGAGGGCGAGATAGCTGTCCTGGATCATCGGCTGGGCGAGCGCGATGAGCTCGCTCACCGGAGTGAAGCGCGTGAAGGCCATGGCGGTGTAATGCATGCTGGAGATCGTGATCCCGAGCAGCACGGCGGCCAATGAGAGCTGCAGCACGGTGCGCCGCCGATAGGCGATCTGCACCACGGCGATCGAGGTGAGGATCGCGATGCCGGAGGAGAGGAAGATTCCGGCCGGCCCGTATTCCACCAGGCAGTTCCCGCCGATCGCGCGCATGCCGATGTAATGCATGGTGACGATGCCGAGGCCGATCAGCGTGCCGGAGACGGCGGTGCGCCACAGCGTGCGCTTTCCCGTATGCACGAAGGAGAGGCCGAGGCCGGTGATGAGAATGGAGACGAGGACCGAGCTCAAGGTATGGAGCGCGTCGTAGCCGATCGAGACCGGGAGGCGCAGCGCGAGCATGCCGACGAAATGCATCGACCAGATGCCGCCGCCGAGCGCACAGGCCGCTTCCGCGATTCGCAGCCGGCGCGCCGGCATGGGCAGCGCGCTCAAATCGCCGGCGAGACGCAGGCCGGTGAAAGACGCCATGATGGCAACCAGAACCGACGCGGCCACCATCATCGGATCGTAAGAAAACAGCATTTCCGTCCCGTCGCGGCCTGCCGTCCGGTGACTTTTCCAGAAACCGATTTTTATGGGCTGGGGCAGGTCCTTGGGCATCGAGTCTGGCGAAGGCAAGATGTCAAATCAAGGGTGCGGTTCTGTGGATAACTGCAATCCGGAGCGGCTCAAAACCGGGTGAGGACAGCCAAATCCGTGGACTCCGACAGCTTGGGACGGTATGCCCTTTCCCGCAGTGATTGGGGCCCTGGCGACGCATCAAGGGCTGGACAGTCGCTTCTTGCCGCTTATGGCGTAACTAGCAGGGGATCCCATGCGCGCATTCCTGTTCGCGATCGCAGTCTCGATTTTCGGCTTCGGCCTATTTGGATTTGCAGGGGCAGCCTCCGCCGCCTGCACCACGGTCGAGCATGTCTCCGCCACCAAGGCGGAACACGTGCTGAAGGCCGAGGAATGCATCTGGACCACCGACACCCGCTATGTGCTGTTCATGCACAAGGACGGCACGTTCGACATGACCGACAAGCGTTTCCCCGGCCATCCGGTGCTCTGGGAAGCCAATATCGATCAGCCGCAGCCGGGCAGCACCGCGGTGCTGACCAATGACGGCAACCTGCTGGTGAAGGATCCGTCCGGCAAGATCATCTGGCGCGCGCCATCGAAGTCCAACGGCGAAAAGACCGACTACTTCCTGGTGCTCGGCAAGAAGGGCCAGGTCCAGCTCTATCGCGGCGTCACCCTGCAGGATCCCAACCACACACTGGTCTGGGCCTCGGAGGACAACCAGGCCGGCGACCGCAACGGCGAATGCCAGTGCCACATCACCAACACCGATGGCTCGCCGGGCAAGACCTCGGGCGAAGAGTTCAGCGTCTGCGGCCTGATGTCCTGCCGCAGCACCTGCGCCGCCAAGAAGGACTATTTCGGCGACGCGCTGATCGGCACCTACAAGCACGGCAGCGGCAAGTGCAAGGCGTTCTGAGTTAAAATCAAACACTTGGTTTGGAGTTAAAAGCGCGGCAAAGCGTCAGCTTGCCGCGCTTTTCTTTGCATGTCATAGAGTTGGGATGGTCCGGCGGAGCTTCTTTCAGGGGTTGAGACGGCGGGGGGCGGTGCTCGGCGCCGTTCTGGCTTATGCCCTGCTGCTGAACGCCCTGATGGCCGCGGTCTTCGACGTGCAGGCGGTCGCCGCACAACTCGATCCACTCGCCGCCGCCGCCACCTGCGACACGACCCGATCCTCCCCCGCCGGCGATCCGGTCCAGCATAAGAACCAGCACCAACCCGATTGCACCCTCTGCAGCCCGGCCTGCCCGATGGGCACGATGGTGCAGGCGCCCGGCGGCGGCATCGAAGTTGCCGCGACGCCGCCCTCCTCTTTCGTGCTTTCGATCCGCGCGCATCGGGATGCGAGCATCAATCCGCCGAGTGTCTATCTCTCCGACAGCGACGCCCAGGCGCCGCCGGCGATCGGCTGAGCTGTTCGCGGCCGCACCGCCGGCCGTTCGTTTTCCGTTTTCCGATTCACGCGCGCGCGAGCCAAGTCTCGGCGCACCAATTTGAAAGACATGAACATGCGTGTTCTGCGCAACCTCCTCATTCTCTCCTTTATCGGCTTCGGGGCCGTCGCCGCCTGGGCGCATGAGTTCAAGGCCGGCGATCTGGAGATCGTCCATCCCTGGGCCCGGGCGACGCTCAAAGGCAGCGATGTCGCCGACGGATTCATGAAGATCATCAACCATGGCAGCACGCCGGATCGGCTGCTGTCCGTGACCGTGGAATTTGCCAAGGCCGGCCAGATTCACGACATGAAGATGGAAGGCGACGTGATGAAGATGCAGGAGCTGACCGGCGGCCTGGAGATCCCGGCCGGCGCCACGGTCGAGCTGAAGCCGAAGTCCCTGCACCTGATGTTCGTCGGCGTGAACCAGGAGCTGGTGCCCGACATGATGATGGACGGCGAGCTCACCTTCGAGAAGGCCGGCAAGGTCAAGATCGAGTTCATGATAGAGCCCGCCGGCACCGGCCATTCGATGGATAACATGTAAGCGGGAGGAAGCGATGACAAAGCGCATCATTCCGGTTCTGGTGGTCCTGGTCGCGGTCACCGCGGCGGCGCTGGGCTACCTCTATCTGAACCAGAACGGCTCCGGCCCGGCGGCCGTGCCGATCGGCGGGCCGATCCGCTTGACCGACCAGGACGGCAAGCCGTTCGATTCCGCGAGTCTCGACGGCAAGCCCTACACCGTCTTCTTCGGCTTCACCCATTGTCCGGATGCCTGCCCCACCACGCTCTCGGAGATCGCGCGGACCGAGGACGAGATCGGCGCACCGGCCAAGGATCTCACCACCCTCTTCGTCACCGTCGATCCGGAGCGCGACACACCGGCGGTCTTGAAGGAGTACATCTCCAATTTCGGCGGCAACACCGTCGCCCTCTCCGGCACGCCGGAGCAGGTGGCCGAGGTCGCGAAGGCCTATCGCGTCTTCTACAAGAAGGTCCCGACCTCCGACGGCGGCTATACGATGGACCACACGGCGGTGCTCTACCTGATGAACCGCGAGGGCAAGTTCCAGGACGTAATCGCCTATTCCGAAGAGCACGATCGCTACGTCGCGAAGATCAAGAAGCTGTTGGAGGAGTGACGGCGGCGAGAGTCGACGGGTCTATCAGCAGCTGCATCAAATGCACGCAGCAACATGACAACCGTCCAATACCTGACGCGTTTGTAACAGCGCGTTGCGCGCGGAGTGCGTGTCATCATCCGTTACACGAAAGTCTGAGACACGCACGTCAGCATGCTGGACGGAATCACGACGTGGGCAGAGTGTTTGAACCGGGTTCAACCGAGGAGAATACGCCCATGAAGAAAATCATCTCGATCTCTGCCGCCGCGATTCTGGCGGGCATGCTGACCACGGCCGCGCAAGCCGCGTCGCCGCAGACACCGGCCACGAACGGCAGCGCGCCGGCCGTCGAGCAGACCGCCGAGACCGCCATGGTCGTCTCGCACACCACGGCCCATGTGCGGAAGGACGCCAACACCAAGAGCCCGATCCTCGCCACCTTGAAGAAGGGCGCCAAGGTCGACGTCATCGAGAAGTCGGCCGACGGCAAATGGGCCCATGTGAAGAGCGGCAAGGTCGAGGGCTATATCGCCCTCTCGCTGCTGAAGGCGGCCTGAGCCGAATACCGATCGCCGTCACCCGCGGGCTTGACTCGCGGGTGACGCGGCCCAGGAGGCCGGTTTAAACAATTTCCCTGAAGCCCGTGCGACTTAGCCGATGCGGTTAACGCGCTGAAGTCGCTTAGCTTTACACCGCAGAATCGGTCTTGTGCGGGATTCCAGGCCCCACTACGATTTTGCCGATCGCCCCGGTGATTGATGGGGCCGCGTGTCGCAAGCCTGCATAACGTGTCGCCAGGCGTCATCTATCGGCGCCCTCGAAGGAGCGAGCATGTTCTGAAGTTGAACGAACGTTCAAAATCTCCGATACTGGACGGAATAAGTCCAGCGTCCGGCCGGTACAAGCCAGTGCTGCAAGAAAGAAGGAAACAGGGAGAAGATGATGAAGGACCGGGATTTCAAGATCCAGACCATCGTGACCGGCTATCAGCGCGGCTTCCTCTCGCGCCGCGAAGCGCTGCGGGCCTTGGGCGTGGTCGGGTTGGCCGCGGGTGCCGCGCCGCTGCTCGACTTTGCCGCTCTCGCCGATGAGGCCGGCAAGCAGTCGGGACCGGGTGGCATTCCCCTCTCCCGCCCCGACAAGCCGGTGACGCTGCCGCTGGTCGGTGACCCGATCAAGAGCGGCCTCGAGCCCGAGAAGGGTCCGTTCCACATCTTCAACTACCAGGACTACATCGACCAGAAGTCGGTGATCGACACCTTCGCGAAGAAGTACAATGTCGATGTCGAGCTGACCACGTTCGACAGCATGGACCAGGCGATCACGCGGCTCGCCAGCGGCACCGTCGATGTGGATTCCACGAACATCACGCCGGATCGCGTCGCCCAGGCCGTGGCCGGCAAGCTGATCCAGCCGATCAACCACAGCTACATCCCGAACCTGGAGAAGAACATCTTCAAGTCGCTGCAGAACCCGTTCTACGACCAGGGTTCGCAGTACACCGTGCCCTATAACCTCTATTCGACCGGCATCGGCTGGCGCACCGACAAGGTCAAGGTCGATATCAGCACGCTCGCCAATCCCTGGTCGATCCTGTGGGACGAGAGCTCGAAGGAATATGCCGGCTATACCGGCATCCTCGACGATCCGCGGGAATCGCTCGGCATGGCGATGATGTATCGCGGCCTGACCGATATGAACACCGAGGATCCGGCGGTGCTGGACAAGGCGCTGGCCGACCTGAAGGCGACGATCCCGATCACCAACCCGAAGATCAATATCACCGAGTATCAGACGCTCGCCGACGGCAGCTCCTGGATCCACCAGAGCTGGTCGGGCGACCTGCTCGGCGCCGCGGTGTTCTACATGCCGGAAGGCGCCGACAAATCGGTGCTGCGCTACTGGTGGCCCGGCAAGGGCAAGGGCACGACGCAGAACGATTGCTGGGCGGTGCTGAAGAAGGCCAAGAACCCAGTGCTCGCCCATCTCTGGCTGAACCACATCCTCGATTCCGAAGTCGCCTACAACAACATGACGACCTTCAACGGCTATCAGCCGGCGCAGAAGTCGATCAACGCCGACGAACTGATCAAGGCCGGCATCCTGCCGGAGCAGTTGAAGAACATCATCCTCTCGGAGGACGATATCGGTCCGGGCTCGATCCAGTACTGCGCCCTGACGCAGAAGGGCCAGGGTGCCTGGCAGGACGCCTATGCCAAGTTCAACTCGGGCTCTTGAGCGGATGAACGGCTGAAGCCGGGAGTCGTCAAGCCGTGTATCCGAAATGGCTGTGGCCGGTCTTCGCCGTTCCAGGCGTGGTCTGGCTGATTCTGCTATTCCTGGTTCCGTTCTACGCGGTGATCGGCGTCGCCTTCGGCGGCGTCGATCCCATCTTCCTGAACGCGGTGCCGAACTGGAATCCCTTCAGCTGGAATTATGATGTCCTGCTGCAGACCTTGGCCGGATTCCTGCCCGGCAACCAGTATTGGGGCATCTTCGTCCGCACCGTGGTCTATGTCGCCTTGGCGCTGACCGGCTCGCTGCTGCTCGGCTATCCGGTCGCCTATTACATCTCGCGCCATGCCAAGCGCACAAAGATGGTGCTGATCGCGCTGATCGTGCTGCCGTTCTGGGTCTCTTACATGATGCGCATGCTGGCCTGGGTGAACCTGTTCTCGCCCAACGGCTTCGTGAACAAGTTCCTGCTCTGGACTCATCTCGTCCAGACGCCGCCGGACTGGCTGGGCGGCAACCATGCCTCGGTGGTGCTGGGCCTCATCTACGGCTACATCCCCTATCTGATCCTGCCGCTGCTGGCGGCGCTGGATCGCATCGACCGCAGCGTGCTGGAGGCGGCGCGGGATCTCGGTGCCAGCCCCGCCTCCGCCTTCTTCCACGTGACCCTGCCGCTCTCCAAGCCCGGCATCCTCGGCGCGAGCGTGATCATCGCGCTGCCGATGTTCGGCGATTACTATACGCCGACCATCGTCTCCGGCTCGCCGCGCACCACGATGCTCGGCAACCAGATCGACATCTTCTTCCATGGCGGACCGCAGCCTTCGGTCGGCGCGTCGCTGACCATGATCCTCTCCGCTTTCCTGGCGGTGCTGATGGCCTATTACATGATCACGATTGCCAAAGCGCAGAAGGAGGTCGCGGGATGACCGCCATCTCCGACACGCGCCGCCCGATCGCCATGCCCACGACGGCGCAGCGGATCCGCAACTGGATCCTCAATCCCTGGGGCGAACCGCGCGGCATGGTGGTGATCACCTGGATCTATGTCGCGATCTCGATCGTGCCGGTCGTCGTCGCGATCATGTTCTCGTTCAACGCCGGTCGCTCGGTCACCGCCTGGCAGGGCTTCTCGCTCACCCGCTGGTATCTCGACGATCCGCGCTCCTCGGTGATCGGCGATCCGCGGCTGCAGCATGCCCTGGTGCAGAGCCTGAAGCTCGCCGGATTGACCATGCTGTTCGCGACACCCTTGGGCGTCATGCTGGCGCTCGGCCTGGCGCGCTGGCGCGGCCGGCTCGCCTCCGCCTCCAACTTCATCATGCTGTTCCCGCTGGTGACGCCGGAGCTGGTGATGGGCGTGTCGCTGTTCCTGGTCTTCGTCAATATCTTCACCTTCATCCCGCTCGGCACCACGGCCCAGGTGATGGGCCATGTCACCTTCTCGCTCTCCTACGTGGTGGTGATCGTGCGCGGCCGCCTGTTCTCGATCGGCCGGCAGTACGAGGAAGCGGCGGCCGACCTCGGCGCAACACCCTGGGAAACCCTGCGCCTGGTCGTGCTGCCGCTGCTGCTGCCGGCGATCTTCTCCAGCTTGATGATGGTGTTCGCGATCTCGATCGACGATTTCGTGATCAGCGCCTGGCTCTCCTGCGGCTCGGGCTGCGACACGGTGCCGATCCGGGTCTACAGCTCGACCCGCGGCGCGCCGCTGCCGTCGATCAACGCGCTGGCGACGGTGATGGTGGCGATGACCCTGACCGCGATCGGCATCGCCTGGCTGGTGCACCGCTGGACGACGCGCGGCGAGCGCAAGAGCGGCAAGGCCGGCGGCATGAGCCAGGCGATGGGTGCCTTTGATCTATGATGATGCGAGGGATGGCGTGAGCGGCGGCGAGATCGAACTCATCAATCTGAACAAGCACTTCGGTCCGCACCGGGCCGTGGACAACATCAACCTGCAGATTCCAGGCGGCGAGTTCTTCTCGCTGCTGGGATCGTCCGGCTGCGGCAAGACCACGACCTTGCGCATGATCGCCGGCTTCGAGCGGCCGACCACCGGCCAGATCGTCCTGGACGGGATCGACATGACCGAGACGCCGCCGCACAAGCGGCACGTCAACACGGTGTTCCAGAGCTATGCGCTGTTCCCGCATTTGAACGTGTTCGACAATGTCGCCTTCGGTCTGCGCCGACAGAAGATCGACGAGACGCAGGTGAAACGCCGGGTCGGCGAGGCGCTGGAGCTGGTGCAGCTCACCAGCTTCGAGAAACGGAAACCGGCGCAGATGTCGGGCGGCCAGCAGCAGCGCGTGGCGCTCGCGCGGGCGCTGGTGCTCAAGCCCGCCGTGCTGCTGCTCGATGAGCCTCTGGGTGCGTTGGATGCGCGGCTGCGCAAGCAGCTTCAGGTGGAATTGAAGACCCTGCAGCAGCAGGTCGGCATCACCTTCGTCTACGTGACCCATGACCAGGAGGAGGCGCTCACCATGAGCGACCGGATTGCGGTCATGTCGAACGGCCGGATCGAGCAGGTGGCGCCGCCGACCGAGATCTATGAATCGCCGGCGACGGTGTTCGTCGCCGACTTCCTCGGCGTCTCCAACCTGATGGACGCAACCGCTTCCGGGTCCGATGCGACCGGGCGCTGCAAGGTGAAGGTCGGCAGCTTCGACTGCTATGCCGGCCGCGGCAGCGCCAACGCAACAGGCACGACCAAGGTGACGATCCGCCCCGAGCGCGTGCGCCTGGAGCCGCAGGGCACCGGCGGGGAAAACCGCATCCCGGGCACGGTGCAGCGCTGGGTCTATCTCGGCAATTCGGTGCAGCTCATCGTCGGGCTCGCCACCGGAGCCAAGATCCAGGCGCTGATGCAGAATACCGGCGAGGAGATCCCCTATCGCGAAGGCACCGAGGTTGCCGTGCATCTGCCGGCGACCGCCTTGCGCATCCTCGAGGATACCGGCGCCCCGCTCGCCTCGGCCGCGGACTAAGCCGAGGCGGGCACGGGTGCCCGGCGCAGCATTTCCAAAGCGAGCTCGGTCTCTCCGATCACGGTCGCGGTTGCGCCGAGCGCCGTCAGATGCTGGGCCTCGGCGTCGGAATGGGCGCGGGCAATGATCGGCAGCGCGGGATTGGCGGCGCGCGCCTGCTCGACAATGGCGCCGGCCTCGAAGGCATTCGGCACGGCGACGAACAGGCAGCGCGCGACCTCGGGCTTGGCGGCAGCGAAGACCGCATGATCGGCGGCATTGCCGTCGATGGTCTCGACGCCCGATGCGGATAAAGTTTCCAGCGCGGGGTTATGGGTGTCGATCACCAGAAAGGTTGAGGCCGCCTTGCGCAAAGCCTCGCCGATCACCGAGCCGACCCTTCCATAGCCGACGAGAATGATGTGATCGCTGAGTCTGGTCGGCGGGATTTCGCGCGCGGTCTTCTCGGCGCCGGCATCGGCGGCACCGAACTTGCCGCGGAAGCGATCCAGCAACACGAAGGCGGTCGGATTCAGCAGGATCGAGATAATTGCGGCGGCGAGGACCAGGTCCTGCGCCTCCTGGGTGAGGACGCCGAGTGCCACGCCGAGGCCGGCCAGGATGAAGGAAAACTCGCCGATCTGCGCCAGGCTGGCCGAGATCACCAACGCGACCTGGGTTTTATGACCGAAGGCGCGGACGATGAGGAAGGCGGCGACCGATTTGCCGAGCAGCACGATCGCCAATGCGCCCAACAGCGGCCAGAGACTCTCGATCAGGACGGCGGGATTGAGCAGCATGCCGACCGAGACGAAGAACAGCACGGCGAAGGCATCGCGCAGCGGCAGGGTCTCCTCGGCGGCGCGGTGGCTCAATTCGGATTCGCTCAACACCATGCCGGCGAAGAAGGCGCCCAATGCAAAGGAGACGCCGAACAAAGTTGCGGCGCCGAAGGCGATGCCGAGCGCGATCGCCAGCACGGCAAGGCGGAAGAGCTCGCGCGAGCCGGTATGGGCGATGGTGTGCAGCACCCAGGGCACCGCCTTGCGGCCGAGGACCAGCATGACCGCGACGAAGGCCGCGACCTTGCCGAGGGTGATGCCGAGCGTGAGGCCGATGTCGCCGTAGCTGACGCTGGCGCCAGTGTCCATGGAGGAAGCGATTTCCGCGAGCGGCGGCAGCAGGACAAGGGTCAGGACCATGAACAGATCTTCGACGATCAGCCAGCCGACGGCGATGCGGCCTTCGGTGCTCTCGATCAAGCGGCGCTCCTGAAGCGCACGCAACAGGACGACGGTGCTGGCGACCGAGAGCGCCAAGCCGAAAACGATGCCGTTCGAGATCGGCCAGCCCATGATCGCGGCCAGGCCCCAGCCGAGCAAGGTCGCGACTGCGATCTGGCCAATGGCGCCGGGCACCGCGATCGATTTCACCGCGAGCAGGTCCTTCAGCGAGAAATGCAGGCCGACGCCGAACATCAGCAGGATGACGCCGATCTCGGCGAGTTCGGTAATCAGCCCCTGGTCGGCGACGAAGCCCGGCGTGAACGGCCCGACGCAGACACCCGCCAGCAGATAACCGACGAGCGGCGAGATCTTCAGGCGCTGCGCCAGCGCACCCAGGATGAAGGCGAGCACGATGGCGCCGACGATCGCCGCGATCAGGGGAGTATGATGGTCCATCGCTGCTGTCGCTCCGCTTCGGTGGGCCGGAGCAACGTTCTAGCAGGTCTGACGCAAACTCCTCAAAAGAAAGGGGGCCCGATGGCCCCCTTTTTTCGAACGAGTTTGTGAGCCGTTACAGGGCGCTCTGCTGCTGGGGTGCTTCCTGCACCGGCATGCCCGGGCCGATCTTCTGCAGGTTGCCGGTGATCACCTTGTCGCCCGCATTGAGACCCTTGTTGATCACGACCTTGTCGCCCATGAGCGCGCCGGTCTCGATGAAGCGCTGTTCCACTGTGCCCTTTTCGCCGATCACATAGACGAAGTGGCCCATCTGGCTCGAGCCCAGCGCGATTTGCGGCACCAGGAGCGCATCCGGCTTCTCGGTGAGATGCAGGCGCACCTTCACATACTGGCCGGGCAGCAACGCCTTGTCGACATTCTCCAGGGTCGCGCGGGCCGTGATGGTGCCGGTGGTGCGATCGACCGTGTTGTCGAGGAAGGTGAGCTTGCCCGAGGCGCGCGGCTTGCCCTCGCCCGTCATGCTGATATCCACGATAAGGTCACCCTCGGCGCGGAACTTCTGGATCAGCGCGAGATCGGTCTCGCTCGGATTGAACGTGACATAGATCGGCGAGAGCTGGACCAGCGTGTTGATGTTGGTCTGCTGCGGCGTCACCAGCGCGCCCTCGTGCACCAGGCTCTTGCCGAGCCGGCCGTTGAACGGCGCGCTGATCTTGGTGTAGCCGAGATTGAGCTGCGCGGTGCGGATCGCGGCCTTGTCGGCCATGATCGAAGCCTGCGCCTGATGCATCAGGCTGGTTTTCTCTTCGTTGGTGTCCTTGGCGACGGCGCCGGTCGCCGTCAGCGCGGCATTGCGCTTCTGGCTCGAGGTCGCGTATTCGAGCGCCGCCTGGTCGCTCTGCAGCCGGGCCTGCGCCTGGTCGAGCGCGGCCTGGTAATCGTCGGGATCGATCCGATAGAGCAGATCGCCCTCCTTCACGTCGGCGCCGTCGGTGATGCCGGTCTCCTGAAGATAGCCACCAACCTTGGCCTGCAGGGTCACCTCACGGATCGCCTCGGTCGCGCCGACATATTCGAGGTAGACCGGAACCGTGGTCTTCGAGACCACCGCGACCGGTACCGGGAAGGCCGGCGGCGGGCCGCCGGCCGGCGCCTGCTCGGGCTGCGCAGCGTCGGCCGTGACGACTTCATGCAAGGCGTTGGGAAAAACGAACTTCACGGTGCCGTAGCCGGCAGCGGCAACGACGACCAATCCAAGTGCAGCGGTCCAAATACGCATGACCTAGTCCTCCAATGTCCTGTTCCGGCCCGACGGGTCAGATCGGGCCGGCTTCAATCTCATTCGCCCGCCACCGGATGCGGGTTCTGGTGTTGCTCTTCCTCGCCACCGGCGCGGCCTTCGCGCCAGCGCTCGATCAGCGCGTAGAAGATCGGCACGAAGGCCAGGCTCAACAAGGTCGCCGCGAGCATGCCGCCGAACACGGTGGTACCGATCGACTGCCGGCTGGAAGCACCCGCGCCGCTCGCCACCATCAGCGGCACCACGCCGAGGATGAAGGCGAAGGCGGTCATCAGGATAGGCCGCAGACGCAGGCGGCCGGCTTCCATCGCCGAGTCAACGATCGTGTGGCCCTCGAGACGCCGTCGCTTGGCGAACTCGACGATCAGAATCGCGTTCTTCGCCGAGAGGCCGATCAGCATGACGAAACCGACCTGGGAATAGACGTCGATCTGCATGCCGCGGAGCCAGAGCGCTGCAACCGCGCCGAACAGTGCCAATGGCACCGCGAGCAGCACCATGAACGGCATCGAGAAGCTCTCATACTGCGCCGCCAGGAACAGGAAGACGAAGACGATCGCCATGGCGAAGACCAGGATCGCGACCGAGCCCGCCTTCAATTCCTGATAGGTGATGCCGGTCCATTCATAGGAATAATCGGCCGGCAGCACCTGCTTCGCGACCTCCTGCATCGCCGCGATCGCCTGGCTGGAGCTGTAGCCCGGTGCGGCATTGCCGTTGATCAGGGCCGAGGCGTAGGCGTTGTAGTGCGAGATGAACTCCGGCCCGACCGTCGGCTTCAACTGGCCGAGTGTGTTCAGGGGAATCATCCGGCCCTCGGTGTTGCGCACATAGAGGCGCGAGAGGTCGCCGGCCTGGGCGCGGGCACTCTGCTCCGCCTGCATGGTGACCCGGAACGTGCGGCCAAACTGGTTGAAGTCGTTCACATAGAGCGAGCCGAAGAAGATCTGCAAGGTGCTGAACACATCCGGCAGATCGAGTCCCAGCAGTTTGGCCTTGGTGCGGTCGAGCTCATAATCGTATTGCGGCGTCGAGGTCGAGAAGCTCGAGAACAGCGCGTGTGGGTTGAGCTCCGGCCGCTTGCGCGCCTCGCCCAGCAGAGCCTGGGTGATGCCACTCAGTTCCTCACTGGTGCGACCGGTCAGGTCCTCGAGCTGGAACTCGAAGCCGCCGGTCGGGCTGATGCCGGGAATCGACGGTGGATCGAAACTCAAGGCGATGCCGGCCGGAAGGCTCAACAGCTTGCCGCGCACATTGTTGACGATGACTTCCGCCCTCTGATCTGGACCGCGCTCGTTCCATGGCTTCAGCACGGCGAACTCGACGCCGGTGTTGGACTGCGCCGCACCGGTCAGGAAATTGAAGCCGCTGACCGAGACCACATCCGCCACGCCGGGCGTGGCTTTCAGAATGTCGCGCACCTGCTTCGCCACTTCCTCAGTGCGTTCGATCGAGGCGCCGTCGGGAAGCTGCATGACGGCGAAGAAATAACCCTGGTCTTCGACGGGGAGGAAGGTCGTCGGGATGCGGTTATAGATACCCCAGGTCAGCAACAAGCCGAGCACGAAGAAGGCCATCGCGATCCAGCGGATGCCGATCAAATGTCGAATCGACCAGGCATAGCCGTTGGCCGATCGCGTGAAGGCGGCGTTGAACAGGCGGAACGGCAGGAAGCGCGACGGCGGCTGGTTCCTGAGGAACACCGCGCTCAGCGCCGGGCTCAGGGTGAGCGAGTTGAAGGCCGAGAGCGCCACCGAGATCGCGATCGTCAAAGCAAACTGGTTGTAGAGCTGGCCGGTGACGCCGGGCAAGAAGGCGACCGGCACGAAGACCGCCATCAGCACGGCGGTGGTGGCGATGATCGGACCCGTCACCTCGGCCATGGCGGCCTTGGCGGCATCGATCGGTTTCAATCCCAGATGCAATTGTCGCTCGACGTTCTCGACCACGACGATGGCGTCATCGACCACCAGACCGATCGCCAGCACCATGCCGAGCATGGAGACGGTATTCAGCGAGAAGCCGAGCCCGTACATGATGCAGAGCGTGCCGATCAGCGAGACCGGGATCGCAATCGCCGGAATAAGGGTCGCGCGCCAGCTCTGCAGGAAGATGAAGACCACCAGGATGACGAGGACCATCGCCTCGCCGAGGGTGATCATCACGTCCTCCATCGAGGCCGAGACGAACATCGTCGTGTCGTAGACGATGCCGTATTCGACGCCCTTGGGAAACCGCGCCTTCAGCTCCTCCATCTTGTCGCGGATGGCCTTATCCATGGCGAGCGCGTTGGAATTCGGCGCCTGGAAGATGCCGAGGAAGACGGAGGGCTTTTCGTTCAAGTGCGCGCTCGAGGAATAGGTCTGGGCGCCGAGCTCGATCCGCGCCACGTCCTTCAGGCGCAACGTCGCCTCGCTGCCCGTGCCAGCGCGAACGATGATGTCGCCGAACTGCGCCGGGTCGCTGAGACGACCCAGAGCATTGACCTGCACTTCGAAGGCGGTGCCGTCCGGCGCCGGCGACTGGCCGAGCTTGCCGGCGGCGACCTGGACGTTCTGGTTGGCGATGGCGTTCCGGATGTCGAGCGCGGTCACGCCGAGATTGGCGAGTTTGTCGGGATCGAGCCAGACCCGCATCGAATAGCGCCGCTCGCCGAAGATGATGACGTCGCCGACGCCGGGCAACCGCTTCAGGGGATCGGCGAGTTGCAGATAGGCGAAGTTGCTCATGGTCGTGAGATCGACCGAACCGTCTGGCGAAGAGAGGTTCACCGCCAGGGAGAAGTTCGGGTTCTTCTTCTGGATGGTGACGCCGCCCTGGTTGACGATGGCCGGCAGCTGCCCGCTGGCAGCCGTGATGCGGGTCTGGACGTCCATCGCCGCGATGTCGATCGGATAGCCGACGTCGAAGGTGATGGTGATGGTCGCGGTGCCGTCATTGGCGCTGACCGAGGACATATAGGCCATCCCGCGCACGCCGTTGATCTGCTGCTCGAGCGGCGTGGTCACGCTGTCGGCGACGACTTTGGAGCTCGCACCCGGATAGGCCGCCGTCACCACGACCTGCGGCGGCGTGATGTCGGGGAATTGCGCCACCGGCAGCAGCTGATAACAAATGAGACCGGCCAGCACCATGATGCCGGCTATTGCAGATGCGAAGACGGGGCGATTAATAAAAAAACTAACCACTTGGGACTCTATGTGTTTGAGGCTAGGACGTCGGCCGAACCGGGCCGGAGACTATGGCCGAAACGGCTACTCAAAGATGTCAGTAGGCTAATCCCTTGTTCCGCGTGAAGTGTGATGGTCGTCACATCTCGCGTGACACAGGGTTAAAACAGTGGTACTACTCGGTACCGCGGACGGTACTTATCGGTAAGTACCGCGTCAAGTGAAATGCGTGCAGTAGCGAAAGCGGAGATTGAAATAGCCCTCAATCAGCCGGTCGAAAATGAAACTCACGGGTCTCAAGGCGGCGAGCCGCAGACCCCGGGGTCTCGAGCTGTCCCGCCGCGGATTCGGATTCTGACCGCGGCCTGCGACCTCTTCTATCACCATGGCATTCATTCGGTGAGCATGGATGCCATCGCCGAAGCGGCGGCCACCAATAAGATGACGGTCTATCGCCACTTCCCTTCCAAGGATGTGCTGGTGGCCGAATATCTGCGCAAGCTCGCTCAAGAAGCGGATGCGCATTGGGACGAGATCGCCAAGTCTTGCGCCGGCGATCCGCAGATGGAGATCCGCACCTGGCTCGCCCAGGTGTCGGAATGCGTCACCAGCGCCGACGAGCGTGGCTGTGCCCTCGCGAATGCCGCAGTGGAGCTGCCCGAGAAGGGCCACCCCGCCCGCGTCGTGATCGAGGAATTCAAGAAAGGCCACCGGCTGCGGATGGTGAAGCTGTTCCGCGAGGCGCAGCTGCGCGATCCCGAGGGCCTCGCCGACGAAGTGTTCCTGCTGATCGAAGGCGCCCGGATGAACATCCAGAGCCTCGGCCTCGAAGGTCCCGCCTCGCGCCTGGTGCGGATGATCGAGGCGCTGATCGACAGCCGCCGGCAGTAGCAGCTAGCCGGCGATTCGCTCCGGCTCTTCCAGCCCTGAATCGGCGAAGCTCAGGCCAGCGAGACGCGGCACGGATTCGCCCGGGATGACGGCGACGTCGATCGCTTCGGCGATCGAACCGCGCAGCGAAAGCCGGTGATCGGCCTTGCCGGTCTTCAGGTTGATCCAATGAATGCCGGCGGCGCCGGACGTCATCACCAGGGCATGGTCGCCCACGAAGCGGAGCCCACGGGCGACGCCGGGAACCTGGGCGAAGTGCTCGAAGCGGCGTTGCTCGCGATCGATCCAGCCGAGCGCACCACTGCCGCTTTCCAGGACCCAGAGCCGGCCGCGATAGAGCCGCGGCGCACGGGGCTGATCCAACCCTTCCGCCACGCTGCGCTGCGCTGCGGCATCGATGACTTGGCCGCCGTTGTTGCCCTCACGCCAGCCATCCTTCGCGTTGCTCGCTGCGGTGACGGTGACGTAGGCGACGGCGCCGTCGCGCAGGCAGAAGCCGCTCAGATGGCAGCGATCCTCGCGGACGATCTTGTCGATGAAGGATGGGCGCCAGACCGGCTTCAGATCGCCGCGGCTGTTGATCCGCGCGACGCAATTGAAGGCTGAGACCGCCGCGAGCAGCTTGCCGGATTCCTCGACCGCAAGATCCTCGATCCCGATCGCCCCGGTCGGGCGGCACTGGCTCGGCAGGCAAAGACGGTCGGCTCCCTGGAAGCTTTCGCCATCGGACAAAGCGTCATCGAAACGCCACAGGCGGCGCCGGCCGGCGACGTGGAGACCTTTTTCGGTGAGCAGCAATGCGCCCGGCACATCGCAGCCGACATCGAAGGCGATGAGACCGTCGGGCCCGGCGCCGAGGGTAATGACCTTCCCGCTCTCGCCGGTCGACACCGCGAGGCAGACGCGGCGCGATCGCAGCCATTGCAGCAGACGCGGCGAGGCTTCAATCAAGCTCTGCGAAACGATGGGCGCCGGATCGACCGGCGCCTGCGGCGTCAACAAGACCGGCGCCTGCGGCATGAGGCGTCGAGAGGCTCGATGCGGTCGGCTCGGAGGATGATGCATGGTCTATCGCCCTGGTTGTGTCATCCGCGGCAGCGCTGAATGTGTGACTTACCTCAGTTTCCGCATAAAGTCACAAGAAAGTGAGTGATGCAGATCACGCTGGAGAGTAGTCGCCCAGGTTCTTGTAGAGATGATATTATCGAAACAGGATCACAAGTTGGGGATCCACTGCGCAGCTCGGCGCATCCGACACCAATTTGGCAAGTTCAACATCTGCGGATTTTGGCTTGATCCGCGTCAAGTGAACTTACCGCGTCGCTTCTACTGGAATCAGGTGAAGCTCTTCAGCCGTTCGTAGAGGGTTTTGTCGAGCGGGAGCCCTGCCTTGGCGAGGCGCTTCTGATTCGCAGCACGCCGAGAATTGGGCAGGCGCGCGCCGTTCTGGCTGGTGATCGACTTCGCGAGCGCGGTCACCTGCTTTGTGAACTGGCCGCCGGAAAAGCCATCGGGCGCAAGGGCGATGAAGAACTGGCCGCAGCCGATCGGCTTACCGTCATTTGCCATGAAGGAGCCCATCTGCGGGCCGCGGAACGCCCCGCCCAAGGCCGCACACATGACTTCGACGATCAGGCCCTGACCGAAACCCTTGTAGCCGCCCGAAGGCGCCATAGAGCCTTCGAGGCCTTTGTCGGGATCGGTGGTCGGGTTGCCGGCCTGGTCGAGCGCCCAGCCGAGCGGGATCGCCCTGCCCTCTTCCGCTGCGCGCTTCATCGCGGTCCACGCCACGGCGGAAGACGACTGATCGATGAGGAACGCGATCTTGCCGTTCTTGCCCGGCACGGCGAAGGATAGCGGATTGGTGCCGATCACCGGTTTCGCCGCGCCGACCGGTGCGATCACCGGCATGGCGTTGGTGAAGCCGAAGGCAACCAGTCCATTCTTCGCCAAGGTCCCGGTGTGAAAGCCCAGGGTCGCGGCGTTGTAGGAGTTGTGCACGGCGAGGCCGGCAATGCCGAACTTCTTTGCCGCCGGGATCAGTTGCGCGAAGCCCTTCTCGATCGCGGGATGCGCGAAGCCGCGCCTGGCATCGACCCGGAAGGCAACCGGCGAGAGCTTCTTCACGGCGGGCTTGGCTTTGCCGTCGACCTTTCCGCTCTGCACATGCTCGCAGTAATACTGCAGCCAGTAGAAGCCGTGGCCTTCGAGGCCGGAGAGTTCCGTGTCGAGGATCGCTTCGGTGAAATAGGTCGCGTTGGCGGGTGCGGTGCCCGCGCCGGTCAATGCTGCGAAGATCAGCTTGCGCGCCGCCGTCGGCGTCAGCCTCATTTGCTCCGAGCCCATGCTCCGTCCCCTCGCCTGATTCTCATGTGATTCTGATGACGAGGGGACAGCGAAGCCGAAACCTTAGCCCTTGCGCAAGAGGCGGCCCGCGCGGGCGCCCTCCAGCGCCGGCTGGCCGTTCACATAGACCGCATTGATTCCTTCCGCGGCGCGCATCGGGTGCTCGTAGGTGGCGGTGTCCCGGATCTTCGCCGCATCGAACAGGACGAGGTCGGCCGCATAGCCTTCGCGCAGCAGCCCGCGATCGGCGAGGCCGAAGCGCGCGGCGGTCATGCCGGTCATCTTGTGGATTGCGTTCTCCAAACTGAACAGACGCACGTCGCGCACGTAGTGGCCGAGGATGCGGGGGAAGGTGCCCCAGAGCCTTGGATGTGGATGCTTGTCGTGCGGCAGGCCGTCCGAGCCGATCATGGTCAGCGGAAAAGCGAGGATCGCCCGCACGTCTGCCTCGTCCATCTGGAAGTAGATGGCGCCCGCCGGCAGCAGACGCTCGCCCGCCTTTCGCTGGGAGCAGCCCCATTCCTTCGCGATGTCGGAGAGGTCGCGGCCGGCCACCTCCGGATGCGGCGTCGACCAGGAGATCATGATGCGAACATCGTCGCGCGCTTCTTCGGGGTAGAGCACGGTCGAGCCGGCGTCGTAGGGATAGGCGTCGAGGCCGACGGTCTGCTGCTGCGAGACCTCGGCGATGCGGCGCAGGGTCTGGCGGCTGCGGCCGTAGTTTTCCGGCAGGGCGCATTTGTGGTGCGAGATGACGACAGGTACCTTCGCGCGTTTCGCGGTGTCGAAGGTCTCCTCGAGCGAATCCATCACGCGGTCGTATTCGTCGCGCATATGCGTGGTGTAGACGCCGCCCTTCGCCGAGACGATCTCCGCCAGCGCCACGACTTCATCGGCATCGGCACCGCTGTTGATCGGATAGAAGAGGCCTGTTGAGAAGCCGACGGCCCCGGCATCGAGGCTTTCCGCCAGGAGCTGCCGCATCCGCTCGAGCTCGCCGGCCGAGGCGCGGCCGGATATGTCCGCCATGGTGGCGACGCGCAAGGTGCCGTGTCCGATGAGCGCCGCGACATTGACCGCGGGCCTGGTCGCATCGACCTTGGCGGCATATTCGGCGAAGGTCGAATAGGCGAAGGTCTTCGATTCACCGAGCAGGTTGAGCGGCGGCGGCGGCAGATCGCCCTTGATCCGGATCGGTGCGCCGCTGATTCCGCAATTGCCGACCACGACGGTGGTGACGCCCTGGGTCACCTTCGGTCGCATTTCTGGATCGCCGATCACGGCGAAATCGTCATGGGTGTGGCTGTCGACAAAGCCGGGTGCCAGGACGAGACCGGTGGCGTCGATTACCTTGCGTGCGGAGCCCGGATCGATCGCACCGCTGTCGTCGATGCGGGCGATGCGATCGCCGTTGACCGCGAGATCGGCCTTGCGCGAGGGTCCGCCGGTCCCGTCGATCAGCCGCGCCTTGGTGATCAGCAGATCGTAGCGCGGATTGGCGTTCCCGTTCCCCATTGATGCGCTCCCACGCTTCCCTGGTTGATTCCGGCGGGCATGCTATACCTTTTTCCGATCTCAGCGGAGATTCGTCGGAAAATAAGGAGAGTGGAATGAGTGGCGCGATCGAAGCGCGGTTGAAGTCTCTGGGTATCGTGCTGCCGCCGGTGCCGACGCCCGTCGCCAATTACGTGCCCTTCGTCATCACGGGCTCACTGGTATTCTTAAGCGGCCAGGGCCCGCGCAGGCCGGAAGGCGGCATGCATACCGGCAAGGTCGGCGGCGGCGTCACCGTCGATGACGCCTACCAGCATGCCCGCATCGTCGGCATCCAGCTGCTCTCGGCTCTGCGCGACGCGGTCGGCGATCTCGATCGCGTGACCCGCGTGGTGAAACTGCTGGGCATGGTCAACGGCGTGCCGGATTTCAAGCAGCACCCGAAGGTGATCAACGGCTGTTCCGATCTGCTGGTCGAGGTGTTCGAGGCCAAGGGCAAGCACGCGCGCTCCGCCGTCGGCATGGGCAGCCTGCCCGACGACATCACGGTCGAGATCGAAGCGATCGTCGAGTTCAAATAAGGCGTTCAACCGATGCCGCTCGACTTCGCCCCGCGTCTGGCCCCACGGCTGGCGATGTGGACCTATCCCTGGGACGTGCTGGACCTGGGGCTGGAGACGGTGGTGCGCGATCTCCGCGAGCGCGCCGGCTTGAACGGCATCAACATCGCCGCCGCCTATCACGCCGGGCGCTTCTTCCAGCCGCGGAGTCCGAAGCGGAAGGCCTACTTCCCCGAGGATGGCACGATCTACTTCCAGCCGGATCCGAAGCGTTGGGCCGGACGGCGCATCGTGCCGAAGGTCGCGGAGATCGTCGCTGGGCGGGATGTGCTGAAGGACCTGATCGCGGCGCGCGATCGCGGCGGACTCTCGGTCGCCTGCTGGACGGTCTGCCTCCACAACATGCGCCTCGGCCTGCTGCATCCGGACACCTGCACCCGGAATGCCTTCGGCGACCCCTACTACTACAGCCTCTGCCCGAGCCATCCCGAGGTCCGCGCCTATGCCGTGACACTGGTGCAGGATCTCACCACGCGCTACCGGCCGGACATCGTCCAGCTCGAGTCACCGGGCTTCATGGGTTATGCGCATGAATTCCATCACGAGAAGGACGGCGTCGGCCTCACCGCGGAAGACGACTTCCTGATGTCGCTCTGCTTCTGCGAGGCCTGCATCGCCGGGGCGGCGGAATCCGGCATCGACGCCGGTGCCGCGCGCGCGACGGTGCGGCGGTTGATCGTGGAGGCTTCGGACCGTGCCGTCCCGGCGCCGCGCTGGCCGGATTTCGCGACCCGCGGCCCAGACGTCTTCCGCGATCACCCGGAGCTCGAGGCTTTCGTGCGCTGGCGCTTCGCGCCGGTCACCAGTCTCGTCGCCGCAATCCGTGAGGCCGCGCATCCGCAGACGCGGATCGACATTCTCGACGGCAACGATGGATTTCGCTCTGGGAGCGATCTCGCGGCGCTGGGCAAAATCTGCGACGGCGCGGTGTTCTGCGCCTATAACCGTGCGCCTGCGGTGCTCGAAGCCGACACGGCGAAGGTGCGCGCCGTGCTCGGCAACTCCACCAAGCTCGGCGTCGGCATGCGCCTCGTCTATCCGGAGATGCAGTCGGCCGACGATATCGCGTCGCGCGCGCTGGCCGCGATCCGGGCGGGCGCCACGGAGATCGACTACTACAACTACGGACTGGTGCCGGCCGCCCGTTTGGACTGGGTTCGGGCCGCGACCGATGCGGTGACGCGCCACGGCTGATCCCTGCTGGCCCGCGCCGTTCCGATCGTCCGTTTTGCCATTTCCAGTCGCGCCCTATAATATGCTGGAGCAATGTAGGAATATGTTGCTCCGCGTTCCCTTCTGGTGCGGTGAGTACGATTGTATGCAGGACTGGAAGACGAAGTGTCATCCGAACGTTCTGAAAATGCTCGCCTACTGGGAGAGCAAGCTGAACGGCCGATCCATGCCACGGCGCAGCGACATCGATCCCGCCGAGATGGTCGGGTTGCTGCCGAACGTCATGATCATCGACGTTGTGGCTGACGAGAGGCGATTCGTCTATCGCCTGGTTGGAACCGGCGAAGTTCAGTTGCGCGGCCACGACCCGACCGGAAAGTCGGTGCGCGACGGCTATTTCGCCGCCACCCCCGAAGTTGCCGAAGCGCGCTATGAAAGGGTCCTGAAGACCCGACAGCCCTACTACGAGGAAGACAACTTTCAGATAGTCGATCGCTATATCAGCGAGGCCAACCTGTTCCTGCCGCTCTCCGATGACGACGTGACCGTCAACAAGATCCTAGTCTTCTCGATCAATCGGGACCTGTACCGCAACTAGGGCCGCCGCGCCTTCAGTGCGCGACCGCGCCGGGATCGTCCAGGAAGCGGATGATCTCGTCCCGCACCGCGCCGCCCGGAGACCAGATCGGCGAGAGTTGCAAGAGAATGGCCATGTGCTTCAGCCCCGGCACTTCCAGCACCGACACCGGACTCTTTACCGCCTGCAGCGCCTGCGCCATGGAGCGGCTATTCTTTGGATCGACGGTTTCATCTGCATCGCCGGTCACCAGCAGGATCGGCGGCCCCCCGAAATGGGCAAAGCTGATCGGCTGCGTGTCGCGCGGCTCGGTTGCCGTGCCGAACAGAGTCCGCAGGAATGGCGTGTCGAGGCGGAAATCGTAGGGGCCGGCGATCCCGACCGCGCCGCGGATGCTGCCGCCATCGACTTTCGCCGCCGCGGTATAGCGGCGATCGAGCGCAATCATTATGGCATTGTAGGCGCCGGCGGAATGGCCCATCAGAAACAGCCGATGCGGATCGCCGCCATATTCGGCGATATGATCCTCGACCCAGCGCAGCGCTTGAGCGCCGTCCTCGAGGAAAGCGGGAAACGCGACATCGGGCGCGAGCCGATAATCGGGGATGACGACCGTGAAGCCGGCGCGGGCGAGAGCGTGACCGATGAAGCGGTAGCCGCCCCGGTCGCCGCTCTGCCAGGCACCGCCATAGAAGAAGACGACCACCGGCGCCGGCGTCGCACGCGGGGATGCCGGCCGATAGACGTCGAGCCTCTGCCGGTCGAGATCGCCATAGGCGATATCGGAATCGCGCGTGTAGGCGGCGCTGGGTGTGATCCAGTCAAGAAGCACGATCGGTTTGCGCGCGGCCATCATCGCGACGGCAGCGGCAGCCGCTCCGAGCAGTAGCACGACCGCGATCATGATGTATCGAACCATATGAAGGACAGATGGGCCACGACCGGAACCAGACCGGCCGCGATGATACACCAAATCAGGGTCGCGAACCCATCGAACCGGGCCGGCGGGCGGATTTACCCGGTCGCCTCGACCAGGAGATCGCCCGAGGCATTGGCCGTCGCAACCTGCCCCTCGAGCAGCAGGAGCGTCGTGGTCGGCTGCTCGATGATGACCGGACCGGGAAGGCTTGCCCCCGCCATCAGCGTTTCGCCGGCATAGACAGGGATGTTCCGCTCGCCGGCCTTGCCGAGATAGACCTCGCGCTCCGACTTCGGCTGCAGCTTGCCGGATTGCGCCGGCAGCTTGCTTCCGCTGCGCTGCGCGCCGCCGGTATCGCCGATCGCCCGCACCTTCCAGGTCGTGAACTCGACGATATCGGCCTCGTCCTTGATGGTGTAGATGCGCTCATGCATCTGGTGGAAGGCAGCGACCAGCTTGGCCACGTCGCCTTTCTGCAGCTTGCCGCCAGCCGCTTCGAACGGCACCTCGATGTCCCAGGACTGGTAGAGATAGCGGCCCTGGAAGGCGAACTCGAAACGCTGCTTCTCCGGAGCGAAACCGGCGCGCTTCAGGAAAGCCTTGCCGCGCTTGATGAGCTCAGCAAGCAGCGCATTGACCTTGGCGAGGTCGAAGTCGCGGCCGGTGGTGTGCCGGGTCCCGGCCTCTTCCCAGCGTACGTCCGAGATCAGGCCGCCGAAGGCGCTAAGCCCCGCGGCGAATTTCGGCACCATGAAGCGCTTGATGTCCATGATCCGCGCCATCTCGCCGATATGGCAGGCCGTGGCGCCGCCGCCGCTGACGACATAGGACTCGCGCGGGTCGATGCCTTCGTTGATCGTGATGTCTTCGATCGCCGCGATCATGTTGTGGTTGCTGGTGGTGTAGATCGCGTAAGCCGCCTCCTTGATGGAGAGCTTCAGCTTCTTCGCGATCTTGCCGATCGCCGCCTCGGCCTTGGCGCGGTCGAGCCTGATCTTGCCGCCGAGATAGTAATCGGGGTCGATGATGCCGAGCACGACATTGGCATCCGTGACCGTCGGTTCGGTGCCGCCCAATCCATAGCAGGCCGGACCGGGCCGCGCGCTGGCGCTCTGCGGGCCGACATGCAGCAACCCGCCGGCATCGATCCAGGCGATCGAACCGCCGCCGGCGCCGACCGAGCGGACATCGATCTTGGGGATGCCGAGCATCTCCATACCGAAGGTCGCCTCCGACGTCACCACGAGGCGGCGGCTGCGCAGGGCCGAGACGTCGAAGGTCGTGCCGCCCATGTCCACCACGATGACGTTCTCGTCGGTGGTGAGATGCATGCCGGCGATCGGCGCCAGGGTCGGGCCGGACATCACGCTGTAGATCGGGCGGCGGATGATCTCGTCCGGCGGCATCATGCCGCCCACACAGTTCGCAATCAGCAGCTCGTTCTTGAAGCCGGCCTGCTTCAGCACCTCGGTCAGCTTGCCGGTGTATTCGCTGACGATCGGGAACAAGGCGGCGTTGATCGCGGTCGAGATCGTGCGGCGGTATTCGCGCGGGATCGGATTGAGCTCATGACTCAAGGTCACCGGAATACCCGGCCATTCCTTGGCGATGATCTCGCGGATCTTGCGCTCGTGCGCCGGATTGACGATCGACCAGAGCAGGCAGACCGCGATCGCCTTCACCTGGCACTTCTTCAGATGCTTCACCGCCGCCACGACGTCGGCGGTCTTCAACTTCTCGATCTCGTTGCCCATCGCATCGATGCGGCCCCTGACCTCGCGGGTGCGGCTGCGCGGCACGAAGGGCGGCGGGAAATCGACCTTGATGTTGAAGGCGCGCTTCCGCGGCGATTCACGCAAGGTCAGGATATCCGGGTGGCCGGCATTGCAGATCAGGCCGGCATCCGCGACCTTGCCTTCGACCAGCGCATTGGTCGACACGGTCGTGCCGTGGACCAGCAGGTCCATTTTGCCCAGGAATTCGCGCAGCGAGAGCCCGCGCGCATCGGCGGCGACGCCCAGCACGTTGATGAAGCCCTTCTCGAACTCACCCGGCGTGGTCGGCGATTTGAAGATCTCCAGCCCGCGCTCGCGATCGTGCAGGACGAGGTCGGTGAAGGTGCCGCCGATATCGATGCAACCCGAGTACATCTTGGTTACCCTCTTTTCAACGTTTGCTGCGCCCGGGGAGGGTCAGCTCCCAATCCCCAGTCAGGCCATGCGGCCGCATCAGCAGAATCACCAGTAGAATCAGCGCGAGAACAATCTCCTGCAGCCCCGGCGGCGCAGCGATGGTTGTGCCGCCCAGGGACACGCCGCGCTCGACGCTGCGGAAGACCTCAGAGACGATGGAGACCAAGGCGACACCGGCGCAGGCGCCGGTGAGGCTGCGCATGCCGCCGACCACCAGCATAGTCAGGGTCACGAAGGTGAGATCGAGATAGAAGGTGTTGGCTGTCATGGTGCCGAGGAAATGCGCGAACAGCACGCCGCCGGCCGCGACGATCATGGCGCTGACCACGAAAGCCAGCAGGCGCTCGCGCTCGACATCGATGCCGGTCGCGGCGGCAGCCACTTCGCTCTCCCGTGAACAGCGGAGTGCGAGGCCGCGCCGGGTGCGGTCGTAGAGTGCCGCGACCACGAGTGCCACCACGGCGAAACCGAACGCGGTCCAGAGTCCGGTGGTGCGCGGCAGGCCGACCAGGGCCTGCCGCCCGCCGGTCACCGCCTGCCAGTTCAAGGCGACGACATAGACGATGACCAGCATGGCGAAAGTCGCCATCGGCAGCGCGATGCCGCGCAACCGCATGAAGACCAGTCCGACCAGGAGCGCGATCAAGCCCGCGAACAGGACTGCGATCGGCCCGGCGACGCTGACCGGAAGCTGAAGCTGCTCCAGCCAGAGCGGGAGATCGAGGGCGACCTCCTTCTTGCCCGGCAGGATGGTGAGGATCGCCGAGGTATAGCCGCCGATCGCCATGAAGGCGACATGGCCGAAGGAGAACACGCCGGAATTGCCGCAGAAGGTGTAGAGGCCGGTGACCACGACCACCATGATCATGGCCTGGGTCACAGTGCGTTGCAGCGCCGGCGGAAAGAAGTTCGCGATCGCTGCCACGGCCAGCAGAATCAATGCCAGCAGCAGCGCGGTGCGGAGCGGATTGTGCGCTACGGGTGCTTGCATCGGTTACACGCGCTCGCTGGCCCGCCGCACGAGCAGGCCTTGCGGCCGCCACAGCAGGAAGGCGATGAAGAGAAGGAAGACGAAGGCGTCGCGATAGGGCCGCAGCTCTTCCGGCAGATAGGCCTGCAGCGAGACCGAGACGATCCCGACCAGGAAGCCGCCGAGCGCCGCACCCGTGAGCGAGCCCATGCCGCCGATCACCGAGGCGACGAAGGCGATCAGCACCATGTTCACGCCCATCTTGTAGGAGACGGTGCCGGTCTGCGCGACGAGATAGAGCGAGACGAAGCTCGCGAGTATCCCGGACAGCGCGAAAGCCACCGCGATCACCCGATCCGCCTTCACCCCGAGCAGGCGCGCCATGGTGAAGTCCTCGGCAGCCGCGCGCATCTGGACGCCGATCCGCGAGGCGCGGAAGAAGACCACCAGGCCGACCATGAGCGCCACGGTGACGACGATGGCGATGCATTGCAGCAGCGGCACCCGCAAGCCGGCGAACTCGATGCTCTCTCCCAGGCCGGAGAGGAAGTCGACGCCCATGGGGCGCGAGCCGAAGGTCATGAGAATGCTGTGCTGCACCAGATAGGAGACCGCGAAGGAGGCGATCAGCAGCGTCGGCGGGCTGGCCTTGCGCAACGGCCGGAACGCGATCCGCTCCATGCCGAGGGCGAGGATGGTCACTACGATGATCGCGGTCAGGGCCATGACGATCATCGGATTGCCGGCCATGGCGTAGATCACGAAGCCGCCGACCATGATCAGCTCGCCATGGGCGAAGTTGATCAGGCGCATGATGCTGAAGATCAGGCCGATCCCGAGCGCCGCCAGCGCATAGACCGAGCCGAGGCTGATCGCATCGATCAGGTTCTGGATGACGATCATGCCCGGCTCCGCTGGCTGGAGCCGAAATAGGCGGCATCGAACGCGGCGGTGCCCTGCAGCTCGCTCGAACGGCCGACCATGGCGATGGCGCCGCCGCTCATCACATAGGCGCGGTCCGCGGCATTGAGCGCGCGGTTGACGCTCTGCTCGACGACCAGGACGGTTAGGCCCTGCTGACGCAACGCATAGATCGCGTCATAGACCTGCTTCACGATCAGCGGCGCCAGGCCGAGCGAGGGCTCGTCCAGCAGCAAGAGTTTAGGCCGCGACAGCAGCGCGCGGGCAATCGCCAGCATCTGCTGCTCACCGCCGGAGAGATTGCCGGCCCTTTGCCGAAATCGATCGCGCAGCACCGGGAACATGTCGAGCACCTTTTCGGTGTCGGCGGCGATGCCGGCGCGGTCGTTCCGCGGGGTGGCGCCGAGCGCGATGTTCTCGGCGACGCTGAGGCTGCCGAAGATATGGCGGCCCTCCGGCACCAGCGCGAGACCCGATGCTGCGAGCTTCTCCGGCGCTTCGCCGAGGATGGAACGGCCGTCGAACTTCACGTCGCCCGCTTTCGGCTTCACGACACCGGCAATGGTCATCAGCAAGCTCGACTTGCCGGCGCCGTTCGGGCCGATCACGGCCACGATCTCGCCCGTCGCCACGCTGATATCGACACCGCGTAAGGCGACGATGCTGCCGTAATTCACCTGGAGGTTTTCGATCGCCAGCATGGACTACACCGCCTCGTCGCCGAGATAGGCGGCGCGCACCGCGTTATGGGCGCGGATCTCATCCGGCGTGCCGACCGCGATGGTGGCGCCGTGCTGCAGCACCTGGATACGATGACAGAGTCGGAAAACCAGCGGCATGCGATGCTCGATCAGCAGCACGCCGCATTCGCCCTGCGCGACAATGTCGGCGACCACGCGCTGCAGCTCTTCCGCCTCGGCGTCGTTGAGTCCGGCGGCGGGCTCGTCCATCAAGAGGAACTTCGGCTTCATGGCGATCGCGCGGGCGATGCCGACCCGACGCTCCTCGCCGAAGGGTAAAGTATCGACCCGACGACCGGCCTTTTCGGCAAGACCCAGGCGACCGAGCACTTCCATGGCCCAGGCGCGGCCTTCGCCGCGGGCCATGCCGGTCGCCATGGCGCCGGCTTCGACATTCTCCAGCGCCGTCAGCCCGGCGAAGGGCAAGACATTCTGGAAGGTGCGCACCAGGCCGAGGCGGCTGCGCTGATGCGGTTTCAGCGACAGCAGATCGGTGCCGTTCAAGGCCACGCTGCCGCGATCGGGCACCTGGAAGCCTGTCAGCACGTTGATCAACGTGGTCTTCCCGGCGCCGTTCGGCCCGATCAGACCGAGGATCTCGCCCGGCCGCAAGGTCAAGTGGATGTCGTCGATGGCCCGCAGGCCCTGGAAGTTGACGACGACGCCGGCGACTTCCAGCGCCGACGCCGTCGCAACCTTCACTTCGCCAGTCATGGCGTCATCCTGCCCCGGTGTTCTTCGCGCCGATGCCTATTGCGGCATCTGCGCCGCTTTGACCACCTGGATGATGTTGCCGGACTTGCCGTCCTTCACCTCGATCAACAGCAGATCGCGCTGCATATTGATGTGCTCCTTGTCGGTGAAGGTGGTCGGGCCGGCGAGCAGCTTCTCATCCTTGAAGGTCTGCAGGGCGTCGCGGACCTTTTCGGTGTCGAAGGTCCCCGCCTTCTCCACCGCCTTGCTCCAGGCCTCGATCACGCTGTAGCCGGTGACCGCATGCGAGGTGACCGGCGGCTTCCCGAACTTCGCCTTGTACTTCTCCATGAAGGCCTGGACGTCGGGCCGCGGATCGGCGCCGAAGATCGAACCGTAGGTGACGAAGTACATCTCGTTCAGGTTCGGCACGCCCTCGAGCCAGAAGTCGCCGTCCCAGGATTCCGAGCCGAGCAGCGGCGTGTTGATACCGGCGGCGCGGACCTGGCGCATGGCGCTGACTCCGCCCGGCGGGAAGGAGGCGAGCACGATGAAGTCGGGCTGCGACGGCAGCGCCTTGATGCGGGTGATCTGGCTGGCGATCTGCGGATCCTCGCCGCCGAACGTGTCCATGCCGAGCAAGGCATCGGCGCCGGCGAGCTCCGCCCAGCGTCGCTTGAAGAAATCCGCCCAGGTCGCATCAAACGCGATGGTCGTGTCTTTGAGGATATAGCCCTTGCGCCAGCCCTTCACGTTATAGGCCCATTCCGCCATCGCGACAGCCTGGCCGGGCGCGCCGGTCGCCATCGTGAAAGCGTTGGGGCCGATGCCGCTCGGGCCGAATTTCGGATCGCCGGCGCAGGTCGAGAAGGCGATCAGGTTCGCACCATCGGCGACCGAGGCCGCCGCGCTGCCGTAGTCATAGTCGCAGGTGACGACCACCATCTTGGCACCTTCGTCGATCACCTGCTGCGCCGCGGTGGCGCCATAGGCGATGTCGGACTTGGTGTCGGCATAGACCACCTTCAGCGGATGGCCGAGCAATCCGCCCTTGGCGTTGATTTCGTCGATCGCGATCTCCATGCCGCCGGCCGGACCCTCGTCATAAGGCGCCACGCCACCAGACTGGGCAATGGCCGCGCCGATCACGACTGTGTCCTCGGCCTGTGCCGCCGAGCCGAAAGCCAGCATGGCGGCCAGAACCGCCAAGCTGCTCATTCGCTTGAACCACATGCCTTGCTTCATTTCCGCCTCCTGTTGCCGCTTTTTGCTTTTGCTGATTGTGCTTTGGACCTTGGCCCAGATTTCGGAGCTTGGGCGCGCAGCTTCGCCGTCGCCACCGCATCGAGCTCGTAATCGACACCGTTGGCGCCGAGCTGCGCCACCACGCCGAACACGGCGCGGGCTTTTTCCGGGCTCAGCCAGCGGCTGTTGAGATCGGCCAGGACCCGTGCGGGTTCGCGGTCGCGCGGCGACCCATAGCCGCCGCCGGCGCAGCTTCGGTAATGCACCGCCTCTTTCTCACCGGCGGTGCAATGGTCGAAATCCGGCTGGCGCTCGAGCTTGCCGTTCTTCAGGCGCTTCCAGGTGCCGCAGCCGCTGCCCGGCATGCCGCCGAGCACGCCTTTCGGCGCGAAGGTGCCGCCGTCGCCAAAAAAGTAGACGGTCATGTCACCGGTCAGCGAGCGATAGGAGCCCTTCACCGCCGGGGCGCCGTTCCACTCGCCGAAGCCCATGCTGTCCGGGGCGACGCTGCGCTCCTCGATCAGGATCGGATAGGTCGCCTCGTCGATCTCGATGGAATCGTTGACCATGATTCCGTTGCCGACCGAGCATTCGTAGGTCAGCCAGCCGTCATGGCCATAGCTGCCCGGTCCACCGGAGAGGCCGAGCATCACCTGGGTGACGTAGGGCACCGCCTCCTTGCGCCGCTTGTCGACGCCGGAGACGACGCCCAAAGCCGCCGACGCGTTCCCGCCGCCTTCCGCCATGCCATAGGGCTTGCCGAGCTGCGCGAAGCAGCATTGGACCGCATTGGCCAGGCGCTCGTTGACATTGCTGGTGGCGCAGGAGGTACCGATCGGATGCTGCGGCCGGCCGACGACGCAATTGTCGCGCAGCAGCGGCACGATGCGGCTGGCGCTGCCGTGATTGTGCGGGATGGAGGAGTCGATATTGTAGTAGACGCCGGTGCGGCAGGAGGCGATGACACAGGCCTCGGTCACGTTGAGCCCGCCCGGCACGCAATCCGGATTGTCACGCACGTCGACGGTGATGAGACCCTTCTTATTGTCGATCGTCACCTTGGCCTTGATCGGCACGCCCTCATCGGCAACGCCGGGCACCGGATCATGGCGGACTTCGTAGGAGAAGGTGCCGCCGGGGAGCTGCTTGATCGCGTCGATGGCGCGGCGCTCGCCGTAATCCATCCAGGCTTCGATGAAATCCTTGATGACGTCGATGCCGTATTGCTTCACCAGCTCCTTGAGGCGCCGTTCCCCGGTGCGGCAGGCGCCGACCTGGGCGCGATAGTCGCCATACCAGATGGCCGGCACGCGGATCTTCTGCATGCCGATGCGGACGATGTCGGCCTTCTCCTGATAATTCTCGTGCACCCGCACGCAGGGGAAATGCACCCCCTCCATGTAGATGTCGCCGGCATAGGGCAGATAGGTGGTCGGCTCGGGTGCTCCGATATCGGCATGGTGCGAGCGGGCGAGAGTCCAGAACATCGGCTCGCCGTCGCAGAACACGGGGATGCAGAGCGTCAAGTCGGCGTGATGCGTGCCGCCGTAGAACGGGCTGTTGTTCAGGAAGGCGTCGCCTTCCTTGATGTCGTTAAACAGCTTGGTGATCGGCTGGGTGGTGAGTTCGAGGCCGGTCACATGGATCGGCAGCGCCTCCTCGACCGAGACCAGGCGATGATCGTAGGTCAGAAGGCCGCAGGACATGTCGCGCGCGTTCTTGATCACGCTCGAGCGGCTCGCCTTCATGACCGTGTTGGTCATCTCGCGGATGATCGATTCGAACCGGTTCGAAAGCACCGCCAGGAGCACCGGATCGAAATCCGCCGCCTTGCGCGCGCTCGTCCGAGCGGGGCCGCCATCGGCCATTCAGTCCCCCATCTGCCCTGTTGCGTTTTTCTGTTTGGAGTACATTACCATCACAGTATCTGTGATCACAAGAGTCATGCCCCTTTGACGGTGATCCGGCGGAGCCTCACGGCTCCTCCATGCCGTTCCGCTTCGCCCAGTCGAAGGGATAGAGCGCGTAGAAATAGGCGCAGCGGCGGCCGGTGAAGTCGTAGTCGAGCGTGCAGCCCTCGGGCAACCAGACGATATCGCCGACATTGCATTCCATCTCGCCCTGGTCGGTGCGGACGATCATGCTGCCTTCGTGGATGAACAGGATCTCGTCGTAGAGCGTGGTCCAATGGACCTTGATGTTCTCGGCGATCTCGAGACCGCCGCCCATGTTTTGGCTGATCTTCCCGTTGATCACGCGAGCGATCGTGGTCTCGCCGCCCGGCGCCTTGCACGGGATGAACGGGAGCTCGTTCCGCTTGAAATGAATGGCATTCGGCATCGTGCCCTCCTGCTGCATCGAATCTTTCAGTTCTTGGTGACGCGTGACGTGGTGATGCCGCCCGGCGCGAGACCGGCCAGCGCGCGCACCAGAGGTCCCGGCACCTGGTCGAGATGATCGAGCCGGTCCTTCCGCGCGATCGCCGCCCGCACCATATGCGCGCCGATGTAGCGGATCGGCTCCGGCGGCAGCCAGCGCTCCGGCGGCCGGACCAACCCGCAGCCCGACCATTCGTCCTTCATATCCAGCGCAAGCGAAGCCAGGATGCGCCCGGCGATCGGCGTCGTCGCGACACCGTTCCCGGAGAAGCCGTAGCCATAGAAGATGTGCTGAGTGCCGGGCAGCGCGCCGAACAGCGGCAGGCCGCTGCGCGTGCGGTCGATCGGCCCGAACCAGCTGTCGGCGAAGGGCACCTTGGCGAGCTGCGGATAGCCGCGCTCCACACAGGCGCGGATTACGTCCTCGCGCAGAGAGCGGCCTTCCCACCGGCCGCCATTCAGCCCGCCGAAGCCGATGATCCCGCCGGTGACACCCGGATTGAAGCGGTGATCGCGCGTGGTGCGGAAGCCGGTGACGAAGAGCTGGGAGTCGCCCATCAGCGGCTTCTCCTTGTAGCCGAGCTTCTCCAGCAGATCGGGAATGGGCTCGGTGACGGCGTCTTCGCTGGCAATCACCAGGATCGCCGCGCGGAGCTCCGGGATCGAAGTCGACCAGGCATTCATGGTGAGCACGACGCGCCCGGCGGTGATTGATCCCTTGGCCGTGTGCACGACGGCGGGCCGGCCGCGCTCCAGCCGGGTCATCGCGGCATTTTCATAGACGCGGATGCCGCGTTTCAGCACCACGCGGCGCAACCCGCGCGCCAGTTTGCCCGGATGGATGGTCGCGGCGGTCGGGTCGTGAATGCCGGCGAGGAAGGATTTCGAGCCGGTCATGGCGGTGATCTCCGCCGAAGTCACCTCGCGGAACGGTGTGAGGCCGTGCTGCGCGAGGCCGGCAAGAATGCCGTTCCAGGAACCGACGTGACGGCGGCAGGTCGCGCCCCAGATCCAACCGTCACGGCGGAACTCGATATCGATGCCTTCATCGCGGAAGAAGGCGTCGATCTCGCGCGCCGAATTGCCGAACACATGGCCGAGCCGGATGGCATCCGCGGTCCCGCAGAAGGCTTGCAAGGCGGCGAACTTGGCCCATTGCGAAAGCACCATGCCGGAATTGCGGCCGCTGGCGCCCCCGCCCAGGATATCCGCCTCGACGATGGCGATGTCGAGTTCGGGGCGGCGGAGCTTCAGCTCCAGCGCCGTCCACATGCCGGCCATGCCGCCGCCGACGATGCAGACATCGGCGCGCTGCGCGCCCTCCAGCGCCGGTTCGTCCTGCTCGCCGGGGGCGATGGCTTCGCGCAGCCAGGGTCCACGCCCGGCGATCCGCGTCTGCATCGCCGTCACCCGATGATGCCGAGGGCCGCACCGCGGTGCCGGATCTCCTCGGTCAAGGGCGCCGCGGCGCGAGCGTTGAGATCGAAGAGCACGGTGATCTGCTCGCTGGTGGAATGCAGGTCACCGGTCTCGGCATTGTGGATCTCGTGCCGGTACTCGACCGACTTGTTGCCGAGCCGGCGCAGTGCCGTACGCACCACCAGCAGCGAGCCCGCGCGGACCTCGTGCTTGTACTCGATGGTCTGGCGCACATCGGCCCAGCCGAGCCCGCCCTCCTTCAGCTCGTTATAGGGGGCGAGCATCGAGAGGAAGTGGAACGAGGCGCCGTCATAGAGCGCGGCATAGAACTGCGTGTTCATATGCCCCATGGAATCGCAGTGCCACGGATAGGCGACCCCGCGATAGGTCTCGACCGGGCCTTTCTTGTCTACGGGGGCCACGACTAGAAACCGACCTGGTCGCCGCCCTTGAGCTTCAGCATCTCGCGGGCCTCGGCCGGCGTCGCGATCTGCAGCGAGAGGTTTTCCAGGATGCCGCGGATCTTCGCCACCTGCTCGGCATTGCTTTTCGCGAGCTGGCCCGGCCCGAGATAGATGCTGTCTTCCATACCGACCCGGACATTGCCGCCCATGGTGGCGCCGATGGTCGCGAGATTGATCTGGTGCCGGCCGGCCGCCAGGATCGACCACTGGTAATCGCTGCCGAACAGGCGATCCGCCGTGCGGCGCATATGCATCAGGTCTTCCGGATGCGGGCCGATGCCGCCCAGCACGCCGAAGATGGTCTGCACGAAGAACGGCGGCTTCAGCAGTTTGCGATCGACGAAATGCGCCAGGGTGTAGAGATGGCCGATGTCGTAGCACTCGCATTCGAAGCGCGTGCCGCAACCGTCGCCCAGCTCCTTCACGAAACGCTCGATCTGGGCGAAGCTGTTGCTGACCACGTTCTCCTTGGTCCGCTCCACGTAAGCCTTCTCCCAGGGATACTTCCATTCGGTGATCTTGTCGGTCACGTGGAAGATGCCGAAGTTCATCGAGCCCATGTTGAGCGAGCAGAGCTCCGGCTTGGCGCGCAACGGCGCCGCCAGGCGATCTTCCATGCTCATGCCGAGCGAGCCGCCGGTCGTGATGTTGATGACCGCATCGCAGTTCTGCTTGATGCGCGGCAGGAACTGCATGAAGACCTTCGGGTCCGGCGTCGGGCTGCCGTCTTCCGGATTGCGCGCGTGGAGATGGATGACGGCAGCACCCGCTTCGGCGGCCGCGATGGAATCCGCGGCGATCTGGTCGGGCGTGATCGGCAGATAGGGCGACATGGTCGGCGTGTGCACCGAGCCGGTCACCGCGCAGGTGATGATGACCTTGCGGCCGGATTTGCTCCTGGGTTTGGACTCAGCCGTTGCCGTGCTCATGCCCCGCACTCCCCTGTTTGAAATTCGCCGTGTTCTTAGCCAACCCCAACGGCAGCTCGGGGCGGCAATATTGACACTGTCCTTATACCGATATTAGCATCACATGATCTGTGATCACAAGCTATCCGCGGGAGTTGCGCGCCGGGATGCCTGGCGCCAACGATCCAGCGAGACGCGGGGCCGCGTTCGGCTATGATCCGGCCCAAACAAGACAGTCGGAGGAACATCATGAGCACCGTACGCGCCGATGCCGCCAAGACCGGGCGCCAGACCAACCAGCACCTGGAATCGGCGGTCGCCGAGGCGGAGCAGCGTTACGTTGCCGCCAATCCGGGCAGCGCGAAGCTCAACCAGGGTGCACGGACCACGATGCCGGGCGGCAACACCCGCACCACCCTGCATTACGGCCCCTTCCCGCTCGCGATCCGTTCGGCCGCCGGCGCGAAGGTCACGGATGTGGACGGCCACAGCTATGTCGATTTCATCAACGAGCACACAGCCGGTGTCTTCGGCCACTCCGAGCCGGTGATTCAGAAGGCGCTGAAGCAGGCGATCGACGACGGCATCACGCTCGGCGCGCCCAACATCTACGAGCACGATCTCGCGGCGGCGATCATCGCCCGCTTCCCGTCGATGGCGCGGCTGCGCTTCTGCAATTCCGGCACCGAGGCGAACTTGCTGGCGCTCGGCACCGCGCGCGCCGTCACCGGCAAGCCCAATGTGCTGATCTTCGGCGGCGCCTATCACGGCAGCCTGCTCTATTTCAGCCACGGCCCGTCGCCGCTGAATGCGCCGATCCCGATGATCGAATCCGTCTACAACGACGCGGAGCGCGCCGTCGGCGATATCGCCAAGAACGCCGCGACCCTGGCCGCGGTGATCCTGGAGCCGATGCAAGGCGGCGCCGGCGCCATTCCCGGCACGCCGGAATTCCTGAAAGCCCTGCGCGAAGCCTGCACCAAGCACGGCGTACTGCTGGTGTTCGACGAGGTGATGACCTCGCGCCTTTCGCCCGGCGGCTTGCAGGGCAAGCACGGCATCACCCCGGACCTCACGACGCTCGGCAAGTATGTCGGCGGCGGCATGACGATCGGCGCCTTTGGCGGCCGCAGCGATATCATGGATCGGTTCGATCCGAGCCGCCCCGATGCCTTCCCGCATGGCGGCACCTTCAACAACAATGTGCTGGCGATGTCCGCGGGCCTCGCCGGCTTCACCAAGGTGCTGACGCCGGCAGCGCTCGACCGGATGAACGGGCTCGGCGATTCGCTCCGCGACCGAGCCAACGGCCTCGCCGCCAAGCATGGCCTGCCATTGCAAGCGACCGGCACCGGCTCGATCTTCGGCCTCCATTTCCACAAGGGGCCGATCAGGAACAGCCACGACCTCGATGCCGGCGAGAAGGGCCGCGAGCGCGACGTGGCGGCGCTGAAGAAGCTCTACCAGCTCGACATGTTCGAGCGCGGCCTCTACGTGACGCGCCGGATCCTCGGAAATCTCTCGCTGGTCACCAGTGCGGCCGATGTCGATCTCTTCATCGACGCGCTGGATGAGTTCCTGGTCAACCGCGGGACGCTGATCCAGCAGGTGATGGGCTGACGCAGTCCATCACTTCCGCAGATAGGCGGGGCGGAAGCGGATCTCCAGCCAGCGGATGACGCGGGCCGAGGTGAAGCTCAGCACGAAGTAGATGACGCCGATCAGCAGGTAAGTTTCCATGCTGCGGAAATTCTCGGCGATCACATACTTGCCCTGGCGCAGCAGCTCCTCGACGGCGATGAAGGACACCAGCGCACAGTCCTTCAGCAGCGAGATGAAATAGCCGCCCAGCGTGGGAAGCGCGATCGCCATCGCCTGGGGCAGAATGATCTTCCAGTAGATCGCCCAGCGCGGCAGGCCGAGCGCCATGCCCGCCTGGAACTGCCCCGGGTCGATCGCCTCGATCGCGGCGCGGAAGACCTCGCTCAAATACGCGCCGAGCACGATCGAGAGTCCGACCACGCCGGCCCAGAAGGCCGGCAGGCTGATCCCGTAATCCGGCAGGGCGAAATAGATGAAGAGCAGGATCACGATCGTGGGCACGTCGCGGCAGATCTCGACATAGACCCGCACGATCCAGAACGCAGTCTTGTTCTTGGTCTGCACCACGATCGCACAGACCAGTCCAAGGGCGACCCCGATCGCCATGCTGCAGAACGAGAGCTCCAGCGTGACCGGCACACCCTTAAGCAGCCGCGGCAGATATTTCGGCACGAACTCGGTGAAATAATCCCACATCTCGGCCGCCCCCGCCCCGCCAACGCGTCCCGCCATAAGAAGAGCCCGCCGACCGGGATCGGCGGGCTCCGTCAAAGACTATCAGACGATTACTTGCCCATCATCGCTTCACGGGAGAGCGAGGCGTCCCAGACGCCGTACTTTTCCAGGATCTTCTGGCGGGTCCCGTCCTTGTCCATGTCGTCCAGCGCCTGGTTGAGCGCGGCCAGGAGCGCCGTGTCCTCCTTGCGCACGCCCATGCCGTCGCCGCCGAACTTGTAGCCGGCGGCATCCTGCTTCGCCTGCCAGTCCGGATTGGCGGTGAGCGACATCGGATCGCCGATCACGCGGATGTTCGGCGTCACCTTCTTCTGCTCGCCGAAGGTGGTGTTGTCGACGATCACGGCATCGACCTGCTTGTTCTGCAGCGCCAGGAACGGCGCCGCGAAATCGTCGAACGACTTGATCTCACCACCCTGGCCCTTGGAAACCATGGTCTTCGCCTGCATCTCCTCGACGGTGCCGACGGTGGTGGCGAGGATCTTGCCCTTGAGGTCGTCCGGCTTCTGGTACGGCGAGTCCTCGAGCACGGCGATGCGGTCGCTCTCGAAGTAATAGGGCCGCGTGAACTCGATGCCGGCACCCTGGCGGCGCTCCTCGGTCACGGTCATGCCGGAGAAGATGATGTCGAAGCGCTTGGCCTTGAGACCCGGGATCAGCGTATCCCACTCGACCGGCACATATTCGAACTTGGAGATGCCGAGCTTCGGCAGGATGTATTGCAGCATCTCGTATTCCATGCCGGCGTAGCCGTCGCCTTCCTGATAGACCCAGGGCTTGGTGCCCATGACGCCGACGCCGACCTTGATCGTCCCGGCTGCCTTGATGTCGTCGAGCGTGTCTGCGTATGCGAACCGCGGTTCGATCGCGGCGAACGAGAGGGCCGTCGTGGCGCCCAAAGTCATGCCGAGCAAAGTGCGACGCGAAATTACCTTCACCATTGTCAGCTCCCTGTCTGCCACCGGGTGCGGGCGGTGGATGCCCGTGCCTGCTTAAAAGGGGGATTCCGTTCGTTGTTCTTGCTGTGCCCGTGCGCCCGGTCGTCCCCCGCCGGGCCGCCACTTGTGACTTGTGATCACGGTTGATGTAATGCTAAGGACTCGATACCGTGACTGTCAAGCCGACCGCGCGCCGGCGCAGCGAAAAGCGTCCATCCCGGCAAGGGCGGCGATTTCCACTGGCTTCCGCTCGAGTCCGAGCGTTATCACTTCACCAGTTTCGATGGCCGACCCAGGACGCATGGCAGTTGCAGCAGTAAGGACCCAGGACCGCCCCGCCTTCGGCCTCGCCAAGCTCGAACGCGAGACCCTGCATGAGCGCGCCTACGACGAGGTGAAGAAGGCGATCATGGGCGGGGCCATCGCGCCGGGTGCGCCGATGACCATCCGCGCCTTGGCGAAAGCGCTCGGCACCAGCGTGATGCCGGTTCGCGAAGCGCTGCGTCGCCTGGTGGCGGAACGCGCGCTGGAGCTGCTGCCCAACCGCTCCGTCACCCTGCCCGTGATGACCGCCGAGAAGTTCGAAGAGATCGTGCGCATCCGCCTGGCGCTGGAGGGCATGATGGCGGAGACGGCGGCGAAGCATGTGACGCCGGATGAGCTGAAGCGGATGACGCGGCTCAACGACGAGATGATCGCCAAGCTCCGCCTCGGCACCAAGAAGTACCTCGCGCTGAACCAGGAATTCCACTTCCAGCTCTACTTGGCCGCGCGCATGCCGCAGGCAATGTCGATCGTGGAAACGCTCTGGCTGCAGATCGGGCCGTTCCTGCATCACGTCGATACGGAAATCGGCACGCCGGATTTCCTCGACCACCACGCCTCGATGCTGAAAGCACTGGCCAAGCGCGACGGCAACAAAGCCCGCTCCGCCGTCGAAGCCGATATCGGCGAAGCCGCGACGATCATCCTCGCGTCGCTGCGCAGCTCGGGCAGAGCGTAGCTCCCCGAAGCAATCGACCAGCTGATGCTATTCAGCGTCGATCTTTTCCGCTCCTGCGTCGGATCTGATATCGGCGCCGCTGGGAAGCGGCTGCTCGGGATGCATGATCCAAGCGGCAATGTCGTCGTAGACGGTAGGTGCAATCCAATCGCGTAGAAGAAGATGATATCCCTTGCTGTAGAGACCCACCCGCAGTTGGTTGGGCGACACCTCGGGCAAGCGATGCAACATCATGGAGACGGCGCTGCGACTCATGATCGCCTCATTCTTGCCGTAGAGGATGAGGCAGCGGGGAGATTTGAGCGCACCGGCGGCGTCGAAGGCGCGGGTCATGAGATCGACCAGGCCGTAGGCGGCATCGATCCGCGTCTCCTTTATGACGAGCGGGTCGCGCGCCATGTCGATCAAGGCACGATTGCTGCTCGATGCACGCAGCCGGAGGCCGGTCGGCACCACCGTCATCCACGGAACCGCGTGCGCGGCCATCTCGAGCACGTTGCGGTTAAAGTTGCTCTGCGTCTGCAGGCCCCAGACCGCAGGCGCCACCAGAATCATTCCATCAACCTCGGGAGCATCGTTTTCGACCGATGCCGCCATGACGACCGCTCCGCCCATGCTCTCGCCGAGAAGATAGAGCGGTAAATCTGGAAACCGTTGTTTGAGAAGATGGACCGCAGTCTTCAGATCGGTGATGAGCTGCTCGCTGCCCGGCCAGATACCGCGTTGCGCGGTCGCCCCAAATCCCCGCTGATCGTAGGCGTACATCCGGAAGCCCCGTCGGGACAATCCGCTGCCCGGAAGCGCCAGCCCGCCCGAGTGATCGTTGAAGCCATGGAGTGCGAGGATTATTCCGGCAGGCGTGCGGGACGCATCGCCATGCCACTGGACCCAGGTTCTGACCGGCAGATCCACGCCGTCAGCGGTGTGGAACACCGTATCGCTGAACGACGGTTGATCGATGGCTGGGCCGACATTCTGAATTTTCGGTGCGCAGCCGGCCAAGGCGAAGAGTGCAAACAACAGGATCTTGACTGGCGGCATGCGTTACCCGGCGATATATCCCCACACCGACTTGATAACATTCGACAAAATAAAGGACAATTGACCACATTCCACCAAGTGAGCCAGGCTTCGCCCCTCTCAAGCGAACAACACAGGCGGTTTCTCAGATGGTGCATTCGATTCGCCGCTGGACGGTCCTTCTGCTCGTGGCCCTTTCCTTGAACTGGGTGGCCGCGGAGCCGGCTGCCGCACGCAACACGCGTTACCTGCTGAAGATCGACGACGTCAAGAAGGACCCGCGCTACGCGGAAAACGTACCGAACGACGTCGCATTCTATTTCGCCGGCCAGGCGCATCCCGCGCCGGTGAAGGACTTCGGCGAGGTCGTCACCAACCGCAAGGGCAACTCCTTCGGGCGCCCGGATGAGGAAGCCTGCGCCTATACCATGATCTCCGCGCTGAAGCAGCTCAACCAGCGCGCACACGAGCTCGGCGGAGACGCGGTGATCGGCATCGTCAGCTATTACCGCAAGCAGGTCTATTCGAGCGAAACGGAATACGAATGCCATGCCGGCGGATTCGTCGCCGGGGTCGCTCTCAAGGGAACGATCGTCAAGCTCGGGAAGTAGCACCTTCGGGCTCTTCGCGCGGCCACCAGTGCAGTTGCACCGCTTCGGATCGCGGCCGGCCCTCGGCCGGTCGAAAGGCGAGGCCGAGGCTGACTTGCGGCGCCGGGTTCGCGTGCATCAGCCACCAGTCGGCGTCTTCCATGCGCATCCATTGCGAAGACTCATAGGGTCCGTCCTGGACGCGGTCCCGCCGGTCCGCGGCCATTTCGAGACCCTTGCCGGTCGCCTTCGCGATCGCTTCCCGAAGCGTCCAGATCGCATGGAAGCGGGACGAGCCGAGGCGATCGACCGCCTCCCGCTCGCGCGGGCCGAAGGCACGCTCGGCGATACCCAGATGATCTCTCCGGTCCCGGCTTTGCTCGACGTCGATGCCGATCGCTCCGGCGAAGGTCGCGGCATAGGCAACCCAGGAACCGGAATGCGTGATCGAGATCGCCGGCGCGGGCTGGCCGTTCCGATGCGTGGCGACCGGTGCGCCTGAGCTCCGCTTGGAAAACCGCCACGCGTCCGGGGGTGATTGGGTGATCTCCGCGAGCATGCCGCGGAGCAGAGCGCGGCAAGCGAGACTGGCCGGACGGCGGCAGCTCTGCCGGTCCTCGTCCGTGCCCCAGCTCTGGAGCGCTTGCAGGGTTGCAGGGGATTCCGTGCGCATCAGGCCGAGGTGCACGCCTATCACTGCTCTAAACAACCGGTTCCACAAGCATGACGTGTCTATACTGTAAAATGTTAGCGCGCGCATTGCGGCTCTCGGCCAAAAACACTATACAGGGCATTAATAAAAACGAAATGGCGCTTGGGCCAAATAGGGGATGGTTAATTGTGGTTTGGGGACGGACGGACCGGTAATGCGGCGACCGCGCGCTGATCGAATTTCGAGTAGTCCTGGACGTGACGGCGCTTAGTTTCACCGTTGCTGATTGGCGCGCATGGGCGCCCGGTTTGGAGACCCACGAAGCCTGGCTCAATTGGGCCGGTCGGGCGCAGGCGGATTCCGATTCCGTGGCTGGGCGGGAATGGACTGTGACCGCGCTGCCGACCATGTTGCGCCGAAGGATCGGAGCCCTGGCCCAGCGCGCGATCTCAGCCGCGCTGGATTGCGAAGCCGCCGAGCAGAGCCGCTACATCTTTGCATCCCGGCATGGCGAGCTCGACCGCACCGTCCGCATCCTGGCATCGATTGCCGCCGACGAAACACCATCGCCGACCGAGTTCAGCATGTCGGTCCATCATGCTCTGGCCGGCCTGCTCTCAATTCACACCGGCAATCGCCAGGGCCATACCGCCGTCGCCGGCGGCGTGGATACGTTCGGCTTTGGCTTCATGGAGGCTGCAGCCTACATCGCCGCGGAAGCCAAACCCGCGTTGCTGGTCTACTACGACAGCACCCTGCCGGATGACTATCGCGCGCTCGACGCAGCGAACGACGCACTGCCTCTGATCGTCGCAGTCCGGCTCGAGCCTGCGGACAGCCGTAAGCCGCGTTATGCATTTGCGCCCTCGCCCACGGCCGCTGCGTCGGGCCAAGCAGGGGTTTCGACGACTGCGGCGCCGCTGGATTTCCTGCGCTTCCTGCTCACCGGCGAAGCGACGGCGGTTTCCGTCGGCCGCAGAATGACCTGGCGGTGGCTCCGTGCTGATTGAGCGCATCGGCAAGACCTGGCGCGCACTCGCGACCGGATTTTCCTTCGCCGTCTTCTTCGGCGGCGGGGCGCTGGCGGCTCTGACGCTGTTTCCCCTGCTCGGCCTTCTCACGCCCGATCCGGAAAAACGGCACCGGCGCACGCGGCAAGTCATCCGCCGGCTGTTCCAGTGCTATCTCGGCATGCTGAAGCTGCTCCGGGTTCTGGAGATCGATGTCAGCGGGACCGACGCGCTGAAGCGGATCGAAGGCCATGTGGTGGTCGCCAACCATCCCACGCTGCTCGATGTCGTCCTGCTGATGGCGCTGATTCCGCAAGTGCAGTGCATCGTCAAGCACCAGCTCTGGAACAACCGCTATCTCGGCGGCGTGGTCCGCCATGCCGGCTATATCCGGAACGATCTGGAGCCCGATGCGTTGCTGTCCGCCTGCCAGTCGGCCATGCGCGAAGGCGCCAACCTGATCATCTTCCCGCAGGGAACCCGGTCGCTGCCGGGCGAGCCGTTTCACTTTCACCGCGGCGTCGCCAACATCGCGCTGCTGAGCGGGGCCGACATCCAGACGGTCGCGATCCGCTGCACACCCCTATACCTGACCAAGAGCGACAAATGGTGGCGCGTCCCGTCGCGCCGGCCGCATTTCTCTGTGACAGTCGGCGATATACTCAGTATCAGGAAGATCAGCGAAGGCCTTTCACGGCCGCTGGCGGCGCGGGCGGTGGTGAAGCGCCTGGAGACCTATTACACGGGGATTTTGTCCAGTGGATGAGTTGGCGTTGGAGCTCGACCTCAAGCGGCTGATCGTCGATGCGCTGAAGCTGGAAGAGCTTCGGCCGCAGGATATCGACAGCGACGAGGTCCTGTTCGGGGATGGATTGGGACTGGATTCGATCGACGCCCTCGAGCTGGGCGTCGCCATTCGAAAGAAGTACCAAGTCAAGATCGAAAATATTACGGACGAAGTTAAGGCGCATTTCAGGACCGTAAGAAGTCTCGCGCTCTTCATCCGTTCTCAGCATGGGGATGGGGCGAATGTTGCCGGCTGACGCGTTGTTCGAGAAGCTGAAATCTCACCTGCATACGATGTTCGAGATTCCGGAAGAGAAGATCACGCCGGATGCGAGGTTGTACGAAGATCTCGATCTGGACAGCATCGACGCGGTCGATCTGATGGTGAAGCTGCAGGAGATCACCGAGCGCAAACTCAAGCCAGAGGAATTCAAGACCGTTCGCACCGTCGGGGATGTTCTTGACCGGGTAAATGCAATCCTGGCCGAGTAAGGCGCGGATCATCGCGATCGGTTTTGCTGCTGCGGCCGGTATTGCCTATCCCTTCGCCGTTTATTTCTATCGCGACCGCTTGCCGGCCGTCGCCTTCGTCGCCGCCGCCTTGTTGCTGCTGGGCCTGCAGCTCAGTGTGCTGCGATCGTCGATGGCCAGGCTGTGGCGGGTGCCGCTGCTGATCTCTGCGATCCTGACCGTTGCCATTGCCTTCCTCGATCAGAATGTGGCGCGGGAAGCCTATCCCGTCGTGCGCAGCCTGGCCGCCTCGGCGATCTTCTGCTGGACCTTGGTCTCGCCGCCCAGTCTGGTCGAGCGCTTCGCCCGCATCACCCAATCGGATCTGCCCGAAGCTGCGGTTCGATATTGCCGCACCGTTACGATCATCTGGGCGGTATGGCTCGCCGCCAATGCGGCGATTGCGACGGCTTTGGTCGCCCGCGGCGATCTGAAGAGCTGGGCGATCTGGACCGGCATCCTGTCTTACGTCATCTCCGGGCTGATCTTCGCAGGGGAATTCGGCTATCGCTTTCTCTTCCTGAAAAGCGCGAAACGGCCATGAGCTTTCTTCCGGTCTCCAGGCTCCTGCACGAAGGCCGAGATGCCGAGACGGTCATCGCCTCCACCGCCGGCCGGACCGTGTCGTTCGAAGAGTTCAGGCGGGATGTCGCCCACAATGCGGCACGCCTTCGCGATCTCGGCTGCAAGCGCGGTCTGCTTGCGGGGCAGGATTGCTATTGGGCGGCCGTCGGGCTGATGGCGCTGCACCATGCCGGGGCCGCTGCGATCTTTCCACCCAATCTGCAGCCGGACGGGGGCGACCGGTGGGGCGCCGATTGCGTGCTCTCGGAAATCGGCGCGGGCTTTCGCCTTGAGCCCGGCAAAGGGTCGCCGGGACATTTCGATGCGCTCGATCCCGCCATCGCACGGCTTGAGCTTTTCACCGCCGGTTCAACCGGCGAGCACAAGTGCATCGTGAAGACTCTGGCGGATATGGAAGCGGAAGCGCGGGAGATTCACGCCACGCTCGGACGGTCGCTTGGTCCCGCCGCGATCCTCTCGACCGTGCCGTATCACCATCTCTATGGCCTGACCTTCCGGCTGATCTGGCCGCTCTGCGCCGGCTGGCGCATCAGCGGCGCGACTCATCAATATTGGGAGGCTCTGGCGGCCGAACTCGCGCAGAATGTGATCCTGGTCACCAGCCCGGCGCATCTCACGCGTCTGCCGCCGGCACACGTTCCCGCCAGTCACAGGCCGCAGCTGGTGCTTTCCGCCGGCGCAGCGCTTTCGGACGAAGCGGCGATGGCGGCCGCGGCCTATCTCGGAACGCCGGTGACCGATATCTTCGGCAGCACCGAGACCGGCGTTATCGCCCACCGCCTTCGAGCCGGTCCGCGACGCCCCTGGCAAGCCTTCGCGAATGTGAAGGTCAAGCAGCTGAAGGACGGCCGCCTCGCGGTTCAGTCTCCCCACATCAGCGGGCAGCAAGCCGACGGATGGTTCGAGACCGCGGACCTGATCCTGCTCGAGGGCGATCGATCCTTCCATCTGCGCGGGCGTGCGGATCGCGTGGCCAAGATCGAAGGCATCCGTATCAGCCTTTCCGAGCTGGAGCAGAAACTGTTGCAGTCCCCCCTGGTTGCCGATGCGGCGGTGGTCGGCCTGCAGACCGAGCCCGAGAGTCTTGGTGCCGCGCTTGCACTCAGCGATGAAGGCAAGCAGGCCCTCGACGAAATGGGCAGCTTCCGGCTGGGACGCCGGCTGCGGCGGGATCTCGCCCGCAGCATCGCGCCCAGCGGCCTGCCGCGGCGATGGCGCTTTCTGCACAGATTGCCCGAAGCGGTGCTCGGCAAGCGCAGGCAGGAGGATATCCGGGCGCTGTTTCAAGCCGCGACCGATCCGGCCGAACCCGAGCTCACCGCGATGCGTGTGATCGAAGCCGGCGTGGAGCTCGACCTCTTCATTCCGGCCGACCTGGTCCACCTGCGCGGCCATTTCCCGGACTTTCCGGTTCTGCCGGGTGTCGCCCAGATCGATTGGGCGGTCCGCTATTCCGCGCAGTATCTCAAGGCGCCGATCGACGTCGGCAAGGCCTTTCAGATCAAGTTCCGCCGGATTACCACCGCGCCCTCGTCGGTCACGCTGAAGCTGATCCGGAATTTCGATCGGCAGCAGGTCGAGTTCGAGTACCGGCAGGAAGACAGCGTCTTGAGTTCGGGCGCACTGAAGCTCGAAGCCCCCGCATGAACGCCGTCGCGACCGATTTCCGCCCCTGCGCCGTCATCCCGACGCACAATCACTGGCGGTCGCTGCGCGCGATCATCGCCCGGCTCCAGGCGGAGAACCTGCCGGTCTTCGTCATCGACGACGGCAGCGACGCGGAAACCCGCCGCGCGCTCGCGGACCTGCAGTCGAGCAGCGAAGGCTTCGAACTCGTCCGCTTCGAGGACAACCGCGGCAAGGGCGCCGCGGTCATGCATGGTCTTGGCCTCGCGGCGGAGCGCGGCTTCACCCATGCACTCCAGCTCGATGCCGACGGCCAACATGATCTCGCCGTGCTCCCGGAATTCCTGGCACGCGCGCGGCAGCGGCCGGATGCCGTCGTCACCGGCCAGGCCGCCTACGACCGTTCGGTGCCGCTGGGGCGGAAGATCGGGCGCTGGATCACGCATTTCTGGGTCTGGGTCGAGACTTTGTCTCTGCGGATTCCGGACACGATGTGCGGCTTTCGCATCTATCCGCTGGCGGCGGTTGAGAAACTGTCGGCGCAGCGAATACCCATCGGCGCGCGGATGGAGTTCGACACCGAGATCGCGGTCCGTCTGTTCTGGGGCGGCGCGCCTTACATATCGATCCCGGTGCGGGTGATCTATCCGCCGGAGAACAGCTCGAACTTCCGCATGCTGAAGGACAACCTGCGCATCAGCGCGATGCACACCCGCCTGGTCTTCACCCTGCTCTTCAATCTGCCGAAGATCCTCGCCAACCGTCCGCCGGTGGTCGAAACGCCGCGCCACTGGGCCTGGATGATGGAGCGCGGTGTCTATCTGGGGCTGCTGTTCTGCGCCACCGCCTATCGGCTGCTCGGGCGCAAGGCCTGCCTGGTCGTGCTGGCGCCCGTCGTCTTCTATTTCTACTGCACCGGATCCGTACAGCGCCGTGCCTCGCGCGACTTTCTGCGCCGGGCGTTCGCGCGCGCCGGCCGCGCGCGGGCGCCGGGCTTCTGGAACGGATACCGGCATTTCTTCACCTTCGCCGCGCGGACGCTCGACACTTTCATCGCCTGGACCGGCGGAACGGGCGCGGAGATGGTGTTCCGTGGCGAGGTCGCGGCACTTGCCGAGGCGGAAGCGAGCCCTCGCGGCGCCATATTCGTGATCTCCCATCAAGGCAGCGCCGATCTCGCGAGGGCCGCACTCGACGACGAAACGCGAAAGCGCCTCACCATCCTCGTCCACACCCGCCATGCGCAGAACTACAGCCGGCTGCTCGAACGATTTCGACCCGAGGCCGTGGTCGATATGATGCAAGTCTCCGAACTGGGACCGGAAGGCGCGATCGCGCTGCGCGAGAAGGTCGACGCCGGCAGCTGGGTGGTCATCGCCGGCGATCGCATCCCGCTGACCGGCAATCGCCACGCCTCCAGGGTGCCGTTTCTGGGGGAGCCGGCCGGCTTCGCTCAGGGTCCATACGTCCTCGCTGCGCTTCTCGACTGCCCGGTCTATGCGCTATTCTGCCTGCGAGAAGGACCGCGCTACCGGCTGGACGTCCACAAGCTGGCCGACCGCATCGTCCTTCCGCGCGGGGATCGTGCCGGCGCTTTGCAGAATTACACCGCGGCCTTCGCACGCCGGCTCGAGGACTACGCGCTGAAAGATCCTTATCAGTGGTTCAACTTCTTTGATTTTTGGGCGGAGCACAAAGCCGTGCCGCAGTCATGATATCCGCAGAGATCACCCTCACCACCCAGTTCGGCGACGTGGATCCGATGCGCGTGGTCTGGCATGGCACCTATATCCGCTATCTCGAGCAGGCGCGGTCGGAGCTGATGGACAAGATCGGCTACAATTATCCGGAAATGAACGCATCGGGATATGTCTGGCCGATCGTCGACCTGCGCCTCAAGTATGTGAAACCGATCCGCCTGCTGCAGAAGGTGGCGGTCACCGCGGAAGTCGTCGAATACGAGAACCGCCTGAAGATCGCCTATCTGTGCCGCGATGCAGGCACGCGCGAGGTGCTCACCAAGGCGACCAGCGTTCAAGTCGCATTGAAGGCGGAGAACCTCGAGCTCTGTTTCGAATGCCCCGCCGCGCTGACCGACAAGATCCGCGCGCTGATGTGATGCCGGCATGTCGCGAGTGATCCTGCCTTGACGTCCGCGCTTGGAATTCCGGCCCTCGGCATCGCTTCGCCGATCGGCATCGGCAAGGCTGCGGTCGCGGCCGGCTTGCTGCACGGCCGGCGCGGATTGGTCGCGCGCACCGACTTGGTCCCCGGCCGCACGCTCTGGGTGGGTGCGGTCCAGGCGGAGCTGCCCGCGATCCCGCCTTCGCTCTCGCAGCTCGATTGCCGCAACAACCGGCTGATGCTGCTGGCCCTGACGGAAATCGCCGGCGAGATCCGGCAGGCGATCGACCGGTTCGGAGCCGACCGGATCGCCGTCGTCCTCGGCACCAGCACCGCCGGCATCAGCAACGGCGAGGAAGCCTACCTGGAGAGAGTCGGGCAGGGCGCCTGGCCATCGCACTTTCTCTATACCCAGCAGGAGACCGGCAATCTCGCCGAATTTGCCGCGTCGGTGCTCGGGGTGACCGGCCCCGCCTATACCATTGCCACGGCCTGCTCCTCGACCGGAAAAGTCTTCGCCGCCGCGCGACGGCTTATCGCGACCGGCCTCTGCGATGCGGCGATCGTCGGCGGCGCCGACACGATCGGCCGGATGACGGTCGGCGGCTTCTCGGCGCTCGAGGCGGTCTCCGCCCGGCACTGCAATCCCTTCAGCCGCAACCGCGACGGCGTCAATATCGGCGAGGCGGGCGTGGCGTTTCTGCTGACACCGGACCCCGCGGAAGTGCGACTGCTGGGCGTCGGCGAAAGCTCGGACGCCTATCATGCCAGCGCGCCGGACCCAAGCGGTCGTGGCGCGCGGGAATCCATGACCGCCGCACTCGCAGATGCCGCGATCGATCCCGCGCAGATCGCCTACATCAATCTGCACGGCACCGGCACGCCGCTCAACGATCCGATGGAGGGCCGCGCCGTCCATGAAATATTCGGCGGCGACGTTCCCTGCAGTTCGACCAAAGGCATGACCGGCCATACTTTAGGCGCGGCCGGCGCTTGCGAGGCTGCCTTTCTCTGGCTCACCCTGCATCCCGCCTACAATGCCGGGCGCCTCCCGGTGCATGTCTGGGACGGCGTGCCCGATCCGGAGATTCCGTCGCTCAATCTGGTCACCCCGCAGCTCGGCAACACGGTCGGCGCCGGCCCCATGCTCAGCAATTCCTTTGCCTTCGGCGGCAGCAACGTCGCCGTCATCCTGGGGTCGGCATGACCGAGCTGAAGCCCTGCCCTTACGAGATCCATCGCCTGCTGCCGCATGAGCCGCCGATGCTGCTGCTGGACGAGGTAAGCGGCTGGAACGCGGATCGGATCGTCACGGGCGTGACCGTGCGGCCGGATTCACTGTTCCTCGACGACAAGGGCATGCCCGCGCATATCGCCATCGAGTGGATGGCCCAGGCCTGCGGCGCCTGGGTCGGCGTGCAAGCGCTGGAGGCGGGACAGCCGGTCCGGATCGGCTTCCTGCTGGGAACACGCGACTTCAACTCGCGGATCTCGCGCTATCGCCTCGGCGATCGCGTCGCCGTCACGGCCAGCGTCGTATTCAACGACGGGCAGATGGCGGTGTTCGACTGCACGGCCGCGCGTGACGCCGAGGTTTGCGCCACGGCTCGCCTGAACGTCTTCCAACCCGCCGATCTCGATGCCATGCTCAAGGAACAGGGCGTCACGATGCAAAGAGATTCGATTCGATCATGAAGAGACGCATCCTCGTCACCGGCGCAAGCAAGGGCATCGGGCGCGCTATCGCCGTCCGCCTGGCGCGCGACGGATTCGATGTCGCCGTGCATTACGGCAAGGACCAGGCCGGCGCCGAGGCGACCTTGGCGGAAATCCAAGCGACGTCGGGTTCGGTGCATTCGATCTCCTTCGACGTGGCCGATCGCGATGCCTGCCGCGGCGCGCTTGAAGCCGAGATCGCCGCGCACGGCCCCTATTGGGGCGCGGTGCTCAGCGCCGGGATCACCCGGGACAATGCCTTTCCGGCCCTGACGGATGACGACTGGGACGCCGTCCTCGACACCAATCTGGGCGGCTTCTACAACGTGCTGCGCCCGATCGTCATGCCGATGGTCTCGGCGCGGCAGGGCGGGCGCATCGTCGCCCTGTCGTCGGTCTCCGGCCTGACCGGCAATCGCGGGCAGACCAATTACAGCGCCGCCAAGGCCGGCATCATCGGCGCCGCCAAGGCGCTTGCCGTGGAGCTCGCGAAGCGGAACATCACCGTGAACTGCGTGGCGCCCGGCGTGATCGAGACCCAGATGACCGAAAGCCTGCCGCTCGACAAGGTGATGGATGCCATCCCGATGCGCCGGCTGGGCACACCCGCGGATGTCGCCGGTGCGGTTGCGTTTCTGTGTTCGGAAGATGCGTCCTATGTGACGCGACAGGTGATTTCGGTGAATGGTGGCATGATATGAGCCGGCGCGTCGTGGTAACGGGAATGGGCGGCGTGACCGCGCTGGGATTCGATTGGCCGGCGATCCGCGCGCAACTGGCGGCCGGCGCGACCGCGACCCGGTACATGACCTCCTGGGAGCGATACACCGGCGTCAACACCAAGCTCGCCGCGCCGATCGCCGGCTTTTCCGTCGAGGGCCGCTATCCCCGCAAGAAAATCCGGACCATGGGGCCGGTGGCGTTGATGAGCACTTTCTCGAGTGAGCGGGCGATTGAGCAGGCCGGCCTCGTCGGCGACCCCGTCCTCAAAGAGGGCCGCACGGGCATCGCCTATGGATCGTCCTTCGGCAGCCCGGAGCCGGTCATCGCCTTTGCGGAACTGAAGATGCAGGGCTTCTCCCGGACGCTGAACGCGAGCTCGTACATCCAGATGATGAGCCACACCGCCGCGGTGAATATGGGATTGTTCTTCGGCATCACCGGCCGGATCATTCCGACCTCCAGCGCCTGCACCTCCGGAAGCCAGGCGATCGGTTATGCCTATGAGGCGATCCAGGCCGGCAAGGCCGACGTCATGATCGCAGGCGGCGCCGAGGAGCTCGACGTCACCCAGGCCGCGGTGTTCGACACATTGTTCGCAACCAGCACCAGGAACAATCACCCGGCCACCACGCCAAGGCCTTATGACCGCGACCGCGACGGAATCGTCATCGGCGAAGGCGCCACGACCCTGATCCTCGAGGAGCGCGACCGCGCCATCGCCCGCGGCGCCCCCATCTTGTCCGAGATCGTCGGCTTCGCCTGCAATGCCGACGGCGATCACATCACCCAGCCGAAGGCCGAGACGATGGCGACGGTGATGCGCCTCAGCCTGGCCGATGCTGGGCTCGATGCCGGCGCGATCGGCTTCGTCAGCGGGCATGGCACCGCCACCGAGGACGGCGACGTCGCCGAGAGCAAGGCCACCAGCTCTGTGCTCGGATCGAAGGCGCCGATCCATTCGCTCAAATCCTATTTCGGGCACACCTTGGGCGCCTGCGGCGCGCTCGAGGCCTGGCTCGGGATCGAGATGATGCGCGAAGGCTGGTTCCCGCCGACGGCGAACCTCGTCAACGTGGACGAGCGCTGCGCCCCGCTCGACTACGTCATGGGCACGCCGCGCGCGGTCGACATCGAGTATTTCATGTCGAACAACTTTGCCTTCGGCGGGATCAACACGTCGCTCATCTTCAAGCGCGTGTGAGGGGAGCGCGCTAGGGTGCCGTCGGCCGGCTGTTGATGGCCAGGCGATAGCCGAAGACGATATTCTCCAGCACGGCGCGGCCATTCCAGGGATTGGCGCCGGTGCCGGGATAGGTCACCCGGACGATCGGCTGGCCGTCCTTCGTCAATTCCCGCGATCCATCCGGCTTCACGGCGAGCGCGGCGCCGTCGAGCGCCTGCCGCAAGGCTTCCGGCGGCGCATAGACGGTCATGATGTCGGCAAGCATATGCTCGGCGGTCAGGCCCTTGGGTGCGATGGACTCGAACCTGGTCTTCAAGCCGCCTGCGCGCCATTCGAGACTCATGATCCGCGGGCCGTTCGGCACGGTCATGATGAGCGTCAGGCCATGGTCATTCGATGCGATGACCGCCTGAAAGATCTCCTTCCGGTCACGGTAGACGGCCTGGACCAGTTGCACCGCGTTCGCGTCAGCGCCGAAGGGCGGGCGATCGGGCAAGGTCAATGTCACGCCGGGGGCGATATCGACCCGGCTTTTGTTGGATTCGGTCGTCGACGCACAGCCGGTCACGAAGCCGATCAGCAAGAGGAAAAGATAGGCACGCATCCGTCCGACGTCAGGCATTCATACGCTCCGTGGGGTAGCCCAAAGCCACCAGTGGCGAGAAGGCCAGCGAGAGCAGGACTCCGAGTGCCACCGTCAGGCCGAAGGCGGCGACCGGGTAGATCGAGCTTAGCCCGAGCAGCCCGAGCGAGGTGCAGGTCATGATCGCCGCCAGCGTGATGCCCAACCGTGTCCAGTTGCCGCGCGCACCCCGATGCTCCCATTGGAAGATGCTGTAATCCACGCCGGCGCCGATCACCAGGAAGAGCGCCATCGCCGAGAAGAAGGAGTAAGGCACGCCGGCGAGAGCAAGGATGGACGGCGTTGCCAGCATGGCAAGGCCGGTCGGGAGCAGGATCCAGAGGGCGGCGAGGCGCCGATAGACCAGCAACAGAATTAAGCCCGTCAAAACCGCGCCGCCGACCAGCCCGATCGTCGCAGTCCACCGATACCGCCCGAGCAGCTCGCTATAGGCAGCCGCCGGATCGACCAGCTTCCAATCCGGACTGCTGCTCAGCGCTGCGGGCATCTCGGCGGCCGCGACGGAGAGCGGCACGATCGACCAGAACACATCGCCGGTCTGGCCGCGCAAGGCGCTGATCACGCTCGGGACCGCGTTGTCGGGGCTGGCTTCCGGCTGATAGGCCGACGCCGCATCGAAGCCGAGCTTGTCGAGGAGCGACTTCAACTGCACATCCAGCAGGCTCTGCTTGAGCAGCGCCGCCTGCAGCGTCGCGGTCTCGGCCGAAGGATCGAGGCGGCTTGCCGCCAGCAGCACCACCGCCCTGCCGGGGACGGCGTCTTGCAGAACCTTCAGCAGCTTTTCCTCGTTGCGCTTCTGCGCATCGGCGGTCGCGCCGGTCACCAGGAAGAAGGCGCTCGGCATGGTGTAGCCGGTCACCGCGCGGATATGCGCCTCCTCCGCTGCGAGCACCGGTGACGGAACCTGAAACCGCCGCACATCGTCCAGCGGCGCTTTCAAGGTCCAGGCTGCGAGGGTGACCAGTGCCACGCCTGCTACGGCGAGCGCAGTGATCGCCGGTCGCGGCCTCCAGGTGAGCACGCGATGCACGCGCTGTTGCGCAGCGTCGGCGAAGGCGGTGACGACGCGCCGGCGTCCCTCCAGCAGCGGCAGCAGATACAAGGCGAGCGCCCAGGCCGCGAACAGCCCGACCCCGCCCAGCACCGCCACCTGCCGGAAGGCGGAGATCGGCGACACCAGTAGGGCCGCGAAGGCGCCGACCGAGGTCACCATGCCGAGCGTCAAGGGCTGAAAGATCGAACGCCGGCGTGCGGCCGCGCTGTCGGAAGGATGCGCGATCCCGGTGATGAGATAATAGGTGCTGTAATCGACCACCATGCCGATCAGCGCGGTCGCGAACACCACGACCATCACATGGATGCGCTCGAAGACCAGGAAGGTGACCGCGAGGCCGAAGGCGAGGCAGCTCAGGATCAGCAGGATCGCGAGGAAGGCCGGACGGATGGTCCGGAACACCAGGCGGTAGATCAGCAGAATGAGCAGGCCGGTCGCGACGCTGATCAGGGACATCTGCAGCCGCGCGTTGGCGGCGGCGTGTTCGGCGTGGAAGATGGCACCGGCGCGCGCAACATGGAGAGGGACTTTCGCCCATTGGAGTTGCCAATCGCGCAGCACCGCGTTGAGGCGGTCCTGGGTGTCGGTCGCGAAGACCGGCGCGGTGATGCGGCCGGAGACGATCGCCGTCGTATCGTTGGAGGGGGCGCCCGCGAGCTGCTGCAGAAAGCAGGACATCAGGCGCGGCGTGAGCAGCAGCGGGTCGGACTTGGCCAAGGCCGAGTTCGAGACCGCAAACGGCGAATACCAGCGCAGCAATGCGTCATGGGCGAGCGCTTGGCCGCGCCCTTCCTCCAGGAGCTTGCGATCGGCCGGGCACAGCAGGGTGGTGCGATGCGCGAACAGCCATTTCCACGCCGCGATGCCCTCATCCGCGCTCGGTTGGAATATGCCGGACGCCGTCAGCCTGCTGGAGAGATCCGCCGCGGCCTGGTCGCGAACCGATGGCGTGGCGTGGTCGATCGCGATGACGATCCGGCTGGAGGCCACGCCGTTCAGCCGATCGAGGGCGGCCGCCAGGCTGGGGTCCTCGCGGCTGGCGGGAAGCAGCGAGAGGATGTCGGTGTCGACGGCATGGCCGCTCGCCAGCTTGAAGCCGACGAAGCCGGCCGATGCGACAATGACGACAAGGCATAAGATCGGGAAAAGCGACCGGAACCGGAACGAACTGCGCAACGTCATGGCGTGGATGCGCTGCCCGGATCGAAGCGGATCAATTCATAGTCGCCGTTCTTGTGCATGATCTTGATCGTCGAAATGTCCACGCAGCCTTCGACTTCAATCTGGCTTATGGCTTCCTCGAGCTTGGGATCGATCGTCTGCAGCGAGACGGCCCACGGGTTGCCTTTGACGATCGGCTTTTGTACCACATTGAAGGTCGTGTCGAGTTCGTTCCAGCGGCCTTTGAGCAGGCTCGCGAACAAGCCGGCAATCTTCGGCCCGAGCCCGGCGATGTCGCCTGTCGGCTCTGCCGGACCCCCATCGACCGACTGCGTTATCCCCTGCGACGTGATGACCGTCTCGACATCGAATGGCACGGTCATGTGCCAGGTGATGCGATCCTTGGTCAACTTCAGCGCACCTTCGGATTTCAGGGGGTTATCGACGCCGCTCAGATGGCGCTCCTGGAAAAAATGCTTCTCTACGGAATCGATCCGGAGCTGCGCAGGCTTAATACAGGCGCCTGCGATCGCCTCTTGGGAAACCAGCGGCGCGGACGAGACAATGGCAAGCCAGATCCCCGAAACCAGGATTGTTCTCGACCGACGACGCAAATTGACCTCCAACGCGACCAGCTCTCGTAGAATCTAACATACGCCAAGCCCGTCGCGGACGACGACGAGACCATGGCCGAGCAGCCTTCTTCGCGGCGCGCCCTCAATTGCAGCACACTGCGATGTCGAAGCACTTTGTTCGTAAGAGCAGCACCGGAACGGCGGCGCGACTTTTTCTTTGCTTGCGATCCTGATGCGGGCTTGCCGTACCGTCGGCGCCGCGTGCCGCCGAGCAGATCCAAGTCGGCCGACATACGAGACCTAGGCCAATGGGCCTAAGCTCGTGCGCTATTCTCAGAAAATTTCTGTATTTCAATGGCTTGTTGGTAGCACCGGACGGATTTGAACCGCCGACCAAGGGATTATGATTCCCCTGCTCTACCGCTGAGCTACGGTGCCACCGGGCCCGGCCGGGCTTGCCGGCAGGATCGAGCGGCAGCGTATAGAGCCACCGCTGTGGCCTGTCAAGAAATACGCAAGCTCTTGTTCTATTGAGGTAATCGGTGCACCGCCGGTATCAGGTTTCGGCCCCCTGGTAACCAAACGCGGCGCTGGCACGAACCGTTCTCCGGCGCAGGAATGGAGGCCAGGATGACGCGAAGCGGACAGCGGATGGGCGGGCTTGTGGTGGCGCTGGCCCTTGCGGCGACGGCCGGCAGCGCGCTTGCCGAGCCGGCATCTCCAAGCCCCGTGGTGGTCGAGCTTTTCACCAGCCAGGGCTGCTCGTCCTGTCCGCCGGCCAATGCCAATCTCACCGCGATCGCCGACCGGCCGGACGTGCTCGCCTTGAGCTTCGGCGTCACTTATTGGGACTATCTCGGCTGGAAGGATTCCTTCGCCAAGGCGGAATTCACCAACCGGCAATACGCCTATGAACACGCCTTGCACCGCGCCACCGCCTATACGCCGCAGATGGTGGTGAACGGCGAGCTGGATCTCATCGGCAATTCGGCGGAAGAACTCGATCGCTTCATCGGCGCGGCACGCAAGAGCGCGCACACCGCAGCGCCGCAAATTGCACTCACCAACGGCAAGGTCAGCATCGGTGCCGGCGCCGCGCCCGAGGATGCCGCCGACGTCTGGCTGGTGCGCTATGACCCGAACGTCGTCCAAGTGCCGGTTGCGCGCGGCGAGAATGGCGGGCGCACCCTGCCGCACAAGAATGTCGTGCATGAATTCACGCGGCTCGGCGCCTGGACCGGCAAAGCGATCAGCTTCGATCTGTCGGCCGCGACCGACGGTTTGAAGACCGCGATCCTGGTGCAGAGCGCCTATACTGGTCCGATCCTCGCGGCGGCGCGCGACTAGCTCAGCCGAAGGTCTTGCGCAGATAGACGAGCGCCGGTGCGTCAATGGTGCGGGCGGCGATATCGACGCGCTCCTCGAGATTCTCGGTCGAGGTGAAGGCATCGAGCGCCTTGGCGGTCGCATCGCTCCAATCATTGGACGCGTCCGCCGGCAGATAATTGAGGCGCCGCATCATCGCGCAGAGCTCCGCCAGAACCGGGCCGGCCACCGCGAGCTTCTCCGTCTCCGGACCCGATCCGAAATAGAGATGCTGGAGATCCAGCAGCCGCCGCAGCTCTGTGACGGGATCCGGATGATCATCGACCCGGAGATCGACCAGCACGTCGTTCTTGCCGCCATAGCCGCCATTCGCCTTGACCACAGTGACGGCCGAAGCCTGGCGGCCGCGCCGGTCGCCGCCCGCCGCCTCGCCGCGCGCCAGTGCATTCACCAGCCGATCGGAGAGCGTGCCGCTCGACGACCGGAACGCCGCGGCCATCGCCTGCACCGTGTCTTCGCCGACCAGGATGTTGCCTTGGGCTGCGAAGCCCGGCCCGGTCACGTGTCCGGCCCAGCCGTGACAGCGCGAACCGGTATGCGCCGCCGAGCCGCCGCGCGCATCGACGATGCCGACCTGGCGCAACGCGCGGTCGGAATCGTCGGCAAGGAGCCGCGCCAAAGTTTGCTCGGCCGAGAGGCCTTCGCGCATCATGCGGATGCCATCGGGACCATAAGCGGTGTTGGAATAGGATTGGGTCGCGACCGCGCCGGCCCCGGCGCTGGCCCAAGGCACCACCGCGCCGCAAGCCAGAAACTTGGAGGCGACGGCGATCCCCAGCTCGCCGCGCGCCAGATCCGCGCCGACGATGGAAAAAGTCGCGATCGGGCGGCGCTGCTGCGCGGATTCGGCCATGGAATTCCCCTGCAATTCCTCAAAACTTCATAGAGCGGCGCGCGGCGGAAGCCACTCTATCGAATTTGGCTATGTTGACTCGAGCGGCCCGCGGCTCCGAAGATCACTGCCAAGTATAAAGTATACAACACACTCGCCAAACAGGGAGACCGTCATGAACCCATTCTTGACCCGACGACTGTTTCTGGCCTCCGGTGCCGCCGCGCTGACGGTGCCGCTCTCCGGTCTCAAGAACCGCGCCGCCGCGGACACGATGATCGAGGAAATCCACTGGGGCCTCCCCTCGGTGAAGGACACGATGTTCGTGCCGCGCGCCTGGAGCACCTATGTCGGCGCCATCATGTCCCTGGTGCAGGAAGGGATCCTGGCCTTCGGCGACGATCTCGGCCTCGAAGCCGCGACGGCGGAATCCTGGAAGCAGGCCGACCCCACGACCTATGTCTACACCTTGCGCAAGGGCGTCACCTTCGGCGACGGCTCGCCGCTGACGCCGGACGACGTGGTCGCGAGCTACAAGTTCCACATGGACCCGAAGTCGGGCTCGCAGCTCGCCGCTTTCTTCAGCTCGGTCGACAGCGTCACCGCCTCGGGCGAGAACGAAGTCACGGTGAAGCTCAAAGAGCCGAACGTGCAGTTTCAATACACGCCGGCGCATATGGCGGGCTTCATCTTCAAGAAGAGCCAGCTCGAGGAGAAGATCGAGGACCTCGGCGGACCGGACGAGATGGTGCTCGGCACCGGCCCCTACAAGCTGGTCGAGTTCTCGCCGGCGGAAAAGGCCGTGCTCGAGGCGCGCGACGATTATTGGGGTCCGAACAAACCGGTCGCGAAGCGGATCGTCTTCACCTCGATCCCGGATCACCAGACCCGCTTGCTGGCGATGAAGAACGGCGACATCGACGGCACCTTCGACCTCGCGATCTCCGAGGTCGAGCAATGGAAGGCGCTCGGCAATGTCGAAGTCATCACCGCGCCCTCGCTCGGCGTCTTCATGCTGACCATGGATCATGCCGCTGCACCCTTCGACGATATCCACGTGCGCAAGGCGATCGCCTATTCGGTCGATCGCGAAGGCCTGGTGAAAGCCCTGCTGAAGGGCAATGGCGAGGCGGCGAGCGCGTTGAACCCGCCGGAAATCTGGACCGGCGTACTGCCGCCCGAGGAGGTGAAGAAGTTCTACGGCACCCTGCCCGCCTACAGCTTCGACCTCGCCAAGGCGAAGGAAGAGCTGGCGCAGTCCGGCCATAAGGACGGGTTCGAGGTCTCGGTGCCCGGCAACACCTCCGATCCCTACATGGTGAATATTCTCCAGAGCGTTTCGGAGAACCTGAAGCAAATCGGCATCAAGATGACGGTCAAGGAGGTTGACGACAACACCTGGCTCTCGGGCTACTTCCGCCACGAGAACCTGGGCATGCAGATCATGGCCTACTACCCGGACTTTGCCGATCCCGCGAACTATCCCTACCTCTTCTTCGATTCGGCCAATGCGGCGAAAGACGGCATGAACGGATCGAACTTCAAGAACGCCGACGTCGACAAGGCGCTCGAGACCGCGAATAAGGAGGGCGATCCGAAGGTGCGGGCCGAAGCCCTGCAGCAGGTGTTCAAGATCGCCGGCGATGACGTGGCGCTCGTGCCGATCTTCTGGCCGGCCTCGGCGATGGCGATCAGCAAGAAGTACAAGCTCACTGGCTACACCGCCTTCTGGTACAATATTCCCTGGGCGATCCGCGGCTTCGGCCCCACGAGTTAGGGGTGACCGCCTGAGGATCACGCATCCGGCGGGACCGCGTGCACGCGCGGTCCCGCCTTTCAATTCAGTCCGCCTTTCAATTCAATCGGATCATGAGCATGGACAGACTGGCGGAGGTGCTGAAGCGTCTCGACCGGGTGCAGTTTCCATCCGGTCTTTCGTTTCACCGCAGCGGTGCATTCCTGGCGGCGGCAGTCAGCCCCGCCAGCCGCGAAGCGCATCAGAGCTTCCAAAGCCGGATCTGGCGCTTTTCGCTGGACGGCACGGCCACGCAGCTGACGCACGGCCCCAACGGCGATGGGCTTCCGGTCTATTCGCCGCTGGACGACCGCCTCGCCTTCACCTCCGACCGGCTCATTCAGGGCAAGGACGATCTCTTCCTGCTGGAGAAAGGCACGGCAAACCCGCTCGGCACGATCCCCGGCACGATCGAGGCGATGTGCTGGACGCCGGATGCGCAGCACCTCATCGTCCAGGCGGCCGATCGCGGCCTCGATGGCGGCGCCACCCACGGCGCGGTGCGCATCTGGTGGGGCGGTGTCGAGGATCCCGCCGTCACCAATCCGATCGATGCACGCCGCCGCCTGTTCCGCGTGCGCGTCGCCGACGGCGAGACCATCGAAATCGGGCCGAAAGACTTCACCGTCTGGGAGTTCGATCTGCTGGGTGACGGCGCGCTGGCGCTGGTCTCCGCCGATCCCAGCGAGCGCGGCTGGTATCATGCAAAAGTGGCCCAGCTCGATTTCACCAAGCGCTCCGCAACGATCCTCTATGAATCGCACTGGCAGCTGCAGAGCCCGACCGCCTCGCCCTTGCGCCGGCAGGTCGCCTTCCTGGAAGGCTGGTCGAGCGATCGGGGCCTGGTCGCCGGTGAAATCCGCCTGCTCGATCTTGGCACCGGCAAGGTGGTGAGCCTCGCCGCCGACAAGGAGACCAATATCAGCGCGATCCAATGGCGCGATGACCAAAGCCTGTGGTTCGCCGGCTGGTCGCGGCTCGGCGCGAACTACGGCGTCGTGAAGCTGGACGGCAGTTTCGAATGGATCGAGCGCGAGGACGCGGTGGTCGGCCCGAACAGCTTCCTCGCCGCCATCTCGCCGACGCCGGACAGAACCGGCTTCGCCGCGATCCGCGAAGCCGTCGGCATGCCGCCCGAGATCGTCTTCAAGCAGACGCCGAAATCCTCCGGCTCGAATGCCGCGTGGAAGCGCGTCAGCGTGCTGAACATAGCGATCCTGGACGGCTATCCCGCCTATCCGGAAGTGCGCGAGGCGCGCTGGAAGGGCAAGGATGGCCTCGCCATGGAAGCGCTGGTCCTGCTGCCGCCCGACCGCAAGCCGGGACCGCTGCCCACCATCGTCGATATCCATGGCGGCCCGACCTGGTCGGCGAAATACGCATTCAATCCCGGCTTCGCGCTGCCGTTGGCCGCGGCGGGCTATGTCGTCTTCCTGCCGAACTACCGCGGCAATACCGGCTGGGGCCAGGAATTCTCGAAGAAGAACATCGGCGATCCCGGCGGGCAGGAATTCCAGGACATTCTCGCCGGCGTCGACTGGTGCGTGGCCCAAGGCTTCACCGATCCCGACAAGCTCGGCGTCACCGGCGGCAGCTATGGCGGCTACATGACCGCCTGGGCGGTGGCGACCAGCACCCGCTTCAAGGCGGCGGTCATGGTCTCCGGCATCTGCAACCAGTGGAGCTGCCACTATTCCTGCAACCACGATTTCCACGAATACATCAACGGCGGGCCATTGAGCGATCCGAAGGTGCGCCAGCTCGCGATCGACCGCTCGCCGCTCTACCGGCTCGACAGGCCGGTGACGCCGACCTTGATCCTGCACGGGATCGAGGATCGCTGCACGCCCCTGGGCCAGGGCCAGGAATTCTACAGCGCCTTGCTCGAGCGCGGCGTCGCGGCGGAGCTGGTCGCCTATCCGCGCGAGGGCCACGGCAACCGCGAGCGTGCGCACAAGGCCGATGCCTGGACGCGCACGGTCGCCTGGTTCGATCGCTTCCTGCGGGCTCCGGCATGATGCGGGAGGGCGTTGCCGGGCTGATCCTCCGGCGCATCGCCGTCGCCATCCCGCTGCTGTTCCTGATCTCGCTCGGCGTCTTCGCGCTGGTGCATATCGCACCGGGCGATCCCGTGCGCGCCCTGCTCGGCACCCGCGCCTCCGATCCGGAGACGTTGAATAATCTCCGCGAGAAGTATCACCTCAACGATCCCTTCATCGTGCAATACGGCAAGTGGCTCTGGCAGGTGCTGCAGGGCGATCTCGGACGCTCGATCAACGGCAACCGCAAGGTCTGGAACGCCATTGCGGAACGCGGCAGCATCACCATCGCGCTCAGCCTGCTCGGCACCGCGATCGTGCTCGTGTTCGGGATCGGCCTCGGCATGATCGCCGCCTTCAAGCGCGGAACCCGGATCGACCGCGCCATGGTCATGTTCGGCGTGTTCGGCATTTCCTCGCCGGCCTTCGTGACCGGCATCTTCCTGCTCTATTTCTTCGGCGTGGTCTTGGGCTGGTTCCCGACCTTCGGCGCCGGCGACCGCAACTTCGTGGACCGGCTCTGGCATCTCACCCTGCCCGCCTTGGCGCTGGCGCTGTCGGTGATGGCGATCGTGGTCAAGATCACCCGCGCCGCCATGATCGAGGAGCTCGACAAGGACTATGTCACCTTCGCCCGGGCAAGGGGGTTGAGCGCCACGCGGATCACCTTTGCCTATGTGCTCAGGAACGCACTCATCCCGGTGATCACCGCGGCCGGCATCGTGGTGGTCGGCCTGCTGGCCAGCGCGATCTACGTCGAGGTGACTTTCGCCTTGCCCGGCCTCGGCTCGCTGACGGTCGATGCGGTGCAGAAGCGCGACATCCCGCTGATCCAGGGCACCACGCTGGTCTTCTCCTGCTTCGTGGTCGCGATCAATCTCATCATCGACGTGGTCTACACCTTGATCGACCCACGCATCCGCTTCGGAAAGGTCGAGTCATGACCGCCGTCACCGAACCGGCGCGCGGCCGGAAGCGCAGCCTCAACCTCTCGCTGGCGCTCTGCTTTACCCTGATGGCCGTCGTGATCGTCTGCGCGATCTTCCGCTCGAGCATCGCGCCGGATTCACCCTTCACCCAGCGGCTCGAGGTCGGCGACAAGCCGCCCTCGGCGGAATTCGTCGCCGGCACCGATCTGCTCGGCCGCGACGTGCTCTCGCGTACGATCCATGGCGCCCGCACCGCTTTGGTCGGACCGATCATCGTGGCGGCGGGCGCCTTCGCGATCGCGACCATCCTCGGCCTGCTCTCCGGCTATCTCGGCGGCTGGGTCGATACCGTGATCATGCGCTGGGTCGATTTCATGCTGGCACTGCCGGGAATCCTGGTCGCGATCGTCGTCGTCGGCGTGATCGGCGGCGGATATTGGACGGCGGTGGCTGTCCTCATCATCCTCTTCACCGCACCCGACACCCGCATCGTGCGAAGCGCAGTGCTCGAACAGAGGCCGCTGCCCTATATCGACGCCGCGCGTTCGCTCGGCATCTCGAAGCGGCGGATCCTCTTCATCCACATCCTGCCCAACATCCTGCCCCTGGTGCTGGCCTATGTGGCGCTGGATTTCGCCTTCGCACTGGTCAACCTGGCAGGCCTCTCCTTCCTCGGCCTCGGCGTCGAGCCGGGCACGCCGGATTGGGGCCGCATGCTGTTCGAGAACCGCAACATCCTCTTCACCAACCCGCTGGGGCTGCTGCTGCCCGCCGGCATGATCATCCTGACCGCGGTCAGCATGAACCTGATCGGCGACTGGCTATTCGAGCGGCTCACCAAATGAGTGACTCGCCGCTTCTCGAAGTCCGCGGCCTTTCCATCACCGCGACGCGCAGCACCATCACCACCGGCACAGACCTGACGCTCCGCCGCGGCGAGAGCATCGCCATCGTCGGCGAATCCGGCTCCGGCAAGTCGCTCACCGCCAAGGCGATCGCGCGGCTGCTGCCGCCCGGTGTCACGGCCACCGGCAGCATCCGCTATGACGGGCATGATGTGCTGAGCCTGCCGGAGAAGGAGATGCGGCCGTTGCGCGGCCGGCGGATCTCGATGCTGCTGCAGGATCCCTTCACGATGATGAACCCGCTGATGAGATGCGGGAAGCATATCGAGGAGATGCTGCGCGGCGATCCGCGCTTCGCCGGCCGTGCCGCGATGCGGGCGGAAGTGGCGCGGCGCCTGGCCGAAGTCGGCATCGCCGATCCCGACGTCGCCGACCGGATGCCGTTCCAGCTCTCCGGCGGCATGGCCCAGCGCGTCGCCATCGCGTCATCGCTGGCCCGCGACCCGGAACTGCTGATCGCCGACGAGCCCTCGACCGCGCTCGACGTCACCACCCAGGCCGAGATCATGAAACTCTTGAAGCGCGTCCAGCTGGCGCGCGGCATGAGCCTGATCCTGATCACCCACGATCTCCGCCTCGCCTTCTCGACCTGCGACCGGATCCATGTGCTCTATGCCGGATCGCTGCTGGAAGTCGGCAGTGCGCCCGCGGTCCAGCGCGATCCCTTCCACCCCTATACCCTCGGCCTGCTGCTCTCCGAGCCCCCGGCCGACCGGCGGGTGCCGAAGCTGATCGCCATCCGCGGCCAAGTCCCGCGCGCGGACGCGGTCGCCGGCCGCTGCGCCTTCGCCGATCGCTGCGACTGGGCACAGGATAACTGCCGCGCCGGAAAACCGCCGCTCGCGGCACTGGAAACGACCCGCCTCACCGCCTGCATTCGCAGAACCGAGATCGCCGGTGAGATGCGCGCCCTGCGCGACACCGCCCTGGAAGCCGCAGCCGCAGTGCGAGAAGCGAAAGCCGCGCCGGCAATCATCCGCGTGACGCGGGCGGTGAAGACCTTCGGCGCCCATCGCGGGCGCAGCGTCCGCGCGCTGAAAGGCGTTTCGATCGAGGTGCGGCCCGGCGAGAGTGTCGGCCTGGTCGGCGAGTCCGGCTCCGGCAAGACCACGCTCGGCCGCATCCTGGTTGGGTTGGAAACGGCCACGGAAGGGTCGATCAACATCAACGACGTGGACGCGTCGCAATTCTCGGCCCTTTCGCCGGAGGATCGGGCGAAGGTGCGGCGGACGATCCAGATGGTGTTCCAGGATCCCTACTCGACCCTGAACCCGCGACATTCGGTTCGGCGCGCTTTGCGCGAAGCCATCGGCACCGGCGGACCGGCGGCGCTCGCCACCGTCGATCAGCGCATCGCCGAACTGTTGAAGGAAGTCGGCCTCCCGGAGAACTACGCCGACCGCCGGCCGCAATCGCTCTCCGGCGGCGAACGCCAGCGCGTCGCCATCGCCCGCGCGCTGTCGGTCAATCCCAAGGTCCTGGTCTGCGACGAGCCGGTCTCGGCGCTGGATGTTTCGGTCCAGGCCCAGATCCTGAACCTGTTCAAGCGCCTGCAAGCCGAGCTCGGCCTCTCCTACCTCTTCATCACCCACGATCTCGCGGTGGTACGGCAGATCGCCGACCGGATCTACGTGCTCTATCTCGGCGAGATCGTCGAGGAAGGCCCGACCGAAGAGGTCATGCGCAACCCGCAGCACCCCTACACGCGGCGCCTGCTGGACTCCGCGCCGCGCTGAGCAGGGGAATCATGATCCCCTGCTCGGCGGTTCAAGTCCGTCCGGTGCTACCAACAGAACTCATTGCATGGAATACCTTAGTCTATCGGCAAAACTCCGCTAAAATGGAGATTGGTGAATGTCCGCCTCTGACCCGAAGCGGGCCTGGAAGTGTACGGATAGTGAGTTCGCAATGCGTCGGGGGATGCTGTGAGGGCGCGCAGGAATTTCGCGGCGGTCGCTTTCTGTGGGTTGGTGCTTTGCTCCGGCTGCGGTCATCCCGCCGAGCCGACCTCCGAGGCAGCGCTGGAACCGGAGTACGGGAACTCTGCGTCGGATTTCACCCTGTCGGCAGAGCGCTGGAAGATCATGCAGCTCCCAGACGATCACGTCTATCTCACCGTCATCAGCGGGGCCGGGGACCGGGGCCTGATGCTGCTTTCCTGCAGCGAGCAGAGCGGGACACTCACGGCGTCACTTGTGCTGGGACAACATCTCTCGGGCGATCCGCGCCGGCGCAGTGTCGATCTCTTATTTGACGAAGGCGGATTCGCGTCGCCGCCTTGGAAACCGCGGCAACAAACCGCCACGGAACCTTCGGCATTCGATATTGTCGAGGAGAAAGGCGACGGGTTTGACTACGAATACTACGCCTACGCCCATGCCCTTTGGCACCACCTCAGCAATCTGAAGAAGCATGACGTGGTCGTCGCCGTGGTGCGGGTGGACCGGAAGGAAGTCTCCCGCTATCGCTTCTCTCTGGCCGGCGCCAAGGAGACGATCGACAAAGTTGTCACGCGCTGCGGGCAAAAACTTCCATCCTGACGAGGCATCGCGGCGTTTGAGATAGAGTTTCGCTGGAGGATCGAGACCGGATCGCCTAAGTCCGCTCCCGACCCCATACCGGACGAACGGAATGATCACGCTGCTTTGCGAATTCAATACGCGAGCGCCCGACGATACACTTTTGGCCGTCAGTCATAACGGTGCGGCACTGGACGACGCAATCGCCAGTCGGCCGAATTTACATTCGGGCGACACAATCTTACTTCGGAGCTGCGACAACGACTTCGAGGTCGAAGCGGTCATCGCTCGCGAATTTACGCGCTGGCTGGGCGGAGGAGAACAGGAGGCATGGGTCGCAAGAGCGGTGTGGTCCACGCTTAGATACTTAGATAAGCAGGACGTCGGCTTCTGACCCGAAGCGACATTCGTTGGCCAGCGCACCTGAATTCGCGCCGGCTCGATGCGAGCCCGCAGCGTCTGCATAATCCCGAATTCACACGACATCAGGTCAGACTCGCCGCCTGATTTCTGGTACAATCGGCACGCTGTTTGACATCGTGAAGCCTGCCGATGAAGTCGCGACTGACGCAACACCGTTGGTGCGCCACCGAACGTGCTGCACGGCCCGCACTGGCAACCTTTACCCAACCTTTACAGAATGAGGCATGGCTTTCGCACTTCCGCACGGGACGAAGACATTCGATGCCAAAGGCTTGGCATCGATTTCCGCAAGCCGAAATCTGCGGAGCCTGTAAAGGTGACGTGTGGTCGTGCCCGACCGCTGCACATCCGGTTTGCTGCGCCCGCACCCCGACCCAACCCCGACAGATCAGGGGGTTGTCCTTACCTACCGGCGTGGACAAATGCCGTCAGCATCAACGGCTTGATGCGCTTCAACCATCCTAGAATGGGACGGAGCTTGTCAGGGTGAAGGTGGCCGCCCCGGCGCGTTCAGTCGGCGAACATCGAGGTGAGCTTCAGCGCGACACCCATCTTGCCTTCGACCTTCAGCTTGCCGGTCATGTAGGCCATGGTCGGGTCGAGGTTACCCTTCATCAGCTTCTCGAGGTTCTCGGCGCTGATCTTGATCGTGGTGTCGGCCTCGCCCTTGTCCTCGTTGCCGATCTCGGGGCTGCTGTCGGTCCCGTCCCAGAAGATGATGTCGTCATCAATCAGGAACTTCACCCGGTAGCCGAGCTTCACATTGCGCGCGGCCTGCTTGCGCAGTTCGTCGGTCAGTTCCGCGAGATCCATTTTGCTCCCCCGAATTACCCCTTAAGCGGCGGTTGCCGTTCTGCTGCTCGCCGCGGCTTCGCGGCGGATCCAGCCGCCGCCGAGCACGCGGCTCCCCTGATAGACGACGCAGGCCTGGCCCGGCGCCACGCCGAACTGCGCCGCATCGAACACGACCTCGGCCGTGTCGCCCGCAACCGTGATCTTTGCACTCGCGGGCTTGCTCATGGAACGGATCTTCACCGTCACCGGCAGATCCTGCGCCGCGCCGGCGAGCCAGTTCAGCTCTCGCAAGGCGATGCGATCGATGGCGAGCGCCGCCTTCGGCCCGACGATCACCTCGCGCTGCGCCGGATCGACGCGCACCACATAGAGCGGCTCGTTGCTGTGCGCCTGGTCGTTGACCGTGATGCCGCGGCGCTGGCCCACGGTGAAATGGATGACGCCGCCGTGGTTGCCGAGCACGCGGCCATCGACATGCCGGAACACGCCGGGCTCCGCCGCGCCGGGACGCAGCCGCTCGACCACGCTGGCGTAGTTGCCGTTGGGCACGAAGCAGATGTCCTGGCTGTCGGGCTTCGCCGCCACGGGAAGTCCGAAGCGCTCCGCCAGCGCGCGGGTCTCGGTCTTCGGCATTCCCCCCAATGGGAAGCGCAGGAAGTCGAGCTGCGCCTGGGTGGTGGCGAAGAGGAAATAGCTCTGGTCACGCGAGGGATCGGTCGCGGCATGGAGCTCGGCGCCGCCCTCGCCCATCGCGCGCTGCACATAGTGGCCGGTCGCCAGGCAATCGGCTTCGAGCGCACGGGCCTGGTCCAGGAGATCGCGGAACTTGACCCGCTGGTTGCAGCGCACGCAGGGGATCGGCGTCTCGCCGGCGAGATAGGAATCCGCGAAGTCCTGCATCACCGCATCGGAGAAGCGGTTCTCGTAATCAAGCACGTAATGCGGAATGCCGATTCGATCGGCCACTTGCCGCGCGTCGTAGATGTCCTGGCCGGCGCAGCAGGCGCCCTTCTTCTGCAGCGCCAGGCCCTGGTCGTAGAGCTGGAGCGTGACGCCGACCACGTCATAGCCCTGCTCCTTCAGGAGTGCTGCCACCACCGAGGAGTCGACGCCGCCCGACATCGCCACCACGACACGGGTCGCGGCAGGCGCCTTGGCAAAGCCCAGAGAATTACCGGGGGAGTTCAACGGCGTATCCATGTCTTCAGTCTACCAGAAAACGACCGGTCTCAACCGACCAGGATTTCCGAGATCCGGCGGAACGGCGAGGGGTCCGCGCCCAGCCCAAAGGCCGCCGAAAAATGGCCCTGGTCGCGGCGGAACAGGTTCTTCGCCGGGACCTGCCATTTGGACGCCAAGCGCCGGCCGCCGTCGATCGGGGTGACCGTGTCGCGCTCGCCGATCAGCAGCACGATCCGCTCGGGATCGACCGGCGGGACCGCCGCGGCATCGACGATCTTCGCCAGCGGCAGGAAGCTCGTGGCGGTCCAGCCCGCGGCCTCGGAGGCGACATTGAGCCCGGCGACCACCGCCAGCGCGGAATCCAGCGCCAGGCTGCTGACCTTATCGGTCGTGGTCAGCAGCATCAGCGCATCGGGCCGCGCATCCGACGGCCAGGCCCCCATGCGGGTCGCGGCCACCTGCGCGGTCAAAGCACCGAGGCTCATGCCGCTGAAGGCGACATGTTTCGAGCCGTTGCCGCGCGCCCAGGCGGCGATGATGCCGAACTCCTTGGCGGCCTGCGCGAGATGGCGCAGGCCGGAGCTCGGCGGCGCAATGATGAAGCTTTCGCCGCCATAGAGGCCGTCGGCGACGCGACGGTTGTGTCCCGGCGCATCCGGCAGGATGACCCGCATGCCGCGCTCGGCGAGCGAGCCGTAGCCGCGCAAATCGCCCTTCATCATCTCGGTCTCGATCGCGAGCCCGTGGCCGAAGATCAGGGTCGGCAAACCGCCGGCCGGTTTCTGCTTCGGCTCATAGACATGGGCGTAGACGGTGTCGTGGTCCACGCCCGGCGTCGGGAAGCGCAGCCAGTATTCGATGACGTTGCCGTTCTCGACCTCGCGGCTGCGCTCAACCTCCGGCAGGCTGTCGGGCAGGCTGAAGAAGGGATCCGGGTCGGCAATCGAGGCGGCGAACTCGTCCATCACCTCGTCCGGCGTCGGCACATCGAGCTGCACCGCCGGCAGGCCATGCCGCCGCGCGAACATGAGATAGGTGAAGCGATGGCTGAACCAGTTCTGGGCCGTGGTGCGCCGATAGTCCTCGGCGCCAGCCGCATCGCCATTGCCGCCGAACACCGTGTCGTTCCAGCGGGTGAAGGCAGCGTCCGATTTGCGCTTCAGCTCCACGGTCTTCTTGAGGCGCTTGGCCATGCCGGGCACGCGGCCGCAATCGAGCTCATCGGCAAAGCGGTCGGGATCGCCTTCGGAAATGCCCGCGGCCGCCCAGGCACGCGAGGCCGGGAAGATGCGCTTCAATCCCCAGAGGCAAACCGGATCGACCCAGGGCCGCGCGATCAGGCCGAGGACGCGGTTTTTCTTCAATCCCGCTCCTCGAGCCAAGCCGCCTGGATGGCTTCGAGGATCTTCTCGTTCGATTTCTGGGGATCGTCCTCGAAGTCCGGCAAAGCCTGGACCCACTTCCAGAGATCGGTGAAGCGGAGATTGACCACATCCGCATCCGGATGCGCCTCATCCAGCTCTATCGCGATGTCCTGGACGTCCGTCCATTTCAGCTTCTTGGGCATGACTCTCGGCCGATTACTTCTCGACCATCATATTGCGAGTCGCAGTCGGGAGCGTGACAGTGAGCCCATCCAATTCGTCGGTCATCTTGATCTGGCAGCCGAGGCGCGAGGTGTGGGTCAGGCCGAAGGCGAGGTCGAGCATGTCCTCCTCGTCCTCGCTGGCACCCTCCAGCACATCGTACCATTCCGGATCGACGATCACGTGGCAGGTCGAGCAGGCGAGCGAGCCCTCGCAGGCACCTTCAAGGTCGATATTGTTGCGGTGGGCGATTTCCAGCACGGAGAGCCCGAGCGGCGCTTCGACTTCGACGCGCTCGCCACCGGCTTTAATGAAGGTCATCTTCGGCATTTAAAGGCTCTCCAATGCCTGATTTTTCAGGCTCTTAACGACTATTACAAGCAGTTGCCCTTATTCGGCGCGGTCAGTTGCCATACTGGCCTCGACCTCGTCAAGGCTGTGGCCTTTGAGCGCCTGCTCCATCGCCCGGTCCATGCGGGCCTGGGCAAAGGGATGGCTCGCCTTTTCAAGGGCTTCGACCGCAGCGCCGATCCGGTCTCGATCCTCGCCCGCCATGGCCTTCCGGACTTTTCCGGAAGCGGCATCGATCGCGGCGCGTTCCGACGGAGAAACCAGGTCGCCGTCCGATTTCAGGGCGGAATCCAAAGCCAGCAGCATGCGCTCGGCCTCGACCCGGGCCTCGATCAGCAGTCGCCGCTCCATGTCCTCGCGGGCATGGGTCAGGCTGTCCCTGAGCATGTCCGCCATCTCGTCCTCGCCGAGCCCGTAGCTCGGCTTCACGGCGATCTCGGCCTTCACGCCGGTGGTCTTCTCCTGGGCGCCGACCGTCAGCAGGCCGTCGGCATCCACGGCGAAGGTGATGCGGATCCGGGCGGCACCTGCCGCCATCGGCGGGATGCCGGTCAGCTCGAACCGGCCGAGCGAGCGACAGGCATCCACTGTCTCGCGCTCGCCCTGCACGATGTGGATCTGCATGCCGGTCTGGCCGTCCTGGTAGGTGGTGAACTCCTGGGCCTTGGCGACCGGGATCGCGGTGTTGCGGTCGATCACCTTCTCGACGATGCCGCCCACCGTCTCGATCCCGAGCGAGAGCGGGATGACGTCGAGCAGCAGCGTGTCGCCGCCGCGGGTCAGCGCCTCGGCCTGCAAGGCGGCGCCGGCGGCAACCACCTCGTCAGGATTAATGTCCGAGAGCGGATCGCGTCCAAAATACTTCGCCACCATGCGGCGGACCAGCGGCACACGGGTCGAACCGCCCACCAGCACCACGCCTTTGACCTCGGCGGCGGTGACATTGGCGTCTTCGAGCACCTGGCGGCAGGCCCGCAGCGTGCGCGCGACCATCGGCTCGATCAGCGATTCAAATTTTGCAAGATCAATAGATTGCCGGAGATCTTTGCCGTTGATGTAAAACTTGAGCTCGGCGTTTTGCGCCGAAGTCAGCGCCTCTTTGGCGCGCCGCGACGCCGCGAGCAGCGTCTTCGCCTCGGTCAGCGACGGTGCCTGAATGTTCGCCTCACCCAGAACAAATTCCGCGATCGCATGATCGAAGTCATCGCCGCCGAGTGCCGCATCGCCGCCGGTCGAGAGCACCTGGAAGACGCCCTGCTGCAGCCGCAGCAACGAGATGTCGAAGGTCCCGCCGCCGAGATCGTAGACCGCATAGAGACCCTCGGCGCCCTGGTCGAGACCGTAGGCGAGCGCCGCGGCGGTCGGCTCGTTGACCAGGCGCAGGACTTCAAGGCCGGCGAGCTTCGCCGCATCCTTGGTGGCGGCCCGGGCGGCATCGTCGAAATAGGCCGGGACGGTCACGACCGCCCGCTCGACCGGCTGGCCGAGGGCGGCTTCGGCCCGGACCTTGATGGCGCGGAGGATGTCGGCCGAGACCTCGACCGGGCTCATCACCCGGCTGCCGATCTTCAGGCGAACCATACCGACCTGGTGGTCGCCATGGATCTCGTACGGGAGCGTCCCGGAGAGCGCCTTGATGTCGGCGGCACCCCGGCCCATCAGCCGCTTGACCGAGCTCACGACCAATTCCGGATGCCGGGTCAATTCCTCGGCGGCGGCGCGGCCGACGATCGGCTCGGCCCCGGTATAGGCGACGACCGAGGGCAGCAGCCCGTCGCCATGGTCGTCGCGCAGGATCTCCGGCTTGCCGGCTTCAGCGATCGCGGCCACTGAATTGGTGGTCCCGAGGTCGATGCCGATGGCAATGCCCCGCTCCGCTTCATGCGGTGCCGGGGACTCGCCCGGCTCGTGGATCTGCAGCAGCGTGCTCACGCCTCATCCTCCAGCGCTGCACGGCGGGCTCGGGATTCCTCCAGGAACTTCCGCCAGTACTTCATGCGGGTCGCGGCCTTGTTGGCTGCGTCGTAATCATCCGCCGCGAAAGCCTTCGACAGTTGGGAAAGGAGATCGATCGCCTTGGCGCCCGCCTCGACCTGCAGCTTTTCCAGACCGTCGATGGTCGTGACCTCGGACAGCGCCTCGCGGGCCTCCATGGCTTCCATCAGCAATTCGGGATCATGAACGGTCTGGTCCTTATCGACCGCCGCGGTCTTCCCCGCACACTCCAGCAGATAGGCGGCGCGGCGCAGCGGATCCTTCAAGGTCTCATAGGCCTCGTTCATCGAGACCGCCTGGGATTCGGCGATCGCGCGTTCCTTGGCGGTTTTGGTGACGAAGCGGTCGGGATGCATGGCGCGCTGGAAGCCGAGATACTGCTTTTCCAGCCGGTCCAAATCGAGATCGAAACCGGGCACGACACCGAGGCGCGCAAAATGATCGAGCTGGCCGGGCGGCTGGACCGCGCCGCAGCTGTGGCAGAACAAAGCACGCGCCGCGACCGGCTGCTTGCAGGACCAGCAGGGCAACACTGCACCGGCTTCGGGCGATTGGTTCAATCGCTCGTGCTCGCTCTGCGACATGATGGGAAAACCTATCGAAACGGCTTAGACGTGGAAGGATTCGCCGCAGCCGCAACGACCCTTTTCGTTCGGATTGCGGAAGACGAAACCGGTCTGCAGCTTCTCCTCCACATAGTCCATCTCGGTGCCGAGGATGAACATCGTGGCCTTCGGGTCGATCAGCACGGTGACGCCGTCCTGCTCCACCACCTCGTCGGCCGGGCCCTTCGCGTCGGCATATTCGATCGTATAGGAGAGGCCCGAGCAGCCCTTGGTCCGGACACCGATCCGGATGCCGACCGACGGCTTGTTGCGCTTCTCCAGCAACGCCTTCACCCGCTCGACCGCCGTGGCGGTCAAGTTGATCGCAGCCGGTCGCGGACGCGGCGCACGGCGAGCCCCGGTGGACTTAGGGGGAGCGCCGGCGGCCGCAGCTTCCGTGTTCGGGGCGGTCGTGTTGATCGCCTGGTCGTTCATTATTCCGCCGCCTTGTCCCCTGAGGACTTGGAGGGCTCGTTCTTCGTGCGGAAGTCCTTGATCGCGGCCTTGATCGCATCCTCGGCCAGGACCGAGCAATGGATCTTCACCGGCGGCAGCGAGAGATGCTGCGCGATCTCGGTGTTCTTGATCTTCTCGGCCTCTTCGAGGGTCTTGCCCTTCACCCACTCGGTCGCGAGCGAACTCGAGGCGATGGCAGAGCCGCAGCCGAAGGTCTTGAACTTCGCATCGGCGATGCGCCCATCGGCGCCGACCTTGATCTGCAGCTTCATCACGTCGCCGCAGGCCGGCGCACCGACCAACCCGGTGCCGACGCCACCTTCGTTCTTCTCAAACGAGCCGACATTGCGCGGGTTGTCGTAATGATCGAGCAGCTTTTCGCTATAGGCCATAATCGTACTCCCTCAAAAAAACTCAATCGCAGGCGCGTTCAGTGGTCCGCCCATTCGATCGATTTGATGTCGATGCCTTCCTGGGCCATTTCCCAGAGCGGGCTCATCGCACGCAGCCTGGTCACGGCTTCGACGATGTGCTCGACGGCGTAATCCACGTCTTGCTCGGTGCTGAACCGGCCGAGGCCGAGCCGCAGCGAGGTATGCGCAAGTTCTTCCTCGACGCCAAGCGCGCGGAGCACATAGGAGGGCTCCAGCGAGGCCGAGGTACAGGCCGAACCCGAGGACACCGCCAAGTCCTTCACCCCCATCATCAGCCCCTCGCCTTCCACATAGGCGAAGGAGACGTTGAGATTGCCGGGAATGCGCCGGTCGAGATCGCCGTTCAGATAGATGTCCGGCAGCTTCGCCTTGAGACCGTTGAAGAGGCGGTCGCGCAATCCCTTCAGTCGCTCGGCTTCGGCGCCCATTTCCTTCTGCGCGATCGCGCAGGCCTCGCCGAGGCCGACGATCAGCGGGGTCGGCAAGGTGCCGGAGCGGAACCCGCGCTCCTGGCCGCCGCCATGGATCATCGCTTCCATGCGGACCCGCGGCTTGCGGCGCACGAACAGCGCGCCGATGCCCTTGGGCCCGTAGATCTTGTGACCGGAGATCGACATCAGGTCGATCTTCATCGCGTTGACGTCGAGCGGGATCTTCCCCGCGGCCTGGGCCGCGTCGGTGTGGAAGAACACGCCGCGCTCGCGGCAGATCGCGCCGATCTCGGCGATCGGCTGAATGACGCCGATCTCGTTGTTGACCGACATGATGGAAACGATCGAGGTCTTATCGGTGATCGCGGCCTTCAGCTGCTCGAGATCGACCAGGCCGTTCTGCTGCACCGGCAGATAGGTGACCTTGAAACCTTCCAGCTCGAGATGCCGGCAGGAATCGAGCACGCACTTATGCTCGGTCGCGACCGTGATGATGTGGTCCTTCCGGTCCTTGTAGAAATGCGCGACGCCCTTCAGCGCGAGGTTGTTCGATTCCGTCGCGCCCGACGTGAAGATGATCTCTTTCTCATCGGCGCCGATCAGATCGGCGACCTGCTTGCGCGCCTTCTCGACCGCCTCTTCCGACTCCCAGCCGTAGGAATGGTTGCGCGAATGCGGGTTGCCGAACTTCTCGGTAAAGTACGGCAGCATCGCCTGCACCACGCGCGGATCGCACGGTGTGGTCGCCTGGTAGTCGAGATAGACCGGAAGCTTGGGCCGGTTCTCGAGAGTGGGGCTGCTGTTGTTCATGCTGTTCATTTGTGCCTGTGATCCTTCGCGATCAAGCTGCAGGTTGGATCTGGGTTGCAGTCGGCGCCTGGATCCGCTTCCAGGCCACCATGAAGGCGTCAATATCCGATTCCGTGTTGGTCTCGCCGAGGCTGACGCGCAGCGCCGTGCCGGCCCGTGCCGCATCGAACCCCATCGCCGTTACCACATGGCTTGGGCGCACCTTGCCGGAGGAGCAAGCCGAGCCTGCACTGACCGCGATGCCGGCCAGATCGAGCGCCATCACCAAGGTTTCCGCCGACTTCACACCGGCGGTGAAGCAAAGCGTGTTCGGCAGCCGCGCGACGTCGCGACCAAAGACGGTGACGGCCGGATCCCAATCCACGAGCCGATGCTCCAAGGCATCGCGCAAATGCGTAACATTGGCACTGGCCGCCAGGTCGATCGTCGCGACCGCGATGCCGAAGCCGGCGATCGCCGGCACGTTCTCCGTGCCCGCACGCCGGCTGCGTTCCTGGCCGCCGCCCAGCAGCAGCGCCGAGACCGGCGTGCCGTTGGTCACCAGAGCGCCGACGCCCTGCGGTGCTCCGAACTTGTGGCCGGAGACGGTCAGCGAATCCGCGCCGAGAACGCCGAGATCGACATTGATCCGTCCCAGCGCCTGAGCGGCGTCGCAATGGAGCAGCGCACCATGTTCGTGCGCAATCTCCGCCGCAGCGGCGACCGGTTGCAGCACGCCGGTCTCGTTATTCGCCAGCATCAGCGCGACCAGAGCCGGCCGCGCATCCTGCTGCAGCAGAATGCGGAGATGATCGAGATCGACCACGCCATTGCGATCGACCTTGATCACCGCCGCGCCCGCGGCAAGCGCCGGCTTCAAGACGGAATCATGCTCGATCGCCGAGACGATCAGCCGGCGCTCACCGCGGTTGGCGAGTGCCAGAACATTCGCCTCCGTGCCGCCGGACGTGAAGATCACGTTCTCGACCTTGGCCCCGACCCGGTTCGCGAGCTTGATGCGCGCCTCTTCCATCAGCTTGCGCGCATTGCGGCCGAAGCCATGGACCGAAGAAGGATTCCCGCAGGCTTCCAGCGCGGACAGGACGGCGCGCGCGGCTTCCGGTCTAACCGGCGCCGTCGCGTTCCAATCCATGTAGATCGCGCGCTGCATGATCCTGCCGCTACTCCGCTGCAACCGGTGTGCTGCTGCCCGGGGTCGGCGGGGTCGCACCGTTGACGGGAACCGGGGTGATCACGTTCTCGACACCCTCCTTCACCGTGCCGGAGCGCCCGAGCACCCGCTTCTCGCAGACATCGGCCAGCGAGACCGAGTTCAGGAAGAGATGAATCTGGTGCGAGAGCTCCTCCCAGAGATCGTGGGTCAGACAGCGGCTCTTGTCGCTGTGACAGCCCGTGCCGGAGTTCGGCTTGCAGCGCGTGGCGCGGATCGGCTCATCGACCGCCATGATGGCGTCGGAGATCCGCGTATCCTCGGCGCTGCGCGCGAGCAGGTAGCCGCCGCCCGGACCGCGCACCGACTTCACCAACCCGGCCCGGCGCAGCTTTGCGAAGAGCTGCTCAAGGTAGGAGAGCGAGATCTCCTGACGGCCGGAAATGTCGGCGAGAGCGACCGGCCGGCCATTGCTGTGTCCGGCCAGATCCACCAGCGCCATGACGGCGTAACGTCCCTTCGTGCTCAGTCTCACGGCAGGTTCTCCTTACAGAGGACTTCTCGGCGGATAGTCACCGATGGCCAGAGCCTTCGGATCGTCGTCTCCGTTCGAGAATGCTGGCGTGCCATTTCCATTCGTGTGCACGCCATTCAGATTATTTTCGGCCTCAAGCGCGGCGACCCGCGCCTGCAGCCTGGAAATATGGTCCAGCAATCCATCGATCGCGCGCGCGACCGGATCCGGCAGCTCGCGGCCGGGGATGCCATAGGCATCGAAATCCTTGCAGGCGTCCTTCGGCTTCACCACGCGGCCGGGAATGCCGACCACGGCGACGCCCGGCGGCACATCGCGGACGACGACCGCATTGGCACCGACCCGGGCATTCCGACCGACCACGATGTCACCCAGGATCTGGGCACCGGCACCGACGATGACCCCGTCTTCCAGGGTCGGATGGCGTTTCACGTTGATCTGCGAGGCGGAGTTGATGGAGGGCGAAATGCCGCCCAGGGTCACGTCGTGATAGAGGGTGACGTCGTCACCGACGATGGCGGTCTCGCCGATCACCACCCCCATGCCATGGTCGATGAACAGCCGGCGGCCGATCTGGGCGCCCGGGTTGATCTCAATTCCGGTCAGGAACCGGGAAATCTGCGAGATCAGCCGGGCCAGGGTGTAAAAGCCCGCCCCATATATGCGATGCGCCAGCCGGTGGGACAAAACCGCCCAGAAGCAGGGATAGGCCAGAATCACCATCAACCGCGACCGCGCGGCGGGATCCCGCGCCATCGTCGCGTCCACGTCTTCCGCAATCCGCTTGAAAATTCCGAGTGCCATCGTGTTTACTGTCGCGCCGCCGGGCTTAAGTGGATGGTGCTGCTCAGGTATCTGCTCGCGAAAGATCATCGCGACTCCTGGCGGACATATAGTATCCCCGACTAACCTGGTCAAGAATTAGCGTAGCAGAGCAGCCCTGCAAGGAAGAGCAAGACCCTAAGGTCAACTAAGGTAATCCAGAGCGAATCCCGGGCGGCCGACCGGCCGCCTAACTTATTGCAAGATAAAGAAAATCCACACCCAATGCCGGAAATCATCCTGAACGGGCCGGAAGGCCGCCTTGAGGGCCGCTATCAGCAGAGCGCCACGCCGAATGCGCCGATCGCCCTGATGCTGCATCCGCACCCGCAGCACGGCGGGACCATGAACAATAAGGTGGTCTATTCGCTCTACCAATCCTTCCAACGGCAGGGCTTCTCCGTCTTGCGCTTCAACTTTCGGGGCGTCGGGCGCTCCCAGGGCAAGTTCGACCGGGGCGAAGGTGAGCTGAGCGACGCCGCGGCGGCGCTCGACTGGCTGCAGAGCTGGAATCAGAACGCGGCGCAGTGCTGGATCGCCGGCTTCTCATTCGGGGCCTGGATCGGCATGCAGCTCCTGATGCGCCGGCCCGAGATCAGCGGGTTCATCTCCGTAGCGCCGCCGGCCAATGTCTATGACTTCAGCTTCCTCGCCCCCTGCCCGTCCTCGGGCCTGATCATCCAGGGCGACCAGGACACCGTCGTGCCCCAGGAAGCCGTCGGCAAGCTGATCCAAAAGCTCAGCCACCAGCGCGGCATCAAGATCGACTACAAGGTGGTCGCCGGCGCCAGCCACTTCTTCAACGAGCATCTCGACCAGCTCGCGGGCGCGGTGGACGACTATCTGGAAACCGCGATCCCGGAAGCGGCGGCCAAGGCGCGCTCGGCGCGCTGATCAGCCGACCTTTGCGGCGCGTGCCGGCGGCTGGTGCAGCCGGCCGCCGGTCATTGGCTGCTTCACGCCCGTTGTACCGGGGTAGCTGATCGGCATTCCGCGCAGCGAGCGCACCGCCATGAAGGCGAAGGCATTCGCTTCGATCAGGTCGCCGTCCCAGCCGATCGCCTCGATCGGATCGACGGCCACGCCGAGGCGCGCGCGCAGGGCTGCCATCAGCACCGGGTTGTGACGTCCACCGCCGCAGACCAGCCAGCGCTTCGGCGCCGCCGGCAAGCACGCAACGCTTGCGGCAATAGAAGCCGCGGTGATCGCCGTCAATGTCGCAGCCCCATCGGCCGCCGACTTTTCGCCGAGTGGAAATGCGTTGAACGCATCGCGGTCGAGTGACTTCGGCGCAGACCGCTTGAAGAACGGATTCTCAAGGAAGCGCGCAACCGCCGCCTCATCGACCTTGCCGCTCTTCGCCAATACGCCGTCGCGATCGACCGGCTCGCCGGTATGGCGCATCGCCCAATCGTCGATCAGCGCATTGCCCGGTCCGGTGTCGAAGGCGATCAACGCGTCGCCGTCTCCAATGAAGGTCACGTTCGAGACGCCGCCGATGTTCAGCATCGCGACCGGCTTCTCCAATGCGGCGGCGAGCGCGCGGTGATAGACCGGCGCCAAGGGCGCACCCTCGCCGCCCGCGGCCATGTCGGCGCTGCGGAAATCGTTCACCACGGGAATCCCGACCAGTTCCGCAAGCAGAGCGCCGTCGCCGATCTGCCGCGTGCGATGCCGCTCCGGCTCATGGAGGATGGTCTGGCCGTGAAATCCGACCACGCCGACATCGCCGGGGCGCAGTCCGGCCTGCGCGATCAGCCGCAGGACCACGGTCGCATGGCGCTCCGTCAGTTCGCGTTCCAGCCCGGCCGGCGGATCCCAATGCCCATAGGCGGATTTCAGCCGGGCGCGGAAGGCCGGATCATAGGCCTCGCCGATCCCCGGCCCGGTCTCGACGATCCGCTCGCCATCGGTCTTCAGCAGCGCCGCATCGATCCCATCGCCGCTGGTGCCGCTCATCAGGCCGATGGCCCATACCGGGTCCGTCATTATTCCCTCTGGCTTCTCTCTGGAATCCTGGCTGGAATCGCGATCCAGCCCCGTGTTAAACCACGGCCGCATTCAAATCCAGGCCCCAAGGCTTTTGAGTCCGCCATGTCCAGCGCGTTTCAGCCGAAATCCGAGTTCCTGCGGCAGTTTATCGACCGCGGCTTCCTGCACCAATGCACCGCGATCGAGGAGCTCGACCGCGAGGCGCTGAAGCCTGTGCCGCTGGTCGCGTATATCGGCTTCGACGCGACCGCGGATTCGCTGCATGTCGGCTCGCTGCTGCAGATCATGATGCTGCGCCTGCTGCAGCGAAGCGGCGGCAAGCCAATCGTGCTGATGGGCGGCGGGACCACCAAGGTCGGCGACCCGACCGGCCGCGACGAGAGCCGCAGGCTGCTTTCGAGCGACGACATCAACCGGAACATCGCAGGCATCAAGAAGATCTTCGCCCAGTTCCTGAAGTTCGGCGACGGCCCGACCGATGCGGTCATGGTCAACAATGCCGACTGGCTGGACAAGCTGAACTACCTGGACTTCCTGCGGGATTACGGCCGGCATTTCTCGGTCAACCGCATGCTGGCTTTTGACTCGGTGAAGATCCGGCTTGAGCGCGAGCAGCCGCTGACCTTCCTCGAGTTCAACTACATGATCCTCCAGGCCTATGACTTCCTGGAGCTCGGCCGCCGCGCGAAGTGCAAGCTGCAGATCGGCGGCTCGGATCAATGGGGCAACATCGTCAACGGCGTCGAGCTCGGTCGCCGGGTCGACGACCTGGAGCTGTTCGGCCTGACCACGCCATTGATCACGCTGGCATCGGGCGCCAAGATGGGCAAGACCGCCGCCGGCGCCGTCTGGCTCAACGAGGAGAAGCTGCCCGCCTACGACTACTGGCAGTTCTGGCGCAACATCGAGGACGCCGATGTCGGTCGCTTCCTGAAGCTCTTCACCGACCTGCCGCTCGATGAGGTCGCGCGCCTCGAAAAGCTCCAAGGCTCGGAGATCAATGCGGCCAAGATCGTGCTCGCCAACGCGGCGACGCGGATGTGCCGCGGCGCGGAAGCGGCGGAGGCCGCGCAGGCCACCGCGCAGAAAACCTTTATCGAAGGTGGCCTCGGCGCGGATCTGCCGACCGTAGAGGTGTCGAAGGCGGAGCTCGCAAACGGCATCGCGGCCTTCGAACTGTTCCGCCGCGCCGGTTTCGCCGCTTCGAACGGCGAGGCCCGGCGCCTCATCAAGGGCGCGGGTGCGAAGCTCAACGACGAAACCATTGCGGACGAAAACCAGAAGATCTCGCTGGCCGATCTCAATGCCGAAGGCGTGATCAAACTCTCCTTCGGCAAGAAGCGTCACGTCGTCGTCAAGGCGGGCTGACGCCGCGAGAACGGCCGGCTTCCATCCCAGGTTTAACCAAAGGGGGAGGCAGGCCATGGCGGAACGGCAGGACGATGTCCGGAAGCATTACGGTCTTCCGGAAATGGCGACGAAGGTCATCGCCGCGCTCGAGGCGGCGGGCATCGATCCGGCGCGGCTCAAGGCGGAGCACCTCTACCCCTTCGATCAATTTCACGGCCGCGGCCTCGATGCCACCCGTGACCATGTGGGGCTCCTCAAGCTCGCCGCGAGTGATGCGGTTCTCGATATCGGCAGTGGTCTCGGCGGACCGGCACGCTTCATCGCGGCGACCCATGGCGCCAAGGTGACCGGAATCGACCTCACGCCCGAGTTCGTGGCGACGGCGCGCATGCTCACGGAGCGCACCGGCCTTACCGGCCAGGTTGCTTTCGAGGAGGGCGATGCGCTCGCCATGCCTTTCCCAGGCGCCACTTTCAATGCGGCGCTCTGCCTCTACGTCGCGATGAACATCGAGAACAAAGCCAAGCTCGCATCGGAGGTCGCCCGCGTGCTGAAGCCCGGCGGCCGGTTCGTCTGGAGCCAGGTGGTGCTGGGTGACGGCGGCGCGCCGCAGTTTCCACTGCCCTGGGCGCGGGAAGCGACCTTCAGCTTCCTGACCAAACCGGAGGCTTTGCGTAGAGCCGTCGAGGACAGCGGACTGAAGATCGTGGAGTGGACCGACGAACGGCCGATCGTCCTCGCGTCCATGCAACAGCAGCAGGCCGCATCGCCGCCACCGCCTGCGGCCGCCGCCATTCGCGACATGCTGCTCGGCGCAGATTTCCCCGAGCGGCTTAAGAACTTCGGCCGCAACATGGCCGAGAATCGCATCGGCAGCATCGTCCTGGTCGCCGAGAAGCCGCGCTGAATTTCACCGCCGCCCTGACCGCGGTCCCTTGCGGCGAAAAATGTTAGTATGATACCATTCCGGCAATAAAATAGATTTAACTAACATTTCAAACAGGGACGGCGATGCGGACGAAGGCCGGACATTCGGTCGGAAGTCAGCGCGAGCTGCTGCAGCAGAAGGTGCTGCAGCCGCTGAAGGACGGCTACGATTCCCTGACCAAGACCGAGAAGAAGATCGCGAGCTACTTCCTCTCGCGTCCGGAATGCCTGGTGCTGGAGACCGCGGCCACGATCGCCGGCAATGTCGGCGTCAGCCCGATGACCGTCGGGCGTTTCCTGCGCAAGCTCGGCTTCGACGGCGTCAGCGATGTGCGCCATAGCCTGAAGGCCGATCTCTATGGTCCGGAGGTCGGCAGCCTCTGGTCGATCGACCGCCGCTATCAGGCTTTCGCCAAGCGCGAGGCCGCGCATTTCAGCCTGCAGGACAGCCTGGATGCAGAGCTCGCGGCCATCCGCAAGGCCTATGAGTTCACCACCGCACCGATCTGGGCCAAGGCCGTCGACTCTTTCGCCCATGCCGACCGGGTCTATGTCAGCGGGCTGCACATGGCGCGCGGCCTTGCCCTCGAGTTCGTCAGCCGGTTGGAATACATCCGGCCGGGCGTGCATCTCGCCGACGGCCAGAACGGACACTATGCGGAGCTCTTCGACGAAGCACCGCGCGTCGCCGTCATGCTGATCGACTTCTATCGCTATGACAAAGGCACCCAGCGCGCCGCCGAACTCGCCAAGCGCCGCGGCCATGCCGTTCACATCCTGGTCGATAGCTATTGCGTCTGGGCGCATAAGATCACCGACAGCGTGTTCAATCTCCCGACCAGCACCGGCCTCTACTGGCATTCCAACGCGGCGATGAGCGTGCTGCTCAACCTTCTGGTCAATGACGTGATCCGCGAGCGCGGCAAGGCGGTGCCGAAGCGCATCGACAAGGTGCTGAAGGCACAGCGCGCCTTCGATCAGTTCGCGGAGGAGCTCTAAGTGGCCGACCGTTGGCGCAATCCTCTGCTCGGCGGATTGCTGCTGGCGCTGCCGCTCGTGCTCTTTGCGGTGCTGTTCTCGCAATTCGGCGGTGCCAGCCTGCAGCGCACCTACACACTGTTCCTGATCAACCTCATCGCCGTGCTCGGCCTCGGCCTGTTCTCCGGCAATTCCGGGATCCTGAGCTTCGGCCATGTCGCCTTCATCGGCCTCGGCGCCTATCTCTCCGGCATCCTCACTTTGCCGCTCGACACCAAGGCCTCCACTCTGCCGCACCTGCCGGCCTTCCTCGCCTCGGTCGAATGGGGTCTGCCGCCGGCGCTCATCGTCACCATGATCGCAGTCGGACTGTTCGGCGCAGTGATCGGCCTGCCGATCGCGCGCATGGGTGGAGCCGCGGCGGTGATCGCGACCCTCGGTCTCTTGATGATCGTCCACGGCATCATCATCGGCGCCAGCGACTTCACCCGCGGCAGCAACGCCTTCCTCGGCGTGCCGCGCCTCACCGGCATCTGGACCGCGCTGGCCGTGGCCGTGCCCATCCTGCTCGCTGTCCGCGCCTTCCGCGATTCCAAGACCGGTGGCCAGCTCCGCGCCAGCCGCGAGGACGAGACCGCCGCACGCGCGATCGGCGTCAACGTCGTGAAGCGCCGCCTGCTGGCCTGGACCCTGAGCGCCGGCGTCGCCGCGGCGGCGGGCGTGCTGCTGGCGCATTTCCTCGGCGCCTTCTCGCCGTCGAAATTCTATTTCGACGACACGCTCACCCTGCTCACGATGCTGATCGTCGGCGGCATGACGACGGTCTCCGGTGCCGTGCTCGGCACCGTGGCGGTCACGCTCACGATCGAGATCCTGCGTCGGGTGGAAAGCGGCATCGATCTCTTCGGCTATCAGACGCCGGAGATCTTCGGGGTGACCGAGGCGGGCCTCTGCCTGCTGATCTTGTTCGTCATGTACAAGCGTCCGGCCGGGTTGTTCGGCCGATTGGAACTGGGCGAGACCTGGTTCGGACGGCGATCGGCCGCGATCCGGGCATCGGCGTCATCGGTCGCCGTTGCGGCCACTGGCGAGTTGAAAGCAGAGACCGTCACCAAGGACTTCGCCGGGCTTCGCGCACTGGACAATGTCAGCCTCGCGCTGAAGCCGGGCGAGATCCTCGGCCTGATCGGACCGAACGGATCCGGAAAGACAACATTGCTCAATGTCATCTCCGGACTCTTCGCTCCGACCCAGGGCGCAGTCCGCATCGATGGCAAGGACGCGACGACCTGGCCGGCGCATGTCATTGCGCAAGCGGGCGTCGGCCGCACCTTCCAGAACATCCGGCTGTTCGGCCAGTTGAGCGTGATCGAGAATGTCGAGATCGGCGCGCGCATTGGCGATGCGAAGAACGATCCCCGCGCCTTTGCGCTGCAGCTGCTCGCCGAGTTCGGTCTCGCCGCTTTCGCCGACCGGCCGGCGGCGGCGCTCGACTATGGCGCCCAGCGGCGGCTGGAGATCGCCCGGGCCCTTGCGCTGCGGCCCCGCTACCTGCTGTTGGACGAGCCGGCCGCCGGGATGAATCCGACGGAATCCAATGCGCTGCTGCAGGAGTTGGCGAAGCTTCGCCAGCGCACCGGCATCGGCCTGCTGGTGATCGACCACGACATGTCGCTGATCATGCGGCTCTGCGACCGCATCGTGGTGCTGAACCGCGGCCAGATGATCGCCGACGGCGATCCCAAGACCATCCAGAGCAACCCCGCCGTGATCGAGGCCTATATCGGCCGCAAGCGGGCCGGAAAGACCGAGAACAACAACCAACAGGGAGCAGGATCATGAACAGGTTCGCGATTGCAGTCTCGCTTGCGACCGGCATCGGCATCGCCCTTGCCAGTCCGCTCGCCTTCGCCCAGGACAAGCTGGTGATCGGCGCCGCCATCTCCAAGACCGGCTGGAACGCGCCCTATGACTCGCCGGTGATGGACGGCTTCGCCGTCGCCATGGATGAGATCAACGCCCATGGCGGCATCGCCGGCAAGTACAAGGTCGAGGTCGTCACCCGCGACAACCGCTCGGACAATGCGCAGAACGCGATCGTGACCCAGGACCTGCTGGATCAGGGTGTCGGCATGATGCTGGTCGCCTGCGATTCCAGCATGGTGCATGCGACGGCCGCGCTGATCGTCGCCGCGAAGATCCCGGCGATCTCCACCTGCTCCTCCTCGCCCACTCTGCCGCTGACCGGCAAGGGCTACATCTTCGCCAACGCGGTGACCGACAACGTGCAAGGAGCCGCCCAGGCGGAATACGCCCACAGCCAGGGCTTCAAGAACGCCTATCTGCTGCGCTCGCCGGACATCGAATACACGCAGATGCCGCTCTACTTCAAAGAGGCCTTCGAGAAGCTGGGCGGCAAGGTGATCGGCGAGAGCATCTATGCGCTTAACCAGCCGGATTTCTCCGCCGAGGTCACCAAGATCAAGGCGCTCGATCCGCAGCCGGATGTCATCGTCACCTCCGCCTTCGAGCCGGATTTCCCCGCCTTCATCCGCCAGCTGCGCGGCGCCGGCGTGAAGATCCCGGTGGTCTGCGGCGACGGCATCGACTCTCCCACCACCTTTGCGCTCGGCGACGTGGTCGAGGGCGTGGTCTTCACCTCTTCCGGCTTCGCGGCACCGGGCAGCCCGATGGCGGCCTATCAGGAGAAATACAAGGCCAAGTTCGGCAAGGCGCCGGAATCGATCATGGACGCTTTGGGCTATGACCTCGCCAAGGTGATCGAGGCCGCGGTCACGAAGGCCGACAGCATCGAGCCGGAAAAGATCCGCGCCGCCCTCGCCGACCTGACCGACGTGCAAGGCGCCACCGCGGTCATCAGCTACAGGGGCGGCAACGGCACGCCGACGCGTCCGGTCAACGTGCTCCGGATCGAAGGCAACAAGCGCGTCCTGGTCAGCCAGAAGGCGCCGGACCCGGCGATCATCCCGGCCCCGCGGTTGGACTTGAACGCCGCGCAATGACCGCCATGCTGAGCATCGCGGATCTCGACGTGCGTTACGGCGCCATTCAGGCCGTGCGCGGTGTCAGCCTGGACGTGGCCGAGGGCGAGATCGTCGCCGTCTTGGGTGCCAATGGCGCCGGCAAGACGACGACGCTCAAGGCCGCGGTCGGGTTGGTCGCCGCTGCGCGCGGCGAGATCCGTTTTGCCGGCAGACCGATCACCGGCCGCGACACCGAGGACATCGTCATCGCCGGGATGACGCTGGTGCCGGAGGGCCGGCGAGTCTTTCCGTCGCTCACCGTGACCGAGAATCTCCGCCTCGGCGCGGCGACACGCAAGAATGCCGCGGAGATCGAGCAGAGCCGCAACGAGGTCCTGAGCCTCTTCCCGATCCTCACCGAGCGTGCCCATCAGGCGGCCGGCACCTTGTCGGGCGGACAGCAACAGCAATTGGCGATCGCCCGCGCCCTGATGTCCGCGCCGAAGCTGCTGCTGCTGGACGAGCCGTCGCTGGGCCTGGCGCCGCAGGTGGTGGACGACATCTTCGACCTGATCCTGCGTTTGAAGGCCCGCGGCCTCACCATCCTGCTGGTCGAGCAGGATGCCGTCGCCGCACTCGACATCGCCGACCGCGCCTATGTCATGGCGAACGGCCGCGTGGTGATGAGCGGCGATGCCGCGACGCTGCGCGCCTCCGACGAGGTGGCCCATGCATATCTCGGCGCCGCACCAGACTCCCTCGGGGAGCCGGCGTAATGGGTTATTTCCTCGAGCAGACCGGCAATGCGTTGAGCCTCGGCGGCATCTACGCCCTGCTCGCGATCGGACTCGCAGTGGTCTATTCGATCCTCGGTCTCATCAACTTCGCCCATGGCGCATTGATGACCCTGACCGGCTATATTCTGGTCTTCACCGCTTCCGCCGGCCTGCCCTTCACGATCGGGGCGCCGATCGCCGTGCTGCTGATCATGGTCAGCGCCGTCCTCTTGGAGCGGATCGCCTTCCGCCCGGTGCGCGGCGCCAGCGGCGCCACCATGCTGCTGACCAGCTTTGCCGTCGCGGTGCTGCTGCAGCTCGGCTTCCAGCTCTTCATCTCGACCCGGCCGCAGGTCGTGCCGCTGCCGGCGATGCTGACCACCACGCTCGATCTCGGCGGCTTCGCGATCGGCGTCAACCGGATCATCTCGGTGATCGTCGCCGTCGTGGTGCTGGTGGCCCTCAACCAGTTCCTGAAGCGCACCATCCTCGGGCTCGCCATGCGGGCCGCTGCGGAGGATTTCGACGTGACCCGCCTCATGGGCATCCGCGCCAACCGGGTGATCGCCACGGCCTTCGCGATCTCCGGGCTTTTGGCCGCGGTCGCTTCGGTGCTCTGGATCGCACAGCGCTCCTCGGTCGATCCGATGATGGGCTTGATCCCGGTGCTGAAGGCCTTCATCGCCACCACGCTCGGCGGGCTCGGCAGCCTGCAGGGTGCAGTGCTGGGCGGCATCCTCCTCGGCGTGATCGAGATCTATCTCGCCGCTTACCTGCCGCAGGCCGCGCTTCCTTATCAGGGCGCGATCACCCTCGGCATCGTCATTCTGGTTCTGGTGGTCCGACCGCAGGGATTGATCGGCCCCCGCCGCGAAGCGGTCAAGTAATCGGCAAATAGGCCGTGAAGTAACTTCGGAAAAGAAGGGATCTGCCATGCCCATGACCAAGGTGAACGGCATCGATATCAACTACGAGCTGGAGGGTGACGGCAAGGAAACCATCGTCCTCATCAACGGCCTCGCCGATGATCTCACCACCTGGTTCGGGCAGGTGCCGGATTTCCTCGCCGCCGGCTATCGCGTGCTGCGGTTCGACAACCGCGGCATCGGCAAGTCCGGCCGGCCGAAAGGTCCCTACACCACCGCGCAAATGGCCCAGGATGCGAAAGCCCTGGTCGATTCGCTCGGCCTCAAGGACTTCCACCTGGTCGGCGTCTCCATGGGCGGGATGATTTCCCAGGAATACGCGCTCGCCTATCAGAGCGATCTCCGATCGCTCACCCTCTGCTGTACCTATGCGGCACCTGGCCCCTTCGCCTCGCGCATGTTCAAGCTCTGGCAGGACATGGCGCCGGTCATGGGCGTGCCGATGGTCATGCGCGACGTGACACTGTGGGCGTTTACGCAGGACTTTTTCCTGAATCAGGAGCCGACCTTGAAGGAGTTCGAGGCGGCGATGGCGGCGCTCGACATGCCGGTCGAGGCCTATCTCGCCCAGCTGAACGCGATTCAGGTTCATGACACAAGATCGCGGCTCAAGGCCATCAAGGTGCCGACCATGGTGCTGGCCGGTGCCGACGACATCCTCATTCCGATGAACCTTTCGGAGGAGCTGCATTCGCTGATTCCGGGCGCCGCTTTCGCCACGGCCAAGGGTGGGCACGCCTTCCTCTGGGAGTTCCCGCAGCCCTACAATGAAGCCGTTCTGAAATTCGTCGGCCGGCATCGACGTTGAGACCGGGACATCGGCGGACCGGAACGCTACATTGACTTCGGGGGTTAACCCGAAAGACCCCAGGGGGCAGCAGGCGTGAAGGTCATCAGCTGGAATCTCTGGCATCGCGGCGGTGCGGTTCGGGATCACCTGGCGGCCTTGATCGAGGCCGAGCGGCCGGAGCTCCTGTTGATGCAGGAGGCGAAATCGTCGCTCGCCCATCTGACCGACCTGGTCGGCGGCCACTTCCACTTCCTACCCCTGCCGAAGCGGGTCTACGGCCTCGCCGCCTGGACGCCGCAGGAGATTGCGGAACCGACCTTCGTCGAGCTGCCGAGTTCCAACCTGCCGGGCCGCGTGCCGCCGCGCCTGGCGCAGCTCCTGCGCGTGAAAGCGATCGACTTCGCCAACGTGCATCTCTCGCACGGCCAGCTGCTGAACCGCCGCCAGCTCCGCACTGCCGCCGACCGGCTGCACGGACCGGCCGCGATCATCGGCGACTACAATGCGGTCGGCCAGATTCGGCTGCAGGGTTTTCACGATGCCGGGCCGCGCGAGCGGACGCACAAATACCGGACGCGGCTCGACCGCTGCTTCGTGCGCCAGCTGCATTGCCAACACCCGACGGTGCTCGATCGCGGCCCCTCGGACCATCATCCGATCCGGATGGAGCTTGCGCCCGCACCTTAGAGATACGGCAGCAGCAGCCGCACCGCGCGGTTCCTGAGCCGCACCAGAAACGGGCGCGCGTAGATCCACTTCAGCGTGACCTCGGTGCCCTGGCGCGCAGCGATCTTCTCCGACAGCATCGCCGTGAACTCCGGATCGTAGATTTCCATATTGAGCTCGAAATTGAGCCTGAGGCTGCGCTGATCCCAGTTGGCGCTGCCGACCAGCGACCAGCCGCCGTCGATCGTCATCAGCTTGGAATGCTCGAAGGGCTGCGGCGCATACCAGATCTTGGCGCCCGCGATCAGCAGCGGCGCGATGTGGGCCGTCACCGCCCAGTCCATGATCTTGTGGTCACTATTCTCCGGAATGACGATGTCCACATCGACGCCGCGCATGGCGGCCAGCTCCAGTGCCGCGACCAGCCGCTCATCGGGCAGGAAGTAGGGCGTGATGATCTTGATCGCGCGCTGCGCCGACCCGATCGCCTGCAAGAACATGAACTCGATCTTTTCGATGTCCTGGTCCGGGCCCGAGGTGACAACCCGCGCAAGGGTCGCGCCGCTCTCGACGTGTTGCGGAAACCAGTTGAGGCCCCGCAGCTCTTCGCCGGTGGCGAATTCCCAGTCGGTGACAAACGCCTCGGTGATTTGCTCGACGACCGGACCTTTGACCTCGAAGTGCATGTCGCGCACCGCGGTCCGTGGATCGCAGGCCTTGAGGTTATGCGCACTGATGTTGAGGCCGCCGATGAAACCAAGATTCCCGTCCACCACCAGGATCTTCTTGTGGTTCCGGAGATTGAGGAAGGCCATGCGCCAGGGCAGCCAGGAATGCATGAAACGCACCGCCCGGACGCCGGCGCGCTGTAGCCGATAGTTCACCATATTGACGAAATAACCGCCGCCGATTCCGTCGATAATGACGCGCACCTCGACGCCGCGCCCCTTCGCGGCGATCAAGGCTTCGATGAACGGTGTTCCCGCCTCGTCTGCATCGAAGATGTAGCTGGTGAAGCCGATGCTGACCTTGGCCCCGGCGATCGCCTGCAGCATAACCGGATAGGCCTCATCGCCGTTCCGCATCAGCCGCACGGCATTGCCGGCGAGAGTCGGGCGGCGCGTCAGGACGCCGACCGCGCGCTCCAGCGCCGCATATTTCTCGCTCCGAAGCACGCCGATCGCCGGCGACTGCGGCCGCCGCGCGGCATAGCGCCGGCTGATCCGATAGGCCCGGCGCCGCACCCGGTTGATGCCGAACAGCCAATAGAGCGCCGGTCCGATGACCGGAGAGAGCCAAGCCAGCCCCATCCAGCCGATCGCCGCGGCGACGTCGCGCTTATGGAGCAGGACGTGAACCGTGACCGCAATGGCCAAGCCGACATGGAACACCGTGCCGATGACGGCGCCGAAGGCATTCCAGAAATGCTGAAACGCCCAGAGACTGAAGGATGCCATTCGCGCGCTCGCCCCGCCGCCGTGACCGAAACAACACTCCGGCCGCGCGGAAGTTACTTTGAACCGCCGGGATCGCACAATTGCAAACCCTGTTAAGGGGTTGGCAATAGTGACAGGGCTCAATTGGCTAGGCATTCTGGATGATAAGAGCGTTATTTGGACATGATTGTGCGGGATATGGATTCGAACCGGGGCAGCGGCGGAACCGACAGCGCGCTGAGCGTCAAGGGCCTGCGGAAAGTGTTCCAGCGGCCGGCGGTCGATGGCCTCGACCTCACCATCCGGCGAGGCGAGTTCTACGCCCTACTGGGCCCGAACGGCGCCGGCAAGACCACGACGCTTCGCATGGTCGCCGGATTGATGAAGCCGGATGCCGGCAGCGTCTCCATCTTTGGCATCGACGCGCTCGCCGTGCCGAATGCGGCCAAACAGATCACCGCCTGGGTCAGCGACGAGCCGATGATCTACGACAAGCTGACGCCGCTCGAGTATCTGGCCTTCGTCTCCGGCCTCTGGGGCGTCGATCCGAAGCTTGCCGAAGCGAATGCACGCGATCTGCTGCGCTGGCTGGAACTCATGCCGAATGCCGAGGAGCGCTGCGAAGGCTTTTCGAAGGGGATGCGGCAGAAGGTGGCCCTGGCGGGCGCCCTGGTCCATGACCCCAAGCTGATCATCCTCGACGAACCGCTCACCGGTCTCGATGCCCGCGCCGCGCGGCTGGTGAAGGACGTGCTGCTGGAAAAGGTGCGGCAAGGCCACACCGTCATCATGACCACGCATATCCTGGAAGTCGCCGAGCGCATGGCTGAGCGGATCGGCGTCATTTCGCGCGGCAAGCTCATCGCCGAAGGCACGCTCGACGAGCTGCGGCACCAGGCCGGCACCAAGGAATCGGGAACGGCGGGGGACACCAGCCTCGAAGACGTGTTTCTCACCCTCGTCGCCGAAGAGGAGCCGCTGGCGTGAGCGGTACGGCAACGCATCCACGCTCGCTGCTCTGGCTGTCGCGGCAGGAGAGCCGCCTCTCCTGGCGCGACCTCGTCTGGCTGATGACTGCCGGCTATCGCTGGCGCGGGCGATCGGTGGTGATCTGGCTGCTGTTCGTCACCGTCGTCATGCATTTAATCGCCTGGGGCATGGTCGGCCGGTATGCCCAGGTCGGCCTGAGCGCCGGACTCGAATCCCTGACCGCGATCACCGGCAGCATCGGTCTTGCCTTCTTCCTGATGATGTCGCAAGCCCTCGAACAGGTGACGCGCCTGTTCTATGGCCGTGGCGACCTCGATCTGCTGAAATCCTCGCCGGTCTCGCTCCGGCGCGTGCTGGGCCTGCGCGTCCTGTCGGTCGCCACCTCGACTTGCGCCATGACGGTGTTCGTCGCAGGCCCCTTCATCAATGTCCTCACCTTCGAAGGCGGGCCGCGCTGGCTCTGCGGTTACGGTGTCGCGATCGCCGCCGGCCTCGGTGCTTCCGGTATTGCGCTGGTGCTGACTTCCGCCCTGTTCGATCTCATGGGCGCGCGGCGCACCCGGCTGGCGTCGCAGATCGTCGCGGCGGTGATCGGCTCGGCATTCATCATCGCGATCCAGGTGGTGGCGATCGTCTCGATCGGCACCATGTCGCAATCCGCCTTCTTCCATTCGGAGTCCGTGATCGCCCATGCGCCGGACCTGGGCAGCCCGTTCTGGCTGCCGGCCCGCGCCATCCTCGGCGATCCGGTCCCGCTGCTCGGCGTCCTGCTGATCGGGGTCGCGATGTTCGGTGTGCCGGTGTTGCTCCTCGCCGGTCGGCTCGGCGATTATGCCATGGCGGCGGCCAGCGCCGATCATGCGCTCGGCCATAGCACACGCGTCGGCTTCACCAGTCTCTTCCTCGGGCGCTTCCGGATGACGTCGAGTGCGGCGCTGCTGCGGCGGAAGGAATGGGTACTGCTGCTGCGCGATCCCTGGCTCGCCTCGCAGAGCCTGATGCAGCTCCTCTACCTCATTCCGCCCGCGATTTTCCTCTGGCGCTCGTATGGGGAGACCCAGGGCGCGCTGATCGTGCTGGCGCCGGTTCTCACCATGGCGGCGGGACAGCTCGGCGGCGGCTTGGCTTGGCTCGCGGTCTCCGGCGAGGACGCGCCGGACCTGATCGCCTCGGCACCGATCACCGAGCGCCGCATGATCCTCGCGAAAGTGCAATCGGTGTTGATCGCGATTTTGCTGGTCTTCGCGCCGTTCCTGATCGCCATGGCCGGGCGCTCGCTGAAAATCGCCGGCATCGTCGCGGTCGGCATCGCGGTCGCGGCCACCGCCTCCACCCTGATCCAGGTCTGGTTCCGCAGCCAGGCGAAGCGCCGCTACTTCCGCCGCCGCCAGACTTCGTCCCGGATCGCGACCTTCGCCGAAGCCTTCTCCTCGGTCGCCTGGGCCGGCAGCGCCGCTATTGCCGCCAGTGGCTCCTGGGTCGCCATCGGCCCAACGGTCATCGCGCTCATGGTTCTAGCCGGCGCCTGGATCATAAGACCGAAGTGACGGCGCGGCCCGCGCTGCCTATAGTCTCGTCAGTAAATGACGAGAGAATACCATGCGCGCCGCAGTCATCGAGACCTTCAGCAAGCCCCTCATCGTCCGCAACGTAGACGAGCCCACCTGCCCGCCGGACGGCGCTATCGTCAGCGTGAAAGCTTGCGGCGTCTGCCGTTCCGATTGGCATGCCTGGACCGGAGCCGATCCGGATGTCTCGGCGCCGCATGTGCCGGGGCATGAATTCGCCGGCGTGATCGAGGAGGTCGGCCGCGACTGCCGCCGTTTCAAGCGCGGCGAGCGGGTGACCGCGCCCTTCATCCTCGCCTGCGGCCAATGCCCGGATTGCCTCGGCGGCGATCCCACGGTCTGCAATCACCAGCACGTGGTCGGCTTCTCCTCCTGGGGCGCTTTCGCCGAGCGCATCGCCGTGCCGCGCGCCGACTTCAATCTCGTGCATCTGCCGGAGACGATCGACTTCACCGCGGCCGCCGGCATGGGCTGCCGAGTCACCACCTCGTTCCGCGCCGTGGTGGACCGTGCACGGTTGCAGCCCGGCGAGTGGCTGGCGATTCACGGCGCCGGCGGCGTCGGACTCTCCGCCCTGCTGATCGGCGTCGCGGTGGGTGCTTCGGTCCTGGCGATCGATGTGAACGAAGATGCGCTGAAGCTGGCCCAGGCGCTCGGCGCCACCAAGACGCTGAACGCCGCCGGCATCGCGGATGTCGGCGCGGCGGTGCGCGCGGCCACCAAGGGCGGCGCACATGTGTCGCTGGACGCGCTCGGCATCACGGCGACCTTCCACAATTCGATCCGGGGCTTGCGCAAGCTCGGCCGCCACGTGCAGATCGGCATGCCCTTAGGATCCCATGCCGAGCCGACCATTCCGCTCCTGGAGCTGGTCTACTCCCGCCAGATCAGCGTGATGGGCACGCGCGGAATTCCCGCCAGCCGCTTCCCGGCACTGTTCGAGATGATCGCCGCCGGACACCTCGACCCGGCACGACTGGTCACCCACACGATTTCATTGGAAGAGGCAGGACCCGCCTTGGAAGCGATGAACGGCTATACCGGCGCCGGCATCACGGTGATCAATCGGTTTTAGTCGCGACCGGGTCGCGCGAGGGCGGCTTGCCCTCGTAGTGCTTCTTCTTCTCTTTGTACATCGAGGCATCGGCTTGGCTGAGAGCGTCGTCGGCCGATTGCTCGCTGGAGAACTGGTGGATGCCGACCGCGCAGGAGAGCGTGATCTCGTTGCCCTCCCAGACCATCGGCGAGACCTTGATCACGTCGAGGAGCTGTTGCGCCTTCTCTTCCGCTTGCGGTCGATCGGCCTGCGCCAGGATCACGCCGAACTCGTCACCGCCGAGACGGCCAACCACGTCGGAATCGCGGACGTTGTTGACCAGCAGCGTCGCGAAGTGCTGCAGCACTGCGTCGCCGGCGGCATGGCCGAACCGGTCATTGATGATCTTCATGCCGTTCAAGTCGAAATAGAGCACCGAGCCCGGCGAGCCGTAGCGCTCCGAATAGGAGATCAGCCGCGTCAGCTCGCGCACGAAGGCGCGCCGGTTGGCGATCGGCAGCATCGCGTCCTCATCGGCGAGGCGCTCGAGATGATTGATGCGCTTGCGGGTCCGCTGCAGCTCGTCGCGCAGCCGCGAAACTTCTTCGAGCAAGGTCTGCAGCGCGGCGCGAACCGCGGGCGAAAGCTCGGTCTCGGTCAGGCCCAGGAAGGTCGCGTTATCGACCGGATCGGCATGGGAGACGTCCTCGGTCTTGGCGACGGAACCCACGGCGCTCTTCTTGGCAACCTTGGCAACCGGACGGGGTCCGACCACCGCGCCTGCGCCGGGTGTCACCTTGTCTCGAACTCTCATCCTGCCGCCTCGCCGCGGAGCTGCCCGTCTATGGTCCGAGGCGGCCTACCGACCCCGGTCACCTGTCTCATCCCGCCCCCGGTCCCGCATGGGACCCTGATGGGTACCCGCATGGGAACCAGATGGGTACCCACATGGGTGCCAGCGGTATTTCAGCACAGAAATCCTATTCGACCGTAGTTAACAGCGGCTTAACCTCGGCAAATTTTGCAGCCCCCGCCGCTGTCCCGATCCCTGAGCCGCCCGGACCGATGATGCGCGATTCGCCGGCGCCGCGCCATGGCCGCGGCGCAGGTGCAATAATCCAGCACCGTCAAATGCTTGGCTTGAGTTCCTGGGTTCGATACCTATAATCGCGCCTTCTCCGTCGGGACGGGATCAAATCACATGGCCATCGCCAAAGCGTCAAAGAAGCCGGAGCAGAAAAAGGCCTCGGCCCGCAACGCTGTGGCGAAGCGACGTGTTTCCGGACGTCCATTGGTGGGCATCATCATGGGCAGCCAGTCGGACTGGCAGACCATGCATCATGCCGCGACCACTTTGGAGCAGCTTGGTGTCGCCCATGAGACCCGGATCGTCTCCGCCCATCGCACGCCCCGCCGGATGATCGAATACGCCGAGACCGCGCGGTCGCGGGGGATCAAGGTGATCATCGCCGGTGCCGGCGGCGCCGCGCACCTGCCCGGCATGACCGCCGCGCTGACCGACCTGCCGGTGCTGGGCGTGCCGGTGGAATCCGCCGCCTTGAAGGGGCAGGACAGCCTGCTGTCGATCGTCCAGATGCCGGCCGGCGTGCCGGTGGGCACGCTCGCGATCGGCCGGGCCGGCGCGGTCAATGCCGGCCTGCTCGCGGCCTCGATCCTGGCGCTGTCGGATCCGAAGCTCGCCTCCAAGCTCGCCGCCTATCGGAAGAAGCAGACCGCCGATGTCGCGCATCATCCGGCGCATGCGACCCATGGGCCGACCACTTCGGGGGCCCATTGAACACGATGAACCCCGCCTCTTCGAAATCGGCCGACCAGAACCAGGTCATCGCGCCTGGCGGCGTCATCGGCATTCTCGGCGGCGGCCAGCTCGGCCGCATGACCGCGATGGCCGCGGCAAGGCTCGGCTATCGGGTCCATACCTTCTGCCCGGACCGCAATTCGCCCGCCTCGCATGTCTCCTGGCACAACACCTGCGCCGCCTATGACAACAAGTCGGCGCTGAAGGCCTTTGCCGAAAGTGTCGATGTCGTCACCTTCGAGTTCGAGAACATCCCCTCGGCGACGACCGAATATCTCGCGGCGCTGAAGCCGACGCGGCCGAAGCCGAACGTGCTTTACCTCACGCAAGAGCGCCTGCGCGAGAAGCGGTTCCTCGCCTCGATCAACGTGCCGACCACGAAGTTCCTCGACGTCACCCGCCACGAGGCCTTGGAATCCGCGGTGAAGGCGCTCGGCCGTCCGGCGATCCTGAAGAGCGCCGAGTTCGGCTATGACGGCAAGGGCCAGGTCCGCATTGACGGCGACATGGACCTGTTCGAAGCCTGGGTGAAGATGGGCGGCGAGGTCGGCATCCTCGAAGCCTATGTGGATTTCGTGCGCGAGATCTCGGTGATCGTCGCGCGCGGTCCGGATGGCTCGACCGCGATCTATCAGCCGGTCGAGAACCAGCACAAGAACCACATCCTCGACGTGACCCTGGTGCCCGCGCGGATCTCGCAGGCCGTGGCTGGTCGCGCCGAAGCGATTGCGCGTCATATCGCGACCGAGATCGGCCTGGTCGGCCTGCTCGCGGTCGAGATGTTCGTCACCCACAATGACGAAGTGCTGGTCAACGAGCTGGCGCCGCGACCGCACAATTCCGGCCACTGGACCATCGACGGCTGCATCACCAGCCAGTTCGAGCAGTTCGTCCGCGCGGTCTGCGGCCTGTCGCTGGGCTCCACCGAGCGCCATTCCGACGCCATGATGAAGAACCTGATCGGCGACGACGTGAACGGCTGGAAAGAGCTGCTGAACGACCCCGCCGTGAAGCTCCATCTCTACGGCAAGACCGAGGCGCGCCCGGGCCGCAAGATGGGCCACTACACCCGCCTCTCGCCCAAAGCCGGCATCCGCAACGGCGACGACCGGCGCTAGGCTCCTTCGACCAGGAAGAACCGCGTGGTCGTCGGCACGACCTTGCTGTTCATCGTCCGATGCAGGGTCCGCAGCGGTTCTGCATCGGCGGCGACGTAGCGATAGCAGGCTTCCGCGGTGTCGCGATCGGGAAAGTCGATGCCGACATAAAAGGCGGTCTCGGGCGGATTGCGGTCATAGCCCGGATGCGGCGACCTGCGCATGAAGCGCCAATCCGTGACGTAGCCCTGGTCCTTGAGATGGCGGCAGAAGGCCGCGAAGGCCGCGCAATAGGCGTCGGCCGTGACCTCGGGCTTCAGATCGAACAGTCCGTGCATCGTGACCATCTGTCCCCCCATGGGCGTTCATGAGAGGACAGATGTCGCAGTCAGGCCAATGCAAACTTCTCCGGACCGGGCGATCCGAAGTCATGCCGGATCAGAGCGGCTTCATGCCTTCCGGCAGCGAGATCCGATAGACCAGCACCACGCTGTCCACATTGGCGCCCGACGCATCCTTGTAGGGCGTGCCCTGCATCGAGCCGTTCTGGGTCAGGAAGTCGTTGTCGCTGGCGACCACCAGGAAGTAGTCGTTCGGGGTCGCGTCATCGAGCACCGGCAGCAGCGCCATCGCCTCCCACTTCTCGTAGAGCGCGCTGCCGTCATTGGGTTCGCCGTTGTGCAGACCGAAGCGGTTAAGCTGCGTGTTGTCGTTCATGTCGATGAAGCGGGCGTACTTCGCCGGCACCACGGACGGATCGAGCTTGCCTTCCGGCGCCACCGGCTTGGTGCCGTCGAAGTCGGTGCCGGCGATGTTGGTGGCACCCGTCGTGTCGAAGATGTCGATGCCACGATAGACCGAGGTCGAATCCTTCAAGCCCTGGCCGTGGCCGCTGTCGCGCGCGATCACCAGGAAGCGGTGATCGTCGAGCGCATGGATCTCGCTCTGCGCCGCCACGAGCTGCTTGCCATTGGCATCCTTGAAGCGCGGCAGCTGCACGACATATTCCGCGGCCAGCTTCGGCGCCTTCACATCGGAGATGTCGTAGCTCAGGAACCGGGTGTTGTAGCGGTCCGGGCTGCTGCCGCCCTTCGCGCCGCCGTCCTGGATGGTGGCGCTCTGCAGCAGGGCGTAGAGCTGCTTGCCGTCGGCGCTCATCGACAGGCCTTCGAAACCCTGGTTGTTCTGGCGGCCGATCTCCGGATCCTTCGGCTTCGGCGCGGCGCCGCCCTTCGGCGGGTTCGCGGAGGAGAAGTTCTCGACGCCGTTGCGCATCGGGATGAAGGCCTGCGGGGCCTGGATCGCACCGAGCAGGGTGCCGTCCGCGCCGATGTGATAGATGCCCGGGCCGTACTCGTCGCTGACCCAGAAGCTGCCATCGGCCATGCGCACGACGCCTTCGTCGTCGAGGCTGATCTTGCCATTGGCGCTCGGCAGGTCGGGGAAGCCGTTCGCCGCCTTGCGCACTTCATTGGGATCGAGGCCGGTGGTCGGCTTGCCATCGGCTTCATGCAGGACGATGGACTCGTCATAGGTCAGCTTCAGCTGGGTCTGCGGCGCGACATCCGCACCGCCATAAGGCGAGAGCTCGACCGAGAACTTCTGCAGGCGGCCCGGATAGTCGACCGAGCCTTCGGTGTTCCAGCCGCGATCGGGGAGCATGTAGAACACGCCGGAATATGTATCGCCGTCGCGCTTCCAGCTCGAGACATCCGCGACCATGCCGGAGCCGATGCCGCCCAAGGTGTCGCCGAGCTTGTCCTTGGCGCCGGCGGGCACGCGGCCGACGCCGACCAGGCCCTTGTTGACGAAAGCGGCGCCATCGATGGTCACCGACTGCGCTTCCACCGCCATCGCCGTGTGTGCGGCAAAGACCGCCGCAATCGTCAGAATGCCGGCACCAAGAAATCGGATCGCGCGTTTCCTCGCCTGAAGTGTCATCTGTCCCCACCGAGCTGAGCTTTAAACGGCCGGAATCGGCCGACGCCCGCAAGCTAGTGGCAGGTTGTTACAGCCGTGTGTCGCGTGATTGCAGCGAAGCCGGCGGCCGGCCGGAGACTGAAACCGCGCGAACTAGAGGCCGAGATTTCCGCCGCAAATCTCGATCCGGCCTGCAGCATTCACAGCAGATTTTTTGGATCGATATCATGACCGGACCCCATCTTCGGGTGTGCGGCCCGCCAGAAACTTTACCCATGCCTAGGAATTTGTGAAAGAGTCGTGACCGCCCATGTTGCCGTGCCGGCAGGAACGAAGGCGGGGCGGATTTGGCGAGGCCAAGTGGATGGCGCAAGGGTTCACAAGTCGCAGTGTTCCGGAACACTATGATCTCGACGCCCGCGTGACTTCCGAGGAACGCGCCGTCGGCGATCCGGCTTATCCGGATCTGGCCACGATTCTGAGCTATTGGAACGACAAGCGCGGTGAGCGCCTCGCACCGCCGCGCAGCGCCATCGATCCCAGCGATTTCATCGAAGCTCTGCCGCGCGTGAAACTGGTCGACGTCCTGCGCGGCGCCAGCGGCGATCTCGATTTCCGCTTCCGCCTCGCCGGCACCTGGATCGGCAATGTCCTGGGCACGGAACTCACCCACCTCCGGCCGCTCGACCTCCAACCGCCGCAATTCGGCACGATGGTGCACCAACACTATGTGCAATGCGTTCGCGAGCGACGCCCGTTGCTGCACAAAGTCGAGATCGATTCCGTTCGCCGCATCCACAACTACGCACGACTGCTGCTGCCGCTCTCCAGCGACGGCGAGCAGGTCGACATGCTGATGACGGTCGACAGCCAGGCGTAACGAACGCCACTTCTTTCTTCGCGAGCTTCTCGAACCAGGTCGTCGCGTGCTTGCGCCGGCTCCGCCTTGACTCGTCTGCGAACGTCATATGATAGTCATACGTCCAGTATCATGTACATAGTTCCAACAGAATGGAACTCGGCAATCAGAGACACAGGGAGACAATCCATGTTCGAGACCTTGCGCAAGACGCTGACCGGCCTCGCGGCCGGTGCGGCATTGACGGCGATCGCGGCCCCGGCGGCGATGGCCCAGGAGAAGAGCCTGCTCGACGACATCCTCGCCCGCGGCAAGCTGATCGTCGGCACCGGCAGCACCAACGCGCCCTGGCACTTCAAGGACGAGCAGGGCAACCTCGTCGGCTTCGATATCGATATCGCGAAGATGATCGCCACCGGCCTGTTCAAGGACCCGAGCAAGATCGAGTTCGTCGAGCAGTCGTCCGATGCCCGCATTCCGAACGTGACCACCGGCAAGGTCGACATCACCTGCCAGTTCATGACCGTGACGGCCGAGCGCGCCCAGCAGGTCGCCGTCACCATCCCGTATTACCGCGAAGGCGTCGGCATCCTCTTGAAGGCGGACGGCAAGTACAAGACCTATGACGAGCTGAAGAAGGCGGGCTCGGGCGCCGTGATCTCGGTGCTGCAGAACGTCTATGCCGAGGACATGGTGCACGCCGCCCTGCCGGAGGCGAAGGTCGATCAGTATGAGAGCGTCGATCTCATGTACCAGGCGCTGGACAGCGGCCAGGCCGATGGTTCTGCGACCGACCAGTCCTCGGTGAAGTGGCTGATCGTCCAGCAGCCCGGAAAGTATGTCGATGCCGGCTATGGCTGGGGCCCGCAGAGCTATTCCTGCGCGGTCAAGCGCGGCGACCAGCAGTGGCTGAACTTCGTCAACACCGTGCTGCATGAAGCGATGACCGGCGTCGACTTCGCGACCTACCAGGCTTCGTTCAAGAAGTGGTTCGGCGTCGACCTCCCGGTCCCGGCGATCGGCTTCCCGGTGGAATACAAGTAACGCGACGTCAGGCGAAGGCCGCTCATATGGGCTATCAGCTGAACTTCGCACCGGTCTGGCGGGACTTCGACCTGCTGCTCTCCGGCCTCGCGCTGGGGATCGGCATGGCGCTGGTCGCCGTCCTGCTGGTGGGAAACCTGATCGGCCTGGTGGCGGCCTTCGCCATGACCTCCAAAAGTGCGCTTCTGCGCCGAATCGCCGGCATCTACGTCACCACGATCCGGAATCTTCCGATCTACTTCCTGATGCTGGTCGCCTTCTTCGTGCTGCCGCAGCAGCTCGGCGTCCGGATCGACAAAGTCCACGCCTTCGTCGGCACGCTCTCGATCTATGCCGGCGCGTACCTCACCGAGGTCTATCGCGGCGCGCTGCTGGCGCTGCCGAAGGGGCTGCGCGAGGCGGGCCTCGCTATCGGGTTGACGGAAAGCCAGACCCGGATCTGGATCATCATCCCGGTGATGGTCCGCAACGCCCTGCCCGCCTTGAGCAACAATTTCATCTCGCTGTTCAAGGATACATCGGTCGCGGCGGCGATCGCAGTGCCCGAGCTCACGTTCTATGCACGCCAGATCAACAACAACACCTTCCGGGTGATCGAGGTCTGGTCGGTCTGCAGCCTCATGTATGTCGCCGCCTGCTATCTTATCGCCGCCGGCCTGCGCTTTGCCGAGCGGCGCCTGGCGATTCCGCACTGAGGACGGCCCAATGGTTTTCATCTGATGGATTTCACCCGCTTCTTCTCCGACCTCTGGATCGCGCGCTTTGCGCTCGCGGAGGGCATCGGCATGACCCTCGTGATCTCGGGGATCGCCATCATCCTCGGCACCTTGCTCGGCATCGGCGTCGCCTTAAGCCTGGTCTATGGCGGCAAGATCCAGCGCTTCATCACGCGCATCTTTCTGGAATACGTACGCGGCACCCCCGTCTTCGTGCTGATCCTGGCCTGCTACTATCTGCTCTCCGGGGTGATTCAGCTGACGCCATTCCAGGCCGGACTGATCGCGCTCACCGTCTTCTGCAGCTCCCATGTCGGCGAAAATTTGCGCGGCGCTTTGCTGGCGCTGCCGAAAGGGCAAACGGAAGCGGGCAAGGCGATCGGACTCACCTTCCGCCAGAACTTCATCTATGTGCTGGCGCCGCAAGCCTTGCGCCAGGCGCTTCCCGCCTGGATCAACACTGCGGCCGAGCTGGTGAAGGCCTCGACCCTGCTCGCGGTCATCGGCGTCGTCGAGCTGATGCTGACCACGCGCCAGATCATCGCGATCAAGCCGCGGCCGCTGGAGTTCTACTTCGTCGCCGGCCTCATCTATTTCCTGATCTGCTTCTCGATCGAGCGCTTCGGCCGCGCCGTCGAGCGCCGCATCGCCCTGCCCTCCTGATCCCGCCCGGAGCCTGCGTTGACCACACCCGTCCTCGAAATCCCAGTCCTTGAAATCCAAGACCTGCATAAGAAGTTCAAGGAGATCGAGGTCCTGAAGGGCGTCGATCTTTCGATGGCGACCGGCGACGTGGTCTCCGTCATCGGCTCCAGCGGCTCCGGCAAGACCACGATGCTCCGCTGCGTGAACCTGCTGGAGGATTTCCAGCAAGGCAGCATCCGGATCGACGGCGAGGAGATCGGATACACCGCCGCGCCCGAACGCCGGCGGCGCAAGGAGAGCGAGATCGCCCGCCAGCGTTCCATGACCGGCATGGTGTTCCAGCAGTTCAACCTATTTCCCCATATGTCCGCGCTGGGCAATGTGACGCTGGGGCTCATGAAGGTGAAGAAGCTGCCGAAGGCCGACGCGATCGCCATCGCGGAAAAGTGGTTGGAGCGAGTCGGCATGGCCGAGCGGCGCAACCACTATCCCGGCCAGCTCTCCGGCGGCCAGCAGCAGCGCGTTGCCATCGCCCGCGCCATCGCCATGAATCCAAAGGTCATGCTGTTCGACGAAGTGACCTCCGCGCTCGACCCGGAGCTGGTGAACGAGGTCCTGAACGTCATCAAGAGTCTGGCGGGCGACGGCATGACCATGCTCCTGGTGACGCACGAGATGAAATTCGCCTATGAGGTTTCGCGCCGTGTCGTCTTCATGAACCAGGGCAAGATCGAGGAACAGGGTGCGCCGGAAGACGTGTTCCGCAACCCGCAATCGAAGCGCCTCGCCGAGTTCCTGAAGAACGCGAAATTCTGATCATGCCACCCGCCAAGAAATCCCCCACCGCCGAGACCGGCAGCCGGACCCGTGGCATCGACCGCGCCTTCGAGATCCTCGATCATCTGCACGAGGCCAAGCGCCCGCTGCGCCCGAACGAGATCGCGATCGGCATCGGCGCGCCGAAATCGACCACCTATGACATCGTCGGCGTGCTGCTGAACCGCGGGATCCTGGAGCCCGCCGACGGCGACGGCCGCGTCTTCCTCGGCCGCCGGCTTTATCTCTTCGGCTTGAGCCACGCCAACCAGTTCGACGTGATGCGCCTCGCCGACGGCTATCTCACCCGGCTTTCCAGCGAGACCGGGCAGACCGCGCAGTTCTGCGTCGTCGAGAACGGCAAGTATGTCGTCGCTCAGATGAAGGAAGGCGAGCAGACCTTCCGCATCAGCTCCGGCGTCGGCGAGCCGGTGCCGCTGCCCTGGACCGCGTCAGGCCGCTTGCTGGTCTCGCATCTCGACAATGACGCGATCCTGAAGGCGATCCCGAAAGAGGATTTCGAGGTTCCCAACGGCCGGCGCGTCAGCGAGAAGACGTTCCTGAAAGAAGTCGAAGCCGCGCGGGTCGAGGGCTTCCACTCCAACGACAGCGGCAAGTTCACGCATTGCTTCGCCGCCGCGGTCTATGACGAGGCAAAAGCCTGCGTCGCCACCTTGTGTCTGCTGACCCCGCGCGAAGATGGGCACCAGAACCACCGCCGCTACAAGCAGACGCTGCTCGATGCCGCGCGCGACATGTCGGCGCAGATCAGTGGCGCGGCGCCGGCGAAGTCGAAGTAGCCGGATAGACCCGTCGCCCCCTCACCCCAGCCCTCTCCCGCAAGGGGAGAGGGAGTTTCTTACTCGCTGCTGATTGAGATGGTCCGGAATCATTACGCGCGGAAGCGCGGAGAAAGTCCCCCTCGCCCTTGCGGGAGAGGGCAGGGGTGAGGGGTCGCTCGGTCTCTCCGAGCGCGCGCCCTCAATGCCCCCGCGCCGCCGCCCGGAATCCGCGGCGGAAGGGGCGGCGTGGAAACGGCAGCCGCTCGGTGAACTTCGTGAGCTTGCCGAGCGCCATCGGCACCTTCATCACCTCGGCAATGCGACGATCGAGAAAGGTCCAGGTCGCCGCGGCGCCTTCCGACTTGTCGTTCAGCCAGTAGAACAAGGTGGCGGTGTAGACGCCGGCCAGGAGTCCACGCTTCGTATAGAAATTAAAGTCGGTCGAGCGGTCGCCGATCGCATACCAGATCGCGTCAACCGTCTTGTAGAGGAGCCGCGCGGCCAACGCCGCGTTCTGCGGCATCATCAGCACGGTGAGCGCCGCGCGGATCGCCTCGCGATTGCGGAAGTTGGCTTCGAGGCGCAACCGGATCGCCCGCGCGGCCTTTTCGCGTACCTTCATATCGGAGAGCGGCTCAAGCTCCAGCGCCTCCAGCATCCGGCGATCCGCCGTCTCGCTGTGAAACGCGACCAGCTCAGTGGCGCCTCCGGGAAACGCGTTCAGCGCCCGTTCGAGCGGAATAGCGGCATCCGCCGCGGCGGCGCGCAGAGCGGTCTCGCTCCAGCCGTCGAAGGCGACGTGGTCGAGCGCCGCCTCCAGCAGGCGCGCCCGATCGTCATCGCGGTCGTAAATTCCATTGGGGGTATCGGCCATGGTTCAGTCCTCCGCCACTTCGCCGGCAAAGCGCTTAAGCTCCTCGACGAAGGAAAGTTTCGAAAGATCTGTCATGCGCATCGGATAAAGCACACCGTCCAAATGGTCGCATTCATGCTGCACCACCCGGGCGTGGAAGCCCTTGGCGATGCGATCGATCGGCTCGCCCGACGGGGTCACCCCCCGATAGCGGATCTGCCGGTACCGCGGCACCACCCCGGCCAGGCCCGGAACCGAGAGACAGGCCTCAACCCCGTCCTCCATATCCTCGGATCCCGGTTCACCGATCGGCTCGAGGACGGGATTGATGAGATAGGTCAGGGGGACGCCGATTGCCGGCCCCTCCCCATCCTCGGCCTCCATGCGGGCCTTGGGCACGTGGAAGATCACCACCCTTAAAGGAACATGGACCTGGGGCGCGGCCAGCCCGACCCCGCCGACATCCGCCAGCGTATCCTCCATATCTTTGATAAGATTGGCGATTTCCGGGCTGGTCGGGTCCTCGACTTCATCGGCGCGGCGTTTCAGCACGGGGTGGCCCATGCGGGCTATCTTTAGAATGGCCATCCGGGTCTCGCAGTGGTTACCACCGGAATATGGGCTGGATTCAGCGGGTTAGGAAGGGCGAACCCGCCGGAAAACATTGCGGAACGGCTTCACAAGGCCAAAGCTTTGTGCTACCTAGCGCCTCCATTCGGGTGGATTCGAGTCCACCCGTTGCTGTTTTTTGCCGAAATTCGGGAAGGGAGTCAGGCCAAAAGTGCAAGTGCTCGTTCGTGACAACAATGTCGATCAGGCCCTCCGCGCGCTCAAGAAGAAGATGCAGCGCGAGGGAATCTTCCGTGAGATGAAGATGCGCCGCAACTATGAGAAGCCCTCCGAGCGCAAGGCGCGGGAGAAGGCGGAGGCGGTGCGCCGCCATCGCAAGCTTCTCCGCAAGCGGATGGATCGCGAGGGCTATTAGTCCTCGACAGAATTCCGGTCGCCTCACCGCGACCACACCCGAATATCGGCAGTCGGCCCGCAGGAGCAATCCCGCGGGCCGAAGTGTTTTGGGCGACTTGACGATCCGGAACCTCGTATATACATTGAGTATATACATTTCCGAGGATGCTGCCATGGCCAAGGCGCGCGTCTTCCGCAGCGGCAATTCCCAGGCGGTAAGACTGCCCAAGGAGTTTCAGTTCGACGTCGATGAAGTCGATATCTTCCGGCGCGGCGAGGAGATCGTGCTGCGGCGCACGCCGGCCAACATCGGCCGTGCCTTCGAGCTGCTGGCGAGCCTTCCCGACGACGCCATTCCGGACGAGCGGCACGATCCACCGCCGCAGAAGCGGAAACGGCTCTGATGCCGAGCCCGCAATTCTTGCTCGATACCAACATCTGTATCTACATCGCCAAGGCGCGGCCCCCGCATCTCCTCGACCGGTTCAACACGATCGCCGTCGGCGACGCCGCGATGTCCGTTGTGACCTTCGGCGAACTTGAATTTGGCGCGCGAAAAAGCCAGCAAGCCAAGGTGTCGCTCGCGGTGCTGGCGCAGTTGCGCAGCATCATTCCCGCCCTGCCGCTCGATGTCGCGGTCGGCCAAGAATATGGCCGCATCAGGTCGGAGCTGGAAACCATCGGACGACCGATCGGGAACAACGATCTGTGGATCGCAGCGCATGCGTCGGCTTTGAAGGCCATTCTGGTGACCAATAACCGCCGCGAGTTCGACCGTGTCAAAGGCCTCAAAGTCGAAGACTGGAGCAAGTGACACGCTCCGCTTCGGGTGCCGAATCAGTGCGCGCGCTCCGCACGTGCGATTGAGTCGAATTCACGCGCATTTCGTGTATCTCCGGAACGCAAGATGAACTATAGTCTGTCCCGCGCGGCTGATCGAAATGGGGCCGCCTGCTTCCGGTCCTGAGATCAACTTTGACAGGGCTTTTACCGGATCGGAAAACTTTGACGGGGCCTTTACAGGATCCCGCAACTTTGACCGAGCCTTTACGGAATCGCTCAACGCAGACCGGACACAGACAGAATCACGCAACGCAGACCGGACACAGACAGAATCACGCAACGCAGACCGGACACAGACAGAATCGCGCAACGCAGACTGGACACAGACAGGATCGCGCAACACAGACGGGACACAGACAGGATCGCGCAACACAGACGGGACACAGACAGGATCGCGCAACACAGACGGGACACAGACAGGATCGCGCAACACAGACGGGACACAGACAGAATCAGATAACGCAGACCGGACACAGACGGGAACGCGCGACACAGACGGAATAGCGCCGCGCGCTACTTCCAGACATTCGCTTCCTTGGCAAAGTTTCCGCGCTTGGCGCGGACCACGCAGAAGCGCTGTCCGGTCGGGGCTTCCATCACCACCCAGGTCTCGATCTTCTTCAGCCGCTTGGCGCCGAGCTTCTCGAGCCGCGCGACCTCGGCTTCGATGTCGTCGCTTTCGATGTCGATATGGACCCGGCTGTCATGGTTGACCTGCTGCACCTCGATATGCAGGCCGTTCGGATCATTCTTCTCGAAGTGAACGTAGTTCGTATGCGCCGGCGTGTCCGCGGGATCGCGCTTGAATCCCAGCGCCGCCGCCCAGAAATCCGCAGCAGCATCGAGGTCTTCGGTCTTGCAATCGATGATGAAACCGGCGAGCTGACTCTTATGCATGGGGCTACTCCCAGTGGCGGACTATTCCCAGACGTTGGCTTCCTTCAGGAAGTTCTCGCGAAAGGCCGGGACGATGCAGAAGCGCTGACCGGTCGGCGCTTCCATCACGACCCAGTCCCGTACCGCCTTAATGCGCTTGGCGCCGAGGCGTTCCAGCCGCGCGACTTCGGCCTCGATATCGTCGGTTTCGATGTCAAGATGGACCCGGCTCGCATGCTCGACCGCCTGGACCTCGATGTTGAGGCCGTTATGCGGGCGCGTGTAGCCGGCATAGCCGGGCTGCCCGGGTTCGCTGCCCGGGCCGGGCTGCATACCGAGAGCGGCGCCCCAGAACCGGGACGCCGCTTCGATATCATCGGTCTGGCAATCGATGATGAAGCCGCCGAGCTGGCTGCGGTGCATGAGCTGCCGCGCCTAGTCGAGCGCCTTCACGATCTCCTCGCACATCTTCTTCGCGTCGCCGAACAGCATCATCGTGTTGTCGCGGAAGAAGAGCTCGTTATCGACGCCGGCATAGCCCGAGGCCATCGAGCGCTTGATGAAGAGGACGGTCTTCGCCGCCTCGACGTCGAGAATCGGCATGCCGAAGATCGGGCTCTTCGGATCGGTCTTCGCCGCCGGGTTGGTCACGTCGTTGGCGCCGATCACGAAGGCGACGTCGGCCTGCGGGAACTCGCGGTTGATGTCCTCGAGCTCGAAGACCTCGTCGTAAGGCACGTTGGCTTCCGCGAGCAGCACGTTCATGTGCCCGGGCATGCGGCCCGCGACCGGGTGGATCGCGTAGGAGATCTTGGCGCCCTCCTTCTTCAGCAGGTCCGCCATCTCGCGGAGCGCGTGCTGCGCCTGGGCGACCGCCATGCCATAGCCCGGGACGATGATGACCGAGCTCGCGTTCTTCATGATGAAGGCCGCATCCTCGGCGCTGCCCGACTTCACCGGACGGTCGGCGCCCTTGCCGCCCGCCGCGGCAGCACCGCCGCTGTCGGTGCCGAAGCCACCCAGGATCACGTTGAAGATCGAGCGGTTCATGCCCTTGCACATGATGTAGGAGAGGATCGCACCGGACGAGCCCACCAGCGCGCCGGTCACGATCAGCAAGGGGTTGGAGAGTGTGAAGCCGATGCCGCAGGCCGCCCAGCCGGAATAGCTGTTCAGCATCGAGACGACCACCGGCATGTCGGCGCCGCCGATCGGCAGAATCAGCAGGAAGCCGACGATCAGCGAGACGATCACCAGGCCCCAGAAGAGCTGCGGCGACTGCTGCAGGATCATCAGTACGATCAGCACGATGATCGCGATGCCGAGGCCGGCGTTGAGCATATGCTGGCCTTTGAAGACCAGCGGCGCACCGGAAACCAGGCCCTGCAGCTTGGCAAAGGCCACGATCGAGCCGGTGAAGGTGACCGCGCCGACCGCGACGCCGAGACTCATCTCGACCAGGCTGCCGGCGTGGATGGCGCCCACTTCGCCGATCCCGAAGGCCTGCGGGTCATAGAAAGCCGCGCCCGCGACGGCGACCGCGGCGAGACCAACCAGGCTGTGGAAGGCGGCAACCAGCTGCGGCAAGGCCGTCATCTGGATCCGCTGGGCGATCACGATGCCGACGCCGCCACCGATGGCGAGGGCGATGAGGATCGAGAGATAGGAATGGACGCTCGGCAGCAAGAGCGTGGTGACGATCGCGATGATCATGCCGCCGATGCCGAAGCGCAAGCCGCCGCGGGATGTCTCCGGGCTCGAAAGCCCGCGCAACGACATGATGAAGCAGACCGAAGCGATCAGATAGAGGAAGGCGGCGAGATTCTGACTCACGTTACTTGGCCCCCTTCGCCGGCTCTTTCTTCTTGAACATCGAGAGCATGCGATGGGTCACCAGGAAACCGCCGCAGATATTCACCGCTGCCAAAGCCACGGCAACGAGCCCCATGATCTTCGAAATGTCGAACTCGACGGGGCCGGCGGCGATCAGCGCGCCGACGATGATCACCGAGGAGATGCCGTTGGTGACGGCCATCAGCGGCGAGTGCAAAGCCGGCGTCACCCGCCAGACCACGTAGTAGCCGACGAAGCAGGCCAAAACGAAGACGGTGAAGAGCTGAACGAAGGGCGTGTGACCCGACTGCTCGGCGACCGCCTGGACCGCCATGGAGGTCACGTCCTGTGAGAGCTTGCCGGCCTGCGCCGCGACGTCTTGCGCGGCATTCGCGAGATCGACCGCTTTCTGGGAGAGTTCTTCAGGATTCATGGGCTGGTTCCTCAGCTCTTGAAGTTGGGATGGATCACCTGGCCGTCGCGGGTCAGCGCGACGCCTTTGACGATCTCATCCTCCCAGTTGATCTTCAGCGCCTTGGTCTCTTTATCGACCAGGAGCTGCACGAGATTGAGCAGGTTCTTCGCATAGAGCGAGGTCGAATCCACCGCGGTGCGGCTCGGCACATTGGCGTGGCCGACGATCTTCACCCCGTGCTTCTCCACCACCTTGCCGAGCTCGGAGAGCGCGCAATTGCCGCCCTGCTCCACCGCAAGGTCGATGATGACCGAACCCGGCTTCATCGACTGCACCATCTCGGCGCTGACCAGCTCCGGCGCCTTGCGGCCCGGGATCAGCGCCGTGGTGATCACGATGTCCTGCTTCTTGATGGTCTCGGCGATCAGGGCCGCCTGTTTCGCCTGGTATTCGGCGCTCATCGGCTTGGCGTAGCCGGCCGTGGTTTCCGCCTGCTTGAACTCCTCGTCCTCGACGGCCACGAAAGTGGCGCCAAGCGAGTTCACCTGCTCCTTGGTGGCCGGTCGCACGTCGGTCGCGCTGACGATGGCACCCAGCCTTCGAGCAGTGGCAATGGCCTGCAGCCCAGCGACGCCGACACCCATGATCAGCACCCGGGCGGGTGCCACCGTGCCGGCCGCCGTCATCATCATCGGGAAGGCCCGGCCGAACTCCGCCGCGGCGTCGATCACCGCGCGATAGCCGGCGAGGTTGGCCTGGGACGAGAGCACGTCCATCGCCTGGGCGCGGGTGATCCGCGGGACCAGTTCCATCGCCATGGCGTCGATGCCGCGCGTGGCGTAGTCGGCGATCGACTCTTTCTCGTTATAGGGATTGAGGATCGCGGCCAGCACCGCGCCGCGCTTGATGACCCCAAGCTCGTCGCTGTCGGGGCGCTGCACTTTGAGGACCAGGTCCGCCCCGCTCAGGGCCGCGGCGGCGTCGCCGACGATCTCCGCACCGGCCGCCTTGAAGGCATCATCGGTGATGGCGGCGGAGAGGCCGGCGCCGGTCTCGATCGCGACCTGGGCGCCGAGGCCCACGTATTTTTTGACGGTGTCCGGCGAGACGGCGCAGCGGCGTTCACCCTCGCGCCGTTCCTTGACGATGCCGATTTTCATGCGTTACCCGGCCCCTGTTCTTCGTTTGCCGCGGCCGTTTTCCCCACGGCCGGGGGCGTAATGTGCCTTCTTTTGCGCATGCGAACAAGGGCCGAGAACGGCCGAAAACGCGGCAAAGCCGCGCTCCTCCCTAAGATGGAAGGCCCATGCTACCCTCTTCTACCCATCCCTAAATCCGAGGCGCATCATGCACCGTTCCCGCCTGCTCGCTCTCGCCGCCGCCCTGATCTTCCCTCTGGTCGCGCCCTTGGCCGCCGTCGCTCAAGAGAGCACGCCGGCCGCGCAGCCCGTCACGCCGGACGACAATCTCAACGCCGTGCTCTGGATGCAGCATTCGGTCGAATATCAGGCGAGCACGATGGCGGCCTTCGCCCTGGCCAAGCGCCGCCTGATTCAGGCGATGGGCGATCCGTGGTGGACCGCCGTCCCCGACGTGCAGAAGGGCAACTATTCCAAGCTGCCGCCGGCGATCATCCTCGATGTCGATGAGACCGTGCTCGACAATTCCAAATACCAGGCCTGGAACATCTCCTCCGGCAAGCCCTTCAGCAACGAGACCTGGAAGGCCTTTGTCGAAGCGAAGGTCTCCACCGCGATCCCCGGCGCCGTCGCCTTCACCCGCTACGCCAACGCGCGCGGGATCAAGGTCTTCTACGTAACCAACCGTACCGAAGACATGGAACAGGCCACGCGGGACAACATGCAGACGCTCAAGTTCCCGATGGGCGGCAATGTCGACACCTTCCTGCTGGCGAAGGAGCAATCGGATTGGACCTCGGCGAAGGGCACGCGGCGCGCCTTCGTCGCCAAGAACTACCGGGTGCTGCTGCTGATGGGCGACAATTTCGGCGACTTCGTCGATGCCTATAAGGGCAGCGAGACGGATCGGCAGAAGGTGTTCGACGACAGCGCGGCGCATTGGACCAAGGATTGGATCATGCTGCCCAATCCCAGCTACGGCTCGTTCGAAGCGGTGCCCTACGGCTTCAACTACGGCGCCTCTCCGGACGAGATGCGCGATGCCAAGAAGAAGGCACTCACGAGCTGGAGCGGACAATAGAGCGGGACTCAGCTCCCGCGAATCAAGGTCCGCACGCGCTCCCGGAGGCTCGACGGCTTGAACGGCTTGTCGACCGAGCGTCCGGGATGCTGATCGAGGAACCGGCTGGCATTCTCGGTGAAGGCGCCGCCGGTCATGAAGATCATCTTGGCCGCGAGATCCGGCAGCGACCGAGCGAGCTCCGCATGGAGGTCCATCCCGGTCATTTCCGGCATCATCAGATCGCAGAGGATGAGGTCAAAGCGTTCGCCGCCATGCAGCCGTTGCAACGCTTCGCCGGCCGAGGAAACGGTGACGACGTCATGCTCGGATTCCAGGATCCGCTTGATGGCGGAACAGAGGCCTTCCTCGTCATCGACGACCAGGATTGCGGCGCGGTGCTCGGCCGGCGCGGCTTCAAGCGGCGGCGGTGACACGGCCGCGCCGCCGGCCGCCGGCAGCGTGACGCGAAACATCGTGCCGCGCCCCACTTCGCTTTCGACCGCGATCGCGCCCTTGTGCATCGTCACGATGCGATGGCAGATCGCGAGACCGAGGCCGGTCCCGATGCCGACCGGCTTGGTGGTGTAGAAGGCATCGAAGATCTGCTTCAGTGACTCCCGCGGAATGCCGCAGCCGGTGTCGTGAACCTCGACCACGACCTCGCCCTCGTTGCCGCGCATGGTCACGACGCGGATCTCGTTCGCATCGGCGCGGCCCTCGACGATCGCCTGCGCGGCATTGATGAAGAGGTTCAGGAACAGCTGACCGAGCCGCGCCTCGTTGCCCTCGACCTGGGGCACGTCGCCATAGGCCCGGACCAGCCGCGCCCGGTGCCGGATCTCGTTCGTCGCCATGCGCAGCCCGGAGTCGAGCACGCGGTGGATGTCGAGCGGCCCATGATGCTCCTCGTCCCCGGCCCGCGACAGCATCTTGAGGTCGCGCACGATGACCCGGACGCGCTCGGCCGCCTCCTGCGCGTCGTGCAACGGTTGCTCGAGATCCGACAGCGGCGATCCGGCCCGACCCAGCGCCGCCAGACGCTCCAGGACGACATCGAGATTGCCGACGACGATCGCCAGCGGGTTGTTGATCTCATGCGCCACGCCTGCCGCCAGTGCACCGACCGAGGCCATGCGCTCGGAGATCAGCAGCTGCTCGTGGATGCGCCGCCGCTCGGCGCGCGATGCGGCTTCGCGGAGCTCGCGCTCGATCGCCGGCAGCAGCCGCGCCAGAGCACCCTTGACCAGGAAGTCATGGGCGCCCGCCCGCAGCGAGGCGACCGCCGTCTCCTCGCCGATCGTACCCGAGACGATGATGAACGGCAGGTCGAGCCCGCGCTCCTTGACCACCGCGAGCGCTGCCGGCGCACTGAAGCGCGGCATGGAATAATCCGAGAGCACGATGTCCCAGCTGCGCCGATCGAGCGCGGCCGTCATCATCTCCGGCGTATCGACCCGCTCATACGTCACCTCATAGCCGCCGCGCTTCAGCTCGCGCAGCAGGAGCGCGGCGTCACGTTCGTTGTCCTCGACGATCAAGGCGCCGAGCGGCACGCGCGTGGGACGGTCGAGTTGGTTCATGACTTCCGCTCGAAGGGTGGCGGCTCGTTCATGATAAGCCAATACAGCCCGAGCTGGCGAACCGCTTCGGCGAACTGGGTGAAGTCCACCGGTTTTCGGATATAACTGTTGGCCCCGAAACTGTAGCCCCTGAACCGGTCGCTCTCCTCGGTCGAGGAGGTCAGGATCACGACGGGCAGCAGCCGCGTGCGAGGGTCGGCGCGGATGCGCTGCAGCACCTCCAGCCCGTCGATCTTCGGCAATTTCAAGTCGAGCAGGACAAGCTGCGGCAGCGCCGCATTCGGCTCGGCAAGCTTGGCCAGCGCCTCTGCCCCGTCATGCGCCACGACGACTTCGTTGCCGATGTTGTTCTTCTTCAGCGCGCGCAGGATCAGCGCTTCGTCCTTGGGATTGTCCTCGACCAGCAGGATCGCCTTCTCGTCCATGCTCACGTCCTGTTCGCTCCGAACACCTTCTCGCCGAGATCGAAGGAGAAGGTCGCGCCGCGGTCGATCGCACCCTCCGCCCGGATGCTGCCGCCGTGCCGCCGCACGATCCGCTGCACGGTCGCAAGCCCGACGCCGGTGCCCTCGAACTCGTGCCCGCTGTGCAGGCGCTGGAACACGCCGAACAGCTTGTCCGCATAGGCCATGTCGAAACCGGCGCCGTTGTCGCGGATGAAGTAGGTCACCATGCCGTCGATCGCCGCCGTACCGAAGACAATCGTCGCATCGGCACGCTTGCCGGTGAACTTCCAGGCATTCCCGAGCAGGTTCTCCAGCACGACGCGCAGCAGTCGCTGGTCGCCACGGGCCGTCATTCCGTCCTGCACGGTGACCGCCACTTGGCGGCCGGGCTCGCGCTGCGACAGCTTCGCCACCACGTCGCGCGCCAGCGCCGACAGATCGACCATCTCCCGCTTCAGCTCGCTGCGCGCGAGGCGCGAAAGATTGAGCAGATCGTCGATCAACTGCGCCATCTGCTGCGCCGACTCCCGGAGATAGCGCAGGTACTGCCGGGCCTCGTCGTCCAGCTTCTCGCCATAATCTTCGAGCAGGGCCTGGCTGAAGCCGTCGATGCTGCGGAGCGGCGCGCGCAGGTCGTGCGCTACCGAATAGCTGAAGGATTCGAGCTCGCGGTTGGCCGCCTCGGTGCCGATCCGCGCCTGGTCCAGCGCCTCGTTCATCGCCATGAGGCGGGCGTTGCTCTCGCGGTAGCCCTGCAGCGACATTTCGAAGGGAGACAGGCTCTCGATGAAGAACTCCACCGCCTTGTCGGCGTCGGCCGGCTTTGTTGCAGGTGAGCCTTCGACGGCGGCGAGGCGCAGTGCCTCGGCATGAAGAGTCGCCATGTCGAGCACGCCAAGCCCGTCATTGAGCGCGGCGCGGCCGAGTTCATAGGCCCGCGTCAGCGCGGAGTCGTCCGGCCCGGTGAAATGGCTCTTCAGCGCGACGGCGTAGCGTTCCAGCAGATTGCGCGGCACGTTGCTCATGCCTGCCCGCCGAGATATGTGGCGACCAGCACCAGCGCGTCATCGTTGGGTCGGCCGCAGCGCTTGAGGATGTCGTCGGCCGTCTCCTGGGTCGCATGGCCGACCGGCGAACGGTTGTAATAGCCGCTGGAAATACCGTCGGTCACCAGGAGCAACACGTCGCCGGCATGAACTTGGTGCGTCGCGGCCCGCAGTGGCGGCAGCTGGTAGCCAACCACACCGCTGCGCAGCATCAGCGCGTCGCGCGGCCGCGCCGCGTTGCGGTCGATCCGGAACAGCGCACCTTCGACATTGCCGACGCCAATCCAGGTCATGGTGCCCGTCGCCTCATGGAACGAGGCAAGGCTGAGGGCGGCACCCCGCGTGCGGCGCATCGATTCATGGCAGGACCGCACGAGATCGATCACCTGGCCACCCGGATTGGCCTTCAAGGTCGCGACGGCGACCCGCGCCGCTTCGGCCGCCTCGGGCCCATGACCGAGCCCGTCGATGACGCCCGCAAGGACACCGCCGGCAAACGGCGCCACGACACAGGCATCTCCGGATTCACTTTCGCCGGTCAGCGCGCGGGTCGCCACGCCCCAATCGAGCAGCGGCCGCGGATGCGCTGCGGGCACCCCGCTCATCGGGCCCATTTCCGCATGGTGATGGTGGTGCCCTTGCCGATCTCGGACTGGATCTCGAACTCGTCCATCAGGCGCTTGGCGCCCGGCAGGCCGAGGCCGAGGCTCCTGCCGGTCGAGAACCCGTCGCGCATCGCGAGCTCAATGTCCGGAATTCCGGGGCCTTCGTCGCGGGCGACCACCATTAAGCCGCGCCGGGCTCCCTGCTCCAGCAGGCTGAAGACCAGTTCGCCGCTTTGCGCGTAGCTGACAATGTTGCGGGCGATCTCGGAGATCGCGGTGGCGATGAGGGTGAGATCGCTGCCGTAGAACCCGCTCTGCTTCGCCATCTCGCGGCCGACCTGCCGCGCGGTCACCACGTCTCCGTCATGACTGATAACGACGCGCATCGGCTCAGCCGCCACCGAGCTCGCCTTTGCCAAACCGACGGTTCAGCAGCTCCATTCCCTCGTCGAGATCGAGCGCCGTATCGACGCCCTCCAAGGCGAGGCCGAGCTGGACCATGGCAAAGGCGACATCGGGCTGAATCCCGACGATGACGGTGTTGGCGCCGCGCAGCTTGGTGGTCTGCGCGATGCCGCGCAGCGTGCGGGTGGCGAAAGAGTCCATGACGTCGAGCAGGGAGACGTCAATCACCACACCCTTGGAGCGGTATTGCCCCACCTTCTCCGCCAGCTCGTTCTTCAGGTCGATCAGATCCCGGTCGGTCAGCGCCGCCTGGACCGAGACGATGAGAGTATCGCCTTGCTTCAGGATCGGAACGGGCATGGCCGACCCTCGCTAGATCCGCTGCAGCGAATAACCGAGGATGCGATCGGCTTCCTCCAAGCCGCCCTGCAGATCGCCGACCGTGTTGAGCTTGCTCAAATCGACGCCGAGCGCCACCAGCGACTGCGCCACTTCCGCCGAGAGACCGGTGACGATGACCGCCGCGCCCATCAACTTCGCGGCCGCCACGGTCTGGATCAGGTGGTTGGCCACTTTGGAATCGACCGCGGCGACGCCGGTGATGTCCATGACGACGACCTTAGCGCGGTTGGCGCGGATCGCATGCAGCAAGTTGTCGGTCAGCTGCTTGGCGCGCTGCGAGTCCAGCACGCCGATGATCGGCAGGATCAGCAGCCGGTCGCGGACCTGCAGCGCCGGAGTCGAAAGCTCGCGGATCGCAGCCTGCTGCAGGCCGATGACGCGTTCGCGCTCGTCGATCAGCACGTCGATCATGAGGCCGAGATCGAAGAAGCCGACCTTCTCCAGGGACATGACGCATTCCGTCGCCCGCTCCAAGCCCTCGCGACCAAGCGCCCGGATGATGTCGAGGCCGATCACGTGCAGCATGTGATGGAAAGCGCCGAGAAAGACCCGGGTCTCGAGGCCGACCCGCCCGTACAGCGTCGCAAGCTTGATGCGCTGCTCTACGTAGGCGCGATCGTACTTCCCGGAAAGCATGCCGTTAAGATGCTCGCGCTTGCCGGCGCGCGCCTGCTCCAGCACGGTGCGGTTGCCGAACAACGGCGCCGCCTCCTCGATCTTGGAGAGATAGTCGAAGAAGGCGGTGGCGTAATTCTCGGCCCGGTCCGCGACCAGTTGCCTGATCGAGGCGATGTGTTCGAGATCCTCCGAGCGGAGATCGACGAAACGCAGACGTCGCTCGATCTCCCTATCCGTGAGCTTCAGGCGGGAGGATTCGCGAGGTTCGTCGCCCATGATCGACTCCGAAGCTGGCACCGGCGGCGAATGCATCGCTGCCTGACGCGGGGTGTTGGCGGAGAGGAGACCAGCGGAAGAAAGCGGGCTAAATTATTGGTTCTGCTGTCCGATCTGTCAACGACGTGCAGCTTGGCCTGAAAATGGTTACCAGTCGGTTACCGTGCGGCCTTCACCCCCGCCGCTTTCAGCGCAGCGGCCTGGCGTTTCGCAAGATCCGTCGCCTTGAAGTCCTCGATCAGTTCGTGGAACAGGCGGTACCAGTTGATCTCCGCCTTCAGGTGCATGAAGACCGAGCCCAGCCCGATGGCGGCGCGGTCCATGAAGACGAACTCCTTGGGCGGCGTCACCGGCCCGAGGCGGCGCAGGTCGGCATGGACGCCTTCGGCGACTTCGCGGCCGTAGATGCCGGTTTCGGCGTCCTGGATCCTGCGCTCCCGGTCCTCGAGCAGTGGGCCGTAGACGAAATGGGCCCAGCGGTTGAGGACGTCGATGACCTCCTTGGAGAGGCCCTTGAAACCCCAGCTTTCATAGGCATGCACCGCGAGATCGCGGTCGTCGTTCAAGAGCGCGAAGTAGAGGTCGATTACGCCTTTCACGAACTTGGCCTCGAAGACTCGGATACAGCCGAAATCCAGCAGATTGACGTCGCCGGCATCCTTGGCGTCCGCCGGCCGCACCGTGTAGTTGCCGAGATGCGGGTCGCCGTGAATGACCCCGTATTCATAGAACGGCACATACCAGGCGCGGAACATGTTGAACGCAACCTTGTTCCGGAGCTCGATCGAAGGCTTCTTGTCCAGGAAGGTCATCAGCGGCTCGCCGCTGATCCAGGTCATGGTCAGCAGGCGCTTGCTGGTCAGATCCAACAGCGGTTCCGGCAGATGGACATGGGCCTCGTCGGAAAGCATCAGGCGGTAGAGCGCCATGTGCCGGGCTTCAAGCTCGTAATCCAGCTCTTCGCGCAAGCGATCGGCGATCTCGGAATGGATCTCTTCGGTCGCGATCGCCTTGTCGGCGCGCTCATAGATTCTGAAGATCAGCTTCAACTGCCGGAGATCCGCTTCGACCGCGGACTTCATGTCAGGGTATTGCAGCTTGCAGGCCAGCAGCCTGCCGTCCTTGGCGTGCGCCTGATGCACCTGCCCCAGTGACGCGGCGGCACCCGCCTCGTGCGAGAAATCCTTGAAGCGCTGCAGCCAGCCTTCGCCCAGTTCCGCAGCCATGCGACGCTTGACGAAGGGCCAGCCCATGGCCGGCGCGTTCGACTGGAGCTGCTGCAGCTCCTGCACGTATTCGCGCGGCAGCGCGTCGGGGATAGTGGCCATGATCTGCGCCACCTTCATCAGCGGGCCCTTCAGGCCGCCGAGCGCCGACTTCAATTCGGCCGCGTGCTTGCCGCGATCGAGTTCCAGCCCGAGGTAGCGACTGCCGGCCATGCGCGCGCCGATGCCGGCCATGGCGCGGCCGACCTTGGCGTAGCGGCGGACCCTGCCGCCGAGCGAGTTCTCTTCCTTATCGGCCATGCTGCCCCAAAAGCAGATTTGGATTTTCTAGATCCGTATTCTGAAGATCTCCCGTGGCAGAATATCGGCAAATCAAAGGCTTGAGCGTGATTTGGTTGGGGTCACAGCTTCTCCAGCTCATCGATGAAGCCTTTGACCACGCCGAGACCCTTGGACCAGAAGCCGGGGTCCGAGGCATCGAGGCCGAAGGGCGCCAGCAATTCCTTGTGCCGCTTGGTGCCGCCGGCCTTCAGCATGTCGAGATACTTCTGTGCGAAGCCGGCTTCCGCGCCCTGGTAGACCGCGTAGAGCGAGTTCACCAGGCAGTCGCCGAAGGCATAGGCGTAGACATAGAACGGCACGTGGATGAAGTGCGGGATGTAGCTCCAGAAGAGGGCGTAATCGGTGCCGTCGGGGAGCTTGATCCCCGCGCCCAGTGCTTCGCGCTGGGTCTCTAGCCAGATCGCCGAGATCTCGTCGCCCGAGAGCTCGCCCTGCTTGCGCGCATCGTGCAGGCGCCGCTCGAACTCGTGCATGGCGATCTGGCGCACGACCGTGTTCAGCATGTCCTCGACCTTGCCGGCGAGCAGGATCTTGCGCTTCGCCGGATTGGTCTCGCGCTTCAGCAGAGCCTGGAAGGTCAGCATCTCGCCGAAGACCGACGCCGTCTCGGCCAAGGTCAGCGGCGTGTCGGCCAGGAGCTGGCCCTGCGGCGCTGCCAAGACCTGATGCACGCCGTGTCCCAGTTCATGGGCGAGCGTCATCACGTCCCGGGTGCGGCCGTGATAGTTCAGCAGCAGATAGGGATGCGCGCTCGGCACCGTCGGATGCGCGAAGGCGCCCGGCGCTTTGCCGGGACGCGGCGGCGCGTCGATCCAGTTCTGGTCGAAGAAGGTCTTGCCGACCGAAGCCAGATCCGGCGAGAAGGCATGATAGGCCTCGAGCACCAGCTTGCGCGCCTCCGGCCAGGAGATGAGCTTGTCGTCGTCGCTGGGGAGCGGCGCATTGCGGTCCCAGAACTCGAGCGACTCCTGCCCCATCCACTTCGCCTTCAGGCGGTAGTAGCGGTGCGAAAGCTGCGGGTAGCTCGCCTTGACAGCGGAGACCAGCGCGTCCACCACCTCGTCTTCGACCTGGTTGGCGAGGTTGCGCGAGGAGACCGGGCGCTTGAACTGGCGCCACTTGTCCTCGATATCCTTGTCCTTGGCGAGCGTGTTGTGCACCAAGGCGAAGACCCGCTTCTGGGCGTTCAAGCCCTTGGCGAGGCCGTCGGCCGCGGCCTTGCGCTTCACCGGATCGCGGTCGGTCAGCAGGTTCAACGCCTCGTTCGAGGTGAGCGACCTGCCCTGAATCTCAAAGCGCATATCGGCGATGGTCTCTTCGAACAGGCGCTGCCACGCGGCACTGCCGGCGACGTGCTTTTCGTGCAGCAGGCGCTCGACCTCGTCGGAGAGCTGATGCGGACGGAACAGGCGCACGGCGTCGAGCCACGGCCGGTAGCGTTGCAGCGGCGCATGCTTCAGCTTGGCGTCGAGATTGCCGTCTTCGAGCTTGTTGAGCTCCAGCGAGAAGAACAGGATCTCGACCGAGATCGCGTTCACCCGCTCGTTGATGTTCTGCTGGAAGCGCGCGAGCTCGGGATCGGCCATGTTCCCGGCATAGACCAGCTGGGCATAGCTCATCAGCTTGCCGAGGAGCTCCTGGATGGTCTCGTATTCCGTGACTGCCTTCAGGAAACCGGCGCCGTCGATGGCGGCCAGCTTGCCCTCATAGGCCTTGCGGAAGTCGCCCGCGGCGGTGGTGGCGCGTTGCAGGTCCTGCTCGATCTCCGGCGCGGTCGGGCCTTTGTAGAGGTCGGTCAGATTCCAGTTCGGCAAGGCCCCGAGGCCCGGGGTTTCCGGCGCGGCGGCTTCGGTGACGGCAGCAAATGCGCCGGGCTTCGGGGACTTAGGAACTGTGACATCCATGGAATCGGCTTGCTCCTTGCAGAAAATCAGCCTCCCTTATATGGGAGGCAGGGGCGGATGGCCAAGAAGGGGATCGGTTCCCCCGGAATACGGACCCAAAGAAGCCCGGTGAGCATTCAGACGGGACTAAACCCATAGGGACCAATCAGGGGCAATCCCAGGGACAATCCAGGACTAGTGCATGAATTACGACGCGGTTCCAAGCCTGACGCGGCTGTTCTTCGATCAGGCGTCAAAGCTCTCGCGCCAGCCTCTCCTCCGTTCCAAGCAGAACGGAGCCTGGGTGCCGATGACCTATGGCGAGGTGGCGGCACGGGTGAAGTCGCTGGCGCGCGGGCTGATCGGCCTCGGCATCCAGCCCGGCGATCGCGTGGCACTCATTTCCGAGAACCGGCCGGAATGGCTGATCGCCGATCTCGCGATCATGGCGGCGGGCGGAATTACGGTGCCGCATTTCGCCACCAACACGCCCGACGACCACCGGCATATTCTAACACATAGCGGCGCCAAGGGCGCGATCGTCGCCGGCGGCACGATCGCCAAACGCCTGCTGCCCGCGGCGGTGCAGGCTTCGGAGCTCGAATTCCTGATCGCCATCGACGGGCTCGACCTGCAGCAGAGTCCGCGCTTCCGCCTGATCGACTGGAAGGACCTGGTCGAGCAGCCGAGCATTCCGACCGGACCTTCGGCCGAAGCGAATACCGAAGTCGAGGCGCGGATCGCCAAGCAGAAGCGCACGGATACGAGCTGCATCATTTACACCTCGGGGACCGGCGGCGTGCCGAAGGGCGTCATGCTCACCCACGGCTCGATCCTCTGCAACATCAAGGGCGCTTTCGAGCTGGTGAAGGAAGTGGGCTTGGGCGGCGACGTCTTCCTGTCGTTTCTGCCGCTCTCCCACGCCTATGAGCATACGGCAGGTCAATACCTGCCGATCAGCCTCGGCGCCCAGATCTATTACGCCGAGAGCGTCGAGAAGCTGGTCGAGAACATGGCCGAGGCGCGGCCGACCATCATGACCGCGGTGCCACGGCTCTACGAGGCGATGCATCAGAAGATTCTGCGCGGGCTCGCCAAGGCGCCGCCGACGCGCAAGAAGCTGTTCGACCTGGCGCTCCGGCTGGGGCGGAAGAACTACGAGCACCCGGGCTCGCTCAGCCTGGTTGAGAAGATCCAGAATTTCGTTTGCGAGATTTTGGTGCGGCGCAAGGTGCGGCAGCGCTTCGGTGGACGGCTGAAGGCCTTCGTCTCGGGCGGCGCCGCTTTGAACTACGAGATCGGCGCCTTCTTCCTGTCGCTCGGGGTGCCGCTGCTGCAGGGCTACGGCCAGACCGAGGCCTCGCCGGTGATCAGCGCCAACCGGCCGAAGAAGATCAAGATCGACACGGTCGGTCCGATCTTCCATGGCCTCGAAGCCAAGATCGCTGCGGACGGCGAGATCCTGGTGCGCGGCGAAGCGGTGATGCAGGGCTATTGGAACGATCCGGAATCGACCGCGAAGGCGATCCAGGACGGCTGGCTGCACACCGGCGATATCGGCGAGTTCGACGCCGACAAGTACCTGAAGATCACCGACCGCAAGAAGGACATCATCGTTCTCTCCGGCGGCGACAATGTCTCGCCGGCGCGGATCGAAGGCTTCGTGATCCTGCAGCCGGAGATCGCCCAGGCAATGATCTACGGCGACAAGCACCCGCATCTCGTGGCTTTGGTGGTGCCGGATGCGGAATTCGCGGCCGATTGGGCGCGGGCCAACGGTGCCGCAAACGATCTCGCGGCCTTGTGCGCGAACCCGGCCTTCGTGAAGACGATGAACGCGGCGATCGACCGGGTGAATTCCAGGATGTCGGCACTGGAGAAGATCCGCCGCATCGCGCTGACGCCCGAGGGCTTCACCATCGACAACGGCATGCTGACACCCTCGCTGAAGATCCGCCGGCACATCATCCGCGAGCGGCATGGCGAGGCGTTGAAGAAACTGTATGAGCGGAGCTGACCTAGGTCGGCGTCAAGACAACAGCGAGCAATAGCGCCAGCAGAGCGATCGTCGCGGCCGAGAATACGAAATCGCGGCGGCGGATTTCCGGGACGTTGATCACGGTCCGCTTGCCACTGCTGCCGAGACCCCGCGCCTCCAGCGCGATCGCGGCCCGGCCGGCGCGGCGGATGGCGAAGGCGAGCACGGGGATCAGCAGGCGCGCGGTCTCGATCGGGCCGATCCAGCGACGCGGCGGGCGGCCGCGCTTCATCGCATGGGCGAGGCGGATCTGGCGGGCTTCCGCGGCAAGCTCGGGGACCAATTGCAGGACCGAGAAGAGCGCGTAGCCGATCTGGGGACTGAGACGCGCATGGGCCATGAGCGCGCGCACGAAGCGGCCGGGATCGGTGGTGAGCACGAACAGCGCCGAGAGCAGGCCAATGGCGATCGTGCGCAGGAACAGCGTGAGGCCGACCGACCATTCCGGCGCGGCGAACAAGGCATGTTCGGCGATGTGCCGGGCGAAGTCCGCTTCCTGGTGACACGCCAAGTTTGTGGTCAGGAAGCCGAAGCCGAACAGCACAAAGGGCAGCATCAGCGACAGCACCAGGAACGGTGAAATTCGATCGAGCAGCACCAGCGCCGTCGCCGCGATCAGGATGGTGGCGATTTGCAGGCGGAGATCGAAGACCGCAAGGCAGGCGGCGAGCCAAATCAGACAGAGCGCGAGCTTCACCAAAGGGTGGATCGTCGTCAGCATGCCGTGACGCGCTCGAGCCAGTGCATCGCCGGCGCGATTGCGGGCGGCCGTAGGCCCGCGCGGGCCAGCAGCGCTTCATCGCGCAGCAACAGCGGTGTCGGTCCATCGGCAAGGATGCCGCCATCGCCCACCACGATCGCCCGGGGGCAGACCTTGAGAGCGAAATCCATGTCGTGCGTGATCAGCGCGACGGCGCGTCCATCGCGGCATAGACGTTCGATGTCGCGTTCGACTGCCGCCGCGCCATTGGCATCGAGACCGGCCAGGGGTTCGTCGAGGACCAGGAGCGGCCAATGCCCGGTCGCCGTCAGGACCGCCAAGGCGAGGCGCCGCTTCTGGCCCTGGGAGAGCTGATAGGGATGCGTGCGCGACACATGCGACAAGCCCCAGCGGGCGAGGATCTCTGTCGCCTTTCCCCGATCGCGGATCGCGGCCATCACCTCCTCGAGCACGGAACCTTCGGTGAATTGCGTTTCCGGCTTCTGGAAAGCGATGCCGCCGATCGGGCCGCTGCGTCGTCCCGCCTTCAGCCGCAAGACACCGGCGAGGCAGGCGCCGAGCGTGGACTTGCCGGCGCCGTTCGGGCCGAGGATGCCGAGGATCTCGCCGGCACCGATCTCCAGGCTGACGTTGCGCAGCACGGTCGGGCCGAGGAATGGTGCACAGTCCGCGGATTCGAGCCGCACCAAGGGGCGTGCATTCGCGTGCGTGGGTGCGACGATACGTTCCGCAACAAATGCCGAGACGATCGGCCTCGCCTGCGTCGGAAGGGACGCGAAGATTTCGTCCAAGGTCAGCGGCGGGGCATCGAGGACCACCCCTGCGGCGATCAAGGCGGCGTCGAGGTGGCTGGCGATTGGCGACCAGATTCCGCGCTCACTGAGGGCGCGGTGTTGGTCCCGGAAGAGCGCGTGCGGGAGCCCCTCGGCCAGCACCTGCCCTGCCCCATCCAGCATGACCACCCGATCGATCGCGGCAATCAATCCGTCGAGGCGGTGATCGACCAGGAGGATCGCCTGTTCGGGATCGCGCTGCAGGAGCAGGCGATGCAGTTGATCGGCAGCCTGGGGTGCGAGATGCGCGGTGGGCTCGTCCACCAGCAGCAGCGCACCTTCCTGTGCCATCACCGCCGCCAGCGCGACCAGCTGCTTCTCTCCGCCAGACAAGGTGGCGGTCCGGCGGTGTCGCCAAGCGTCGGGGATGCCAATCCGCTGCATTGCGGCGCTGACGCAGGCGGCAACCTCCGGCTCGGGCAAGCCACGGGATTCCACGGCGAAGGCGATCTCGTCCTCGACCCGCATGCCGCAGAGCGTCAGGTCCGCATCCTGGAAGGCGAAGGCCACGTGGCGCGACCAGTCGGCCGGCACGCGGCTTTCGACCGGCATGCCGCCGAGACGGATCGCCCCGGAGACTTCGCCGGGAATGCTGCGCGGGATCAGGCCGGTTGCCGCCAGGAGCAGACTCGACTTGCCGCTTCCGGAAGGCCCCAGCAGCAGCACGCGCTCGCCGCGACACAAAGCGAGGTCGACCGGACCGACCGCGGGACGATCGCAATAGGGATAGCGGACGGCGACCGCGTCATAGGCGACCGCCGCCGCGATCTCACGCGTGGGCCGAGAGTCGTGCATGGTCGATGGCGAGGCCGGAGAGCACGCCGGTCTTGTAGAGTGCTTCGGTGACGAGATGCCCGGCGAGACCGCCGAGCAGCGCGCCGGAGAGACAGCGCAGCCCGAACATCGCGATCAGCAGGCCCGGCGCGAGCGCGCTGTATCCGAACAGCACCCAGGTATAAGCGAAGGAGAAGATCGCCGAACCGCTGCCGGCCAGGATGAGTGTGACGAGGGAGTAGTTGCGCCAGCGGGTGGCGGCGAAGACCACTTCGGCGCCGGCGCCCTGGATGGCGGCCGCGACCAGCAGCATGATGCCCGCGGGACTGCCGAGCAGGATCTCGATCGCCGCCGCCAAGACCTCGGTCGCGATCGCGGCACCGGGCTTGCGGATGATCGCGGCGGCAACGATCGAGGCGATGAACCAGAAGCCCATCACCACGTCCATGGTGACGGGTCCGAACGCCGCCTGCGCCACCAGCCAGACTTGCACCCAGCCGAGATAAAGGACACCGATGACCGCGCCGAGCACGGCAGCGATCAGGATTTCACGGAGAGTCCAGGCGTTGCTTTTTGTCATGCATTCTATTCCGGATGGGGTGTTGGATGAAAGGCTGGAGGCCGCGCGGGACGCGGGTTTCAGTGCCGGCTGGGGCTGTTGGCCGAGACGGTGACGTCGAGCGTCACGTGGCCCTCCGGCGGCGCGCCGAAATGCAGGAACGCCTGCTCCAAGTGGAGAAGACCGGTCCGGCATCGCCGGCGAGCCGGGTGCAGAAATTCTTCGGCCCGCCGAACACGCCGGAGTTCTTCAGGAAGTCGATGACGCCGTAGATCTCATCCATGTATTGCCCATGGCTGAGCGGATAATGCGAGAATTGCGCGGCGACGCTGACGCCGGTGGCCTGTGCCGCGTTCACGCGCGCCTGTGCGGCGGCGATGCGGGTGGCGATCGGCCCTTCGGCGCCGATATCGGTCGATGGCGTGCAGCGCGGATCGTCGGGCTCGCCCGGACAGCCGCGCGAGACGCAGGCGGAGAGCACGCAATGGGTGCCGCTGCGTGCAGCCGCGACGAAGAGATCGCGCATCGCCGGAAAAAGTTGCTCCGGCGCGCCGACCAGCAAGGTGGAGAGGTCGTCGGCCTCGATCCGCAAGGATTGTCGATAGGGATCGAGCGCCCGGATGGACCCGAGGATGATGCCGACAAAGTCGTCGGCCATGGGATAAAGGGAAATTTGTGCGCCGGAATACATGGCTCGCCTCGCTCCGCTGGCATGACCCAGATCAGCTTGAGGGTCCGGAGGCTTGGCGTCTCCATCTCAGCCCCGGCATCACGGGGCACCCCTGTCGATGCGGAGTCAGTAGCATCGGATGCGGACGGCACGCAAGAGGGTACGTGCGCGCTATTGGGACTCTGCCGAGCGCCTTCCCGAAAACAGCATGTAGAGGCCGGCGCCGATGATCAGCGCGGCGCCCGCGAAGATGTAGAGGTCGGGGACTTCGTGGAAGACGAGGAAGCCCCAGCCCGCAGCCCAGATCAGGGCGGTGTATTCGAAGGGTGCCACAAAGTTCGCCTCGGCGATGCGATAGGCGTGGCTCAAGAGCACGCTGCCGACCGCCGCGATCGGGCCGCAGCAGGCGAGCAGGAAAATGTCGAAGGGCTTCTCGAACGACCAAGCGCGCAGCAGGAAGGCCAGGCTGGGATGCATGCCATCCCGGGCGAAAGCGCCATGCCCGAACAACAACGCCAGCACAATGGCGCCCAGCATGTACATCATGTTCTGATAGAAACCCATCACCGCGGCGGTCTCGCTGCCGCCGATTTGTCGCGCCATCAATTGCGCGACGCCGTAGGCGAAGGCCGCATAGACGGGCAATAGGCTCGCCCAGTCGAACAGTCCGACGCCTGGACGGTAGGTGACAATCACGCCGCAGAAACCGACGAGCAGGACCACCAGAGTCTTGAACCGGACGCGCTCGCCGAGCATCGGAATGGCCAATGCCGTAATGAAGAGCGGCGCCGTGAAGTAAATCGTCACCACCTCGGCCAGCTTCATCACCGGCAAGGCGAGATAGTAGGTGCTGTAGGCGGTCAGCAAGATCAGGCCGCGCGGCATATGCTTCAGAATTCTGCGGCGGGAAATCAGCCGACCGAGGCCGGCCTGAAAATGAACGATGCCCAGCAGGAACGGCAAAGCAGCGATCGTGCGGATCACGATTGCTTCGCTCAGCGGATAGGTGCCGCTGACATATTTCAGGATCCAATCCTGCGATGAGAAGACGGCGATGCCGGCGCAGAGCGAAAGTGCCGCCATCACGCGGGAGCCGCCGGCGCCGGCGGGCAGGACGGCTTCACGCGGCATTCTCGTTCGGGTCGCCCCGTCTCCCCCACTTCACGCACGCGGGTTACTCCCCGCGCGTCACCTCAATTGGTGCGAGGATAATCGGCGTGGTGGCAGGCGACAAGGTGACCGGGCTTCGCCTGCAGAAGATCCGGCATGACCTGGGCGCAGACCTCGGTCGCGCGCGGGCAGCGCGTGCGGAACGGACAGCCCGAAGGCGGATTGAGCGGCGACGGCAGGTCGCCCTTCAGCACGATGCGAGACTTGCCCCGCTCCTGATCCGGATCCGGCAGCGGCACGGCGGAATTCAGCGCATGCGTATAAGGATGCAGCGGATCGTAGTAGATCGAGTTGCGGTCGGCGATCTCCATGATCTTGCCGAGATAGAGCACCAAGACGCGATGGCTGATATGCTTCACCACTGCAAGATTGTGCGAGATGAAGATCAGCGACATGCCCATCTCGCGCTGCAGATCCATCAGCAGGTTGACGATTTGCGCCTGGATCGAGACGTCGAGTGCCGAGACCGGCTCGTCGCAGACGATCAGCTTCGGCTCGTTGATCATGGCGCGGGCGATGCCGATGCGCTGGCACTGCCCGCCGGAGAATTCATGCGGATAGCGGTTGATCTGGTTCGGCAGCAGGCCGACCTTGGCCATCATCGCCTTCACCCGGTCGCGCACCTGCGCGCGGTTCAAGCTGGGCTGGAAGGTCTGCAACGGCTCGGCGATGATCTCGCCCACCGTCATGCGCGGATTGAGGCTCGCCAGCGGGTCCTGGAAGATGATCTGCATGTCGCGGCGCACGCCGCGCATGTCATGGTCGTTCAGCTTGGCGAGGTCCTTCCCCAGCCAGACCACGCGGCCGGCATGGATCGGCAGCAGACGCAAGACCGCGCGGCCGAGCGTCGATTTGCCGCAGCCGGACTCACCGACCAGGCCGAGTGTCTCGCCGGCGCGCAGGTCGAAGGAAACGCCGTCCACCGCGCGGACGACGCCGGGCGGCCTGCCGAGCAGCCGGTTGCCGCCGACCTCGAAATAGACCTTGAGGTCCTGCACGGTCAGCAAGGGCGCACCTTTGCTGGCAGCCACCCCTTTGCTCGAAGTTTGGGCGCCGGTCGGTGTCATCAGAGGCTGGGCAGGTGGCATGCCTTGCTCCTTATTGCGCCATCGGGGCCCTCGGCAAACGGCGTCAAGAGCGGTCGCTCGACCGGGCAGCGCTCGAAGGCGTAGCGGCAACGGTCGCGGAAGGTGCAGCCGCTGGGCAGGTTCTGCAGGTTCGGCGGCTGGCCGCCGATGGTGGTGAGGCGCGTCGATTCCCGTTCATCGAGCCGCGGCATCGATTCCAGCAAGCCCTGGGTATAAGGATGCTGCGGGTCCTTGAAGAGATCGCGCACCGAGCCCTTCTCGACGATGCCGCCGGCATACATGACCATGACCCGGTCGGCCATGCGGGCGATTACGCCGAGATCGTGGGTGATGAGCGCGATCGCCATGCCGAAATCGCGCTGCAACCCGACCAGCACTTCGAGGATCTGCGCCTGCACGGTCACGTCGAGTGCGGTGGTCGGCTCGTCGGCGATCAGCAGCTCAGGCCCGCAGAGCAGGGCCATCGCGATCATCACGCGCTGGCGCATGCCGCCGGAGAATTCATGCGGGAACATGTTGAGGCGGCGCTTCGCCTCGGGGATCTGCACATTCTCCAGCATCGCGACCGATTCCGCCGCCGCCTTCTCCTCCGAGAGGCCCTTGTGCTGCATCAGCACCTCGGTCATCTGGCGGCGAACCGAGAGGTAAGGATTGAGCGAGGTCATCGGGTCCTGGAAGATCATCGACATCTTCGCGCCGCGAACCCGGTTCAGCTCCTTGACCGGGAGGCCGAGGATATCCTCGCCCTTGAACTTGACGCTGCCGGCCGCGCGGCCGTTGCGCGCCAGCAGCCCCATGATCGACATGAAGATCTGGCTCTTGCCGGAACCGGATTCGCCGACCACGCCCAGGGTCTCGCCCTTGTTGATGGCGAAGTCGACGCCGCCCACGGCCTTCACATCGCCTTCCGGCGTGGCGAAGGTGGTCTTGAGATCGGTGACTTCGAGGACCCGGTTCATTTGGGAGCTCATTCGAGATCAGCGGTCCTTCGGGTCGAGGGCGTCGCGCAAACCGTCGCCGACGAAGTTGAGCGACAGCAAGGTGATTGCCAGCACCGCGCCGGGGCCGAACACCTGCCAGGGCGCGATCTCGAGGTTGTCGGCGCCTTCGGCCACCAGCGTGCCCCAGGAAGATTGCGGCTCCTGCACGCCCATGCCGAGGAAGCTGATGAAGCTTTCGGTCAGGATCACCACCGGCACGGTCAAGGTCATGTAGACCACGACCGGCCCCAGGCAATTCGGGATGATGTGCCGGGTGATGATGCGCCAGCTGGAGACGCCGCTGGCATGCGCCGCCTCGATGTATTCCTTGCGCTTGATGCTCAGGGTCTGGCCGCGGACGATGCGCGCCATGTCGAGCCAGTTGACCGCGCCGATCGCGACATAGATCAGCACGAATTGGCGGCCGAAGAACACGGTCAGCAGGATCACGAAGAAGATGAAGGGGATCGAATAGAGCATGTCGACGAAGCGCATCATCGCCCCGTCGACCTTGCCGCCGAGGAAGCCGGCGGTCGCGCCGTAGAGCGTGCCGATCACCAGGCTGACCAGGGTCGAGACGATGCCGACGGTCAAGCTCACCTGCCCGCCATAGAGTGTGCGCACGAAAAGATCGCGGCCGTTGGAATCGGTGCCGAAGAAATAGCCCTGAGCGAGGTCGGGCGCCGATTGAATCATGTCCCAGTTGATGTCGTCCTGATCGCGCAGGCCGAAATACGGCGCGCCGAAGCAGGCGATGGCGATCAGCACCAGGAGGATCAGGCCGGCGACCGCGGCCTTGTTCTTCAAGAAGCGGTGGCGCGCATTAGCCCAGAGGCTGCGGCCCTTGACTTCGACGGTGGCGGTGGCGGGAAGGATGGTCATGTCGGTCATGTGAATACCTTTGGCCCGCCTCAGTCGTAGCGGACTTTGGGATCGAGCACGCCGTAAAGCATGTCGGCGACCAGATTGCAGAAGATCACCAGCGCGCCATAGAACACCGTGACGCCCATGACCATGGTGTAGTCACGGTTCAGGGACGACTGTACGAAGTAACGGCCGATGCCGGGGATGCTGAAGATCTGCTCGATCACCACCGAGCCGGTGATGATCTGGGCGATCGCCGGCCCGAGATAGGAGACAACCGGCAGCAAAGCAGCGCGGATGGCGTGGCGCGTGATGGTGACGCGCTCCGGCATGCCCTTGGCGCGGGCGGTGCGCACGAAGTTGCTGCCCAGGACCTCGATCATGCTGGCGCGGGTCAGGCGCGCGATCGCCGCGATCTGCGGCAGGCAGAGGGCTACAACCGGGAGCACGTAATTGGCCGGGCTGCCCCAGCCGCCGACCGGCAACCAGCCCAGCATCAGGCCGAAGACCAGCGTGAGGGTCGGCGCCACGACGAAGTTCGGCACCGCGATGCCGAGCATCGAGACGCCGGTCGCAGTGTAATCGACGGCGGTGTTCTGGCGGAGCGCCGCCCAGACGCCGAGCGTGAGCCCGATCGAGAGCGCCACCGCGATGGCGATCGTGCCGAGGGTGAGCGAGGTCGGGAAGCCCTGTGCGATCAGCTCCGCGACGCTGAAGTCCTTGTACTTGAAAGAGGGGCCGAAATCTCCCTGGAACAGGCCGCCGAGATAGCGGAGGTACTGTTTCCAGAGCGGCTCGTCGAGGTGATAGGCCTTCATCAGGTTCGCCAGGATGTCCGGCGGAACCACGCGCTCACGATCGAACGGCCCGCCAGGAGCCGTACGGATCATGAAGAACGATGCCGTAATGATGATGAACAGCGTCGGGATCGCGCCGCCCAGACGCCTGAGGAAATAGTGCAGCACTTCTTGCGCCCGCCGTCAGGTCCCGGCGGCCCACCCGTTTCTAAACGGGCGGACCGCCGGAGACGAGATCAGCTCTTGAAGGAAAGGTCGCGCGTCAGGTGGAAGTCCAGAACGTTGAACTCCCAGCCTTGCAGCTTCGGCGAGACCATGTGCTTCGTGGTGTAGTGGTAGATCGGAATGATCGGCAGATCCTTGAGGAAGATCTGCTCGGCCTGCTCCAGCATCTTCATGCGCTTTGCCGGATCGGTCTCCGTGGCGGAGCCCTTCACCAGCTTGTCGTATTCCGGATTGTTGTAGCCGGCATCGTTCTGGTCGCCGGCATCCGAGAGGAACAGGGTGAGGAAGGTGGTCGGGTCCTCGTAGTCGCCGATCCAGGCCGCGCGGGCCACCTGGAACTGCTTGTCGTGGCGGGTGCCGAGGTAGACCTTCCACTCCTGGTTCGTGATCGTCGCCTTGACGCCGATCGCCTTCCACATGCTCTGGATGGCGACGGCAATCTTCTTGTGGTTCTCGCTGGTGTTGTAGAGGATCTCGACCTTCAGCGGGTTGACCGGCGTGTAGCCGTTCTTCGCCAGCAGCGCGATCGCCTTGGCCTTGCGGGCCTTCTGATCCATGTTCTTGAAGTCGGTCGATTGCAGCTCGTAGCCATGCAGTCCCGGCGGGACCCAGGCGTAGGCCGGCATCTCGCCCGCCTGCGTGATCTTGCTGACCAGTGCGTCACGGTCGACCGCGAGGGCGAGCGCCTCGCGCAGATCGTGCTGCTTGCCCAGGGGCTCCTTGGTCAGGTTGATCACGTAGTAGTACGTGCCGAGATAGGGTGTGTTCTGGAACTGGTCCTTCATGTTCTTCATCACGTACTTCATCTGATCGGACGGAGTGTCGTACGTGACGTCGAGCTCGCCGGCGCGGAACCGCTTGAACTCCTCGCCGAGATCCTCGGTCGGGTAGTAGATGACCTTGTCGATCTTCACCTTGTCGGCGTTGTAGTAGTTCGGGTTCTTGGTCATCGTGAGCGAAGCCTGCGGCGTCCACTCGGTCAGCGTATAGGCGCCGTTGCCGACCAGGTTGCCCGGCTTGGTCCAGTCGTCGGGATGCGCGGTGACCGCCTTCTCGTTGACCGGCAGCACGCTGTTGTGGCGCAGCAGGCCGAGGAAGTACGGCGCGGGATGCGCCAGGGTCACCTTCAGCGTGTGATCGTCGACCGCTTCGGCGCCGAGCTTGGTGAGGTCCGTCTGCTTACCCTGGCGGAGGTCGGAGGCGTTCACCAGATCGTCGAGCATATATGAATAGTCGGACGCGGTCTTCGGATCGACCAGGCGGCGCCAGGAGAACACGAAGTCTTTCGCCGTCACCGGATCGCCGTTCGACCACTTGGAATCGCGGAGATGGAATGTATAGGTGAGACCGTCGTCGCTCACCTCCCACTTCTCGGCGACGCCCGGAACGATGTCGCCGCTCGGCGAATAGGTCGTGAGACCTTCATAGAGTTCGTACTGCGCGTTCGCCTCGGGCACGCCGGTCGCCTTCGCCGGATCCAGCGTCTCCGGTTCGGCGCCGTTGCCACGGTGGAGAACCGTCTCGGCTTGTGCAGTGAACGCGCCGGCCATCAGGCCAGCCGCCGCCACCGCCGGAAGCAACAGCTTCCGAAGAGCTTCTTTCATTTCTTAAACCTCCCACTCATTGGACCATGTCGGGTCCCACTGGCGGCGAGAGCCGCCGGATCCCGGGCAACACACCCAGTTGTTTCGATCTTGTTGCATAGCTTCGCGAGATTTCAACCCTCTTTGGTCCCGCAAGGGCATTTGCGCCAGCGATTTGGGGCCTGCAGTGCGCTTCGCCCCCGTTTTGTTCACGGTTGTAATACCGGCCCTCGCGGCGGCCGTAAAAGTGGACCGGCAATGCGCGCGGCTAGGACTGGCGTTCCGGCGGAAACCCGGCGATGCGCCGGAGCGAAGCGAAATGCGAATCGCGGGTTCACGCGCGCACTATTGCGCGGCGCGGTTTTCAGCCGGCGGGTTACGAAAAGCCGCAAGCAGCTCCGCGCGTCGCTCGGCTGCTTTGGCGATGCTCGCGTCCTTCACATGGCCGAAGCCGCGGATCGTTTCCGGCAGTGATGCCAGCGCCACCGCCGCGGCGTGATTGGCCGGCGAAAGCTCCGCGAGCAGAGCGGCGACGAGGGATTCATAATCGGCGATAAGCCTGCGCTCTTCGCGGCGTTCGGCGCTGCGACCGAAGGGATCGAGCGCGGTGCCGCGCAAGCCTTTGAATTTGGCCAGCAGGCCGAAGGCGCGGAGCACCCAGCCGCCATAAGCCTGCTTCTTCAGATGGCCGGTCGCGGGATCGCGCATGGCCCAGAGCGGCGGCGCCAGATGAACCTTCAGCGCGACGTCGCCGTCAAATTGCTTCGCCAGGCGATCACGGAACGTGCCGTCGGTGTAGAGCCGCGCCACCTCATACTCGTCCTTATAGGCGAGAAGCTTCGCATAGTTCTTCGCGACCGCACGGGCGAGCGCGTCGCTGCCCGGCATCCGCGCGCGCTCGGCGGCGGCAACCTGGTCCACCAGCACCTGATAGCGGTCGGCATAGGCGGCGTCCTGGTAGTCGGTGAGATGCTTGCGACGATGGGCGACGATCTCCGGCAGCGTCTCCGGGATCGCGGCTTTCGCCGGCGCGGCAATGCGTTCGACCGCGGAGAGATCGATCGCGGCGCGGCGGCCCCAATGGAAGGCGCGCTTGTTGAACTCGATCGCAACGCCGTTCAATTCGATCGCGCGCGCGATCGCTTCCGAGGAGACCGGTATGAGGCCGCGCTGATAGGCGAAGCCGAGCATGAAGGGGTTGGTGGCGATCGCATCGCCCATGAGCGCGGTTGCGAGGCGCGTCGCATCCGGGAAATCCACCGCCTTGCCGACCATGTCGCGGATCATGCCCTGCAGCTTCACGGCGGGGAAATCCCAGTCGGCATTGCGGGTGAAGTCGCCGGTGACCGTCTCCTGGGCGTTGACGATGGCCGCGGTGCGCTCGCGGCCCGCGCGGCCGAGTGCATCAGGGCTGGCGGACACGACGAGATCGCAGCCGAGCAGCAGGTCGGCCTGCGCGGTCCCGATCCGGACCGCGTGCAGGCGATCGGGCCGATCGGCGATGCGGACATGGGAGAGCACCGCCCCGCCCTTCTGTGCGAGGCCGGTCAGGTCCATGACCGAGGCGCCCTTGCCTTCGAGATGCGCCGCCATGCCGAGCAACTGGCCGATGGTGACGACGCCGGTGCCGCCGATGCCGGTGATCAGGATGCCGTAGGGTTGGTCGAGCTTCGGCAATGTCGGTTCGGGCAGTTGGATATCGGATGATTCCGCCGGCTTCGGCTTGCGCAACCGCCCGCCTTCGACGGTGACGAAGCTCGGGCAGAAACCTTTCAGGCAGGAGAAATCCTTGTTGCAGCTCGACTGGTCGATCGCCCGCTTGCGCCCGAAAGCGGTTTCGACCGGCGTGACGCTCAAGCAGTTGGATTGTGTCCCACAGTCTCCGCAGCCTTCGCAGACCTCCTGGTTGATGAAGACGCGCTTCGGCGGATCGACCATCAACCCGCGCTTCCGGCGTCGACGCTTCTCGGCGGCGCAGGTCTGGTCGTAGATGATCGCAGTGACGCCTTCGATCTCGCGGAACTCGCGCTGGATCTCGTCGAGGTCATCGCGGTGGCGGAGCGGCGTGCCCACCGGCAGCTCGCTCTCGGTATAGCGCTCCGGTTCTTCGGAGAGCACGGCGATCCGCTTCACGCCTTCGGCGGCGAGCTGGCGGGCGATGATGCCCGGCGAGAGCGGCCCGTCCATCGGCTGGCCGCCGGTCATCGCGACCGCGTCATTGAACAGGATCTTGAAGGTGATCGTGGTGTTCGCGGCGACCGCGGCGCGGATCGCAAGACTGCCGGAATGGTAATAGGTGCCGTCACCCATGTTCTGGAAGACGTGCTTGGTCTTCGAGAACGGCGCGCGGCCGATCCAGGTGCCGCCCTCGCCGCCCATCTGGGTGAAGGTCGCGGTGTTGCGGTCCATCCAGAGCGACATGTAGTGGCAGCCGATCCCGGCGAGCGCGGTGCTCCCCTCCGGCACCTTGGTCGAGGTGTTGTGCGGGCAGCCGGAGCAGAAATAGGCAATGCGCCGGATCGGCGGCTGGATCGTCTTCAGGTTGGCTTCGCGCTGCTCCAGCTTCTGGAGGCGCGCTTCCAGTTCGGGGACCGCTTGGAGCTTTGCAATGCGCGTGACGATCGCCCGCGCGATCATCAGTGCCGAAAGCTCATCGGCCGAGGGCAGGATCCAGGCGCCGCTCTCATCATACTTGCCGATGATGCGCGGCCGCTTGCCGTCGGGCAGATGGAAGAGCTGCTCCTTGAGCTGGGTCTCGATGAGCGCGCGCTTCTCCTCGATGACCAGGACCTCCTCCAGGCCCTCGGCGAAGCGCCGGGCGCCCTGCGGCTCCAACGGCCAGGTGAGGCCGACCTTATAAAGAGAGACACCCAGCCGCCGAAGCTCGGCCTCGTCGACGCCGAGGTCTTCGAGCGCCTGGCGGACGTCGAGATAGGACTTGCCGCAGGTGACGATGCCGAAGCGCCGGCCCGGCCCATCGCTGACGATGCGGTCGAGCTGATTGGCGCGGGCATAGGCGACGGCGGCCGCGACCTTGTGCTTATGGAGCCGGAGCTCCTGCTCCAGCGCCTGCGGGCCGGCGAGCGGCGAGCTCGGGAAGCGGATCGAGAGGCCGCCCGGCGGCATCTGGAAATCGGTCGGCAGCCGCACTTCGACACGGGCCGGGTCGAGATCGACCGAGACGGCGACGTCGGTGGTCTCCGCCGTCACCTTCAAGCCGACCCAGGCGCCGGACCAGCGCGACATCGCCCAGCCATGCAGGCCGAAATCGAGGATTTCCTGCACGCCCGACGGATTGAGGATCGGGATGTTGGCGTCCATCAGCGCGTATTCGCTTTGATGCGCCGTGGTCGAGGACTTGCAGGTATGGTCGTCGCCGGCCAGGACCAGCACGCCACCATGCTTCGAGCTGCCGGCGAGGTTGCCATGGCGAAGCGCATCCCCCGATCGGTCGACGCCGGGGCCTTTGGCGTACCACATGGCGAAGACGCCGTCGTAGACCGCATCGCCGAACAGGTCGTTCTGCTGGGTGCCCCAGACCGCCGTCGCGGCCAGGTCCTCGTTCAGGCCCGGCTGGAAGCGGACATGGTGCGCCTCCAGGAAGCGCCGCGCCTGGGTCGCCGCCGTGTCCAGCCCGCCCAAAGGCGAGCCGCGATAGCCGGTGATGTACCCGGCCGTATTGAGGCCGGCCAGGAGATCGCGGCGGCGCTGCATCAGCGGCAGCCGGACCAGCGCCTGGGTGCCGGTCAGGTAGACGCGGCCCTTGTCCTGCACATATTTGTCGTCCAGCGCGACAGCCGCCAGCGACATGAATTCCTCCAAATCGGATGTTGGCCGCACGATGCGGCTAAAGTCCCGTCCTGTCCAGAGCCCGCCCGGGCCGAAGCGGCTACGCCTGTAGCGCGGCTCGGCTTGTCGCCTGCCTTGGCTTGTCGGGCGGCGAGTCCCCGCAGTAACCTTGGTTCTATGACCATTCTCGTCACCGGCGCGGCCGGCTTCCTCGGGATGCATGTGGTGAAGCGCCTGCTTCAGCGCGGCGACACGGTCGTCGGCGTCGACAACATGGACGCCTACTACTCGCTCGAGCTGAAGGAAGCCCGGCTGGCCGAGCTCGAGGAGGATGCCAACTTCACCTTCCACTATCTCGATATCGGCGATGCCCAGGCGACCGGCGCGGTCTTTGCCCTCTATCCCGATCTCGAAGGCATCGTCCACATGGCGGCGCAGGTCGGCGTCGGCCACAGCCTCGCCAATCCGCAGGCGTTTCTGAACACGAATATCTCAGGCATGTTCGTGCTGCTGGAAGAATGCCGGAAGCTGAAGCGGCTGAAGAACGTCGTCTATGGCAGCTCCTCGGCGGTTTATGGCGGCAACCGAAAGGTCCCCTTCTCGGAGGCCCACCAGGCGAACCAGCCACGCTCGATCTACGCCGCCTCGAAGCGCGCCGACGAGTTGCTGGCGGCGGCCTATGCGAACATCACGCAGGTGCCGATGACCGGGCTCCGGCTGTTCGCGATCTACGGTCCCTGGGGCCGCCCGGATATGTTCTATTACACCTTCACCCAGGCGATCGCCGCGAAGCGGCCGATCCGGGTCTACAACAAGGGCGACTTCCGCCGTGACTTCACCTATGTGGACGATGCGGTGCATGCGATCGTCGCGGCGCTCGACCAGCCGCTGCGGCGGCCTGAGGGCATTGCCGCCGATGCCTTCATCCCGCACCAGACCGTCAACATCGGCAATGACCGCAGCAATTCCCTAGGTGAGTTCATCGCCGAGATCGAGAAGTCGCTCGGCATCCCGGCGATCATCGAGAACGAGCCGATGAAGAAGGATGATCTCCCAGACACCTATGCCGATGTCACCCTGGCGCGGCGCGAATACGGCTTCGAACCGAAAACGCCGCTCTCCGAGGGCGTGCCGCGCTTCGTCGATTGGTTCAAACGTTTCCATCGGCTCTAGTCTAAGCATGCAGCTCCCCGTCAAATTCGTTCCCAGGCAGAGCCATCACCTCGGCAGCGTGGTCGGCGCCGTCATCATCATCTTGATGGGGCTCGCTTTCATGATGAGCTATCTGCCAGACCGGACGGTGGCCGAGAATGCCAACCTGACCTTCGGCGAATGGCTGGGTTTCAGCGGCATCCGGCTGCCCTTCCTCCTGATCACGATCACCGTCCTGCTGTTCGGGCTGGTGGCGCTCACGATTTCCCTGATCAACATGCTGAGCGGATCGCCGTACCACCACTTCATCATCGATCGCTTCGGCATCCAGACCCGCAGCTTCTTCAGCGAGAATCGCACTTCCTGGAAGGATCTCGGGCCGATCCGGCCGTTGCGCCGCAGCGTATTGCAGGCCTTCAGCCTGGACCGGCGCTTCTGGATCGTCTCCGATACGTTCAGCGGCGAGGGCCGCAACGACACCAGGCGCCCGCTTTCCAGCTTCACCTTGCGGATCCCGGTCGCCTCTTATCTCGGCAGCAGCTGGATGGGCAATATCGGCCCGGCGATGGATGCAACCGCGGCCTGGCTCGAGAGCCTGCGCAAGTTGGCGCGCGAGGAGAGCTTGAACGCCGACGCCGCGCCGGATGCGCCGGCGGAATTGGGCCATGGCCAGCCGCTTGACCCGCCAGCGCCAACCACATCGCCGGCAGCAAAGCCGCCCAAACCCGCCGATCCCGATCTGCCGGCGATGGCAGACCGCAAGTTCGGTCGCCGCGACGCACCGACCGTCGAACGCTGAGCCATGAGGACTTCCGATGCATGACGTCCTGACGCCTGCGCCGGAAGCCGAGGCACAGCGCTTCCTCTCGACGCCACTCGATGCGCTGCTGCAAGCCGGCGAGGCCGGCGACGGATCGCGCGAGGCACTCGATCTGTTTCGCGCCGTTGCGCGCGATGTCCCCGCCTATCGCACGCTGCTGGCCGAGCAGAAGATCGATCCGGCCTCGGTGAGAACGGCGGCGGATTTCGCGCGCCTGCCCTTGCTCGATAAGAAGAACTACAACCGCCGCTTCTCGCTCGATGAACTGGTCCTCGGAGGGAAGCTCACGCGCTCGGATTTCTTCGCGGTCTCGTCGGGTTCGACCGGCGAGCCGACTTTCTGGCCGCGCGCCCAGGAAGACGAATTTCCGGTCGCGGTGCGCTTCGAGCAGGTGTTCCGCGACGCCTTTCGCGCCCATGAGAAGCGGACACTGGCTGTGGTGTGCTTCGCGCTCGGCACCTGGGTCGGCGGCATGTTCACGTCAAGCTGCATGAGGCATCTCTCGGCCAAGGGCTATCCGATCGTGACCGCCACGCCCGGCAACAAGATCGACGAGATCCTGCGCGTGGTGCAGCGCTTGGCGCCGCAGTTCGATCAGACGGTGCTGCTCGGCTATCCGCCCTTCCTGAAGGAGGTCGTCGATGCCGGACGCAGCCAGGGTCTCGACTGGTCGCCTTTCAACGTGAAGCTGGTGATGGCAGGCGAGGTCTTCAGCGAGACTTGGCGCGGCCTGGTGGCCGAGCGTCTGGGCGTGCATGATCCACTGCGGTTCGGCGCCTCGATCTACGGCACCGCCGATGCCGGTGTGCTCGGCCAGGAGACGCCGGTCTCGATCGCGATCCGCCGCTTCCTTGCCGAGCGTCCCGAGGCGGCGCAGGCGATGTTCGGCGACCCCCGGCTGCCGACGCTCTGCCAATACGACCCGACCGCACGCTATTTCGAGAGTCTGCCCGTCGATGGTGGCGGTGCTTCTCTTGCCTTCTCCGGCTGGAACGGCGTCCCGCTGGTGCGCTACCACATCGCCGATCGCGGCGGCATTCTCGGCTATGACGCGATGCTGCAGAAGATGCGCGATCTGGGCTGCGATCCAGTCGCGGCGGTCCGCAGCAGCGGAGGACCGGAGCCGCGGCGCCAGCCTTTTGTCTGGGTGTTTGGCCGCACCGACTTCACCGTCTCCTTCTTCGGCGCCAATGTCTTTCCGGAAACCATCTCGCTCGGCCTGGAGCAGCCGGAAGTGCGAGCGCGCGTCACCGGCAAGTTCGTCATGCAGGTGAAGGAAGGCCTGGCCGACGACAAGCCGCGGCTCACCGTCGCGGTCGAGCTGGCCAAAGATGCGGCGGGCGACGATGAATTTGGCGAGGCCGTGGCAATCGCGATCCTGGCGCAGCTCAGGCGCTTGAACAGCGAGTTCGCCAACTATGTGCCGGCGGAGTTCCAGAAGCCGCTGGTGACGCTCTATCCGACCGGCCATCCGGAATACTTCCCGGTCGGGGTGAAGCACCGGTATAGCAGGAAATGATGGACGCTTCGGGGGAAGCATGGAAGATGTGATGGTGAAGCTGCCGCTGCGGATGATGCCGCGCAAGCTCGGCGCCGTGCTGCTGTGCTTCTTTTTCCTGTTCTTCTTCGGCTTCTCGGTGTTCTGGACCGTCATGGCAACGATGGGCGTGCCGACTGGCGGCATGGAGAACGAGCCGTTTCCGGGCTTTCGCTACGCATTCCCCGCCTTCGGCATCCCCTTCATGGTGATTGGCTTGATCGGCCTCTTGAGTGCGCTGACGAAGCTGCTGCCGGGCAGTCCTTATTGGCACGTCGAGATTGCACCGCATGGCATCAAGGTGCGCCGCGGCTTGAAGGTCCGGCAATTCGCCTGGTCGGAGATTTCGCCGTTCGGCATCTCGGTGAAGACCCGCTCTACCAAGAGCGGCAAGGTCACGGCGTATTGGGTCGTCGCCCTGCGCGCGATCGACGCGAGTTTCCTGTCGATCGAAAAAGAGCGTTATAATCGCTCGATCCTGAAGATCGATGCCGGCGAATACACCCAAGACAAGGCTGAGGATGCCGCGAACGTGTTGGTGGATTGGCTCAACGGCATCCGGGCCGAAGCGATCGATCGCCCCGGTCGCACCGGCATGACGACCGCCGTACCACCGGACTTCCGCGGCGCTGTGCGGGAAATTGTTGCAGGCAGCCCGCGTATGCCGGCGACGCCGGCCAGCCGCTCAAGCGTGATCGAGCGATGAAGACCGAGCCGCCGTCCTTTCGCATCATTCCCGCGAAGGGCACCGCGCTGCTCATCTTCTTCGTCTTCGCGGTCCTGCTCTATGTCTACTTCACGTTCCTGCTCCATGACGTGGACACCGTCATCATCAACGGCAAGGACGTGCACCGGGAATCCCCGTATCGCCTCTTGTTCCTGATCATCTTCATCGCCGTTCCGGTGTTCGGGCTGATCACGCAGAGTCTGCGCCTGTTGCCGGGCAGCCCGTTCGATTTCCTGGAGTTCGGGCCGGATGGCTTCACGGTCGGAAAACTGTTCGGGCGCCGGCATCGCCGGTGGGCGGAGACAACCGGCTTCTCGGTGGGCAGTATCTCGATCACCAAGCCGCCGATCACCTGGGTCCGGCTCGACGGCGATCGCCCGCTGCGGTTCTTCGTGACCGGGTATGTGAAGATCAGGCTCTTCAGCCGCGGCGATGCGCAGATTCGCGAGATCGCCGACTGGCTCGATCTCGTGCGGGATTCCTATGTGTCCGGCGACGGCAGTCTGCCACCGCCGCCCGACGTCCTCGCCGGGGTCATCATGCCGATGGGCCCGCACAAGATTCCGACGCAAACGCGCGGCAGCGTGATCGAGCGGCGCAGATGAGCACGCCCGCGCTGACTTTCATCGCCACGCGCTCTCGCCTCTATGGCGCGGTGGTCGTCGGATTGGCGGCCTATCTCGCCATGGCGTTTCTGCCCGGCCTCGACGGATTGTCGGCGGCGCTGAAGCCCGCGCTCGCCTGGGATCTGACCGCGATCGCCTATCTCATTCCAACGGTCGTCATCATCCGCGATCCGGACCGCGTGCGGATGCGCAAGCGCGCGAAAGCGATCGACATCGGGCTCTGGGAGATCATCGCCATCGTGGTGCTCGCCGGCGCCTTCAGCCTGTTCGCCGTAGCCGGTGTGCTGGAACGCGCCAAGGAATTGCAGGATGCCGAACGCGCGCTGCATCTCTGCATCGGCGTGCTGACGGTCTTTCTGTCCTGGGTCACGCTGCACATCATCTATGCCGTTCATTATGCCCATCTCTTCTACGACCCGGCCGAGCGCAAAGGCGACGGCGGGGTGCTGGGCGGGCTCGAATTTCCCGGGACAAAGGAGCCGGATTACTGGGATTTCGTCTATTTCTCCCTGGTGATCGGCATGACCTGCCAAGTTTCCGACGTGCAGGTGACGGCGCGGCACATGCGCCATCTGGTGACGGCCCAGGGCGTCATCGCCTTCTTCTACAACACGGTGATCGTGGCTTTGGCGGTGAATATCGCCGCCGGGCTGAACTAGTCAGGTTCCTGGCCGTGATCCCGGTCACAGGACTGCGGGCGGGCGTGAACGGGCTTGGAGCGGCGGCCGACTGTTCCGGTATTCCGGGCGATCGGGCTCGGATCACAAGATGGAGGTCAGCATGACCCGCCAGAACCAGTCGATCCGCGAAACCGAGACCAACGAGCTTTCCGAGGCCGAGCTGGAGCAGGTTTCGGCCGGCATCATCGCCGTGCTGCAGCCGAAAATGAACCTGGGCGACGGCAGCGTGCGCCCGGTGGCGCCGAGCCAGAACGCGCTGATCGGGCTGCTGTAAGCACCACTTCCCACGTCACCCGCGGGCTTGACCCGCGGGTCTCGTGCCGACAACACGGCACCAGATGCCCAGGTCCACGGAAGCGAATGTCCGCATTCGCGGACGGGGCCCGGGCATGGCGCGTTCTAAAAGCTATTCCGCCGCCCGATCGAATTGCAGCGCGGCCAGACGCGCGTAGAGGCCGCCCTGGCCGCTCAGTTCGGTGTGGCTGCCGATGGCGTCGACCCTGCCGTGGTCGAGGACCAGGATGCGGTCGCATTTCAAGACCGTCGCCAGGCGATGGGCGATGACGATGGTGGTGCGGTCCTTCATGATCTCGTCGAGCGCCCTCTGCACCACGCGCTCGCTCTCGGCATCGAGGGCACTGGTCGCCTCGTCCAGCAGCAGCAAAGCGGGATTGCGCAAGATCGCACGGGCAATCGCGATACGCTGGCGCTGGCCACCGGAGAGACGCACACCGCGCTCACCGAGGAAGGTGTCGTAGCCCTGCGGCAGGCGCTCCAGGAACTCGTCGGCATGGGCGGCGCGCGCGGCAGCGTGAATCTCCGCATCGCTCGCACCCGGGCGGCCATAGCGGATGTTCTCCAAAGCCGTCGTCGAGAAGATGACCGGGTCCTGGGCCACCAGGCCGATCTGGCGCCGCAATTCTTCGGGTGCCAGGTCGCGAAGATCGATGCCGTCGAACGAGATCCTGCCCGCCTCGGGATCGTAGAAGCGCAGCAGGAGCTGGAAGACTGTGGTCTTGCCGGCGCCCGACGGGCCGACGATCGCGATTTTCTCGCCCGGTTTCACGTTCAAGGTGAAGCTTTCCAGCGCGGTCGCCTCGGGGCGCGAGGGGTAGCGGAAGATGACATTCTCGAACGCAACGGCGCCGCGCGCCGGTAGCGGGATCGGCTTGGGCTGCGCCGGCGCGAGGATGGTGGGCTCGGTGTCCAGGAGCTCGAGGATGCGTTCCATGGCACCCGCGGCGCGCTGCAGGTCGGCCATCACCTCGCTGACCGCGCCGGCGCAGCCGGCGACCACGATGGCGTAGAACACGAACTGGGTGAGCGCGCCGCCGGAAAGCTTGGCGCCGACCACGTCATGGCCGCCGATCCAGAGGATGAAGCTGATGGCACCCAGCACCAGCGCGATCGCCATGAAGGTGAGGATGGCGCGGGCGCGGATCCGCAGCATCGCGGTCGAGAAGGCCTGCTCGACGCGGTCCTTGAAGGTCGCGCGGTCGAGATCCTCGTGCGAATAGGCCTGCACCGCACGGATGCCGTAGAGCGATTCCGCGGCATCGGCAGAGACCTCGCCGATCTTGTCCTGGGAAAGGCGCGACAGATGCCTGACCCGGCGCGCGAACATCACGATCGGCACGACGACGATCGAGAGCAGCACGATGGTGAGGCCTGTCAATTTGGGACTGGTCACGAAGAGGCCGATGAACCCGCCCAAGAGCAAGATCGAGTTGCGCAACGCGACCGAGACCGAGGAGCCGATTACGGTCTGGATCAAGGTCGTATCGGTGGTGAGGCGCGAGATCACCTCGCCGGTGCGCGTCACTTCGAAGAAGCCTGGCGAGAGACCGATGATGTGGCTGAAGATCGCGCGTCGCATGTCGGCGACGACGCGCTCGCCGATCCAGGAGACAAGATAGAAGCGCGCGGCGGTGCCGAGGGCCAGCAGCACGGCGACGGCGAAAAGCGCCAGCACCGCCTTGTTGAGCACGCTGGGATCGCCCTGGCCGAAGCCTTGGTCGATCAGGAATTTGAGTCCGGGGCCAAGTGCCAGCACGGTGCCGGCGGCGACCAGCAGCGCCAAAGTGGCGCCGATCGCCTGGACGCGATAGGGCCGCAGGAACTTCAGGATGTCGAGCAGGATGCGGAAGTCCCGCGACATCGGACGATCGGGCGGAAGCGCGCGGGCCATGTCCCCGTCCCTACTCCGTCAGCTGCAACGGATTGCCGATTGCGGCGGCGAGCTCGTCGGCAAGCAACCGGTGCAGCTGGGGCCGCTCGCCATCCACTTCCCGCGTCGAGATCCAGCCGGCCTCAGGATCGTGGCGGAAATGCCAGGCGCCGCTTTTCGGCGAGGAGAGCCAGATTTCCCGGTTCGGGGCGTGCTTGTTGATGAGATAGGTGCCGCCGGCCGGGAGCGCGATGGAAAGGATGCCGCCCTCAAGGTCCACGTCGAGATCGTCCATGGCCTGGTCTTCGATTTCCTGCATCAGGCGGTCCAAGACCTTGCCGGCCTGGCGTGCGAACTCGGGCTCATCCATTCATCACTCCCCGGGGCGAATCCATTGAAAACACAGGTCCAAACCGCCAAAAGGCGCCCTGGTTTAGTCTGACCCGCGCGGGCGCGCAATGGCGGGTCTGAAGGTCCGTTAACCAATTGACGCAGGGTGGTGCCGGCCCTTGCGCACCGGGCCTCATGTGGTTATAACCCGCGCCAATTCCGCAGGAGTTTTCGCGATGAAAGAGAAGATTCACCCGGACTACCACGAGATCACCGTGGTGGCGACCGATGGCAGCAAGTTCACCACCCGCACGACCTGGGGTAAGGCCGGCGACACCATGACGCTGGAAATCGACCCGAAGTCGCACCCGGCCTGGACCGGCGTTCACCGCCTGATCGACAGCGGCGGCCAGCTCGCGAAGTTCAACAAGCGCTTCGCCGGCATGGGCCTGAAGAAGGGCAACACCTGAGCTTCAGTCCGATCCTTTCGGACCAAGCGCAAACCGCGGGCCCTTCGGCCCGCGGTTTTGCTTTGCGCTCATTGTGAACTACTGAAGCCGCGGCCCGCCGCTGGCGACGGCACTGCCTTCAGCGCGGGCGGTCGCCTGGTCGTCCAGGCGGGCGATGCGGAGATAAAGCGAATGGCTGCGGGTCAGCAGGCTCTGCAGCTCGTCGGGCAGCTTCTTCGCGGCATCGGAACTGTCCTTGGCGCAGAGATCGCGGCCGCCAAGGCGGCGATCCGGTTCAGTGGCCTCGGCAATCGACATCTCGCCGGCATGAACCGCACGGTGCGTGAGCAGCCAGGCGAGGACCTGCGTCAGACGCGCGACCAGGCGCATGGTCTCCATGCTGTTGGCGAGACCCTGTTCCAGATCCATCTTCTGACTCTCGGCCTCGGCCTTGTCGGTCAGATAGCGCCGGGATTCTGCCAAGAGGCTCATCGCCTCCAGCATGGTCCGGTCGAAGAACTCAATATTGGCCATCCGAAACTCGGTATTCTTTCCCTTTACGGCTCGGAAGTGAGAACCCGCGTTCCTGCCCTGGGGTCCCGCCGCTCCGCCTAACTTGCACATATAAGGATTAACAAAGCTTTCCAGTCCGGGAAAATGCGACATTCGATACCTTGAACTAAAGTGCGGTTTTGCCCACCTAAGTGGTATCGCGGCGCCGTCTCGGGCTGCGATACGAGAAACCTGACGAACCCTGGGCCGACCCTTCGGTGGCCCCGTTTTACATGTCGCTCATAGGAGGATATGGCTATGCGTACATTCGATTTTTCTCCCCTCTTCCGTTCCTCGGTCGGCTTTGATCGACTGGCGCAGCTGATGGACTCGGCGCGCGACGACGTCCCGACCTACCCGCCCTACAACATCGAGCGGACCGGCGAAGACCAGTACCGCATCACCATGGCGGTGGCCGGTTTCGGCGAGAACGATATCGAGATCACCGCGCAGGAGAATGCGCTGACCGTCATCGGCAAGCAGCCGAAGGACGAGGCGCCGAAGAGCCTCCTCTATCGCGGCATCGCCGGCCGTCCGTTCCAGCGGCGCTTCGAGCTTGCGGAGTACATTCGCGTGTCGGGCGCCAGCCTCGAGAACGGCCTGCTCCACATCGAGCTCGTCCGTGAAGTGCCGGAGGCCGTGAAGCCCCGGAACATCAAGATCGGCAGCAAGGTCGAGCAGCCCAAGGCCGTCGAGCAGAAGGCCGCCTAACAAAGTTCAGGAAACGCCCTGAGTTTCTAAGAGTATTGAAGAACGCCCGTCGGAGCGATCCGGCGGGCGTTTTCTTTTTCAGCGGATGAAATCGCGGAGCGCCGCGGTGACATCGTCCGGCGCTTCCGACATCACCATATGGCCGATGCCGTCCAGCATTCGGATGTCGGTCTTCGGCAGCTTCTCGACGAAGGCCTTCGCCCCTTTCGCCGGCGTCATGCGATCCGCCGTGCCTTGCAGCAGCAGGACCGGCATTGCGACGCTCGTCGTCTCGGCCTCGCGATAGGCATCGCAGGCGGCGAGATCGGCGTAGAGCGTGCCCGCGGGCGCGCGCTGGATCAGGCGCAGGCCCAGCGGCAGCATCGCAAGACCAGGCGTCTGGTTGCCGCCCATCTGCCCGGCCGGACCGAAGCCCCAGCTCGCGATCAATTCCGACGCCTTGGGATCGTTGCGCTGCGCGGCATCGAGCAGGTCCGGATGGACCGGCATCTTCGGCGCGAACCCGACCAGCATCAGGCCCGCCACGCGATCCGGCTTTGCACGCGCGGCCTCGAGACTGACCAGCGCGCCCATTGAATGGCCGATGAGGAAGGCCCGGTTGATCTTCTGCACATCTAGCGCCTGCCAGACCCAGGCCGCCATCTCGGCGATGCTGGTGAGCGCCGGCCCGTCGGATTTGCCGTGGCCGGGAAAATCGAGCGCCAGGGCCGTGCCGCCATGATGCGCGATATAGCGGCCCGGCAAGGTCCAGACGCTGTGATCCATGCCGGCGCCGTGCAGGAAGACCGCGACCGGGCGATCGGTGCGCACCGGCTGGCCGCCGGTCGCCGCGAAGACCTTCTTGCCGCCAACCTCGAAGATCATTTTTGCGATGCCTTCAGGGCCTGGCTGAGATCGTCGAGAATGTCGCTCGCGTCCTCGAGGCCGACCGAGAGGCGGATCAGCTCTTCGCCGATGCCCGCGGCTTTCAGCGCCGCTTCATCGAGCTGGCGGTGCGTCGTGCTGGCCGGATGGATGACCAGGGTCTTCGCATCGCCGACATTGGCGAGATGTGAGGCGAGCTTCAGCGCGTCGATGAACTTGCGGCCGGCATTGCGCCCGCCCTTGACGCCGAAGCTGATCATCGACCCCGCGCCCTTCGGCAGCAGCTTCTTCACCAGCCCGGCATCGGGACTGTCGGGCGCGCCCGGATAGTTCACCCATTGCACCGCCGGATCCTGCTTCAAGGCGGCCGCGACCTTCTGTGCGTTTTCGACATGGCGCGCCATGCGGAGCGGCAGGGTCTCGACACCCTGCAGGATGTAGAAGGCATTGGCCGGCGACATGCAGGCGCCGAAATCACGCAGGCCTTCGAGGCGCGCGCGCATGATGAACGCTGCCGGGCCGAAGTCTTCAGCGAAGTCGATGCCGTGATAGCCGGCATAGGGTTCGGTCAGAGTGGGGAACTTCCCACTCGCTTCCCAATCGAACTTGCCGCCATCGACCAGCGCGCCGCCGATCGCGAGGCCATGACCGCCGAGCCACTTGGTCGCCGAATGCAAGACGAGATCGGCGCCCTGCTCGATCGGCCGGCTGAGATACGGTGTGGTGAAGGTCGCATCTACCAGCAGCGGCAGCTTCGCTTCATGCGCGACGGCGGTAAGTGCGGGAACGTCGAGGACTTCCAGGCCGGGATTGCCGATCGTCTCCGCGAAGACGAGACGCGTCTCGGGACGAATTGCCTTGCGGAAGCCCTCGATGTTGCGGGGGTTGACGAAGCTCGTGGTGATGCCGAAGCGCGGCAGCGTGAGGCGGAAGAGATTGAGGCTGCCGCCGTAGAGTGCCGCCGAGGAGACGATATGCGCCCCGCTGTCCATCAGGGTGGCGATGGCGAGGAACAGCGCAGCATGGCCGCTCGCCGTGCAGACCGCGCCGACGCCGCCTTCCAGCGCCGCGATCCGTTCCTCGAGCACGCCGACGGTCGGGTTGCTGATGCGCGAGTAGATATGGCCGGGGCTTTCCAGATTGAACAGAGCCGCCGCGTGATCCGAATCATCGAACACATAGGAGGTGGTTTGATAGATCGGCACGGCGCGCGCGCCAGTGACCGGATCAGGTTGCTGACCCGCATGCAGCGACAGCGAATCGAATTTCAGGAATTTCGCATCGGCCATTTGATTCGCGCCCGAGATCACGTGTCGCGTGACGAGAGATTTCGCACAAAAAGCTGAGGGCCGCTCTGCTGGTTTCCCAGCGGCGGCCCTCGTTTTTCGTAAGCCTCGACCTGTCTAACTTGCAGCGGGGGAACGTTACGAGTGACCTCCATCACCGTCAAGCGTGAAACGCGACAAACTGTAACAGGGGTCATGAATTCCCCTCTTGCAATTTTCAAAAATCGCCGACGCGGGAGGCAAGGCCTAATAAGAAAAATGCCGCCGGTCGAGCCGGCGGCAAGTTAGACAGGGAGGCATGAAACTGGATCGTCGGAAAGATCCAGGAAGAAAAGCAGGGAAAGCCGCTTTTCCGATTGCCAAAATAGCGCGGAGATGTGAACAAAATGTTAACGATGCTGCAATTTCTCGCGCGAGGGGTAGCGGCGCCGCGCCGCGGACGACCCCAAGGATAGAGATGTGACACGGGGCTCCGGTCAGGATACGGTTAGAAGAACATGGTTTAAGGCTGATGGCGCGGTCCGATATCGGAATTAACGCCTTAGCCCGCAAAGGGGAGAATCAGATGCTCAGCAATGCCGTGGAGCGGGTTCACGATTGCAACCCGGTCGACAATCCTGCCGCTCGCGTCCTGCTCGAAGAGTTGCTGGCCCGCGGCCACGCCAAGTTGAAAATCAGCCGCGAAACTCGCCGTCAGATCGACCATACTTTCTCCATTGCCCGCGACTATTTCGCGGCGCCCTTTCCCGAAAAATCCTCTTTCGCCCTCCCCCAATTCGTCGAGGGCTATCGCGAGATCGGCCTGGAATATTCGCAGGTCAAGGAGCGGCCCGACCTCACCGAATCCTTCTCGCTCTGGAATCGCAACCGCGCGCATACCGAAGCCGCGGGCTGGACCCGGAGTTGCCCGATCCATCAGGAACTCCGGCGCACGATCGACGATCTCTCGACCTATGTCGCCGATCTCTTCCAGAGTGCCGCCGACAAATGGGCCCCCGGCACGGTGGGCCCGCGATTCCAGCGCGCGTCCTACATCCAAGTGAACTACTACGAGCCGGCGCAGCATCGCCGCGACATGCTGCAGGACGGCCATGAGGACGGACACCTGATCACCCTGGTGACCGCGAACAGCCCGGGACTCGAAATCCAGATCGACGGCACCTATGTGCCGACGGAGATCGGCCCGGACGAAATGCTGATCATGCCGGGCAGTCTGCTCACTTTGATGACCGGTGGCGCCATCCCGCCGCTTTTCCACCAGGTGAAGAACAGCCGTCGCAAGGAAGCGCGCTATTCGATGATGTTCTTCGTGAACCCGGAGGGCAATCAGGTGCTGGAGCCGTGGATCCGCAACGAGACCAACCGGCACGCGGATGTCATCGCCGAAGCCAATGCGCTGCCGCTGAAGTTCGGTCTCCCCACTTTGGATGACGGCACCGAGGGCCGCGGGCGCTGAGCTAGGCTTCAGCCGTCGATAGCCACCAGCCGTCGCCGGCGAGCCAGCAGGTCTCGTCCGGTTCAGCAGGCGCACGGCGCAGCGATTTCACATTGCCCTCGCCGCCTCTCTCAAAGGCTGCGCGCAAGGCGTCCGCTTCGGCGGGATCCTGGCCGCCGACGCAGGGCATGCACCAGACCCGGCAGACGATGCGCGCGGCAAATTTTTCGCCGCGGCGCGTGACCATCAGCATTCCGCCGCGATCCCGATGCGGCGTCAGCGGGAAGATCAGGCGCCCCCGGTCGGCGAGCGCATCGAGCCAAGCGGACATCACGCGCGTCGCGCCGGTGAAGGCATAGATGACGTCGCTTTCCGGCAGTGGCGGCTCGATCCCTGACCGGCCAACCACCTCGATATTGGCATAGCCTGCAAGATTGCGCGTTGCCGCGGAGATCATCGCCGGCTCGACTTCGCGGGCGGCGACGCGTCCCCCTGGACCGACCAGCTCGGCGAGGATCGCTGTGTAGTAACCGCCGCCGGCGCCGACCTGCAGCACGCGCTCGCCCGGCTGCGGCGCGATGGCACAAAGACATCTGGCGTGGAAACTGGGTTTGCCGTTATTCAGATGCTTCTCGGGGAGAAGCGCGAAGATCCGGTCTTGATAGAGGAGAACCGGATCGGCGCTCGGTGTAGCGATGGCTTCGTCGCTGTCGCCGACATAGGTGAGCCAGGGGCCCGGGCCGAGGAAGCGCTCGCGCGGCACCTTTGCGAAGGCATTGGCGATGCGCGGGTCGGTGGCCCCGACCGAGGTGGCCACGAGGTCGCCGAAGGACCGGCGCGCGGCGGCGAGCGTGTCCATCAGCTGGTCTTGAAAAGGCTCGCCGCGGCGGAGAGGTGGGCCTTTTTCTTTTGCATGTTCTCCTCGACCCGGCGGATCTCGGCTTTCAGGTCCTCGATATATTCCGCGAGATCCTCGACCGACATCGGATCGAGATTCTTCGGCTTCGGCTTCGCTTTCCGGGGTTCGAGATCGTCGGTGTCCATGGGCCAATCCTCGCTGTTGCCGCATGATGGCCCCGGCGGCGGCGGTTTCCAAGCCTCTCGAACTCGGCTATTGATCGGCCCGCAACGGAGGACCTGCCATGACCCTGACCCCCGAACTTCCTGGCGAGATGAATTGCGTCGTGCTGGACGGCTTCGGCGGTCCGGACGTGTTGAAACCCGGCAAGCGGCCGATGCCGACCTTCGGCGCCGACGAGGTGCTGATCAAGGTCGCGGCCGCCGGCGTCAATCGCCCGGACGTGTTGCAGCGGACCGGCAATTACACGCCGCCGCCGGGCGCCTCCGACCTGCCGGGCCTCGAAGTCGCAGGCACGATCGCCGCCATCGGCAACGCCGTGAAGGATTGGAAGACCGGCGACCAAGTCATGGCCCTGGTCGCGGGCGGTGGCTACGCTGAATACTGCGCGGCCCCCGCGCCGCAATGCCTGCCGGTACCGAAAGGCTTCAGCATGGTCGAAGCCGGCGCGGTGCCGGAGACATTCTTCACGGTTTGGACCAATGTCTTCGAACGCGGGCACCTGAAGAAGGGCGAGACCTTCCTGGTCCATGGCGGATCGAGCGGCATCGGCACGACCGCGATCCAGCTCGCGCACCTGTTCGGCGCGAAGGTGATCACCACGGTCGGCGGCGCGGATAAAGCCGAAGCCTGCCGCAAGCTCGGCGCCGATCTCGCGGTCAACTACCGCGAAGCGGACTTCGTAGAAGCGGTGCTGAAGTTCACCGACAAGAAAGGCGTCGATCTCATCCTCGACATGGTCGGCGGCGATTACATCAACCGCAACCTCGCCTGCCTTGGCTTGGATGGCCGCCTGGTGCAGATCGCCTTCCTGCAAGGTGCGAAGGCCGAGATCAACCTCGCCTCGGTGATGATGAAGCGCCAGACCATCACCGGCTCCACCCTCCGCCCCCGCTCCGTCGCCCAGAAGGGCGAGATCGCCGCGGCCTTGAAGAGCCAGGTCCTCCCCCTCTTCGAAGCCGGCAAGGCGAAACCGGTCATCTACAAGACGCTGCAGCTCGCCGAGGCGGCCGAAGCCCATCGCCTGATGGAATCCAGCGCCCATATCGGGAAGATCGTTCTTACCGTTTGATTCCAACATCTTAACAGCCACTGGTCGCGATTCCGGGCGCGCAGTTTGGCCAGTTTCTCCTTGTCCGAAACCCCTGGCGGATGCTATGTCGCGGGCTGAATTGGCTGCGCTGCCTTGATGTGTCTTGGCGCGCCCTGATGAAAACCCCAAATGGTCAAGTAACGGACTTGGCCGCCCGCCGGCGAAAACCCGGCGGCCGAGGAGGAGGATTTTATGGCTCAACCGACCCTTTTGATGCCGAAGGCGACCGCCGTCTGGCTGGTGGAAAACACCACGCTCACCTTCGAGCAGATTGGCGCCTTCTGCAATCTGCACCCGCTGGAAGTCCAGGGCATCGCCGACGGCGAAGTCGCGATCGGCATCGTCGGCCTCGACCCGACCACCAATGGCCAGCTCACCAAGGAAGAGATCGTCCGCTGCGAGCAGGACACGACCCAGCGCCTGAAGATGGCGAAGGTCGCGATTCCGCTGCCGCTGACCCGCAGCAAGGGCCCGCGCTACACGCCGGTCTCCAAGCGCCAGGACAAGCCGGACGCCGTTGCCTGGCTGGTCCGCCATCACCCCGAACTGACCGATGCGCAGATCTCGCGCCTGATCGGCACCACGAAGCAGACCATCGCCGCGGTGCGCGACCGCACGCATTGGAACTCCGCGAATCTCCGTCCGCGCGATCCGGTGTTGCTGGGCCTCTGCACCCAGACCGATCTCAACAATGCGATCCTCAAGGCCCGCAAGGCCGCCGGCAAGCCGGCGACGCTCGACCCGCTGCCGGGTGCCGAGCCGATCGTCGATGAACCGATGCAGGAGCCGAAGGAAAAGTCGCGCTTCGATATCGGCTCGTTCTTCCCGAACAAGAACTGATCGCCCTGCGCTCTTGAGCAAGCCGGCGAACAAGTCGCGCCGCGCCCCGTCCGGGCGCGGCGTTTCGTTTGTGGCTGCTCCCTTTGTCACGGTTGTTGGCGGCGCCAATATCGACATCAAGGTCGCGATCAACGGGGCGACCATTCCCGCAACCTCCAATCCCGGCACGGCGATGATGTCGCTCGGCGGCGTCGGCCGGAACATCGCCCACAACCTCGCTCGTCTGGATGTCGCGGTAAAGCTGATCAGCGCCGTGGGGCGCGATCCAGAAGGCGATCGCCTGCTCACCGAAACCGCGGCGGCCGGTGTCGACGTCGCAGCCGTGCGGCGCGGCGGCGGCAATACCGGCGTCTATGCCGCAGTGCTCGACCACGAGGGCGAGCTGGTCATCGGCGTCTCGGCGATGGACATCACGGCACAGATCACGCAGCGCGCGCTGCAACGCTGCCGCACGGAGATCGCCGGCGCTGCTTTCCTGGTGGCGGATTGCAATCTCGAGCGCAGCAGCCTGCAATGGCTGCAGCAATGCGCCAAGGAGAACGGCATCCCTTTCCTGGTGGAGCCGGTCTCCGCCGTCAAAGCCGAGAAGCTCAATGCCATCCTGCGGCGCGGCGCCGGGATTCACAGCGTGACGCCGAACCAACTGCAGCTCGGCGCATTGGTCGGCGCGGATCTCAAGTCCATGGCGGCGACACAGAACGCCGCGCGCGACTTGCACGACCGCGGCGTGGCGAATGTGCTGATCGGGCTGGGGCCGGAGGGAGCCCTGCTCTCCTTCCTGCAGAGTGATGAGGTCAAGCAGCATCACATCCCGGCAGCGCAGGCGAAACCGCAGGATGTGACCGGCGGCGGCGATGCGCATGTCGCGGGCTATGTCGCGGGCCTGGTCGGCGGCATGAAGCCGCTGCAGGCGGCTTTGCTCGGCCAGGCAGCGGCGGGCCTCGCGGTCAGCTCGCCGGAGAGTGTCAGCCGCAAAATGAGCCTGAAGACTCTGACCAATACGGCATCGGCGCTGAAGCGCCGCGTGAAGGAGCTTTAAGATGGCGTTCGAAATTGCACCCGAAGTCCAGGAAGCGCTCAACGAGAGCCGGCCGGTGGTAGCGCTGGAATCGACCATCATCGCCCATGGCATGCCGCATCCGCAGAACCTCGAAACCGCGCAGGCGCTGGAGCAGATCATCCGCGACCATGGCGCGGTGCCCGCGACCATCGCGGTTATCGCCGGCGACTTCAAGGTCGGGCTGACCGCCGCCGAGCTCTTCGTGCTGGCGACCGAGAAGGACGTGATGAAGCTCAGCGTGCGCGATCTACCGCTCGCCGCCGCGAAGCGCCTGCACGGTGCGACGACGGTGGCGGCCACGATGCGGCTCGCGGCTCGCGCCGGCATCCGCGTCTTCGCGACGGGCGGCATCGGCGGTGTGCATCGCGGGGCCGAGACGACGTTCGACATCTCCGCCGACCTGACCGAGATGGCCGAGACGCCGGTTGCCGTCGTCTCCGCCGGCGCCAAATCGATCCTCGATATCGGCCGCACCTTGGAAATGCTGGAGACGCTGAGCGTCCCGGTGATCGTCTACAAGAGCGACATCTTCCCGGCCTTCTATTCGCGTGAAAGCGGCTTCGGCGCGCCGATGCGCCTCGACACGCCGCTGGAGATCGCCAGTTTCCTCAAGGCACGCTGGGACCTGTCGCCGAACGGCGGCGTCAGCATCGCCAATCCGATCCCGGCTGCGGATGAGATCCCGGCGGCGAAGATCGAGAGCACGATCCGTGCCGCACTCGATGAGGCCAAGAAGCAGGGCATTGCCGGCAAGGAAACCACGCCGTTCCTGTTGAAGCGCGTGAACGAGGTCACGGCGGGGGAGAGCCTGAAGGCCAATATCGCACTGGTGAAAAACAACGCGCGACTGGCCGCGGAGATCGCCGTGGCGCTGGCGGCCCGGTGATGCGGGCCGCACCGGAAGCCATGCATTCCGTCGACAACTTTCTCACCGAGCTATGCCGATAGGGCACGGGTATTTTCTTCTGTCTGCGTTCGGTCTGCGCTGCTCGCTCTTGTCTGCGTTCGGTCTGCGTTGCTCGATCCTGTCTGCGTCCGGTCTGCGTCGCCTGATCCTGTCTGCGTTCGGTCTGCGTTGCCTGATCCTGTCTGCGTCCGGTCTGCGTCGGCTCAATCCTGTCTGCGTCCGGTCTGCGTTGCTCGATCCTGTCTGTGTCCGGTCTGCGTTGCTCGATCCTGTCTGCGTCCGGTCTGCGTTGCTCGATCCTGTCTGTGTCCGGTCTGCGTTGCAGCCGCTAAGTGGATCGGCCATCGCCATAAACACCGCCGTCATGCCAAGGCTTGGCCTTGGCTTCCACGAGTTTCTATTCTGCGAGGGTTTGTACTGCCCGTGTGAACTCGTGGATGCCAAGGCCAAGCCCACGGCTGTCCGGTTTAGATTTTGTGGACGAAGCGCACGGTGTTGATTCTACTCGTATCTGAGCGTTTGGCGACGTTCTCGGACACGAGAGGAGATCAACACCATGCGGCATCAGAATAGTGTT